>Ga0118677_10010876_pt1 | contig 13795 bp, 10 predicted proteins | sample AliMusrvi5mmetaG_FD_86154 | JGI IMG/M metagenome (GOLD analysis project Ga0118677, IMG submission 86154) | reverse complement strand
CCAGCGCCAGCAACACGGCGCCGAACGCGGCACTCCGCGCGTAGAGCGTGCGCTGCGCCATCGACTCGACCGGCGGCTCCGGCGCTTCCGGCTCGTCCGCGGGCGCATCGTCTTGCCAGGCGTTCTGCTGTGCCGCGCCCAGGGCTTCCGCCAGCTCCGCCATGGTCTGAAATCGATCTTCCGGCTTTTTCGCCAAGCACTTGCCGACGATCCGCTCCAGCACGCGGGGCACGGTTACGCCCGGCGGTGCCACGTCCGCGAGCCGCGGCGGCGGCGTCATCAGATGCGCTTTGAGGATGTCGAACGTGCCCTGATCGCCGCCGAACAGGTAGCTGCCGGTCAGCATCCTGAACATCAGCGCGCCGACGGCGTAGATGTCGCTGCGGCCGTCGACGTCGCCCGCGCGGATCTGCTCGGGGCTCATGTAGTACGGCGTGCCGAACAACTCGGCGCGCGAGTGCACGTCGTACAAATCCTCGGAATTCTTCAACTTTGCCAAGCCGAAATCGAGGATTTTGACGAAATCGGCCTGACCGTCCTGCGCCAGCAGAAAGATATTCTCGGGCTTCAGATCGCGGTGCACCACGCCGGCTTCATGGGCTTCCCCAAGCGAATCACACATTTGCGTGACGAGGCGCGCCACGCGATCGTGCGCGATGGGCCCGCGCGCGAGCAGCACGTCCAGCGTCTCGCCCTGCAGCAGCTCCATGACCAAAAAGAACACGTCCTGCCAGCGGCCAAAATCGAAGACGCGGATCGTGTGCGGACTGGAAAGCCTTGAAATCGCTCGGGCTTCTCGGGTAAATCGGCCGACAACCTGCTTGCGCGCCGCCAGGTCCGCGTGCAGCAACTTGATCGCCACGGATTTCTGCATCAGCGTCTGCTCGGCGCGAAACACGGTACCCATGCCGCCGTGGCCGATGATTTCCTGAATCAAATAGCGGCCATCCAGCATGGTCCCGATGTAGGCCGTGCCGATCTCCGCGTCCTCCGACACGTCGCGCGGCGCGTCGTCCGGAGCGATGGGTGGCGGCGGCGCGGCCTGCGGCAGCGGCGGTGGGCCTGGCAACGGTGGCGGGAGAGGGTCGTTCAACGGCGCGGGTTCCAAATCTTGGGGCCTTTGCCGGGCGTGCGCTGCCAGGAAGGCGTGTAATATTGCCCGCATGGAACGTCCAGCGGTTCGCGCGCGGCGCCGTCTGCAGCTGTGACCCAGAGGCGCGAGCACTTGCCATCCTCGTTGGAGACGTAGGCCAGGCGTTTGCCGTCCGCCGACCAGCTCGGCTCCAGCGACCGCCGGCCCTGCCCCGGCGTCAGGCGCTGCAGCTTGCCGTCCATCGTCACGGTCATGATGTCCACGGCGTTGCCACGCAGGGCCGAGAATGCGATGCGCCCATCCGGGCCCCAATCCGGGTCCGTGTTGTACGGGCCCACGAACGTCAAGCGCTTGGTATTGTTGCCATAAGCGTCCATGACGTACACCTGCGGCGTGCCGATCCGGTCACTGACAAAGGCGATGTGCTCGCCGTCTGGCGAAAACGTCGGGCCCAGGTCGTCGTGCTCGTCGTGCGTCAGGTTGCGGTCCATATGCCCTGTATAATCCAGCGTATAGATGTCCGACTGGTCGCCGTCGTTCACCGTCACGACCAGATCGCCGCGGGAATTCTGGGCACACGAGTGAAACTGCAGGTCCGGGCCCGACGCGAACGGCTGCGGGACCGGCGGCGGCTCGTCTGGATTCAGCGGCTTGGCCGCGACCGCGCCCTTTTTCGGCTTGGCGTTCTTGACAACCGGCGCCATGTCCGACAGCACCATTACCTGCGCGAGGTCCAGCTTGTAGAGCGACGGCAGCCCGCTGCGAAAGGACATGTACGCCAGCGCGCCGTCCTGCAGCTGAATCGGGAACATGTGGATGCCGTCCTTGCCGCCGTCGCCTATCAACACGCGGCGGTTGGCGCCATCGGCGTCAGCTTGCCAAATCGCGCGCGTGCAGCCTGGTGCGGGCGCGCTGTAGTAGATGACGGTGTCAAAAGTGCCCTCGATGCCGGTGATCGCGCCCTGGATCGCGTTCATCAGCCTGTGCGCCGCTTGGCGCGCGGTCGCCTGCGGGGCGATCTGCGTGCCCTGGTCGCCCAAATCCAGCGCCTTGCCGGCGCGGACGTCGTACAGGCTGGCGGAAATATCCAGCATTCCCGGCTGCTTGGCGAGTTTCACCGATGTCGCGATGACGTACTGCAGGTTCGCACCCGCTGGCCCGCCCGGCTTGACCGCGAACGCCGGCATGGGCGCCTTGATCACCTGCGCCGCAAGCCCGGGCGAGTGGCGAATCGGCCGGACAAAACCCGACAGCCGCGCGTCATTGGCCAGAACTGTCTCCAGCAGATCGCACGCGGTCTTGAGCTCCGCGGGCGGCTTGGGCCCAGCGCCGCACACGGGCGCGACCACGTACAGCGCGTCCATCGGCCGCGAGGACGCTTCCACGACCACATACAGCCCGCCGCTGTCATCCACGGCCGGCACGTCCGCCGGATTGGTCGTCGTCTGGTTGGGAATGGCCGGCTGACCGCCGCGGCCGTCACCGCCCGGCACCGGCAACGGCTGGCCCGTCGCAATACCGCAAAATAGCGAGGTTATCGCCGCGAGTGACGCCAGAACCAGCGTGAACCGGACAAATTTTCGCGACATGACGGCCAAGCCTGCGGCAACTCGCGCCGCGTCTCCAGCGTGCCAGATAGCCTCTGGCGGGATCGCGGTCAAGGAATTGCCGATTATTGGAAACTGTGCAGTTTCATCGTGTTGCCCAGTTGTCACACAGATGATCTCGGCGTGAAATCGGTTTTTGAGGAACTGATATTCGTTTTCTATCTATTATCAAATGGTTGCAAGCCAATGATCGAGGCTAAGTCGATCTGTGCCTCGAGCGGGATCTGCCCCAAGTTGGCAAAATGACACACATCCGTCACATTTTGTTTGTGACAGGCTTGCAACATCAGCGACACCTGCTATCTTCCTGAATGCGTGAGCGGCAGACGTTCACCAGCGGCCCGATAGCAAGACGCCCTCCGCGCGAGGAACACGTCGAGACGGCCAGAGGCGCGCAGAACCTTCGCCAAACCGCAAGGCTTGGTCGGGAACCGCGTGAGATGGAAAGCAAACGCAGCGAACTTTCAGGGTGGCAACCGCAAGGCGGCCATGAGGAATGGAGCGCAGTGGACGGCGACGCGGTAACGCGATCCGCACGGCAACGGCAAGGGCGACGGAGACGTCGCAGATACCCGGGCGTGGCAACCATCGAGGCACTGGCAGTTGCACAAGGGCAAGAAGCTCAGGAGGGAGACGCTGAAGACGGCAAAGCTCGCAAGGGCCCAGCACGGTCAGCACGACGCCCATCGATGGAGACCTTGGGATGCCAACCAGAAGCGACACGTCGGAAACGATGGCAACGCGGAAGGTCAAGCATGAGAAGGGAGCACCGGCGAAATCCGGCGCCCGGCGCAAGCCGTCTCGTCCGGTGCGGCCGCCGGCCGCCACGATGAGGTCTCCGGCCTTGGCCTCCTTGCGCACCGCCCAAGCGGGCAGCAGGCCCACGGTGCCGCAGAAGACCAGGGGGTTGAGGCGGTAGGCGTCGTCGAACCACAGTCCTCCCGCGGCCGTGGGGATGCCCATGCGGTTGCCGTAGTCGCGCACTCCGGAGACCACGCTGCCGAGGACGCGGCGCGGGTGTCGGACCGCGTCAGGCAGGGGGCCGGCGTAGTCGGGAGGCGCGACGCAGAGGTGGTCGGTGTTGAGGACCGGCCGCGCGCCCAGGCCGGTGGCCATCACGTCGCGGATGACGCCGCCCACGCCGGTCTCGGCCCCGCCGTGGGGTTCGATGGCGCAGGGGTGGCTGTGGGCTTCCACCTTGAAGGCCAGGGCCCATTTCGGGCCGAAGGCCACGATGCCGGCGTCGTTCTGGAAGCTGGAGAGGCACCAGGCCCGGTTGAGCTGGCGCGAGGCCTTGACGATGGTCTCGTCGAGGAGGCTCTTGAAGCGGCGGGTCTTGCGTCCGTCGCTGAAGCGGACCGGGCCGGCGAAGGTCCGGCTCCGGCAGGGCTCTGACCAGGCGCGGGCCAAGGTCTCCAGTTCGGCCGGGGTGGGCTCGCGTCGCAGGGCGCGGAAATGGGATTGCACCGCGGCGAGCTCGGCCGCATCGAGGGCGGTGGGCGTCCGGGTCTTCTGGGCGAGGGGGGGCATCAACGGTCCTCGTGCACGAGGATGAGGTGGATGGCGGGATTGGCCAGCGATCGGGCGACGGCCTTGTCCAACTGACCGCGGCCGCACTTGGCCGCGATGTGATAGGCCAGGCCGCAGCGCACCGCCACTTCTGGCATGCCCAGGTCGCCTAGGGCCGCGCGCACGCTGTCGGCGGCCGTGTCGGCGACCGCGGGCTTGAGCCACACCTCCACGCGCCAGCGTTCGGCGCTGTTGGGCGAGGCCGCCACGGCGCCGTGGCAGAGCCGGAACTCCTGGGTCACGCAATCGCAGAGGAGCTCACGGAGGGCGACATGCACGTGGCCGAGGTTGAGGGGGCCGCGCAGGTCGTAGAGCCGCCCCACGCGCACGCCGCGGGCCGCGGCGATGCCGGCGCCGTGGAGCATCCGGAGGGCGGCCAAGCCGGCGGCATCGGCGAACTCGGGTTTGAGATTGACCTCGACGACGTAGCTGCCGGGGGCGGGGCGATGGGCTTCGGCCTGAGGTATTGGAAGTTCCGCAGGCCCCGGCCGGACGGATTTTTTTACGGTCGGGGCGGAGGGCGCTTTGGCGGCGAGAAAGCCGGGTTTATCGCTCATAGCTCAGAATCCTTTTGCCGCCGCCTCCGCGTTCCGGCTAAGCGAATTGGAACAATAGAGAATTTATCAATTTTGGAGTGAGGGCGCAACTAAATGGACTGGGTAATTCTGGAATGTATCGGGTCAAGCGCCGCCTTGCGAATGATATGATAATGTCGGATTGAAATGGATATCACCAGGAAGGGATTGCTCAAGCTCGGCCTGTCGGCGGTGGCTGGCGGGCTGCTGCCGCCTTTGCTGCGCCAGCCTCTCCTGGGCCGGGAGAAAGAGACGCCCCGGCCGGCCTTCCCGGACCTGGTCGCGGTGCGCGACGATTCTCCGGCCCGGATGTTCGACGCCGGCATCCGGGCTTTGGGCGGGCTCCAGCGCTTCGTCAAGAAAGGACAGAGCGTCCTGGTCAAGCCCAACATCGGCTGGGACAAGACTCCCAGCGAGGGCGCCACCACCAATCCCGACCTCGTGGGCCGCATCGTGGCTGCGGCTTACGAAGCCGGCGCCCGAAAAGTCTATTGTTTCGACCATACCTGCAACCGCGAGGAAGACTGCTACCAGCGCTCCGGCGTTGCCGCGGCCGTTAAGAAGAACGGCGGCGAGATGCGCTCGGGAGCCGACCGGAAGTCCTACCGCCAGGCCGTCATTCCCGGCGCACAGGTGCTCAAGGGGGCTCTGGTCCACACCCTCTTTTTCGACTGCGACGTCGTCATCAACGCGCCCGTCCTCAAGAGCCACGGCGGGGGCCGCATGACCGCGGCCTTGAAGAACCACATGGGCGTGGTCTGGGACCGCCGCTATTGGCACGGCAACGGCCTGCACCGCTGCATCGCGGAATTCCCGCTGCTGCGCAAGCCTGACCTCAACGTGGTGGACGCCTTCCTGGTCATGATGGAGAACGGCCCCTACGGCGGCACCACCGACGACCTCGACATGAAGAAGATGCAGCTCTTGTCCGCGGATCCAGTGCTCGTAGACACTGCGGCCGCGAAAGTCCTGGGCCGGGCGCCCGAGAGCATCCCTTACCTTAAGATGGCCGCGGAGCTGGGTTTGGGCAGCATGGATATCGACCGCGCCGTCGTCAAGCGCGTCTCTTTAAAGGTCTAGAGCCGTGGCCCCGCGCATCCGGCTCCTCTGCCAAGCCACGTTCCTGTGCTTGAGTCTCGCTGTCTTCGCCGGTTTGGTGACGGACCGCCATGCCCTCGCGCTCTACCACGGCCTGCACTTGTTCCCCACCATGTCCTGCCTGCCTTGGTTCTCCCTGCCGCCGTTGGGAGCGTTCTCGCTGGGAGTGGCTGGCATCCTGCTGGCGGCCACGCTCCTCTTCGGCAGGCTCTATTGCTCCTTCCTATGTCCGGTCGGCTTCCTGCAGGAACTCGCCCAACGTGCGGGCCAGGCCATAGGCTGGGAGGGACGGCCGTGCCGCGGGTGGACGATGGCGCGGCTTCTCATCCTGGGCCTCTGCCTGGGGCTTCTCGCGCGGCGCTCCTCGGCGTATCTCTATTTTGACCATTTCAGCAACCTGGGCCGCGTCTACGGCCTGGCGGGCAGGCCGGGCGCGGTGGAAGGCCTCCTGGGCTTGGCGTTCCTGGCCGTCATGGTCTTGCCGCCGCTGCGCTGGCCGCGTTGGTTCTGCGGCGCGCTGTGCCCTTCCGGGACGCTGTTCATGCTCCTGCAGGCCGTCGCTCCCGGCAAGGTCCGCAGCCGGGGGGAGTGCGGGGGGGATTGCGGCAGATGTGCCGCCGCATGCCCGGCCCTGTGCGTCTCGGGCGGGCGCATCGACGCCAAGCTGTGCATCAATTGCCTGGAATGTTCGTCGGCGTGCTCCAGCGGCGCCATGGCCTTCCGCTTCCGCCGTCCCGACAGGACGGCCCGGGCCAAGAGCGAAGGCGATGTCCCGGCCGCCGCGGCTTTGAGCCGGCGGCAACTGTTGGCCGCGGCCGGCTTTTCCATCGCGGGCTGGTGCGGCGGCCCTTGGGCCAAGAAGAGCCTGGCCGCGGCCGGCCCGGCCCGGGCGGTGATCCCTCCGGGCGGCAAGGCTTACGCCGATTTCCTGGAGCGCTGCGTCGCCTGCCAGACCTGCGTGGCCGTCTGCCCGAGCCGGGTCCTGGCCCCTGCCGGACCGGAACTCGGCGCGGGCGGCCTGGCCAAGGCGCGGCTCGATTATGGCGCCAGCTACTGCGCCTACGAATGCAACGCCTGCCTGGCCGTGTGCCCGAGCGGGGCCATCTCCTATTTCCCGCTCGAGGCCAAGAAGCGCATCCGCATCGGCAAGTCCCGCCTGATCAAGGAAATCTGCATCCCCTACGCCTTCGGGCGCGACTGCGGCGCCTGCCAGGAGCAGTGCCCGACCGGGGCCCTCACCATGGAGCCTTACCGCGAGGTCTACGCGCCGGTGCAGCACGAGGACTACTGCATCGGCTGCGGCGCCTGCCAGTTTGCCTGCCCGACGCGGCCGCGCAAGGCCATCGTGGTCGATCCGCTGGACGTCCACGGCTTCGCGGCGGCGCCGCGGGCGGCCGCCCGCCGCAAGCAGTCGGCCGGCGGCCCCGTCGGATTTCCTTTTTGAGGCAGACGGGCGTCAGCCCGTCAGCAGTTCGGCCAATTCCGGGAACACGTCGCTGAAGCGGCTGTTTCTTCTCCGGTCCAGGGCGTGGATGCGTTGTCTGAATTTATCCAACAGGTGTCCGGCATCCTGGGCCATCATGAACTTGACGGCGCCCCGGAATTGGTCGGCCACCGCCGCGGCTTCTTCGCCATAACGTTCGACCAGGAATTCGGCGTGCGCTCCATACCGGTCCGCCACGCGGCGTTTTAGGTGCTCCGGCAGGATCTGCACGCTGTATTCCGAGGGTTCCAGGAGGATGTTCAGGTAGATGTCCGGGGGCTTGAGGTAGCCGATCTCCAGCCACTCCCTGTGGAAATCGGGCAGATGCAGGGCGTTCATGGCCGTCAAGGTGGGCGCTATGGTGAAGCTGACTTTGGGACACGCGGCGAACATCCGCTGCCTGTTGCGCAGCACTTCCCCCCAGTCCTGGTTGATCCGGATATACTCCCCTCTCCGGCCGGAGGCATCCAGGCTCGCCGCGATATCGACCCTGTTGAACTTGTCCCATAAGCGCATCACGTCGAGGCCCCGGAAGGTCGTTTCGGAGAAATTCGTGCTGTAGCTCAGGATGACGTCGGACTTCCCGAGCTCGACCAGCCGGTTCAGGATGCGATAGTGCTCCTCGCAGAGCAGAGGCTCCCCGCCCGCGAAATAGAAATGCTCCACATGGGGAATCAGGGGCTCCACTTGGCGCCACAGGTCCCGGGAGTCGCGGGTCGCGGTCAAGACGGCGGATCCGCCGACGCCATCCCCTCTTCCCGGCCCCTTGTGCTCGGAGCTCCAGGCGCTGCTGCGGTCCGTATCGCAGTAGATGCAGGCGAAATTGCAGATGTTCGAGAAACGGATGTCCATGAAAGGCATCTGGAACGTCGCGACGCTGCCGTCCGGGGAAGTCGTCTCCACGACACGAAAGTGCCGGGCATATTCCTGGTTCTGGGCCAGGCGCGGGCTGGAGCAGCCGGCCGCTTCCAGTATCTGGCAGTTGCGGCATTCCGGGCTGGGCCTTTCCTCCAGCATGTTGGCCCGGATCGCCCTAAGACCGGGAGCATTCCATATCTGCGCCAGCGCCGATTCCCTTACGGAGCCGACCGCCTGATCCGGCGTCGCCCGGCAGCAATGGCAGACCTTGCCATCGGCGCGGATATTGAGGTGCACCCAAGGCACCATGCAGAAGACCTGGGATCCTCTCAGCAATGATTCCGCTGACCGCATCTGCTGGAGATACTATCAATTCGGGCGCGCGGATTTTCCGCAAAGAGCTTGCCCAGCGAGCCCCGGTCAGGATAGAATGTCCAGGTCTATGGATTTCGACCTCTTCGTCATCGGCAGCGGCCCGGGTGGGGAGGGCGCGGCCATGCAGGCGGCCAAGTCGGGCAAGCGCGTGGCGGTGGTGGAGAAGTGTCAGGAGGTGGGCGGCGGGTGCCTGCATTGGTCCACCATCCCTTCCAAGTCCCTGCGCCATAGCATCACGCACCTGGCCGAGTTCCGTTCCAACCCTTTCACGGCCGAGTACACGCGCGGGTTTAAGATCGATTTCCCGGCGTTGGTGCGCCACGCGGAGGGCGTCATCCACCAGCAGGCCACCATGCGCCGCGGCTTCTACGACCGCAACCGGGTGCGCCTGCTCCAGGGGCGGGCCGCCTTCGTCGACCCCCACACGGTCGCTGTGGAAGCGCCCGACGGCATGCGCGAGCGCTTCACGGCCGACCACATTGTCATCGCTTCGGGTTCGCGGCCTTATCGGCCGGCGGAGGTGGACTTCAGTCATCCCCGCGTGCGCGACAGCGATACCATCCTGGCCTTGGACCACACCCCCGCATCCATCACCGTCTACGGCGCCGGTGTGGTGGGCTGCGAATACGCTTCGATGTTCTGCAACCTGGGCCTCAAGGTCAATCTGGTCAATTCCCGCGACAAGCTCTTGAGCTTTCTGGACGACGAGATCATAGACGCCATCAAATACCATCTGCGCGACCAGGGCGCCATCATGCGCCACAACGAGGACTGCGCCCGCGTGGAGGCCCGCGACGACGGGGTGACGCTGCACCTGAAGTCCGGGCAGAAGCTCAAGACCGACGTCCTGCTCTGGGCCAACGGCCGCACCGGCAACACCGAGGGCCTAGGCCTGGATAAGGCCGGCCTGGCCGCGGACGGCCGCGGCAACCTTTCGGTCAACGAGTTCTACCAGACCGGCGTCCCGCATATCTACGCGGTGGGTGACGTATCCGGACCGCCCGCTTTGGCCAGCGCGGCCTACGACCAGGGCCGCGTGGCCGCGACCCATGTCCTGCAAGGCGTCAGCGACGAGCGCCTGGCGCGCTTCATCCCTACCGGCATCTACACCTCCCCCGAGATCAGCTCGCTGGGCCGCACCGAAGCTGAGCTCATCGCGGCCCGGGTGCCTTATGAGGTCGGGCATTCCTTCTTCCGCAACCTGGCGCGGGCCCAGATCAGCGGGCATCCCGTGGGCATGCTTAAAATCCTGTTCCACCGCGAGACCTTGGAGATATTGGGCATCCATTGCTTCGGCTCGCAGGCCGCGGAGATCATCCACATCGGCCAGGCCGTCATGATGCAGACCAACGGCGGCAACGACCTGCGCTTCTTCGTCAACACGACCTTCAATTACCCGACCATGGCCGAGGCTTACCGGGTGGCGGCGCTCAATGGTCTCAATCGTCTGGTGTGATCCGCCATGGGACATGATGAGATCGTGCCGGACTTTTTGACCTTCGCGAAAAGTGAGAGCTGTTTATGAAAATAAAGATTGCCATCGCCGGTGCGGCCCTGGTCCTTCTGACGAGCGGATTCTTCGGCCTGGATTATGTCATCGCCGCCAACGGTCATTGCCACGACCTCTCGCTCGCCATAGACCGCGCCATCCCCTTGTGTCCGGCCTGGATCTGGGTCTACCTGCTCTATTATCCCATGTGCTGCCTGCCTCTGGCCTTCCCCGGCGTGCTCAAGGACAACCGCCTCTTCGCCGCGGTCGGCGTCGGGATGCTCATCCAGTTCGTGATCGCGTGGCCGACCTTCTATTTCTTCCCGACGCACATCCAGCACGCCTGGGTGGCCCCGACCATGCCCAGCGGCCTCGCCTTGCGCGGCCTGTATCTGACGGACCCGGGCTACAATGACTTCCCCTGCCTGCACGTCGCCAACAGCCTCTACGTCGCTTTCCTATCCACGTCCTATTGCGCGCCCTGGGTCTCCGGCTTGCTGTTCCTGACGGCCCTGCTCATCGCGGCTTCCACGCTCCTCATCAAGCAGCACTTCTTCCTGGATGTCCTCTCGGGCATCCTGCTCGGCTACTTCGGCTACATTGTGGCCAGAGCCATGAGCGCCAAGCCTTGGCGCGCCCGCCAGATCGTCCTGGGACGCTGGTCGAAGGGGGAGCCGGCGGTCGAGCCGGTCGGCCTGAGCGCGGCGATGGAGGCCTCCTCCTCCCGGCAGCCGTCCTATCGGTGAGGGCTTCCGGTCCAATCCGTTCCGCCGCCTCCGAGCGCCGGGCTGACCTAGCCGTCGCCGTTCTGGTCGTCCTGGCCACCCTCCTCGTCTTCTCCGGCTGCCTGCGCGGAGGTTTCCTTAATTGGGACGATGACACGAACATCCTGGCCAATCCGAGCTTCCGGGGCCTGGGTTGGGCGAATCTGCGCTGGATGTTCACGACCTTGCTGGGGGGGCATTATCAGCCGTTGGTCTGGCTGAGCTTCTCTGCGGACTACCTCGTCTGGGGCCTGAACCCCTTCGGCTATCACCTGACCAATATCCTGCTGCACGCCGCCAATGCCGCGCTGGTCTATGCGCTGGCTTCGTGGTTCTTGCGCCGGTCGGCTGCGCCGGGCGGCATGTCCCCGCGGTTCTTGGCCGGTCTGGCGGCCTTGCTCTTTGCCGTCCACCCATTGAGGGCGGAGTCCGTGGCTTGGGTCACCGAGCGCAAGGATGTGCTCTCCGGCTTCTTCTGCCTTTGGGCCGTCTATGCCTATCTCAGGCGGCACGGAGATGGCGGCGCCTCCGCCAAGCGCTGGCAGCCCGTGTGTTGGGGGGCTTTTGTGATGGCCCTGCTGTCCAAGAGCATGGTCATGACCTTGCCCGCGGTGTTCATCATCCTCGATTTTTACCCGTTGCGGCGCCTGCCCGGAGAGGCCAGGCAATGGTTCGGCGCCGGCTGCCGCCGGATCTGGCTGGGGAAACTCCCTTTCTTGATCCCCGCTCTTCTTGTGGCACTGGCTGAATACGCGGGCGAGCGGCGCCTGGGCGCCGTCTTTCCGGAAAGCGCCTCGGCTCATTGCGCCAGAGCCTTTTTCGGGCTGACTTTCTATCTCTGGAAGACGATATGGCCCGCGCATCTGTGCCCTCTTTACGAACTGCCTGTCCCGTTCGATGCTTTCTCTCGGCCGTTCCTGGTCAGCGCCGCGGTGGTGGGATGCGTGGCTGCGGGATTGCTCCTGTCTTACCGGCGCTGGCCGGCGGGAGCCGCGGCTTGGGCCTGCTACGCGGTCACATTGGCTCCGGTCCTGGGAGTAGTCTCATTCGGTTCGCAATTGGTGGCGGACCGCTACAGCTATCTGGCCTGTCTGCCTTGGCCGATCATGGCCGCATCTGGTTTTGACTGGGCTTGGCGTCGCGCGAAAGCCTGGGGCCAGGGTCTGCTCTATTTGGGAGCGGTTCTTGTGGTCGCCGGGCTGGCCGGATCGACTTGGCGGCAGGTGAAGCCGTGGCATGATTCCGAGACCTTGTGGGAATACACCATTTCCTTAAGGCCTCGGACCAGCCTGGCTCACAACAATCTGGGCATGGTTCTGGCGGGACAGGGAAGGGTGGCAGAGGCGGTCGCGCATTACCGCGAGGCGCTGCGCATCAGGCCGGATAACGAGGAAGCTCACAACAACTTGGGAGTGGCCTTGGCCGGCCAGGGCCGCGCGGCCGAGGCGATCGCCCATTACCGTGAAGCCCTGCGCCTCAAGCTGGATGCGGCCGAGGCTCACAACAATCTGGGCCTGGCTCTGGCCGGACAAGGCCAAGTGGACGAAGCCATCGCGCAATACCGCGAGGCATTGCGGCTCAATCCGGACATGGCCGTGGCGCATGACAACCTGGGCAATATGTTGCTGGGACAGGGCCGGGCGGAGGAAGCGGTCGCGCAATACCGGGAAGCCTTGCGCATCAAGCCGGACTACGTCGAGGCCCATAACAGCTGGGGCAATGTCCTGTTCGGACAAGACCGGCCGGAGGAAGCGATCGCGCAATACCGCGAGGCCTTGCGTTTTAAGCCGGACTATCTGGAGGCCCACTACAATCTGGGCCTGGTCCTGGCCAGGCAGGGCCGGGTGGATGATGCAGCGCTGGAGTTCGAGGCTGCCCTGAGGATTGCTCCTGGGCTGGAGCCGGCGCGCCGGAACCTGGCCGCCCTGCGGCGCTTGGGCCGCGGGCTTTAGCGGGCCGCGGCGGGCTTGAGGTCGAGGCCGATGTTGCGCAGGAAGGCCTCATCGTTGGGCGCGCGGCCCAGGAAAGCGCGCAAGGACTCCGCCTCGTCGCGCGAACCGCCTTGTTCCAGGACGGCGCGGCGGAACTCGCGGCCCACCTTCGGGCTCAGCAGTCCCTCGTCGACGAAGCGCGCGAAAGCGTCGAGGGCGTAGACCTCGCTCCAGAGATAGCCATAGTAGCCCGCGTCATAGCCGTCCGTGATGTGCGTGAATCCCGCCTCCGGCATGGTGCCGGGGGTCATGGGGATGAGCGATATTTCCCGCATCAGCTTGCCGTAGAGGGCGGTCGAGTCCGGGGGCGTCGCGGCGGTGTGCAGCTCCATGTCGTAGCTCGCGATGAAGTCCTGGCGCAGGTAGACGAGGCCCGAATCCGCCTGCTTGGCCGCCAGCAGCTTGGCGATCATCTCCGGCGGGAGCTTTTTCGCGCGGTCCTGATAGTGTCCGGAGACGCGGTCGAGGACCGCCTTCTTCCAGACCCAGTTCTGGAACATCTGGGACGGCGCCTCCACGAAGTCGCGCGCGACGCTGCTGCCGGAGAAGCGCTGGTACTTGGCGCGCGTCAGGGTCTGGTGCATGATGTGCCCGAACTCGTGGAACAATGTCTCCACGTCCGAGTGCGGCAGCAGCGACGGCCGTTGCGGCGTGGGCTTGTCGAAGTTGGCCACGATGGCGCTGGCGGGCCTCTGGTAGGAGCCGTCGGGGAGCTGCCGCCCCTGGATCAGGCTGAAAGCGGCCGCGTGCTTGTACTTGCCCTCGCGCGGATAAAGGTCCATGAAGAAGCGCCCGATCTTGACGCCGGTGCGGGCGTCCGCGATCTCGAACTGCTTGACGTCCGGGTGCCAGGCCGCGGCCGGCGCCGTCTCGGTGAAGCGCAGGCCTAGGAC
>Ga0118677_10010875_pt1 | contig 13795 bp, 13 predicted proteins | sample AliMusrvi5mmetaG_FD_86154 | JGI IMG/M metagenome (GOLD analysis project Ga0118677, IMG submission 86154) | reverse complement strand
GGGCTGGATCCGGCACGCATCCAGGCGATCTGCGCGCCGCACAATGATGTCAATGCGATGGATGCCATCATCAAGGGTTGGCGCGCGGGCGGCGGACCGGAAAAAAACAAAGGCCGGGTGTGGATCGCGGTGGAGACGCTGTATTCCATGGATGGTGACTGTGCGCCGTTGCCGGAACTGGTCGCGCTGGCTGCCCGTCATGACGCCATGCTGCTGCTGGACGAAGCCCATGCCACCGGCGTGCATGGTGACCAGGGCAGGGGGCTTGGGGCTGCTTACGAAGGCGCCCCCAACATCATTTCGCTGCACACCTGCGGCAAGGGTCTGGGCGCGGCGGGTGCGCTGGTCTGCCTGCCGCGGCTTTATCGCGACTTTTTGGTCAACCGCGGCCGCGCCTTCATCTATTCCACCGCGCCGTCGCCGCTGATGGCCGCAGTGGTGCGCGCCAGTTTGAAAATCTGTGCCGGCGCCGAGCAGGAGCGGGCCCAGCTGGCCGCCCTGGTGCGCCATGCCGGCGACGGCCTGCGAAAGCTCGGCATCACCCCGTCGGGCACGCAGATCCAGCCGGTGATCCTGGGCGAAGACAGTCGCGCCGTGGCGCTGGCACAGGCGCTGCAGGCAAAAGGCCACGACATTCGCGCCATCCGCCCGCCGACGGTGGCCGAAGGCACCGCCCGCCTGCGCATTGCCCTGACCTTGCATGTGACGCAGGAGGATGTGGACCGGCTGCTGGCCGATCTCGCTGCCGAAATGGCGCGCTTATGAAGTTTGTGGTCAGCGGCACCGACACCAATATCGGCAAGACCGTGTTCTGCGCCGGTCTGTGCGGCCTCCTGGGTGCGCGCTATTGGAAGCCGGTACAGGCGGGACTGCCCGGTGACAGCGACGTGGTTGAAGAACTGGCGGGCGTGGAAATTGTACCTTCGGCTTACACCCTGCAGCTTGCCGCATCCCCGCACCAGGGCGCGGCGGAGGAGGGCATCATCATCGATCCTGCGAGTCTGGACCCGCCCGAAGGTCCCGTTGTGATCGAAGGGGCGGGCGGGCTGATGGTGCCGCTGAGCAGCGAGCTTTTGTTCATCGATGTGTTTTCGCGCTGGAAGCTGCCCGTGATCCTGTGCGCGCGCACCAAGCTCGGGACGATCAACCACACGCTTCTCTCCATAGAGGCGCTGCGCCGCCGCGATATTCCTCTGCACGGCATTGCCTTCATTGGCGACGCCAATGAGGAAAGCGAAAAGATCATCGTTGAACTCGGCCAGGTGAAGCGGCTGGGCCGCCTGCCGGTGATCGAACCGCTGACGCGCGGGCGGTTGGCGGGTGTATTCGCCAAGACATTTGATCATGCGGATTTCGGTGTAGCCCATGGAAACTGATGCGGTTAAAGCGGCCGCCATGCTTGGTCGCCGTCTCAAGGGTCTCCCTTTGCAAAAGGTGAAGCGGTTCGAATTTGAATGGCGATTTGAATTCGGCGTAAATCGCGTTTTGCAAGTCAGGTGCCCTTGGCGTCTTTTATCAGATGGCAGAATTGCTTTCACAGATAGTGACGACGGTCATCAGTTTGGTCTTCCGGTCCCTAAAGACGGCGAGAGCGAGGCACCGAAAATTATCGGAGAAAGCGTAATCCAAAAAATTGTCCTCCACGAAGTGACAGGAGACTTGTCGATTTACTTTGGTGAGCGCGCCATTTTGGAAGTTCTGAACATGTCTTGCGGTTACGAAAGTTGGGAGATTGGCGCCGACGATGTGAGAGTGATCGGGTTAGGCGGTGGAGATTTGGCCATCTATGCAAGCGCCAATGAATAGGATTTGCCGGTAATGACCTCCTCCGTCTGGCATCCCTTCACCCAGCATGCGCTCACGCCCGAGTTTCCGGTCGTGTCGCGCGGCGAGGGCGTTTGGCTGGAGACCGACAAGGGAAGGCTGCTGGATGCCATCTCCTCCTGGTGGGTGATCACCCATGGCCATCGCCACCCCAAGATCGTGGCGGCGATCAAGGCCCAGGCCGACCGGTTGGACCAGGTGATCTTCGCCAACCTGACCCACCAGCCGGCCGAGGATGTGGCGCGCGGCCTGATCGAAATCGCGCCGCGCGGCTTGTCCCATGTCTTCTATTCCGACAGCGGTTCGACCGCGGTGGAGGTGGCGCTGAAGATGGCGCTGGGCTTCTGGAAAAACACCGGCAAGCCGCGCACCCGCATCATCGCGCTGGAGCATGCCTATCATGGCGACACGGTGGGCACGATGTCGGCGGGTGCGCGCGGGGTGTTCACGGCCGCATACGGACCGCTGCTGTTCGACGTGGTGCGCCTGCCGTTCCCGGCGCCCGGCCGCGAACAGGAAACATTGGACATGCTGAAGGCGGCGGCGAAAGACGCCGCCGCCCTGATCGTGGAGCCGCTGATCCTGGGCTCGGGCGGCATGCTGATGTATCCGCCGGAGGTCTTGCGGGCGCTGGCTATCATCTGCCGCCGCAATGGCACGTTGTTCATCGCCGATGAAGTGATGACCGGCTTTGGCCGCACCGGCACCCTGTTTGCCTGCAAGCAGGCCGGCGTCTCGCCCGACATCCTCTGCCTGGCCAAGGGGCTCACGGGCGGCAGCCTGCCGCTGGCGGTCACCTTGTGCACGCCGGAAATCTTCCAGGCGCATTATTCGCAAAACCGCAGCCGCACTTTCTTCCATTCCAGTTCCTTCACTGCCAACCCCATTGCCTGCGCCGCCGCCCGCGCCAATCTGGAAATCTGGCGCGACGAACCGGTGGCCGGTCGCATCACGGGTCTGGGCGCGATGCAGGAAGAGCGGCTGAAAGGGTTCCGCACCGATTCCCGCTTCACCAATGTCCGCCGGCTGGGCACCATCGCCGCCCTGGACCTGAAGGTGGCCGACCCGGGGTATATGGCGGGTATCGGGCCCAGGCTGACCGCGTTTTTCCTGGGGCGGGGGATATTGCTGCGCCCGCTGGGCAACACCATTTATGTCTTGCCGCCTTACGGGATCGCGGCGGCGGAACTCGATCTGGTGTATGATGCCATCACCGCGGCCGCTGCAAAATTCGCGTAACCATCCGGTGATCCGCACGAACTGACTTGCGTAAGGTTTTTGGCGTAGAAGCTTCAGGACCAAGCCCATGACGATCAAGCCGCTTTATCTGGTAATGGCCGCCGCCGCGGCGGTGGTGTTCGCCCCCGGGCTGGTGCCCCGCACCTATGCCGGTGACCTGAACAAGGAAATTCCCGCCGCCGCCTCCGATCCGGCTTCCACCGGCTTCACCGAAGTCGCGGTGCTGGCCGGGGGATGCTTCTGGGGCCAGCAGGGCGTGTTCGAGCACGTCAATGGTGTGACCAAGGTGGTGGCCGGTTATTCCGGCGGCGGCAAGCAGACCGCGAATTATGACCAGGTCTCGGGCGGCAATACCGGCCATGCCGAATCGGTCGAGATCACCTTCGATCCCCGCAAGGTGACGTTCGGCCAGTTGCTGCGCATCTATTTTTCGGTGGCGCACGATCCCACCCAGCTGAATCGCCAGGGCCCGGACACGGGCACCCAGTATCGCTCCGAGATTTTCGCCGCCACGCCGGAGCAGGAAGCCACCGCCAGGGCTTATATCGCCCAGCTGGATTCGGCTCATGTCTTCGCCGCCCCCATCGCCACAAAGATTGAGCCGCTCAAGGCCTTTTATCCGGCCGAGGGCTATCACCAGGACTATCTGTTCCTGAACCCGGACGCGGCCTATATTCTGGTCAACGACCTGCCCAAGATCGCCGCCCTCAAGCGCGTCTGGCCCGATTATTACCGGGAAAAGCCGGTTTTGCTGGCCCAGAAGTGAGCCGCGGCGCGCCTTCGCGTGAGCAGGTCCTGTGGACCTGCGAACGCCGCGAGTTTGGGCGAGCGGCCGCCCTCTTGGGCCCATTAAAGCCCCGTCACATTCACCAAAAAGCCCCGTCACATTCACCAAATCCGCTGAAGGCCCCGGATGGGGCGTTTCCTTTGCCGTTCTGATCTGGTAGTTCGTCCCCCGGCTTGGGCTCACAGGCCGCCAACCGGCGGATTTTGCGGGCAAAACCGAAGAAATTAAAGCGAAACCAAACCATGAAAACTGAACGTCTTATTGTGGGCGGTGTCGCGCTGCTGGTCGGCCTTTTGCTGGGCTGGATGGTGCGCGGTGTGTCCACCTACAATATCCATTCCGCCGCGGTCGCCATCTATGACGACTGGCGCGTGGCTTGCCCCGCCGCCGAGACCAAGGAAGGCGCCTGCGAGCTCAGCACCGACATCATGGACCGCACGCAGCCCCAGCCCACCCCGATCGCCCGCGCCACCATCACCACCGACAAGGATGGCAAGAAGATCATGGGCTTCATCCTGCCCTATGGCGTGGCGCTGGAAGCCGGCATGGGCCTGCGCGTCGGCAAGGATCCGGTGAAGGTCATCCAGTACCGCACCTGCAACACCGTGGGCTGCATTGCCCAGACCCCGTTCGACGATGCCATGGCGACCAGCCTGAAGAACAACACCGACGATGTCGCCGTGATGTTCGCAGGCCTCGACGGCAAGCCCGTGACCTATCCGCTGTCGTTCAAGGGCTACGCCAAGTCCTATAGCGCCTGGAAGGGCGACGATGCCCGCCGCAAGACCTGGTTCTGGAGGCTCTTCTCATGATGAAGACCGTCCTTGCGGGCGCCTTCATGGGCCTGATGACCTGCGCCGCGCTGGCGCAGGCGCCTGCCGCCGCGCCTGCCGCGCCGGCGGCCAACAACAAGCCGGAAGTGAAGACGATTCAGGACTGGGCCGTGCGCTGTTTCCCGGTCGCCAGCCCCAGCCCCTGCGACATGTTCCAGGAACTGGACAATCAGCGCACCGGCCAGCGTGTGATCTCCTTCTCCGTCGCCTTTTATCCCGCCCTCAATCGCCATGCCCTGGTGATCGCGGTGCCGCTGGAAGTGTCGATCCCCAAGGGCCTGAAGCTGCAGACCTCCACCTATACTTCGCCCATGCTCAAATATCGCCGCTGCGACCGCAACGGCTGTTATGTCGAGATGGCGGTGGAGAATGGCGTGATCGAGTCGCTGGCCGGCTCCAGCGGTGACTCCGGCAAGATCGCCATCGCGGCGGACAACGGCAAGGTCTACAACCTGAACTTCTCGCTCAAGGGCTTTGCCGCCGCCCATGACGACATGGTGAGCCAGGCACGCGCCAAGGCCAAGACGCCGCCCGCGCCTGCCGCTGCCGCCAATCCCTGATTGAGGTCATGATGACGAAGCATATCCTGATGGGCGCTGTTGCCGGCCTGATGCTCGCCTGTGGCGTGGCGCAGGCGCAGGATGCAGCCGCTCCGGCGCCCGCCGCCGCCGGCCAGCCCGAACTCAAGCGGATCGATGACTGGCTGGTGCGCTGCTTCCCGGTGGCCAGCCCCAGCCCGTGCGACATGCTCCAGGAACTGGATGACCAGCGCACCCGCCAGCGGGTGGTGTCGCTGTCCATCGCCTTCTATCCCAGCCTCAATCGCCATGCCCTGCAGATCAGCGTGCCGCTGGAAATCTCCATTCCCAAGGGCCTGAAGATCCAGACCGACACCTACACTTCGCCCGTACTCAAGTATCGCCGCTGCGACCGCAACGGCTGCTATGTCGAGCTGGCGGTGGACAATGGCATGATCGAGGCGCTGGCCGGTTCCAGCGGCGGCGCCAAGGTCATCATCGCGGCCGACAACGGCAAGACCTATCCGCTGGCATTCTCGCTGAAGGGCTTTTCGGCCGCCCATGACGACATGGTGGCCAAGGCGAAGGCCAAGGCCAAGCCGGTCAGCCAGCAGCCGGACGCCGCAGCACCTGCGCCGGCTGCCACCCCGTAAGGCAAATTATCGGAATGAAAAAGGCCGGTCTCGCGACCGGCCTTTTTGTTTTTCAGACCTTGGCTTTGAACGTCATCGCCACGCCGTTCATACAATATCTCAGCCCGGTCGGCCGCGGCCCGTCGTCGAACACATGGCCCAGATGGCCGCCGCAGCGCCGGCAGTTCACCGCCGTGCGGCTCATGCCCAAACTGTTGTCGGTCTTGGTCTCGACCGCCTTGTCCAGCGGCTTCCAGAAGCTGGGCCAGCCGGTGCCGCTGTCGAACTTGGTGTCCGACGAATACAGATCCAGGGCGCAGCCGGCGCAGGCGAATACGCCCTTGCGATGTTCATTGTTCAGCGGCGAGGTGAAGGGCGCTTCGGTGCCTTCATGGCGCAGGACGTCATAGGCGGCAGAGGAGAGCTGTTTCCTCCACTCCGCATCGCTCTTGGTCACCTCATAGGCATAGGCCGGAAAAGCGGCCATGGCCGCGCCGCCCATCAAGGCCGTCATGAACATCCGTCGCTGCATCATCATCTCCTTGGCACTTCTACGTAAGCAGGTATTCGCCGGATCGGTGCAAAAGGTTACGGGAACCCCGGGCCGCCCGCCCCGTTATCCTACCAGCGTGTTCCCCGCGCAAAACCCCAATTCAGGAGCAATTATGGACAAGGATCGTATCGAAGGCTCGGCCAACCAGGCCAAGGGCGCCCTCAAGCAGGCGGCCGGCAAGGTTACCGGCGATGCCAAGCTGCAGGCCGAAGGCGCTGCCGACAAGGCCGCCGGCAAGGTGCAGAATGCCGTGGGCGGCGCCAAGGATGCCGTGCGCGACGCGCTCAAGCACTAAGCTTTCGTCACAAATGCGTGAAAGCCCGGCCCCTGTTGGGAGCCGGGCTTTTTCGTTAGATTGCGCCTCTATCCCCTCTTTGTGCCCAAGGAATTTTCATGATCCGTTTTCTCACCTGGCTGCGCGACCTTTTGATGTCCGTGGTGAACATGTTCGCCAAGGCGGTTGTGCTGGTGGTTCTGCTCATCGCGGTCCTGCTGGTGGTGTCGCTGGCACGGGGCGACGGATTGCCCGGCAACATCGTGCTGGCGCTGGATCTGCGCGATCCGATCGACGACAGCGCGGCAGCGCCGGGCAGCATCTTCACGCCCCGGCGCGCCACGGTGATGGACGTGGTGCTGGGCCTGGACGCGGCGGGCCGCGACAGCCGGGTCAAAGGCATGGTGATCAAGCTGGGCAATGGCGCGCTCTCCACCGCCGAGGCGCAGGAGATCGCCGCCGCCATCGACCGCTTCAAGGCGAAGAACAAGTTCGTCATCGCCCAGGCATCGGCCTTCTTCGGCGCCGGGCTGGGCGATTACCTGGCCGCCAGCGCCGCCAATGAAATCTGGGTGATGCCCAAGGCGCCCTTCTCGGTATCGGGCGCCGGCGGCGGGGAACTGTTCCTGCGCGGCGCCCTGGACAAGATCCAGGCTGTGCCCCAGATCGCCAAGCGCGCCGAATACAAAAGCGCCGCCGACATGATGATGGAAAAGCAGATGTCGCCGGCCGACCATGAGCAGCTCACCGCGCTGATGAACTCGGTCTATGACGGCGCAGTCAAGCAGATGGCCGCCAACCGCCACATCACTCCCGCCGAAGTGATCGCGGCGTTTGAAGCCAGCCCGCAATTTTCCGAGGATGCGCGCAGCCGAAGGCTGGTGGACCGCATCGGCTATGACGATGAGGCCCGCGCCGCCGCCAATGCCCGGGCAGGCAGTGGCGCCAAGTCGGTCAAGTTCACCGATTATGTGAAGGAAGCGGGCGACCGCTTCGGCGCCGCCAACATCGCCATCGTCGAAGCGGCGGGCGAGATTCGCGACGGCACCGCCAAGAACTCGCTGCTCAATGCCTCGTCCGGCATTGCCAGCGACGACCTGTCGGCCGCCATCGGCCAGGCGGCGCGCGACAAGAACATCAAGGCCATCGTGCTGCGGGTGGATTCCCCCGGCGGCTCGGTCACCGCCAGCGACCAGATCCTGCACGCCGTGAAAGTGGCGCAGAAGGCGGGCAAGCCCGTTGTGGTCAGCATGGGCGGCGTGGCCGCGTCGGGCGGCTATTACATTTCGCTCAGCGCCAACAAGATCGTGGCTGAGCCCGGCACCATCACCGGCTCCATCGGCGTGCTGACCGGCAAGGTCAGTTTCAACAAGACGCTGGAGCTGGTGGGCGCCAAGGCCGAGACGGTGGCGGTGGGCAAGAACACTTTGATGGATTCGCCGCTGCAGCCTTTCACCGACGAGCAATGGGCCAACCTCAATCACCAGGCCGATGTCATTTATGACGACTTCACCGCCAAGGTGGCGGCGGGCAGGAAGCTCCCGCTGGGGAAGGTACGCGACGCCGCGCGCGGCCGGGTGTGGTCGGGCACCGACGCCAAGGCGCATGGGCTGGTGGACATGCTGGGTGGTTTCTGGACTGCGGCCGGGCAGGCGGCCAGCCTGGGCGCGGTTCCGGCAGACGGCATGACCTTCCGGATCTATCCCCGCCGCACAGGGCTTCTGGCCCGGCTGGGGATGCTCTCGGACGGCCTGGATGCCAGCCTGGGCCTGTTCGGGCGCATCGAATCGCTGCTGAACCTGCCGGCGCTGCAGGCCCTGCTGGGCGAGGTTTCCAGCCTGCCCCAGGGCGGTCCCGGAAGTTCCCTGCAGCTGCGCGCGACGCATCTGCCACGGCCGTGACCCCAACTCCACAGCGGCGGCAAGGAAACTGCTTGCTGGCGGGGGCTCTTGAACTATAATTGCCGTGTGCGGGGGCACGAAGCTGGCTTGGCGGGACCATAATTGCGATTATGGTGCGCTGCAGTTTCGGGTGTTTCCGAAATTGACTGCATAGCTGGAGCCTTCGCCATTCCAAAATCCGACAAAGCCATCGAAGAGCTGAGCTTCGAAGGCGCGCTCAAGGAACTGGAAGCGATCGTCTCGCGCCTGGAGCAGGGCGAGGTTGATCTCGAAGACTCCATCGCGCTGTACGAACGCGGACAGGCGTTGAAGGCGCATTGCGAGGCAAAGCTGAAATCCGCCGAGGGGCGTCTGGAAAAAATCGTGCTGGGTGCGGGCGGACCGCAAATCGGCGAAAGCATGGAAACGGCGTGACCCGCCGCAGCAAACAAGAGAATTTTCGCGCATGAACATCCCCAATACCAAGACGCCGCTGCTGGATCAGGTCGATCTGCCCGAAGACCTGCGCAAGCTGGACAAGTCCCAGCTGCGCCAGTTCGCCGACGAGCTGCGCACCGACCTGATCGACATCGTCTCGGTCACCGGCGGCCATTTCGGTGCGGGCCTGGGCGTGGTCGAGCTGACCACGGCATTGCATTACGTGTTCAAGACGCCCGCCGACCGCATCATCTGGGACGTCGGCCACCAGGCCTATCCGCACAAGATCCTCACCGGCCGGCGCGCCCGCATGCGCACCCTGCGCCAGGGCGGGGGCCTGTCCGGTTTCACCAAGCGCAGCGAGAGCGAATATGATCCGTTCGGCGCGGCGCATTCCTCGACCTCCATCTCCGCCGGCGTCGGCATGGCGGTGGCGCGCGACCTCAAGGGCGGCGACAACAATGTGATCGCGGTGATCGGCGACGGCTCGATGAGCGCGGGCATGGCCTATGAAGCCATGAACAATGCCGGCGCCAACAAGAACCGGCTGATCGTCATCCTCAACGACAACGACATGTCCATCGCCCCGCCGATCGGCGCGATGAGCGCCTATCTGGCGCGTCTGGTGTCGTCGCGTTCCTATACCGGCATCCGCAACATGGCCAAGCGCCTGGCGCGCAAGCTGCTGCCGCGCGGCCTGTTCAAGGTCGCCCAGCGCACCGAGGAATATGCCCGCGGCATGGCCATGGGCGGCACGCTGTTCGAGGAAATGGGTTTCTACTATGTCGGCCCGATCGATGGCCACAACCTGGATCACCTGGTGCCCGTGCTGGAAAATGTGCGCGACACCATGACGGGCCCGGTGCTGGTGCATGTGGTGACCAAGAAGGGGCACGGCTATGCCCCGGCCGAAGCCGCCGCCGACAAGTATCACGCTGTCGCCAAGTTCACCGTGCTGACCGGCGAGCAGGCCAAGTCCACGCCCAAGTCGCCAGCCTACCAGAAAGTGTTCGGCGAGGCCCTGATCGCGGAAGCCAAGAAGGACAGCCGCATCGTCGCCATCACCGCCGCCATGCCGTCGGGCACCGGCGTCGACCTGTTCGAGAAGGCCTTCCCGGAGCGCACCTTTGACGTCGGCATCGCCGAGCAGCATGGCGTGACCTTCGCGGCCGGCATGGCGACTGAAGGCATGAAGCCTTTCTGCGCCATCTATTCCACCTTCCTGCAGCGGGCCTATGACCAGGTGGTGCATGACGTGGCGATCCAGTCGCTGCCGGTGCGCTTTGCGATGGACCGTGCCGGGCTTGTGGGCGCCGATGGCTGCACCCATGCCGGCTCGTTCGACATCGCCTATCTGGCGGCGCTGCCCAACTTCGTGATCATGGCCCCGTCGGACGAGGCCGAGCTGACCCACATGGTCGCCACCGCCGCGCAGATCGACGACCGGCCCAGCGCGCTGCGCTATCCGCGCGGCGAAGGCACGGGCGTGGCGCGTCCCGCCGAAGGCATTCCGCTGGAGATCGGCAAGGGCCGCATCATCAAGCAGGGCAGCAACATCGCCATCCTGAACTTCGGCACCCGCATGAAGGAGGTCCTGCTGGCCTCCGAGCGCATGGGCGGCTACGGCCTGTCGGCGACCATCGCCGATGCGCGCTTTGCCAAGCCGCTGGACACCGACCTGATCCGGCGCCTGGCCAAGGAACATGAAGTCCTGATCACCATCGAGGAAGGCTCGGCCGGCGGCTTTGGCGCCCATGTCATGCACTTCCTGGCGCATGACGGCTTGCTGGACCGGGGCCTCAAGGTTCGTCCCATGACCTTGCCGGACGTGTTCCAGGATCACGACACGCCGGAGAAGATGTATGCCCAGGCGGGCCTGGATGCCGACGGCATCCTGCGCACCGTGCTGCAGGCACTGGGTCGTGGCTCGGAAGTCACCCATCTGAGCACGGGCCTGATCGCCTGAACCAAGTCTGCCGGCATTTCGGATCCTGTGGCGGCTGTCTGCTGCAGGACTTGGGCGCCGCCGATTATGCGGCGGCCAAGCGCGCCGCTGTCCAGAACGCCCTGCTGAAGGCCGGCGTCAACGCAGAGGTTCTGGCGCCCATCATCGTGCCGCCGCACTCACGCCGCCGCGCGGTGTTCAAGATCAAGAGCCTGCCCGAAGGCCTGCATATCGGTTTTCATGCCGCCCGGTCCCATACCGTCATCGACATGCACCAGTGCGAGGTGCTGACCCCGGCGCTGTTCGCGCTGGTGGGACAGTTGCGCCTGAAGCTGGAGCCGCTGTTCGGCGTGGGCGAGATGGCCGATTTGCATGTCACCCAAACCGATACCGGCTTCGACTGCGCCTTTCGCTGGCGCAGCAGCCTGACGCCGGCGCTTACGGCCGCGCTTTCCACAGCGTTGTCGGGCCTGGGCATCGCGCGTCTGACCATGGGCCGCGAAACCGTGTTCGAGACGGCGGTGCCGCAAATCACCCTGGGCGGCGTGACGATGGCGCTGCCCTCCAATCCTTTCCTGCAGTCCACGGCCGAAGGCGAAGCGGCCTTGCAGGAACGAGTGCTGAAGATCGTCGGCAAGGCCAAAGCCGTTGCCGACCTGTTCAGCGGCGTCGGCACCTTTGCCTTCCCCTTGGCAAGAACCGCCAAGGTTCATGCCGTGGAGCAGGACGACATCGCGCTGGCTGCCCTGGACGCTGCAACCCGGGGCGCCAGGGGCATCAAGCCCGTGACCACCGAAAAACGCGACCTGTTCAAGCTGCCCCTGACGCCGCTGGAACTGAAACCGTATGACGCGGTGGTGCTGGACCCGCCCCGGGCCGGGGCGGAGGCGCAGGTCCGCGCCCTGGGCTTATCGCGGGTGCCTGCCATTGCCTATGTTTCCTGCGATGCCGCCACCTGCGCCCGGGATGCCGCCATCCTGGTGGCCGGGGGCTATAAAATTGGGCCTGTTACCCCGATCGACCAGTTCCTGTGGTCGTCTCATATCGAACTGGTGGCGGGGTTCAGGCGGCTTTGACTGGGGAAACGGGGGCTACGCGGGACTGCTCCGGCCGCTTGTCCAAGCCGTCCATACGCTGCCGCTATGGACCGTTCCTAGCTCTCGCAGGCCCACCGGACCTGCTTGTCCGCCACGCTTTTTGCGTGGCGGAACGCTCCTCACCATCGCATATTGAACTGGTGGGTAGCTTTAAGCGGGCCGGGGCTTGAGGAAAATTCTTATCGCGCTGGGTGCGGTGCTGGTGTTGGCGCTGGGCGGGGCAGGCGTGTGGTTCCTGCAAGAGGAGCCCTCGCCCGCCAGGACAGCCGAGGTGCCGCCATCCGACCTCACCAGTTTCAAGGATTGGGCGGTGGTGCTGGTGGCCGGCGATTACCGCGCCCATTCCGGCGCGCCGTCCAAAGTGTTCGACAATGCCCGCCATGACCTGGCCGCGGCCTTCGCCAAGATCGGCTTCAGCAAGGCCAACATGGTGCAGTTCTCGGTGGACTATGACGACGGCACCCAGCACACCGGCATTTCCGACATCGCCGGCGCCATGCACGAAGCCGCGGCCAAGGCCAAGTCCGGCTGCCTGATCTATTTCACGTCGCACGGTGTGCCCACCGGCATCATCATCGGCGACGCCGTGCTGGGGCCGGAACAGTTACGCGACATGGTGAACAGCGCCTGCGGCAAGCGCCCTTCGGTGATCGTGATGTCGTCCTGCTATTCGGGCCAGTTCGTGGCGCCGCTGAAGGGCGAGAACCGTGTCATCATGACGGCCTCACGCCCTGACCGCACCAGCTTTGGCTGCGGCGAGCTCGACCACTACACTTTCTTCGACGACTGTTTCCTGCGGGCGATGGATATCTCCGGCGATTTTCCGGGCCTGGGCGTTGGGGTGCAGGAATGCGTGCGGGTGCGCGAGCAGCAGATGAAGGCGACACCGCCGTCCGAGCCCCAGGTCAGTGTCGGGTCCGGCGTGACCTTCACCTTGCGCTGGCGGGACATGCCGCCGTCCAGCCCGTTCGACAATCCGCAGGGCGCTCCGGCTGACCGGCCGCCGACCTGATCAGGCGGCCGCGGCTGCTTCGGCTGTTTCAGCCGGCGCAGGGCCCACGCGCAACTGCTTTTCCCATTTGCTGACGATCACCGCCGCCACCGAATTGCCCACCACATTGGTGGCGCTGCGGCCCATGTCCAGCAGGTGATCCACACCCAGGATCAGCAGCAATCCCGCTTCGGGCAGGTGGAACACCGGCAAGGTCGCGGCGATCACCACCAGCGAAGCGCGCGGCACCCCGGCAATGCCCTTGGAGGTGATCATCAGCAGCGCCAGCATGGTGATCTGCTGGGCGAGGGTGAGATGGATGCCATAGGCCTGGGCGATGAACAGGCTGGCGAAGGTGCAATAGACCATCGAGCCGTCCAGGTTGAAGGAATAGCCCAGCGGCAGCACGAAGCTGACGATCCGGCGCGGCACGCCGAATTTGGGCAGGCCCGCCAACAGGCCCGGATAGGCCGCTTCCGAGGTGGCGGTGGAAAAGGCCAGCAGCCAGGGCTCGCGGATGGTGCGTATCAACTCGCCGATCCTGCTTCCCACGGCCAGGGCGGAAAAGCCGATCAGGATGGCGCAGAGGATCGCCAGCGCCAGGTAGAAGCCGCCCACGAACTTGGCATAGACCAGCACGATGCCAAGCCCCGAGGTCGCCACCGTGGAAGCCAGTGCCGCGAACACCACCAACGGCGCCAGCACCATCACATAGCCGGTGATCTTCAGCATCACCGCCGCCAGCTGCTCGCAGGCGGTGAGGATCATCGGCGCCTTGCCCTCC
>Ga0118677_10010874_pt1 | contig 13795 bp, 10 predicted proteins | sample AliMusrvi5mmetaG_FD_86154 | JGI IMG/M metagenome (GOLD analysis project Ga0118677, IMG submission 86154) | reverse complement strand
ATCATGGAAATGGGAGAGTGGATCGACATACGCAAGGATCCGGCGCACGTGGCACGGGAGCGGGCCCAGGCGCGTGAGTTGCGGCAGACCGACTGGTGGCGCGCGCAAGTGCAGCGCGGCGTCTGCCACTACTGCGGTCAGCAAATACCGCCGGAGCAGCTCACCATGGACCACGTTGTGCCTGTGGCGCGCGGCGGCCGCAGCACCCGTGGGAATGTGGTCCCAGCCTGCCCTGCCTGCAACAAGACCAAGAAGGCGCTGACGCCGGCCGAGCAGATCCTGGCGGAGCTGGAGCAGGCAGGTGGATTCGGACCAGAAGGGGGATCGACACCATGACTTCTCGCGAACGTGTCGAAAAGACGGTCAACCGGCAGAAGGCTGACCGCATCCCGATCGACCTGGGCGGTATGAAGGCCTCGGGAATCGCGGCCAGCGCCTATCACCGCGTCAAGCAACGGCTCGGCATCCAGACGCCGACGCGCGTGGCCGACGCGCGGTTCATGATCGCGGAGATCGAGAATGAAGTACGCGAGCGCCTGCATCTGGACGTGGCGCCGCTCGACTGGTCCACTGCCTTCAATGCCCTGCAGCCCGCGCGCGCCTGGACGCCCCGGACGCTGTTCGACGGCACGCCCGTGCTGATTCCGCCCGACACGCGCATCGGCGAGGACAAGGAGGGGAACTGGGTACTGCTCAAGCCCGACGGAACGCCCACCTCGTTTCGCATGCCGCGCAACGGGTTCTACTTCGACGATTGTTCCTTCGACGAGGCTGGCGGTATCGACCCGACCAAGTTCACGCCGATCTCGGACCTGCCGGACGAGCAGCTCGCCCAGTTTGCGCATTACGCCAGACAGATGCGCGGAACCACGGACTACGCGCTGCTGGGGTGGGGGTTTGGCGTCTGCTTCCTGGGGATGAGCCTCATCACCAACCGCAGCGACAACGTCACGCTGGGTAAGCCCAGTGAGTGGATGGTCATGCTCATGACCGAGAAGGAGACCTGCCACGAGATGATGAACCGCTCGGTCGAGGCCAGCATCAAGTGCCTCAGCCAGATCCATCAGGCCATTGGTGACACCTGCTTTGCGTGGGGGGTTGCAGCGGACGACAGTGGCACGCAGCGCGGCGAGTTCATCGCGCCCGAGCTCTGGGCCGAGATGATTCTGCCGCACTACCGGAAGCTGTGCGACTGGATCCACCAGCATACAAAGATGAAGACCTTCTTCCACTCATGCGGTTCGGTCTACAATCTGCTCCCGCACTTTGTCGAGGCTGGCATCGACATCCTCAACCCCGTGCAGATCTCTGCCGCGCGCATGGAGCCCGCGCGCCTGAAGCGGGAGTTCGGCGACAAGCTCATTTTCTGGGGCGGCGGCTGCGACACCCAGAGCGTGCTGCCGCGCGGAACGCCGGACGAGGTGCGCGAGCACGTGCGCCGGAACATCGAGGTTTTTGGCCTGGGCGGCGGCTATGTCTTCAACCAGGTCCACAACATCCAAGCCAACGTGTCGCCGGACAATATCCTGGCCATGTTCGAAACCGCCTATGCCCACGGCAAGCGGTAGAGATGATGAAGGACACAGAGGGCACAGAGAGCGATTGAGGGCACGGAGGATTTCTTGTGGCCGCAGCCTCTGCTGCGGCAATCCGATCAAGCAGAGAAACCCCTCTGTGTGCTCAGGCCCCCTCTGTGATCTCTGTGTCCTGCCCGCTTCCTATCTTGCCACCGACACCTTGATCACGACCTTGCGCACGTGCGCGGGTGCGCCGGCGGTGCGGCCGGGCATGTGGGCGTCGTGCGGGAAGAAGGCCACGAACTGACCCTGCTGCACACGGATGGGTTCTGCCGCTCCATCCAGGAAGGCAATGTCCTTGTCGCGGTCGTACGGCGTGCGCACAGGCTGGTCGGCCATCGGCGCGTAGCCGATCAACTCCTCACCTTTGATCAGATACTGGATATCGATATAACGCTGGTGCACTTCCAGCAACCCGTCCGCCAGCGGCTTGGTGTCGTACGACTGCACAAGGGCGTAGATGCGGTCGCCGTCGATCGCATAGCGCCCTTCGGAGATGGTTGCGAGGTCGGTCTTTCGCAGGAAGTAAAACGCTGAATTGAAGCCCGGGTGCAGCTTCTCATAGGCGGTGGAATGGGAGAGTAGGTCGAGGATCATGGGGAACACTCCTGGGAGCGCGGGCGTCCCGCCCGCAGTTCTTGTGGTACAGGCGGTACTATACACCCTTTTCGTGGTCCTTACGACTTGGCGCAAGAACCTGGGAGCGCGGATCCACTTCCATCCATCCGCCCGCGCTCCCAGGTCTTAAGAGGATATGTCGAAGGTCTGCGAGCGAGGCGCCCGCCGCCTCCAGCACGCGCAGGTGCGGGGCGAATTCGCCGTATTCCGCGAGATCGTGGGCGTCCGAGGCCAGTGAGATCTTCACGCCGCGCGCCAAGCAGTGGCGGAAGAATTCCGGCTCGGATTGGTAGGTGTGGAAGTTGATCTCCGCGGCCACGTTGCGGTCGGCCAGCAGGTCGGCCAGCCGGGGGTAGAGGTGGACCGGCGGGTGGAGCCCCTTGCGCACGAAAATGCGGAACGGGTGGGCCAGCACATCGATGGGGTGCGCGAGCAGGCGCTCCACCTCGCGCAGGAAAAGCGCCTCGGCCTCGGCCTGCGTGGTGGTGCCCTTCTGCAGGCCGGGGATCTCGTGGATGGCGCCCACGAGCAGATCCCAGCCGTCGGCGTCCTGCGGGGCCAGCAGCAGCGAGCCGTCGGCGCACAGCTCGACCTCCAGGCCGGCGCGCACGTGGGCGGAGCGGAAGCCGGCCGCCAGCCGGCGATACGCGGCCATGCGTCCGCACCCGGGCGTGGACCACACAGCCTGCCGCAGGGCGGGGTCGGTCTGCCAGGCGAAGCTCCAGGCCACCTCCCTCTCGAAGTAGAGCTGGAAGGAGTGCTCGGTGAAGCAGATGGTCTCGACGCCCATGGCCTGCGAGATCCGGATGCCGTCGGCAATGGAGGCGGTCGTGCCGCAGTAGGAAAGCTCGGTGTGCGTGTGGTTGTCGATCAGCCCGGGGACGTCATGCCGTAGGGCGTGCTCCTGCACCTGGACGTTGCGGCCTTCCAGCCGCACGTGCAGGAACCGGAACGGCGCCTCGCCAAGCGCGGGTGCCGTGGCGTAGGTGACGCCGTCTACCGCGTGCGCTGCCTGTCCGGCATGGTAGTGGCCGCTGAGAGAGAGGCAGACGCCGGCGTCGCGATAGCCGGCCATGACCTCGGCGCGATTGGTCAGGTGGTAGGGGTACTTGCTCGTGCGGATCGTCGGATGGAGGGGGTTGTGCTGCAGGGCGATGATCGGCTTCCCGGGGTGTGCGGCCGCGGCGCGTGCGGGAAGGTCAAGCTGGTCGAAGGGGCGGCGATAGCGGTTGCCGCCGAGCGGCTCGTCGTGGAAGACCAGAAAGACGTAGTCGCCGACAGTATGGATGCCCGGCGCACAACCGAGCAGTTGCGCGAAGCGGACCGGGTCGCCGTCGTGGTTGCCGGGCACGGCCAGGACTTGGATGCCGGACTTGATCGCCTCGCCGGCCATGGTCTGCAGGTCCTCCTGCGCGCCGGTCTTCTCCGCGTCGTCCACCAGGTCGCCCAGCAGCACGATCAAGTCGGGCTTTACGCCGAGATGCCGCATCCGCAGCAGGGTCTTGCGCAGCAGGATCTGGCCCAGGCGCGTGTGACAGCCTGGTTTGGTGGAGGAAGGGCTCGCCGCGTTGGTAAAATGCGGGTCGGCGACGACCAAGATTTCGCTAGCCACGAAATCCTTTTTTGGCGGATTGTCCATTGCAGAAAACATCTCACCAAAGAATTTAGGATTTTCAGCGAAAATCCTAAATTCTTTCGCAACTACCACCGGCACAGGCCACCGTCGCGGTGACCATGGTGTTGTCCTGCTGCTCGATGAGCTGGGTGTAATCCACCGGCGCATGGGTGCGGGTGAGGTCCTCCCACAGCTTGCAGTTGTGGACGCGCTTGAGGCAGCGCGTCATCTTGATGGCGTCGCCGCCGAAATAGTTCTGGGCGAACTTGTGGGCGCGGCGGACCCAGTCCTTCTTGTCGGTGCGGACCGATTCGATGGCCTCGTAGACGCGCATGGGGTAGATCTTCGGCGTGGGCGACTCGAGGTCCTCGCCGCGGCCCAGGACGCAGTCGCAGGCCGCCCAGAGGTTGTCGTCAAAGGCGTGCATGCCGTCCACGATCAGGCCGGAGGACATGATGGCGCCGACACCGTAGGTCTGGACGATCTCCTCGGCAGAGAGCGCCTCGCAGAACGGCGCCTGCGGATAATCGAGGTCGCCGCCGTCGGAAAGGAGCGAGATGCCGGCGAAGACGTGGCGGTTGTCGTAGATGAAGGCCTCGACCGCGCCCCACTCGTCGTCCTTCACGGAGATCGTGTTGGAGACGTTGTGGCTGAGCCACGGCTGGGCGCAGCGGTCGACACGCTTGCCGGTGTCGATCCAGTTCTCCTTGGTGAGCTTCACCTTCTCGAGCAGGTCCACGGCTGTGACATCCTGCTTGGTGAGCGCCTCGGGTTTGGCCTCGATGCAGAAGTTCAGCACCACGTCGGTGCCGTTGGGGTTCCAGACGGATTTCTCGACAGCTAGCGGATTCTGGGCCCGGAAGAAGTCGACCAGCAGTTCGTCCTCGTTGGCCTGCGCGCGGCGGAAGTAGCGGCGCGAGTGGTGCGGGTGGATGCCCGAACTGGTGCCGAGGATGCAGCTCGTGGTGCCGGCAGGCTTGACGCATGTGGCGCGCGCGCTGGGGTTCACGCCGATGCGCTTGGCGACCTTCTCGTTGACGACGAGGATGTGCTCCGCCATCCGGCGCTGCAGCTTCGGGTCAAAGGCGATGGCCGGGTGCTCCATCATGCCGGTCATGGAGATGCCCAGAAGCGCCTCGCGCCGCGCGATGCGCGTGCTGGTCTCGCCGAGGTAGGGGAAGTCAGTGAAGTCGGCCTGAAGCGTGCCGAGGATGGCGGCGGCCTCGCAGGCCTCGCGGAATTTCTCGGCGGAATCCACGCGCCCCATGTTGATCTCGCAGAGGTTGCAGAAGGCGAAGCCGCTGATGCCGTCGATCTGCGGGTAGAGGCCGATCTCTCCGCAGGGGTTGAAGGTGGCATCGAGGTCGTCGGTGAAGATGAAGCCAGGCTCGCCGAACTCGCGCACGGACTTCATCAGCTTATGGAATTGCTCGCGCGAGGTGCGGTCGCGTAGGAGCATGACGGAGTTGTTTGAGCGCGCGCGCTGGGGGTTCTCGTTGAACCAGTTGCCGGTCTTGGCCGTGGCCATGAGGTCGTCGTCGGCCGAGAAGAGGCAGATCGTGGCGCTGCGGCGCACGCCGCCGGAGAGGACGGCGTCGGAGGCGTGCATGAGGATGTCGTAGGCGTCGATCGGGCACAGGCGCGTGGCGCCCGCGGCGAGGCGGGCGTCTACCAGCTTGCGGATCAGCTCCAGGCTGCGGCGCAGCGGCTCAGGGCCGGGGGCGCGCCCCATGCCGGAGGAGATCGGGCGGCCCTTGGGACGCACCTGGGAATAGTCGAACGAGACCAGCTTGCCGGCGAACTCGGGAAACGGCTGCTGCGTCGTGAAATAAGAGGAGAGCAGCGCGCCGAGGGCGTCGGACCACCCCTCGATAGTGTCGGGCACGGCGAAGGTGGCGGTGCCTGCGCCGGGGCGGGTCATGGTCGGGAGCTTGGCCACGTGGTGGGTCTGGACCGAGAATCCGACGCCGCAGCCGCACAGGAGCAGCCAGAGCGCTTCCTGGAAGAAGCGCGGGCGGTCGCAGTAGGATGTCGTGCAGTTGTAGATGCGGGCGTGTTTGCGGAGGATCGGATCGCCGCCGAACTGCATGGCGCGCTGGCTGCCAAGCACCATGCGCTTCTTCATGGCCGCCTCACAGACCGCCAGCAGGTCGTCGACCTGGACGCCGCGCTTGGCGAAATGACGGCGATGCATGTCGATCACGCGGTCCACCGCCTCATCGAAGGTCTCGCGCCGCATCTTCTCCGGGATGTAGCGGCTGTATTTTGACGTAAAGACATAATCCTGCAAGGCGGCAATGCTCATGGAAAACCTCTTGAAAAAGCGGATTGAAACGACGGCCGTAAATTTGCGATCCGGGGGGTTGCTGTAAGCACCCCGACTTATCCCAACGCCACAACATTTAGTGTGTCCGTCGGAGCATGTCCACAACATTTTGTGGTTTTTGTTTAGACAGGGGCTTGACAAAAAACAGCGGCCCTGGGGCCAACAGGACCCAGCTGCCACTTTCCCGCGGAATTCGCTATTCTACCCGCATGACGCAGTCCTATACGCCGCCTCTTCGCGGACGTCTGGCACCGAGCCCCACCGGCGCGCTGCATCTCGGGAACGCCCGCAGCTTTCTGATCGCCTGGCTCAGCATCCGCAGTCGCGGCGGCACGGTTCTGCTGCGCATGGAGGATCTGGATCATCCCAAAGTAAAGCCGCAGGCCGCGCAACAGGCGCTGGAAGACCTGCGGTGGATGGGGCTGGACTGGGACGAGGGGCCGGATGTCGGCGGCCCGTTTGTACCCTACGTCCAGACTGCGCGCCTCGAACGCTACGCGGAGGCGCTGGCGAAATTACAGGAGCAGAGGTTGCTCTACCCATGCGTCTGCTCGCGTCAGGATGTCGAAGCCGGGCAGTCCGCCCCGCATGCGGGCGAGGATGGCCTGGCCTACGACGGTGCCTGCCGCGGTCGCTTCGCCAATTATGCAGAGGCAGCGGCTACGCTGCCGCCGGGGCGCCTGCCGGCGTGGCGGTTTCGCGCGGAAGCTGGCGAAACCGTCTTCGAGGACGGCTTTCGCGGCTGGCAGCGCGAAACCGTTTCGCAGACGGTTGGCGATTTTGTGATTGCGCGCCATCCGCAGGGCGCTGGCTACATGCTGGCCGTGGTGGTGGACGATGCGGCCATGGGCGCAACCGAGGTGCTGCGCGGCGACGATCTGCTGCCAGCCACGCACCGCCAACTGCTGCTCTACCGCGCGCTGGGGCTGACGCCGCCGCGTTTCGTGCACGTTCCGCTGGTGGTGGCGCCAGATGGCCGGCGCCTGGCCAAGCGCCATGGCGACACGCGCCTCGCCGCGTTGCGCCAGCACGGGCTGCGCCCCTCACAGGTGGTGGGGGTGCTGGCTGAATGGTGCGGCTGGGCGCAGCCGGGCGAGGAGATCATGCCTGTTGATCTGGTGTCGCGCTTCCGCCTTGATTCCATCCCCCGCGCGCCTGTGGTGCTCTCGGACGAGGTCAAGCAGAAGCTGGGCTGTATGGCATAGCGCCGGCCCCGGCGGGCTAATCCCGCCGGACCGAAAACCTAGGTAGGGCGCGCAGTTCCTTGCGCGCCGGAACAAAGAGCGGCGGCCGAGGGACTGACCTCCCTTAACTTCTTCACCTGCGGCGCGAGGCCGCGGGGGTCGCCCCTCAATCCGTTTGCGCCTTCTCGGCGACGGAAACACTGTGATAGTCTACTGTCCAACACGAAGGAGCAATAGTATGAAACGGTCTTTTCTGTGGATGGTGGTGCTGGGCGGACTGATCGGCGCAGGCGTGGCGCGAGCCGAGACGTTCACGGTCGTAGAAATCACGGACGTGCAGAAGAAGGTCACGCAAGAGGTCAAATCCGCCCAGGAACTGGCGGACCTGAAAAAGGCGATCGAGGCCGAGGCGAAGGTCTTCCAGAATGCCGTGGAGGCGGTCCGGAAGGAATGGGCTGCAGCAGCGAGCGCCGCGGCGGCAATCAAGCCCAAGCCCGGCGAGAAGCCGGCACCCCCGTCCCCGCCGTTCCCCGGCAATCTCTCGCCCCGCAAGTGCATGGAAAAGGGGAATTTTCCCGAAAAGGAAAAGGCGCAGAAGTCACTGGAGCAACTCAGTAAGACGGCTGCGACAGCCAAGCCGCAACAACTGTCGGAAGCATTCACCAAAGCCGCCAGCGCCGTGCAGGCCAAGATCGACGAACTCGTGAAAGCTGCGGCGGTCCCCGCTACATCGAAGAAGTAAAGGCCAGTGGGTGATGGCATGAACGGCTCATCCAATGAGGGAGTCGTCCGGATTGTTCGCTGGTCGCCGGATCGGCCGACAGCTGCCGTGGAGGCGTTCCTGCGCCGGACGGCATTTGATTCTGCGGCCGAGGTCACGGCCGCCAAGATTCTGGCCGATATCCGCAAGCGCGGCCTGCCGGCGATCCTGGCCGCCGCGCGCCGGTTCGACGGCGCAAAGCTGACACCTGCCACGCTGCGCGTGAAGGAATCTGAACTTGCCGCAGCCACGCGTGAAGTCCCCGCCTCCGTCCGCCGTGCCGTGACCGAGGCCTGTCGCCGCGTGACGACCTTCGCACGCGCTGGGCTGCGCCGCGATTGGTACATTCCGGCCGGCCGCGGCGGCTCATTAGGCGAGCGCTTCGTGCCGCTGGACCGCGTGGGCGTCTATATCCCCGGCGGCGCCGCGCCGCTGGCTTCCACGGCAGTGATGACAGCTACGCTGGCGCGCGTGGCAGGTGTGCCGGAGATCGCGGCCTGCACCCCCTGCGGTGCCTCGGGTCGCGTAAACCCCGTGCTGCTGCACGCGCTGCAAACGGCCGGCGCCACGGAGATCTACAAAGTCGGCGGCATTCAGGCGGTCGGGCTGCTGGCGTTTGGCGCGGGGAAAGTCCGGCCGGTGCAGAAGATCGTTGGACCCGGAAACGCCTATGTCACGGCTGCCAAGCGACAGGTGTTCGGCTACGTGGCGATCGATCAGGTGGCAGGCCCGAGCGAGATTGCCGTGCTGGCGGATGACTCTGCTGATCCGGCATGGATCGCAGCAGATCTGCTCTCGCAGGCCGAGCACGGTACCGGACACGAGCGCGCGCTGCTGGCCACGGACTCGATGAAACTGGCCTGGGCCGTACAGGCCGAACTGAAAGCGCAGATTCCGAAGCTCTCGCGCGCTGCGTTGGTGCGGCGCATGCTACCCCAGGGGATTCTGCTGATCGTGACATCGGATCTCGATGCCGCGGTGGAGCTTTGCAATTGCTTCGCGCCCGAGCACCTCGAGGTAATGACGCGCCGGCCGCGTCGTCTGGTGCCGCGCCTGCGTGCTGCGGGTGCAGTGTTTGTCGGCGGCTGGACGCCGGAGCCGGTCGGCGATTTCGCGGCCGGACCGAGCCACGTGCTGCCGACCGGCGGCGCGGCGCGGATGTTCTCCGGCCTGACGGTTGAGGATTTCCGCCGCCGCAGCAGCGTGATCGAATACACCCGCCGCGACCTCGCGGCCGCGCTCCCCGTGATCGAGGCCTTTGGAGCGGTCGAAGGACTCGACGCCCACAGTCGCTCTGCCACGATCCGCTTCAATCGGTAGGGCAGATCCAGCGGCCTCGCCCTACCGAACCAGCGCGCGCACTTCTGTTGCGATACTCTCTGCGTTCGGCAGGCAGGCAGCCTCGAGATTGCGGGCGGCCGGCAGCGGACAATCAGGCGCGGCCAGACGTCGGATCGGCGCGTCGAGCGAGTCGTGCGCAGCCTCGAAGATGCGGCAGGCGACCTCTGCTGCAAATCCGCCCGTGCGCGGACCTTCCTCCACGACCAGCACGCGACCGGTTTTGCGCGCGGAAGCAACGAGCGTTTCTGTGTCGAGCGGCACGAGCGTGCGCAGGTCGAGCACTTCGGCTTGGATCCCCTCGGCCGCCAGCAGTTCGGCCGCGCGCTCGGCCTGCGGCACCATGCCGGACCAGGCGACGATGGTCGCGCGCCGCCCCTCGCACACCACCCGCGCCCGGCCGAAGGGTAGCGCTGGCGGCAGCCCCTCCGGCAGTTCTTCGCGCAGCGGGTACAGGAGCTTATGCTCGAGGAAGATGACCGGATCGGCGCCCGCCAGCGCGGTCTGCAGCAGCGCCGAGGCATCGGACACCGTGGCTGGTGCCACGATCTGCAGTCCGGGCACGCCGGTGAAGAGGCGTTCGAGCGATTGCGAGTGCGTGGCGCCATAGCCGCGGCCGCCGCCAATGGGCGTGCGCACCACGAGCGGGCAGGAGACGCCGTAAACGTACCGCAGCTTGGCCGCCATATTGATAAGCTGATCCGCCGCCAGCGCAATGAAGTCCATGAACATGATCTCGACCACCGGACGCGAACCGGCTGCGGCCGCGCCGATGGCTGCGCCGACGAACGCAGGCTCTGAGATCGGCGTGTCGCGCACGCGCTCCGGGCCGAACTCCTGCAGCAGGCCGCGCGTGACGCCAAACGCGCCGCCATAGGTGCCGATGTCCTCTCCCATGAGAAAAACGCGTGGATCGCGCCGCAGCGCGTCGGCGAGCGTCTCGCGGAGAATCTGGGTGTAGGTTACGGTTCGCATAGGGGCGGCTAGTTTCCAGAATCGGCGTCGGGGTCGGTATCGGTATCGAACCTGTCAGGTTGCCATTCGATGGCGGCGCGGTTGACACCCAATTGTTCGTACCTAAATAACATGGTTTGACCCCGATGTTCGCCTCACGCAAACACGCCCTGCGCTACACTCGCGGCATCCGGCAGGGGACTTTCTTCTGCAAATTGAATCGCTTGTTCAATGCGCGCCTTGGCTGCGGCGTGACGGGCGGTGAGATCGGCGTCGGTGGCGAGCTTCTGCGCCAGAAGATACGCCTCGAAGCGCGCGATCGGCTCGCGCTGCCAGGCGGCGGTTTCCTCGTCCCTGGCGCGGTATTCGCGGGGGTCACCGCGCGAGTGGCCGCTGAGGCGATAGGTCCGGCATTCGAGCAGGAAGGGGCCGTGGCCGCAGCGGGCGTGGTCGAGCGCGTCTGCCACGGTCTGCCGCACGGCCAGGAGATCGTTGCCATCGGTCTGCGCGGAGGCGATACCGTAAACTGTAGCGCGGTCGGCCACGTGGGGATGAGCTAGGGATCGCGAGGCGGTTGTGGACATGGCGTAGCCGTTGTTCTCGCAGAGGAAGACGACCGGGAGTTTCCAGAGCGCAGCGAGGTTGAGCGTCTCGTGGAAAACCCCCTGACTGGCGGCGCCGTCGCCGAAAAAGCAGAGCGCGACGCGCTTTGTGCCGCGCAACTTGGCGTCGAGCGCGAGCCCGACGGCAAAGGGGATGCTGCCTCCTGTGATGCCGTTGGCGCCGTAGAAACCGATCGAGGCATCCATCATCATCTGGCTGCCGCCGCGGCCGCGCGAGTAGCCGGTGGCGCGACCGAACAATTCGGCCATCAGGCGGCCGGGCTCAGCGCCCCGGGCGAGGAAGTGGCCGTGGCCGCGGTGGGTGCTGGTGACGGCGTCCTGCGGCTGGAGCGCGGCCGCGGTGCCCACGGCCACGGCTTCCTGTCCGATGCAGGTGTGCGCCGTACCGCCGATGCGCCCCTCGCGGAAGAGGCGCTCCACGGCCTCCTCGAAACGGCGGATCGTCAGCATTTGCTCGTGGCAGGTGAGCAGGTCCATGGCGTCGCTCGGCAATCGGGCGGACGGAATCGTCAGCCGGGCACAACGATAGGTCCTCGTCGCGCGGCATGCAAGCCAAGTGTGGGACTGCCCCTGGGAGCGCGGGCGTCTCGCCCGCCGATCCAGCAATTTTGCGTGCCCCCCCGTGCGGGCGGGACGCCCACGCTCCCAGGGGGATTGGATTGCTGTTTTCCGATGTGGGCGATTGGTGTATGTTCGATAACAGAGGCTTGCACAGGTAGGTAAGCGGTTGTTGGGGTAGCAAATCATGATATTCCTATTCGCAAGACTCAAAACGAACGTGACCTGACATGCCAATGCGACACAACATCCGGACGCTTGCCGTATTGCTGGCTGTACTGGCAGCTGGCGGCGTGGCCGCACAGGAGGCGACGAACCTGCCGGATCTTCTGCAGCCGGCCGTCCGCCAATACGAGGAGTCATTCCGCGTGGCCGTGACTTCTGCGCCGCCGGCTGCGGCCCGGCCCGCCCCGTTGCCGCCAGTGATACCCGCGCCAGAGCCGCCGCTGGTTCCGGCCATGCGCGAGATTACCACGTTGCAGGCGGCGCTCGATCGCCGGGGGTTCGGCTGCGATGCCACCAACCGCCTGGCAGCTGACGAGGCGCGGCAGGTGTTGCTCGATGACCCTGCGCCCGCGTTTGCGCTGGTCGAGGTCTCCTCCAACGACCTGGCGCAGGTGGGCGAGGCGCCGAGCGACTGGGAAGAGGCGGCAGACCTCGATGCCATGGCCTGCCGTACGCTGCTGGAGTGGCTTTCCGAGAAGTTTCATGTCAGCCAGGTCCTCCTGCGGCGGCTCAACCCGAAAGTATCTGCCTGGGACGAGAGCCTGGCAGGACAGCGCCTCTGCGTGCCGAACGTACGGCCGGAGGCAATGAAGTTCGACGTGCGGCAGATCGCGATCGATACGCACGTCTTCCGGCTGCGCGGCTACGACGCCCGCGGCCGGATGGTCTGCTCCTTCCCATGCTCGATCGCGCGCGACCGCGCTAAGGTGCCGGCTGGCGAACTGACCGTGGCGAATGTCGCGCCGCACCCCAACTACACGTTCGACCCCGCCAACTTTCCCGAATCCGTGCGCGCCCGGCAGATCGGCCGCAAGCTGATCCTGCCGCCGGGGCCGCGCAACCCGGTGGGTGTCTACTGGGTCTCGCTGAGCCAGCCGGGGTATGGCATCCACGGCACGCCGCACCCGGAGAGCATCGGCAACATGGAGTCGCACGGCTGCTTCCGCCTCTGCAACTGGGACGCGCACACGCTCGGGCAGGGAATTTCTCTCGGCCTTCCGGTCGTGCTCGACGCGCCAGCGCGCATTCTGGCGAAATGATCTGCTCCGCTGCCGTCCCACGTACTTGTCCCTGCGAATCTTCTCCGCGCTTGAACCGTCGGGAGGGGCATGGGAAGATACGCGGCACAGAATGAAGACCTACGATCCAGCCGCGCGGACCATGCACATCGACCTGGTCCCTGCACCGCCCGCGCCGGATGGGACGCCGCCGCCGCGCCGCCGCAAGCGGGCACCCGCGCCGCCGGCGTTCGTGGCGCGCCGCCGCGACCGCGTGTCGCGCGACACCCCCTACGACAAGCTTTTGGAGAGCGTCTACGACGGGGTCTTCATCACCGACCGCCACGGCGCGATCCTCGACTTCAACGCCCGCGCCGCCGAACTCTTCAAGCTCGAGGAGGCCCAGATCCTCGGCCTGCCGGTCGTCGAGCTGATCTCCGGCGCGGACGAGCGGCTGATCGAGACCGTGCAGGCCAACCACGGCAACAGCCGCTACACGCTCATCGAGGCTCACTGCCTGCGCCCCGACGGCGCCACGTTCCCGGCCGAAATCGCCGTGAACCGTGTGGACCTCGATGCCGAGGGGCAGCTTTGCTTCTTCGTGCGTGACACCACACTGCGCCACCAGACCCTGGAAGCCCTCGAGGCGGCCGTGGAGCGGCTGCAGGCGCACGACCGCGCCCGCTCAGAGTTCGTCTCCAACGTCTCCCACGAGCTGCGCACGCCGCTGACCTCCATGATCTACGCCGTGGGCAACATGCTGCGCGGCGTGGTCGGCCCGCTCCCCGAGAAGGCCGTGCGCTACCTGGAGCGCCTGGAGTCCGACTGCCGCCGCCTGCTGGGGACGATCAACGACATCCTCGACCTGCGGCAGATCGAGAGCGGTAGTCTCACGCTCAACAAGACGCGTGTGCCGGTGGCCCAGCTCTTTCAGGGGAGCGTGGAGGCGCTGCGCGTGCAGGCCGAAGCCAAGCGGCAGAAGCTGACGGTCGAGTCGTCGGCGCGCGAGTGCTTCACGC
>Ga0118677_10010873_pt1 | contig 13796 bp, 11 predicted proteins | sample AliMusrvi5mmetaG_FD_86154 | JGI IMG/M metagenome (GOLD analysis project Ga0118677, IMG submission 86154) | reverse complement strand
GTGCTGCTCGTCATCGGTGTTGTCGTGACAGTGATCGGCCTCGGGATGTGGATCATGGATGAAATACGCAATGCCTCAACTGCGGACGCACAGGGCGATGGTCAGGCGCAACACACCGCATGAGCGCACTCTCGACACGGCAAGGCAGGGACATGACAAACAGTAAGCCGAATACCGGATTAATCGGCGCCGCTGTTTTCATTGTCTCCGAGTCGATGTTCTTCATTGGACTGTTCCTGGCGTATTTCTTTTTGCGCGGCGATACGACCATACAGATACCCTCGGACCAACCCGTTCATCCATCGCTGGCGCTGCCGTTGATCAACACCCTGATCCTGGCTGTAAGCGTCGGCGCGATGGCTTATGCGGAGCGCGGAATTGCGGCAAATAAGCAGCGCAACCTGGTGATCGGGGTGACCGTCGCCGCTGTCCTGGGGCTGGTGTTTATGCTGGTGCAGACGGTCGAGTTCAGCCGATTTATCTCGGTCGGGTTTTCGCCGAGTAGCAGCGCTTTTGGCTCCACGTTCTTCGCATTGCTGATCTTCCACGTGCTGCGCGTTTTTGCCGGCGTCCTCTTCATGGTAATCGTGCTGGTGCGCGCGTTGATGGGTCAGTTTACGCAGCAGCGTCGCGCGGCGGTGCAGGCCTGCACGTTGTACTGGTGCTTTATCGCAGCCGTGTGGGTGGTAGTGTTCCTGGTGCTTTACACCAGTTGAGCCCACATGGGGCCGCGCTTCGCGTTACGCTGGACTGCGATCGCGCTGGCCTGTTTTCTGCCGGCGCTGGCGATTGGCTTTCTTCTGCATAATCTGGCGATACAGCAACCGCAACCGCGGCCGCGCGTATCCATCGACTTGCTGATGGCCGCGGCCGAGATGCCGCTCGATGCTGCCGGCGGCGGCATGCAGATCATCAGCGGCACTACGGTGACGTTTAAGCTCCAGCCTTATCCGCCAGTGTCGTTCGTGACATCGACCGTGACGCTGATGGCGGTTGCGCCGGATGGCAAGCCTGCGACAGCGGCGTCTCCCGTGTTGTATGTCACAAGACCGGGCGAGGCTGGTGAACGCCAATTCCTCCTCGAATCACCCAGTGGCGGAGCCTATTTTGCTTCGGGTGTTTTCTTTCCTTCCTCAGGAACGTGGCGACTGCGCATTGATGTCAACGTCGGTGATGATGTCCCTGCGATGATGCTGCTGACCCTTAACGCCAAATAGTAAGTTCGTGGTTAAATCACCATGTCAAACGCGCGTTCAGGACGTGGTTCACATGGACATGTATACAGATTCAAAACCTTACACCCGCTGGTGGTGGTTCGCAGGCGAGATTCGCGACGACGACATTCGCGATCAACTCGACTGGGTGAAGCAGAATGGCTTCGGCGGCGTCGAGTTCGCATGGGTCTATCCGCAGCCCGACGCCAAACCTGGCCCCGGCTGGTTGAGCGCTGAATGGTCTGACCGCGTGGCCTATGCCAAGCAATATGCCGATGCGATCGGGCTGGGCTGCGATTTCACATTTGGCACGTCATGGCCGTTTGGCGGCCCGACGGTGACCGCTGCGGATGCCAGCCGCGACTTCAATGGGCTATCGCCGCAGCGGCTGGAGAAGTCGTGGGAGTGGCCTATCGAAGGCAATCTAGTCAACCACCTGGATCGGGAAGCGTTGGCGCGGTATGCACAGACGATGGGCGCGGGGCTGGCTGGCGGTTTACGCGGTTCGCCCTCTGCGTTGTTCTGTGACTCATGGGAAATCCTGACCGAACAACTATGGACGGCTGGGTTTGGCGACGCTTTCAGGGCGCGCTTCGGATATGACATTGAGCCGTTCGTGCCTGAGTTGTGCCAGCATCCTGATGTGCGCTATGACTATCGCAAGCTCATCTCTGACACCGTGTTGCGCGAGTTCTACGAGCCGTATGCGTCGATTTGTCGCCAGTTGGGCGGCTTCTCGCGGGTGCAATGCCACGGCGCGCCGACCGACCTGCTGGCAGCCTATGCAGCCGTCGATGTGCCGGAGTCCGAGGCTATTCTCTTCGATCCGGAGTTCTCCAACATTGCGGCGTCCGCGGCGGCGTTGACCGGCAAACCGATTGTGTCCGCCGAAACGTTCACCTGCATGTACGGCTGGGTTGCCAAACCCGGCCCTGGTCAACACCAGGGCGAGGAACAGATTGCCGATCTGAAGATGCTGGCGGATGCCATGTTCGCAAACGGCGTCAATCAGATCGTCTGGCATGGCATGCCGTATAACCCGCGCGGCGGGAGCAATCGCTTTTATGCCACGACCCACGTCGGCCCGGAAAGCTCGTTCGCCGGCCAGCTTCCGGCGTTCAACGCCTACATGAGTCGCGTCAGCGCCGCGATGCGGCAGGGTGAGACGTGTTCCGATATTGCGGTATATCTGCCGATAGAGGACGCGCGGATGCAGCATGAGCTGCCCGAGGCGCTGCGCAAACCGAGCGCGTTGTATCACTGGGAGATGCATTACACCCGCTTCCCCGATGGACTGAAGGGTGCCAGGCCGTTGTGGATATCGACCCCATTCCTGAAGACGATGATTTACCGGGGTGGCTGGCTGATGTGCGGCGCGCAAGCGTTTAAGGCGATCTACGTCGACGTGGATTGGCTGGACAGCGACGCGTTGAGTGAACTGCTGCGGCTGGCGAAACAAGGCGCGCCGATTTGCCTGAAGCGTCGCCTGCGCGAACCGGGCAGGATGAAGTCAGCGTCTTACGAGGCGGATTACCGGGCACTGGCGTCGATGCGCAATGTGTCGCCGGATCTCGGCGCGGTGATGAGCGGCGCGCAAGGCGCGCGCCTTGTGCGTGGATTGGATATACCGGACTTCTGGTGCCGGAAGAATGGCGACGAGTATACGTTCTTCTTTGCGCATCCACACGCGCGCGGGTTGCGATATCCGCTGGCGTATGGACAGTCGCATCACGAGCAGGCGATGCAGCGCGACGTGGAGATCAGCATCCCTGGCCGGCGCGTCGCAGTGACATTGCACTTTGCCCCGCACCAGTCGCTGTTGTTGCGCGTGACGGCTGAAGGCGCAGTCGAGTTCCTCGATGCTGTCTTTGAGCCCGCCACGCCGAACTATTAGAGGGAACACGATGAGCAAACGCGAGATTATCAAACAAGTGTTGGAGGGAGTGCGTCCGCCTTATGTGCCGTGGGCGTTTGGATTTACGCAGGAAGCGTATGAGAAGCTGGCTGCGCACTTCGGCACGCATGACCTCGAAGACACGTTTCAGAATCACCTCCTGACCGTGGCGGATACGTATGGTTTCTTCACCGACATCGGACATGACTGTTATCGCGATGTGTTTGGCGTGGTGTGGGACCGCAGCATCGACAAGGACATCGGCAATGTGCGCGGGCAGGTGTTGCCAGAACCAACGTTGCGTGGGTATGCGCTCCCCGACCCGCTTGATCCGATTTTTTACAAGGACATCCCGGCGCTGATCAACCGCTATGGTGACCGGTATCGGGTGTTCAACGTCGGCTTCTCGTTGTACGAGCGCGCGTGGACGTTGCGCGGAATGATTGATCTGATGATAGATTTCATCGACAACCCCGCGTTCGTCCACGAGCTGTTGAACACCATCGCCGACTACAACATCGCGGTGCTGAACGAGGCGTGCAAGTTCGACATCGACGCCATCTACTTCGGCGACGACTGGGGACAGCAGCACGGCCTGCTCATGGGCAAGCGCACCTGGCGCGAGTTCATTTACCCGGTGCTGAAGCGAACGTATGCCGCCGTGCATGCGCAGGGGAAACAGGTGTTTATCCATTCATGCGGCGATGTCGATGAATTATTCGACGACCTGATTGGCATCGGGCTGAACTGTTTTAACCCGTTCCAGCCTGAAGTGATGGATGTGCATGCCCTGTTGAAGCAGTATCACGGCAAGCTGGCGTTCCATGGCGGGTTGTCCACACAACGCACCTTGCCATACGGCTCCGTCGATGACGTGCGCCGCGAGACGAGGCGCTTGATCGAAGCCGGGTCTGATGGCGGATACATCTTTGCCCCGGCGCATGCCGTTGAGGGCGATGTGCCGTTGGAGAATATGCTTGCGTTTATCGAAGAGATGCAGGCGCAACCGGGTTACCGCAATGCGTAGGCAGACCTGTTCTATATCGTGAAGATCACGCGTGAAACAAGCGAGGAATGACATGGAGATATCAGTTGTCTCTCGACCGTCGACCGAGGGAGCATCGAACCGTTACTACAACACCAACCGCGCCCCACTGCTGGCAAGCCCGCTGGTCAAGCTGCCGATGGGGCATGTGCAGCCGAAAGGATGGCTGCGTCACCAACTCGACCTGATGGTCGAGGGCATGACCGGGCGCTTGAGCGAGATCAGCCTTTTCCTCGATCCCGAAAACGGCTGGTTTGGCGGCGAGAAGATGGGCTGGGAAGAACAACCCTATTGGCTGCGTGGTTTCTACGATCTTGCAGCGCTTACCCAGGATGCGCGCTTGCTGGCTGAGTCGAAACACTGGATAGAGGCCGTGATCGACAGCCAGGACGCCGATGGTTACTTTGGCGCGCGCTATCACAAACGCATGGAGGGCGTCAACGGGCAGGTCTGCGCGGATCTGTGGCCGCACATGGTGATGCTCGACGCTGTGATCAGCCATTACGAGGCGACGGCTGATCCACGCGTCATCCCATTCCTGACGCGTTTCTTTGCCTATTGCCGCGATCTGCCCGAAGAGCAGTTTCTGCCGGTCATCACGAATGGCGGGCATGAATTCGGCGATTGGCGACCGTGGTGGCAGCGTAGCCGGGCGGGTGATTTTCTGCCGCAGATCTACTGGCTGTACAACCAGACCGGCGCTGCATGGCTGCTCGATCTGGCGGCAAAAGTCTATCAGCGCATCGACCCGGCGCCCGATGAATGGCTCGATCATCACGTCGTGAATTTCACACAGCGCTTCCGTTACTCCGGCAACTTCTATGCGCAGTCAAAGGCGCAGTGGCATCTCGATCAGACCGAGTATTGGTATCATCAGCATCTGATGACGTGGGGGCAGCAACCACGCGGTATTTTTGGCGCCGATGAAAACATCCGCACCGGTTGCGTTGACCCGCGCCAGGGCTTTGAGACGTGCGGCATGACCGAGTTTGCCAAGAGCTTCTATATCCTCGCACGCGTGACAGGCGACACGATCTGGGCCGATCGGACTGAAGATGTCATGCTCAATCACTTCCCAGCCGCCAGCACGCCGGATCTGAAGGGGTTGCACTACCTGACGGCGTCCAACCAGCCCAAGCTGGACGCGTCGGACCAGCACGAGTACCAGAACAAGGGGCGCATGGTGAGTTACTCGCCGCATGACTACCGGTGCTGTCAGCACAACGTGGCGATGGGTTGGCCGTACTATGCTGAGAACCTATGGCAGGCCAGCGCGGACAACGGATTGGCAGCATGGATGTACGCGCCATCGACGGTGACGGCAAAGGTGGGCGCGGATGAAACCGAGGTCACGATCGAAGAGTCCACCCATTATCCGTTCGATGGCGGCGTCACACTGGTGATCGGGCAGGCCGCGACCTTCCCGCTCTATCTGCGCGTGCCGGGGTGGAGCGACCATTTTAAGGCGCAGGTGAATGGCGAAGAAATCGATCTGAGCGCGTTGGAGGACGATTTGGCTGGATTCTACCTGCGCATCGAACGCGCCTGGGCCGCCGGCGATGTCGTGACACTCGACATGGGCATGCCCATCACGTTGACTGAGTGGCCGCGCACGGGCAGCGTCAGCGTAAACCGTGGGCCGCTCACCTACTCGCTTAAGATTGAGGAGGCGTGGCGGCGTTGCGGCGGCAGCGACCGCTGGCCGGAGTGGGAAGTACTGCCGACGACGCCATGGAACTACGGCTTGATCGTCGACCGCCAGAATCCTGCCGCGTCATTTGAACTCGGTCGGACAGTCGCGCCGGCGGAACAACCGTGGACAGTGGCCGCAGCGCCACTGGAGCTGAAGGCGAAGGGCAGGCGCATCCCGCAATGGGGGTTGCAAAATGAGACCGTTCAGGAATTGCAACAGAGCCCGGTGAAGTCGAAGGAACCGGAGGAAGAGATCACCTTGATCCCGCTCGGTTGCGCCCGTCTGCGCATCGCGTGCTTCCCGACGATTGGCGAAGGCGCGACGGCGTGGGAATGGAAACGATGATGACTGTGGGGTCAAGGCCATAAATCTGCAACACGTAATCGGTACAATTTAGTATGCCATTGATACACGAAAGAACAATACGCGTTCGCTACGGTGAATGCGACGCGCTGGGTCACGTCAATAACTCGCACTATCTGCGCTATATGCAGGAAGCGGCCTTTGACGGCTCCGCCGCTGCCGGTTATGGCGTCGAGCGTTACGCGGCCATGCGCAGGCTGTGGGTGGCGCGCCAGACCGAAATCGAGTACCTGCGCCCGCTGCATTATGGGGATTCGGTTATCGTCAGGACGTGGATTCACGATTTCCGCAAGGTGACGTCGCGCCGTATGTATGAGATGCGCCTGGCCGGAACAAACGAACCTGTCGCCACTGCCTCAACCGAGTGGGCGTTCATCGACAGCGACAGCGGTCGCCCAGCGCTAATCCCGATGGATGCGGTCAGCGCGTACTTCCCTGAGGGCGCGCCGCCGCCTGCGCCAGCGCGTGAACGCTTTCCGCCTCAACCGCCGCCGCCTGAGGGCGTCTACAAGATACGCCGGCGTGTGGCGTGGGTTGAGATCGACTCGGCCGGCTATGTGAATAACCCCGTTTTCCTCACCTACACCGAGGACTGCGGCATGAGCGCGATTGCGCACTTCAAGTGGCCGGTGCAACGCATGATCGCAGAAGGATGCGCCATCGTCGCGCGCAAGAATCAAATCGAGTACCTGCAAACGGCGGTGCTGAACGACGAGATTGAGATTGCCACTTGGGTTTCGAACGTCAGACGCGCCAGCGCCACGCGCCATTACACGATTGCGCGGGTGAGTGATGGCGTCCTGCTGGCGCGCGTGAACACCCTTGGGGTGTGGATGAATCTGAAGACCGGTCTGCCTGTGCGCTTCCCACAGGAGTTGCTGACGGATTTTGCGCCGAATAACGTGTCTTGAATGCCTACACTCATCGACTTCATTAACCGTCCGGTTGTTCCCCAGCCATGGAGCGAGGGCGACAACATCCCCTGGAATGAGCCGGGGTTCAGCGAGCGCATGTTGCGCGAGCACCTGACGCAGGATCATGACGCGGCCAGCCGGCGCACCGCGAAGATCGAACTGCACGTGGCGTGGATTCATGGGGCCGTCCTGGCAGGTCAGCCGACGCGAATACTCGATCTGGGGTGCGGACCAGGACTGTATACGAGCCGGTTGGCGCGACTTGGGCATGTGTGCGCCGGGATCGACTTCTCGCCCGCATCGATTGGTTATGCGGTTGCGCAGGCTGCGCGCGATGGGCTACCATGCGTTTACGTGTGTGACGATATCCGCGCGGCGGTCTTTGGCAGTGGTTATGGTCTGGTGATGTTTATCTACGGTGAGTTCAACGTCTTCAAGCCGGCGGATGCGCGCGCGATACTGATAAGGGCGGCTGAAGCGCTTGCGCCCGGCGGTGTCTTGCTGCTTGAAACAAGCATCTTTGACGGTGTGCGCGCCATCGGCAAAGCTGGGACATTGTGGTATACGTCGCTGGTGGGATTGTTCTCACCTGAACCGCATGTGACTTTCTCAGAGAGCTTCTGGGATGAAGCCACAAGCACGGCGACGACGCGCCACTTTGTGATCGACGGCGTCACGGCGGAAGTGACGCGATACGCAGCCACTTATCAGGCCTATAGTAACGACGCGCTTGCCGGTCTGTTGCGCGGTTGCGGCTTTGATCAAGTGCATTTCTACCCATCACTACACGGCGCGCCCGACGCGTCGCAACCCGATTTCATGGCGATTACCGCGCACAAGGCAGGCGGAAGACCGGCAACGGTTACCGTCATGTAAAGTAAGCAACCACAGGAGATATACGGATGAACAGCAAAGAACGCGTCTTGACTGCTTTTGAACATCGCGAGCCGGATCGTGTGCCGCTCTGGTATGGGGCGTCCGATGCGTTGACGGCGCACCTCATGCGCGACTGCCAGGCGCCTGATGAGGAAGCGCTGATGCAGCGATTGCACATCGATTTCCGCCGCGTGCACGCGCGGTATGTCGGACCGAACTTTGGCATGAAAACCTACTGGGGCGTCGAACGGGGTGGGGCGCACTATGGACAACCGCTGTCGCACCCGCTGGCGGGCGTCGAGACTGCTGAAGAGGTGGAGGCGTATGCGGGCTGGCCGTCGCCCGACTGGTTCGACTTCAGCCATCTGCGTAAGCAATGCGAGCAGTGGCGCGACTATGCCATTATCGGCGGGCCGTGGGTGGTGGTGTTCACTGACGCGACCGAACTCGTTGGCATGTCCGAGTTCTTCATGAAAATGCACACGCATCCCGAAGTGATGCACGCCGTGATGAACAAGGTGAGTGATTTCTACCATGAGATGGCGGTGCGTTTCTTCGAGGCTACGGGCGACCTGCTCGATATTTTCTTCTTTGGCGACGACATGGGCACCCAGCAGTCAATGATCATCTCGCTCCCGCACTGGCGCGAGTACTGCAAACCGCATATCAGCCGCTTCCTGCAACTGGGCAGTCAAGCCGGGCTGAAGACGATGTTCCATTCGTGTGGCGCGGTTCGCAAGATGATCCCGGATCTGGTCGAGTTAGGGCTGGATGCGCTAAATCCGATCCAGGTGCGCGCCAAAGGCATGGATCTGCGTGAGTTGAAGGCGGAGTTCGGCGCAAAGATAACCTTCCATGGCGGGTTTGACCATCAACAGGTGCTGCCCTTTGGGAGCGTGGAGGATGTCCGCACTGAGGTGCATCGCGTGGTAGACACGATGGCCCCCGGAGGCGGGTACTGTCTGGCGCCGAGCCACGACTTGATGCTCGACGAGTTCCCCGTTGAGAACGTGATCACAATGTATGACGAGACGTTCAGCTATGGACGATATTCTCAAGCTTGATCTGAAACGCAAGTACAGGCATTTGTATAACCCGACGCCGAAAGCCGTGACGCTGATTGAGGCGCCGGCGTTCAACTTCCTGATGGTGGATGGCGCGGGCGACCCGAATACTGCGCCCGAATATGAGGCCGCCGTGAACGCGCTCTATAGCGTGGCCTACACGCTCAAGTTCATGATCAAGAAGAGCGACAAACCCATTGATTACAGCGTCATGGCGCTCGAAGGGCTGTGGTGGAGCGACGACATGTCGTCATTTGTCGTGGCGCGCAAGGACGACTGGAAGTGGACGATGATGATCCTGCAACCTGAGTGTGTCACGCCCGAATGGGTGAATCGCGCGGTCGCCGAAGCAGCGCGCAAGCGCGATCTGGCAGCGCTTCCAAAGTTGCGCTTTGAAGCCTTTCAGGAGGGTCTGTGTGCCCAGATCATGCACATTGGGCCGTATGCGGACGAGGGGCCGACGATTGCGACTGTGCATGCATTCATCAGCGCGAATGGCTACCGTCCTAACGGCAAGCACCACGAGATCTACCTGAGCGACCCGCGCAAGACCGCGCCGGCGCGGATGAAGACGATCATTCGTCAGCCGATTGCATGAGCATTGACCATGAATAGCCGGACACTCCGACGTATCTTCCGCATGACTGATCAGGTCATGATGAGCCTGAGAGATTAGTGATTGGAGATTGGAGATTGAAATAACACCATGAAGGCAATTGTTAATACTGCGGCGCATACGCTGGAGATGTTGGAGTACCCGCTGCCTGAGCCGGGCGTGGGTCAGGTGCGCATACGGACGGGCGCGTGCGGCATCTGCGCCACCGATATCGAGATGATCGATGGCTGGACCCGCACTGGCTATCCCGCGACGCCTGGGCATGAGTGGGCCGGGCAAATCGATGCGGTGGGGGCAGGTGTGGATGCTGCGTTGCTGCGCCGGCGTTGTGTGGCGGAGAATGTGCTGGCTGATGGCGGTGAGGTGGGGTTCGAGCACCCGGGCGGGTACGGGCAGTGCCTGCTGACAGAGGCCGCCAACATACAGGCGCTCCCGGATAACTTCCCGTTCGCCACGGCGGCAATGATCGAACCGCTGGCTGTGTGCGTCCGCGCGATGAACCGGCTCGGAAAGGCGTCTTCCTCTGCGCTCGTGTTTGGCGACGGGCCGATCGGTCTATTGATGACGGCTCTGCTGTCACGCGCCGGGGTGCGAGACATCGCCGTGGTGGGCGGGCGCGAGGCGCGCCTGCAGGTGGCGCGCTCGTTTGGCGCGGGGCAGACGTTGAACTATCACAACTTCGATGGCGATATGGCCGCGTCCATCCGTAACCGCACACAACAGGCGTTTCCAATCATCATCGAGGCGACTGGAAATCCAACTGCCTTGCGCGCGGGTATGGATATCGTCGCGCGCGAAGGCAAGTGCCTGATGATCGGCGATTATGGCTTGAGCCACGCGGATTTCTTGTGGAACAGCATCCTGTTGAAGGAGATCACGCTGCTGGGAACCAACGCGAGCGCGGGCGCCTGGCCGGAAGCCGTCAGGCTGGCGGTGAGCGGTGAGATTCCACTGGCGAGACTGGTCACCCACCGCGTCCCCGCGACGCGTTTCATGGATGGCATGGCGATCACGCGCAGCCGCAAAGAGGATGTGATCAAGGTAGTTCTGGATTGGGAATGAACCTTCGAGAGCGTTATCGGATTCTGTATTGGCGCTACTTCGCGCGGGTGGCTGCGCGGAGCGTGCTGGCCGTATTGCTTGTCGCGGTAATGGCGACGCCGATGATCCTGCTCGAAGGCAGCCTGACGTATTCAACCGTTGCGCTGTTGTTCCTTGTGCCAGTGGGGATGGCAGCTATTCTGCTTGGGCTTGCTCCAGGCATCATTGGGGCGATTACGGCCTTCCTGGCGCTTAATTACTTCTTTACCCAACCTCGATTTACCCTGACTGTGGCGCGCACACAGGACCTGCTGGCGCTGGCGGTGTTTCTGGTTGTGGCCGTGTCTATCAGCCAGTTGGTGGGCCGCACCCAGGCCAGCCTCGACGAGGCGCGATCCCGCGAACGCGATGTCATTCACCTATACGAACTGATGTCGACGCTGGCCGGACATCGCAACCAGGACGCGGTGGCGCGCACGGCGACCAGTCGAATCCATGATGTTTTTCGGCCAACCGCGCTCGAAGTTGTAATACAACCGGATTCACGCGCGAAGCCGCAGGTGTTCAGGGCGCCTGAAGGATTCAAAATAGTGGATCAGCCGCCCGATGAGGTCATTGCGTTAATGACGCCGCGCGGGCTGCTGGGTGAGTTGCTCAAACGGAAAGAGGCCAAGTTCGTCGCGGTGGCCGACGTGAATTTGAACCGGGCCAAAGAAGCCGGCCAGAAATACGGGGCCGAGCCATGCCAGGATTACCGCCGGCTCCTTGAACGAAAAGATGTGGATGCCATCGTCACGGCCACGCCGGAACATTGGCGGTCGAACATCTGCATTCAGGCCTGCCAGGCGGGCAAAGATATTTATGCCGAGAAGCCGATGACGTTGACCATCCGCGAAGGCCGCTTGATGGTCCAGGCCGCGCGCAAGTACAAACGCGTTTTTCAGGTCGGCAGCCAGCAACGGTCTGATTGGACCGACATGGCGGCCTGCAAGTTTGTCCGCGACGGCGGGTTGGGAAAAATCCAGAAAGTGTATTGCTGGAACTATCCCAGTCCGTGGGAGTGCGGCCTGCCGGCCGAGCCGATCCCGGATGGCTTGGATTGGGATTTTTGGTGCGGTCCGACCGAGGTGGTGCCCTATAACAAGGACCTGTATCGGCCACGCGCCAATCCGGGCTGGCTCTCCTTCCGTCCCTATTCCGGCGGCGAAATGACGGGCTGGGGTGCGCATGGTTTCGACCAGATTCAATGTGCGTTGGGAATGGATGAATCCGGTCCTGTCGAAGTGTGGGTCGAAGGTGGAAAGTTCAATCCGCCCACTTATAAGGAACCTGAATCCAGCGGGAGAGGCAACAAAATCTGCAGCGAACCGAAAGTGTTTTTCCGTTACGCCAATGGCACGGTGATGGAGCTCGCCGACGGTCCGCATGGCGGCGGGGTCTTTATCGGTGAAAAAGGCAAGATCACAATAGATCGCGGCAGTTGTGTATCCGATCCGCCTGAACTGGTTAAAGATCTGCTCCAGCAGGCGATCAAGGAATTGCGAGAGAAAGCCAAAACACTGAAGGCGTCCGTAGGAGACCCAACGCCACCTCCCTCGCCGCTGGGGGAGAAACCGAAAAAGAAATCCGAGGCAATTCCCGCGATGAACGGTGGTCATATGCAGAACTGGTTTGATTGCATACGCTCGCGCGAAAAGCCGATAGCTGACGTTGAGATCGGCCATCGCTCGGCGACGATCTGTCATATGGGTAACATTGCGCGTTGGACCGGGAAGAAGCTGGCCTGGGATCCGGTGAAAGAGCAGTTCGACGACGCCGAGGCCAACAAGTATCTTGATCGCACACGTCGCAAGGGATACGAACTGCCGGAGAAGATTTAGTGATCCTCAATCCTGGATGGTGGAAACCCCTCGCTTTGCAGGCGAAGTATAGGATCGCGAAGCCCGTAGGACGAGCTACTGGATGTGGTTGGTGAGTTGGGAAGGTGTGGGCGGGTCACACCGTGACCCGCGCGAAGAAGATCGCGGGGCAACGGTATGCCCCGCCCACAAGGTGGAGAAAGGAAAGGGCGAAACCATGAAGTTTATGAAAAGAATGATTCTGGTTATGGCATTGCTGATGCTGGCTGATGTTGTTTGTCAGGCAGGGGAGAAGAAAGTGCTGGTCTATACCAAGTATGGCAAGGGGTTTGTCCATACTTGTGTCAAGGCCTGTGCTGATGCATTTGTAGAATTGGGGAAGGAGAACGGGTTTGGTGTTGATGTATCAGATGACTCTGCGAAATTCACCGATGAGAATCTTAAGCAGTACGGGGTGCTGGTCTTTGACAATACAAACAACGATATCTTCGATACCGAAGATCAAAAAGCTGCGCTTCAGAAATACATCCGGGCAGGTGGTGGTCTTGTCGGCATACATTCAGCCTCGGGCGGGATGAGGAACTGGGGCTGGTATGCGCAGCTCATAGGCGCCAGGTTCAAGATGCATCCGGCCGCTCAGCCACTCACAGTAAAAGTGGCGGATAGCAATCATCCTTCCACGTCTTTCCTGAAAAACCCGTGGCAGTGGCAGAAGGACGAGTGCTATTTTCATAAAGACTTCGGCAAGGATCTGCGCATTCTTCTGTGTGTTGAGGTGGCCACGCTTAAACCGGCAAAGAATCAGGACTTTGAGTCGATTGCCGGTGGCAAGACCGTGCCTGTCACCTGGTGCCATGAATTCGAGGGTGGCCGCGTATGGTTCACGGCGCTTGGCCACGATTCGGCGCATTATTCCGACCCGACATTCAGGAAGCACATCCTGGGCGGCATACAGTGGGCCATGGGCGAAGCAAAAAGCATAACGACAGCGGAGGGTATTGGCATGAAAGGCAAAGTAAAGCTGATGACGCTTGATCCCGGGCATTTTCATGCCGGGCTGGTTCAGAAGTTCATGTATGACCAGGTTGATCCTGTTGTGCATGTGTATGCGCCGGAGGGGGCGGACCTGCAGGAGCACCTGAAGCGGATCGAGAGTTATAATGCCAGGGGGGATAACCCGACCCGCGAAGCGCTGGAAGAGACTATCGCTCTGTTGG
>Ga0118677_10010872_pt1 | contig 13798 bp, 7 predicted proteins | sample AliMusrvi5mmetaG_FD_86154 | JGI IMG/M metagenome (GOLD analysis project Ga0118677, IMG submission 86154) | reverse complement strand
ACTCTTGATTGTTTGTCCGCCTTGGTAACGCTGGCCGGTTGTGAAATCATACCAGTCCGTTCCCGCCGGTAGATACACTTCACGACTCGCTTTGTGCTCAAGAAGGAACGGGGCCACCAAAAGACTCGGTCCGAACATGTAACTATCATCGATCGCGCGCACTTTCGGATCGTTGGGAAAATCAAGAACCAGCGCCCGGATCGGAGGCATCCCCGTCTGCCCATACTCACAATAAGCGGAGTAGAAGAAGGGCAGGAACTGCATCCGCAGATTGCCATAGTGGCGTAGCACAGCCGCCGCCTGATCCTGCTCCCCGGGCGGAAGCGGCTGGGGATCCTTATTGCCGTAGGACACCTTGTAGTTCTCCCAAAGCGGGAGCTTATTATAGTAAGGATTGAGCTTGAAGAGGTGGGAGAACGTCACCACGGCCATGCGCCGCTGAAACTCGCGCATGTTTGGCGCATCCCGGAATTCCGGGGACCAGAGCAGTCCGGAGAATGAGGCGTTGCAGCTCTGCCTGATGTAGTCGGCCAGCGTGTAGGTGTCGCTGTAGAGCGCAAAGGGAAGCGGCGCGGCGAGGGCCCCGGAAGCGCGCACATTCCCGAAAATGCGTTGATTGAATTTCCTGAAGGAGGCCAGCATGTTTTTTTGCAGGAGGTAGCCGTAAGTCTGGCCCATCTGTTCCCCGTCGATTCCAGAAGGGAACTCGGCGAGATTCGGGAAGCTCCAGCCCTGTGCGGTCTTGATGGTGGCACGGTCACACTCGTCTATCTTGAATCCGGTGATGCCTTTCGCGATGAACTCCTTCTCATGATACCCTTGGTAGATTTTCACACCCTCAGGTTGCATGGGGTCGAGCACCAGCCCGCCCATGGATAGCACGTTCCCCGTGAAAGGCCGGATCTCTTTGTAGAAGGGTGCCGTGGGGTCGATGTAGGAGTGCTCCCAGAGGCTCGGCTTGAACCCCTTCGCCTTGACCCGGGCGATGAAGGCGACGGGATCCGGAAAGCGCTCCGGCGCCCAGGTAAAAGAGCAAGGATAGGCGTGGCTCTGCCATTTGGGCTCGAGCACGAGTATATCGCACGGGATCTGCCTGGACCGGAGGCCGTCGCAGACATGGTCCATCATGGCGTCATCTCCCCCGTTGAATAAGCCTAACTGCACGCCGCATCCCCAGAGGGCAGGTACGGCACCACCGCCTGAAAAGAGGTTCCAGCGCTGCACCGCCGTCCTCACATCCGGCCCGGCAAAGACATAGACCTCGATACCCCGGGCGCCGGGGATATCGACCAGCACGTCGCTTCCCTTCGACTTCTGTGCATAGAGCCCCTCGAGCGTCAGCATGTCGCGCTCCTTCTCCTTGTCACTGATCACGCCCGCTTCGCTGTTATAGTTCAGACGCGCCATCTGAAACTCCACGACCCGCGCCGTGTCGACATAGACGCCGTATCCACCCGTGGAAAAAAAGAGCGGGACTGGAGCATGGCTGGAGCCGGGGCCTCGCTTGCTCTTCGGATCCCCCTCGGAGCTGTCGCAGACTTGGGGGCGCTTGATGAGCCCGTTCTGCCGGTAGCAGTCAGGATCCAAGCCGAATCCGTAGAAGTCGCCGGGTTTGTTCCCTGCAGGGATGGTGATAACCGTCCTCAAAGGCGTGATTCTGCACCGGATCGCCTTGAGATCGAAGGGGGGGGCCTTAACGGGTGCCAGCGTCGTGAAGGAATCCGCTCCCCTCATCTCAGCCACCCTCACATGACACGGGGTGTAGGCGTCGGGCTCACCAAAGTGAAGCTTCCAGATCCCCGGCGCAATTGCTTCGGGAAGTGGCGATACCGCCAAGGATGCGGCCGGGGCATGCGTCCCGGTGGAGCTATCAACTCCCAACTTCGACGTTTCCGCCTGACATGGCATAAGCGCGAACGCAAGACCGAAACAAAATAGAACGCGAAGGGATAGAGTTGTCGTACGTGCAAATAACGTGGTCATGGATTCCTCCGCATTATGCCATTAGTATTAAGATGCATCGAGGCTTCATAAACATTGATTTCGGTAGCCGCGGCAAATCCGTTCACTCCGGCGGTTGCCTCTAATTTGATGAATGCCGCCTGGGTGGCAGGAAAATCAACATACTTGATTGCCGAATTCGCCTCCCATTTCCCCGATGCCAGCACTTTGAAATCTTTTCCGTCCAAGCTGGTATACAAATTATACGCGGTAATAATGCCGTTCACGCCATCCTTCCGCGGACAATAAGCGATTCGATTGATCACGTAACCCTTCCCAAAATCCATCGTGATGGCTTGCGGCAATGGATTGGCATCCGCCTTGGCGCTATGCCACATCGTTTTGACATCCCCGTCCAGGACCTTATCGGCCTCGTACCCCGCCGCAAAAGAACTGGTGGCCGTCGCCTTCATCCCGGCCTGGTCGATTGGTATATCCAAACATTTCACCTTCACATTATCGAACAAATTGGGATCGTAAGTGCTCGCAAGAAAGCACTGACCGCGGGTGTTCTTGTCTGCATCGGCCAGTTTGGCAACCTCTTCCCCGCCAACGTAGGCAGTGATCTGATTTCGCAAGAAGCGCAACTTCAGGTTATGCCAGGCACCGCGGTCAAATCCCGACAAGGCGCCTGAATTCAAGACGTTTGTATGCAAACTCACCGTCCACGTCCCTGCTCCATCCAGGGTTAACCGGTAGCCAAGACTTGTCTTATTATCCTCGAGGTGACCTCCGATTTCCGCATCGCCCCTGATGATTTTTACATCGGCGCTCAGTTCATAACTTTCCCAGCGAAAATCCCCGAAAATCGTGTGGGGCTTCAACCGCGGAAACGCCCAGATTGTTCCTTGTGCCGGGACAATCTGCTTGAGACATTTCCCTCCGCGCCCGTCCTCCGCGACCTCGTAGTTCCCTTGCTGATCCATGAACCATCTCGGCCGATCTCCCATTTGATAACTTTCGAAATTCTCCACATAAGAAAGCGGAAACCTGGCCGCCTTGGGCATCGGATGCGGCAATCCACCCTTAAGCTGACCGGTGGTTGTGGTAATCGAATAAACGCTGTTGGACTCCAGATTAAGAACCAGGTCACCCGCCTTAACGGTGAGATCCTCCTGTTGAGCCAGCATTGTATTAACGCCTTCCTTCCAAATATTTCCCGCCACGCCGGATTTCCATACATGAACGGGGCCTGCGGAAAGGCCAGCCCCCACATGCACGACCAGCCGGACCGGCTCTTTCGTCGTCGCAGCGATCAGACTCCACCGGTCATTCCTTGGATCTTTCAGCACAAGGCATCCGGCATCCGATTTGGGATCCTCCGGATGGAACAAGAGGCAACCCGGATCCAGAAATTTCCAGCCAACTTCCGTGAACTGCGTGACATGCGCCACCAGCCAGACCGCATCATAGATTTCGTAATGACCCGACCAGGGTTGATTGGCGCGGATAAACCCGTTATTGGCCCAATAGGTATTGCCTTCATAGCAGCCGGCAGCCGGAGGCCAGGTTTCAAATTTCGCGATGCGGCTTTTTACATAAAACCGAATCATCTGACGCAATTCATTCGCCAAGCCCGCTGTGGTTTCAGACATCCAAAGTGGTTTGCCTGAGGCTTTGGCTTTCTCCGTTGCATCCGGCAGGTTGTAAATGTGATAGGAAACAGCCGCTAAAACATCCAACGCTTTTTTGTTTGCCGGATCCGTTCCGGCCTTCTCGAAGATCGTCCAGTATGACCCATTGGAATCCGGACCCTGGAGTTTGACCTTCCCGTACCCGGCCTTATCCAGGGCGGGCCGCAGGACATCGGTCACCCACTCTGGTTTCATCCATTTCTCGTTCTGGGCGGCGCCGACGTAGTCCAAATCCAGCCCATAAAACTTCTTGGCACAATCCAGAAAAGAAACATACCAGTCAGCCGTATCCTGGGTAAAAGCCCCACCACACCAGGCCGGAAACGACCAGGGCAGACAATCCAGGATGATTTTGGGGTTCCGCTTCCGGGCTTCACTCATCAGCCAGAACTCATAACCGCGCGGCTTGGGATGATCCTTCTCTTCCTTTACGATCGCATGACTCGGCTCCGAACCGCAGGTGGAATTCTCACCCCCGCCGATCTCCACCTTCAAATGCTGAAAGCCCGCACCGAATCTGGGTTTGAACAAGAAATCAAGAATATCGCTGCGATACGGTTCCGGGTAATCCATCAGCAGACTCGTATTCCCACCGGCGCTCACCGCCCCGATGCCCTCAAAGACGCGTCCGGCATCGGCACCACTGATCGAGATGGACGTTTCAACGGCACGCACCACGGAGCTCAACAACAGCAGGCAGAGAAAGATCAATTTTATTTTCATTCTTCTCCCAAATTTGATGCGTCATGATGACACAAACTGAAACGCGCGTCACTTCCCTGTGCGTGCATTTCAATATCCTTTTCGTGCAGGAGGGGGAAGCACATCATGGTCAGGGCAGACGCATCTAAATTCCCAATAAATATGGGATATGCCACCCGATTCGTTAACTTTGGTCTCTATCCACATCTGCCCTCTGTAGGCCCGATGAAGCCGGTCGTTTAAGCGTATTCGAGTAAGTGTCGCGGTTAAGATTGCGAAGAAGAGTGTGTTTAAGTGTAAGTCCACTCTTCCTCGAACCCTTAACCGTACACTTCCTCGCCACTCTTACTCGGATACCCTTAACCGAACGGCTTTGTCGATCCCTCCCGGCTGTCATGGAGTTTGCCGGCACCACATAGGCGCTGTAATCGCCCCATAGCATCATTCCATAAGGCTATATTCCCCATGTGAATTTCCTATACTTGTAAAGTTTTATGGTTTACAACATCGCCCATTATGCCAATAGAATGATGTCAGCTTGGAAATCCGTGATTCAAGAATATCCAGCTCGATGCCTGTTAACGGTCTTTTCACGATCCAAGATATATGCATGCAAAGGCTCGTTTTAGCCATTCCAAAAGTAGCTGCATGTGATACTAACTAAAAAATATTACCTTAAAAGGAGGTTGCCATGAGAAATCTATCACGACTGAATACCGCATGCTGGCTGCTGCTTTCGACTGTCGGGTTGACCTGCACCCTGACCGGCCAGACAGTACCGGCCAACGACGAGCTTAATCGCCAGTACACAACCCTTCAGAAAACGATCACCGATAAGGAATGGGTCAACCGGTTCTCCAACGAGACATTCAGAGCTGAATCACTGATCCTGGCAACTGACCGTGATCCGGCCGATGTGGTTCTGCGGCGATCGGCAGCGCTGCTGGCAGATCTGAAGAAAACCGCTGTTGCCGATACGCTGACGGCCCTTGAGCAAAAACTGACGGTGCTTCAGAAGAAGGGCGTCGATAGCGCTGTGACGGATGGACCTGCCAGACGCGCGCTGTTCGACGAAGCCTGTGCTCTTCGCAGGCAGATCGCATTTTCAAACCCACTGCTCAATTTCGACAAGATCCTCTTTATCAAAAGGCATCGCGCCGTTTACCCCCACATGTGCGACCAGTTCTATGGTATTGCCCAGGCCCCGGGCGGTGGACTTTACATCCTCGACAATCCCTTCACGGGCGACCAGAAGATCCGAAATGTTCTCGCAGATTCCACGGTCGAGACCGGCAGGCTGAAAGGACAAATATTGGCGGGCGGACCTGTCCAGACCCCTTCCGCAACTTATAATGGCGTCTGCCGTCGTACCGGCACCGATACCGGCGGAACATTCCTGTCGCCAAGCCTCTCTTACGACGGAACGCAGATCCTCTTCGCCTACGTCGAGAACAAGGGCAAGCCCGCGCAGATATTTCACACCGACGCCACCCGCGGCCATTGGGACGAAGGACGCGCATTCCATATCTTTAAGGTCAACACCGATGGCTCCTCTCTCCAGCAACTCACCGATGGATCATGGAACGACTTTGATCCCTGCTGGCTGCCAAACGGCCGAATCGTATTCATTACCGAACGTCGCGGCGGCTACCTGCGCTGCGGGCGCGCCTGTCCGCTTTATAACCTGTTCGATATGGCCGCTGACGGCAGTGGCATCAATGCGTTGAGTTTCCACGAAAGCAACGAATGGAACCCCAGCGTCACGCATGACGGTCGCATCATCTACACCCGCTGGGATTATGTGGACCGGCACGGTTGCACGGCCCATGGGCCATGGATAACGTCATTGAATGGATCAGACTCACGCTCTGTGCACGGCAACTTTGCCCCGCGCAAAGTGAGGGCCGACATGGAACTGGAACTCCATGCCATCCCGAATTCACACAAATACGTCGCCATCGCCGCACCGCACCACGGCCAGTGTTTCGGATCGCTGATCATCATCGATCCCCGGATTCCTGATGATGACGGCATGGGCCCGGTAAAGCGACTGACCCCGGACGTTGGCTTTCCCGAAAGCCAGGGCGGAGCGGAAGTCTACGGTTCGCCACTACCGCTCTCGGAAGATTATTATCTATGTGTGTACGACGCATCCATGCATGTGCCCGGCCTCACCGGGGCAAAAGGCCGGTATGGCATTTACCTTCTCGACAGCTTCGGCAACAAGGAATTGGTTTACCGTGATCCGGAAATTGCATGCATGACGCCCATTCCTTTGCGCCCAACCCACATGCCAACCGTCAGCAAGCCAGAAACGGGTTCCGCCATGGAAATTGAAAATGTTCTTCCAGGCGCGTCGGGTGAGGCAAACATGGCTGTCGTCAATGTCTACGACAGCATTAAGCCATGGCCAGAGAATCTCAAGATAAAGGAGCTGAGGATTTATCAGCTCCTGCCGATGTCGGTTCCTTCAGGGGGCGCCCCACATGAAACAGGTAAACGGTCACCGGAGGCCGGAGATTCAGTGGTTCCCTGCCGTTGGGTTCTGGGAACAGTCCCTGTCGAATCGGATGGCAGCGCGAATTTCATTGTGCCAGCCTATCGCGAAGTGTTCTTTCAAGCACTGGACGAAAAAGGTATGGCGATCCAGTCGATGCGCTCCGCGACATATGCCAGGAAAGGCGAGCGGCTCATCTGCCAGGGCTGCCACGAACCTAAGAATCGTACGCCGAGTCAGGACAGGTCAGCCCCTATAGCCCTGAAACGCGAGCCTTCACGGCCCAAGCCTGACGTCAGCGGGTCGAAACCGTTCAGCTATCCACTGCTTGTCCAGCCCGTGCTCGATCGTAACTGCGTCGCCTGTCACGACAAGAACAAGGAAAAGAAAGCGCCTAACCTGAACAAGGAGCCAATCACGCATAAATGGTATGCCTCGTTCAACAGCCTGATCAATTATGCCTACACGAGTTACGGGTCCGGCGGAAACTGGAGCGAACCCCGTTTTTACGGCACAATACCGGGTGAATTCGGAGCGCGCGCTTCCAAACTTTACGCCATGCTCACAAAAGGACATCACGACGTGAAGCTGTCGGACGAGGATATGCACCGGATTACACTCTGGCTGGATTCCATGTCGATGTTCTACGGCGTTTTTGAGAAAGAAGGCGGAGAGGCACAGCTGCGCGGTGAAATCGCAAAACCAACACTGGAGTAGCGAGAGTCCCCGTAATTGCCTTCAACGAATTATTAAAACCGTTCCCTGATTGTACAGAAGGTGTTGCGGTTTGCCACTGAGCGCCGCATCCGTGATCGATAAATCATCAAAGTACAGGTTCCCGCTGGTTGATTTCGCCCTGAAACCACTGAGCGTCACATTGGTGGAGTGAGGAAGGGAGAGTGAGGAAGGGACGGAGTGAGGAAGGGACGAATGAGGAAGGGACGGGAGTGAGGAAGGGACGGGTTGTTTATCGGGCGGCCCATTCTTTCGCTTCGTTTATTGCTTCTTGCGATCATCCACCCTTTGCGATCATCCGATTCTGACGGATTAACACGCCGCTGGCCTGTCGCCAGCTTGTGAATGTAGGGCGTAACGGAGCATAATTGACCAAATCCACCCAGTCATGGTAATAGCCAACCCGACCCGGCCTTGCACCGGGCTTGCGTTCAATCAAATAACGAGCACCACGACACGTTACACTGGCGCGGGAGCCGCGCCCAGGACATTCACCCGCAAGTCACGCACCGTGCACAGATCACCCCATTCCGCCCCTTTCATCATTCGGGCTCCATCTTGCCGCTTCGCGCTGAAATGGCTCCGCTTCCGCCTGAAGGTCTCCTCAACAAATACCTTGCGCCCCAGCACCAGCCCGTCCGTGAAATACCGTACCCGGCACCTCAAGACTTCGCCCAACGACAGCCTCCCCTTCGCCGACACCACCGCCCCGACTTCCTCCTCGCTAAACCCGGTACGCACTGGATCTCCCTCCGGCGTGATCCCGCGCGCCTCTCCCTTGATATACAAGACCTGCCGGTACTCCCCGGACACCACACCCCAATCACCACCGCCACCCACTACCAACGCCAACCCTTCCCGCGCGAGTTTGGAGCCCCCCGCTGCCTCCCCGTAGCCGCTGAACCGGTAGTCCTTCGGATCCTGCACCAACCCCGCACGCACCGGATTGAGGTCAATATACGCTGACACCGCCATCAGCGCCCCACACTCTCCCTCCAGCAACAAGCTCTTATACCGCTCCTCCCACAGCGTCCCCACACGTCCGTGGCGCCGGTTGTAGGATATGCTCACCCGCTGCTTCAGGGTTTTCATGAAGGCCGCAAGATTGTTCATCCGCTGAACATAGGGTCGCTTCATCCGCTCAGCCGTCTCCTCCTGGCCAGCCTGCCTCAGCGTCTCCAACTCCCCGATGAACACAGCAACCCTGTCTCGCCCGTACAAATACCTCATCCGCCGACCGAGTTCCTGATCGCTGACTTCCTCATGCTCGGGGACATACACCAGAATGTGGAAATGATTGGAAAGAATGCTCCAGGTCAGAACCTGAACCCCACTAAAGGCCTCCACAGCCCTCATGATGGAACGAAACCGCTCCCGCTCCGCATCGGCCTCAAACACATACTCTCGTCCCACCACGCGAGATATCACATGGTAGTACGCCGCCCCCTCCTCAACTATCCTAGCTGTCCGCATGACTTCCTCCTCCGGGAATCCTCCCGATTCATGCAGAACTATAGCGCTAACTGATTTGTTGTCTAGTACTAATATACTATTAACCTGTCCCTACCCTCTCTTTGGTACATCTCAACCTGGTGGGCAATGTTACCTATTATCTACGGACTGTACTGCATTATGGTTGGCGAGATTCAAGACTTCAAACAGAAGAGCCTAAGAACTGACAAATAGGATACCCTCTCCGAAAGAGGATGAGATTGACAAAATGATAATATGTACAGTATCCTGTCCATATGAATGCGATAACCTATACAGAAGCCAGAGAAACATTGGCGGAGACGATTCGTCGGGTCTGTCAAGATCACGATCCAATTATCATCACGCGCAAGCGGGAGGATTCTGTCGTCATGATTGCACTGGATGACTTCGAATCCCTCACGGAGACCGCCTATTTGCTCCGCAGTCCACGAAACACCCGGCGACTCCTGGATTCCATCAAGGAACTTGAGGAGGGGAAGGGGATTGAAAGGACTTTGGCGGAATGAAGATCGTTTTCTCAAGCCAGGGGTGGGAAGACTATCTCCATTGGCAACATACGGATAAGAAATTGCTCAAGCGGATCAATGACCTCATTAAGGAAATTGTTCGCACCCCTTTTGAAGGGATCGGAAAACCCGAACCACTCCGGCATGCGCTGGGTGGATACTGGTCCAGACGAATTAATGATGAACACCGCCTGGTCTACAAAGTAGAGGGCGATGCCGTTTTGATCGCTCAGGCACGATATCATTATTAAGCCAACAAGTTTTTCGAACACGACGGCTCGCACGCTCGCCGCGGTTCAAAACCAACGTTCTCCACGTGAAAAATGATGATGAATGGATAAATAATATACTATTAACCTGTCCCTACCCGCTCTGTCCCTACCCGCTCGAAAAGAGGAAGCAGCGAACCACACCTCGGACTGAGGTTGCCCCGGTCGGATATCCAAGCGTTTATACGCTTTCGTCGCGACATCCTACGGCTTATTCAGCCACCAACAGATGCGTCACAAAGGGCGTCGTGCTCCAGCCATCGCCGTAGGCCACCTTGCGGAAGTTGAGGGAAATCTCCCCGGTTTGACTGTCTTCCGGCCGCACCTGGAAGGCCGCCCACTTGCCTGCTCCCGTGTGGTCGCCTGCCATTACCGCCCCGCGCAGCCCGTACACAAAGCCGTCTCGCTTGCCGCTTTTGTCAGGATCCTTGAAATGCAGATAGATCGTACCCGCAAACCCCTTCGGACAAGTCACAAACAACGTACACCGGTTCAACGACCACGCCCGGACCTTCTCCCCCTTGCAAACAACCATATCGCCGGGCGCGACAATCCCCCACCGCCTGTTAGTGTTTTCAAACCGGTACCCGAACCCGTCCTTGCAAACCTCGACCCGATCCACCGCCGGCTTCCACGAGCTGAACCCCTGTTCCTTCGCTTCGCCAGCCGCTAAAACATCCAGCACCGGTTTACCTTCCGGTTTCGCAACGATCCCGTAGCGCGGGTTGTCGAATAGCCCGGCCGCCTGCTGGCGCGTCAGCTGGCAATCCTCGCCGAACGCACCCCGGGCCAGATAATTGACCAGACTCTGGCGCAACTGCCGTGCTTCGGGGACTCGATCCAGATTGTCACGCAAATTGAGCGACGTCGCCACCAGCGCCCCCTTCCCCACGCGCATGGCCACAAGGGTCGCCAGCCGGTAGTTCCGCATCACCGAAGGCGATTCGATGGCCTGGATGACCGGCTTGACCTGAGGCAGATCGTTCAGGATAAACGCGCGCCCGGGCCGCAGAAAGTTATGCCATTGGAAGTCGCTGTGCGAGGCGGTCGGGAAGTCGGCCAGAGCCCCATGCGCCTCCTGAATCAGCAACCCGGTGGTCTCAATGTTGTTCTGGGGCGTCCAGATGGGGTTCGTGAAATAGGCGGGAACCTCGCAAGCGAGCTTGTCCGCGATCACCAGCGCACGTCCACCCTTTTCAACGAAATCAAGGAGTTCTGCATCCACTTTTTCAGCCACACGCACCTGGTCTGCACCCGGTGCCGCACCCGGTGCCTTGGGATAGGTCCACACGTGCCAACGATTGCGACTCTCCGTCCCCGCAACCCGCGCTTCAATCGTCACCTGCTCGGCCGGTCCCGCGGCGACGGACAGCGTTGCAATCCCAACTGCAGTGTTACCCCCTTGCGCGACCGTCATGGCCGTAGTCGTCCCCTTGGCCAGCACGCGGCCTTTCTGTGTCACAAAGGACCATTCGATCACCGCATTCGAGAGGTCCTTCAACCCATAATGGCAAACCTCCAGTGGCACGCTCAGGGTTTCACCCTCCACCAAGATCTGCTTCGGCACACGTGCCAGAACCACCGTGGGCGAACAGAAGGCCCGGAACGCCTCGGGTGTGACAAACCCTTTGGAATCCCAGAAGGCATCCAGCAACCCGATCAGCGCGGTGCCCTGCCCCGAATAATCGTGCAGATCGAGCAGTTGGAATCCGGCCAGCTTCGGAGTTCGCAGTTCCCTCTCGATGTCTTCCTTGTACAGTTCGACGGCCAGCTTGCCGGAGGCGATCCGAAGCGCCTCGTTCTGGTCCAGCATCCCTGCGGCCCGGACACTCTCCCGAAATGCCTCCAGATTCTTTGCCCGCAGCACCCCTGTATACTTGTCGATCTCCTTGAAGTCGGGATAGGTCCACCACTGCCCCAACTCATGCGCGATCACCGGGATCGTGAACCCCTCCAGAATGTCCCGGTAGTCCTGATCAAGCCGGAAATCCTCGTTACCGGGCGCCATCCGCTCCATGTAGCGGATGCGCGGACGGTTGCCGTTCTTCTCCGCACCATACATGATGGAGACGAAGTCGTCGTTCGGGTTCGCAGGAAAACCCCGGTCGCCTGGACGGATGTACTCGTTACTGGCAGCCGCGTACTTGCGGGTCGGATCGAGACGTTTGGCCCGCTCCACCATCCTGCCAAGGAAGTCCCAATCCCCGGCATGTTCATTGCCCATACTGAACAGGCAGAAACTCGGGCTATTCCCGTAAAATTCAAGAATGCGTTCCAATTCACGCTGCAGGAACGCCTGCCCGGCCATCTCCTCGTTGACGGTCATCCACACCGGTAGTTCCGGTTGGAGGATGATCCCCGCCTCGTCCGCCGCCAGGAAAGCCGGTGAGTTCGGGCAGATGGAATGGTAACGCACATGGTTGAGCCCATAGCTCTTGCAAATTTCAAACACACGCCGCCAACTCTCAATATCGCCCGCCGGGTGACCCAGCAGCGGGAAGCCGACACCATCGTGGGTGCCACGCAGAAAAATGGTACGTCCGTTGAGCGTGAACTGCGTGCCTTTCTGACCCAGTTCCCGCATGCCGAAGCGAATGGTACTGACGTCCTGATACTTGGCGTTCTCGGCATTTGAACGCAACGTTGCGGTCAGATCATACAGGGCGGGATCGAACTCATCCCAGACCCGCCATTGCTTGTTCAACGGGATGGTCAGCTCCAGCAGCGACTCCGCTCCCGCGATTTTGAAATACCCGCGTTTTTCGCCCGCATTTTCCGTCGAACCCTTGAGCCTCGCGACGACCTGTACGTCCCCCTCCACGCTCACCCCGGTGGTATTGGCAAGCTTGACCAACACCCGGACGCGCTTCCCGGCCAAGTCCGGGATCGTCCGGATCGAGGACACATAGACGGGGTCCCGGGCAATCAGCTCCATGCGGCCAACCACGCCATTCCACTTAATCTGGATGTCATCGCCATAGCCGTGGCAGTTCGCACTGGGCCGTCCGCTGTTGTCGATGCGCAGGGTCAAAGTGTGCTTGCCCGGCGTGAGCCGAGCACCAATCTCGTAAACGTGTGGCGTACAAAGACTGTCCTCACTGCCGATCAGTTCGCCATCCACGTACAGCCGGCTCTCCCACATCACGCGGTCAAGCCAGAGCTGGACGGTCTTGCCATTCCAGGACTCCGGGATTTCGACCTCGCGCTGATACCACACCTTGCCGATGTACTCATGGGTCCGGGTCAGGACATATAAAGAGAGTCTCCCCGGCGTGCCGATGCCAGCTTCGTCCAATGTCCCCGGGAGGGACATCGTCCCGTCGCCCGGAAACTGTTTGAACCACCCCTTCTGAACCCCCTGGTTCTCCGAATCGAGGACCATTCGCCATTGGCCGCCAAGGGGATAACCAAGCCGGTTACCGCCCTTCTTCACGCCACCAAGCTTGATCCCGCCTGAGGCATCCACATCATAGGCGCCAAACTCCGCACCCAGATGGGTAAATCCCATTTTTTTTGCAGCATTTTCAGCTCGGACATCCGCTCCAGAACAGGCCATGAAGCATAACGGCACCATCATCCATGTCTTCAATTGCATAGCGACATCCCCCTTCACCCGCCTTCGTCCTGGGCTTCAGTCTTACAGGGAACCGGCGCCGCCGATACCCCAGATTTTGATCTTGTCGGTCGAGCCTGCGGGCAACTTGGCGTCTGACAATTCTATACGGACATGATGTTTGCCGGGAGCGAGATCGCTGGCAATGGGCGGTCTATTTCCATCTGGCTTCAACACCTTTTGCTCACCACCATCAATCGCAAACTTCACGCGAGACTCAATCCCTTTGTCCATGTCAAATCCCAGGAACAATACACGACCCGTAAATCAGGGACGTTTCATCTGCTTTGAGCGGAGGGGCGCGTGGTTGCGGGGTAGGCAACCTATTTCCCGGTCGGGCGTTACGG
>Ga0118677_10010871_pt1 | contig 13799 bp, 13 predicted proteins | sample AliMusrvi5mmetaG_FD_86154 | JGI IMG/M metagenome (GOLD analysis project Ga0118677, IMG submission 86154) | reverse complement strand
CGTTGCCAGTGGGTGTTAAAGTCTTCGGCATTTTGTGATTGTGTGAGTGTACCGAGCAGATGAGTGACGAGTTTTTCGTGGGCTACTGCGGCGTTATTATGTTGGTTTTCTAATTGGTCGCACAACGCCATCAGTTCATCGACTTTGGCGACGATGCGGTGTTGTTCTTCAAACGGCGGCAGGGCAACAACTATGGGGTAAACCTTTCTACCTGAAATAACTGGCTGAGCCGTAGCACTTTCATTTTCTTTTAGATTTGTTATACGAAGCAGCCAATACAAAAAACTCATAGAAATATTTTCCTGTGAGAATTTGGTAATAAATGCATTATCAGTCACCCAAGCAGATTCAGGAGTAATATGAATTGATCCACAATAGTAGCCAACCCGACCAATTACTAACGTACGTTTAATTACATTTGAAATAGAGTGATAACCCGTAACGCCATTCCCTCCATAAACAGGTATATTGCCCGACTTATCCATTTGATCAGAAGTAAGACCATCGCCAGATGAAATTTTAATAATATTTGCAAGTCTCACGAACTCCCAACCAATCGGTAACGCAAACAGTTTTTCACCCTCTGTTATCGGTTCCAGCGGCTTTTCATCATCCGTTATCTCAGCCAGCGGCTTACTCTTTTTAATCTTACCCTCAGCTACCAACTTAGCTTTTTCAGCCACTATCCTCTTAAGCAACTCACTAGCCGGCTCATCACTTTCATCTTGCGGCACCAACTTACCACGCACTGCTAATTCTAAGATCAACTCACGCAGTTTCTTAATCCCATAAACACTGCTAGCATTGCCTGAACTTCTACCCCGCCCTGATTTCTTTTCGGTTTCGGCGGCTGTCCAAATATCAAGATGCTCAGTGATTAATTGTTGGATGGTCATAGTGAGTCACCTTTTTTTAAAATCCCCCCCGGCCCCCCTTTTACAAAGGGGGGAGTATTCGACGCTGATTTTTCAAGGTTAGGAACATTCGGCGTTGCTTTTACTAAGGTGGTTGAATTTGGCGCTACTTCTTCAACAACTAATGAATTTATGATGTCATTTTCAAAAGTGGGTATATCCAGTGGCTGTTTTGTAACACCCGCTGAATTTTCTGGAATTGATTGCATAGTCGTATCGATGATTGCTGTTTTTATTCCCCCCTTTGAAAAAGGGGGGTTAGGGGGGATTTTCTTTTCAACTACTTCAAACACCACATCCATCACGGCAGCGAGTTCTGTTAATACCTGATGATTGTTAAAGCGTAATACTTCTAAGCCTAATGCCTTCAATTTTTGATCCCTTTCTTTGTCTTTTATGTGCTGTTCTGGTTCAGCGTGTTGAGAGCCGTCCAGTTCAATAACTAAATTCGCTGCTGCGCAATAAAAATCGACGATAAAACCTGCAACGGGTTTTTGGCGATAAAACTGTACGCCGAGTATTTGCTTACGTCGTAATTTTGACCACAGTAGTTGTTCTGCGTCGGTCATGTTGCTGCGTAAGTTACGAGCATAGGGTTTTAGTATTGGGTTGTATGGTTTCAAAATCCCCCCTAACCCCCCTTTTTCAAAGGGGGGGATTCTCTCCATAATGTGGAGAGAATTGTATGTTTTTGTTTAATTTGGAATTTGCTACGCACTGTGTTCCAAATCTGAGTTAACTTAACTTATGCTTTTCCAGATAAGGCTGCGGCTAATATGTCTTTTAATTGTCCACGCAATGCGGCGATGTCAGTTTGCAAGGTGGCATACTGCGCCAACAACACCTCAGGGTCATGAATTTCTTGCTCGCCGATGTGCGGATTCTTACAATCAAGGTTGTAATTACGGGCTTTAATATCCTCAATACTCATTTTCCATGCGTATTGGTTTTCTTCACGAGTGCTGAAATTGTCGGATTCTTTGCCCCACCAGTCGGCTTCTACTGCAAACTCTTCGAGTTTCATGGGTTTGGTTTTGTTGTAGGCTTTGACACCCAAGGGCAACGGATGTTCGTAAAACCAAATATGCTGGGTCGGTGTGCCTTTACTGAAAAACAGTAGGTTAGTTTTGATACTGGTATAAGGTGCAAACACGCTATTGGGCAGGCGCACGATGGTATGCAGATTACAGTCTTCGAGGAGTTTTTCTTTAATGCGGGTTTTGATGCCTTCGCCAAATAAAAAACCGTCTGGTAAAACCAGTGCGGCACGACCACCGGATTTAAGTAATTGCATGATCAGCACCAGAAACAAGTCGGCTGTTTCACGGGTACGAAACGTCGCCGGAAAGTTGGTTTCTATGCCGTCCTCTTCCATACCGCCAAACGGCGGATTGGTGACAATTACATTCACACGCTCTTTGGGCCCCCAACTGATCAATGGACGCGCCAAGGTGTTGTCATGACGGATATTGCTGGGCACATCAATGCCATGCAAGATCATATTGGTGGTGCAAAGCAAATGCGGCATCGGCTTTTTTTCGATACCGAATATCTGCGCCTGCAATTGTGCTTCATCGTCTACTGTTTTTACATCCTGTTTGCGGATATGTTCTATTGAGCAAGATAAAAAGCCACCGGTACCACAAGCCGGATCCAGCAATTTTTCTGACAGGCGCGGGTTGACCATGCGCACCATAAATTCGGTGACGGCACGCGGTGTATAAAATTCACCGGCGTTGCCTGCGGCCTGCAAATCGCGTAGCAGTTGTTCGTACATATCGCCAAACAAGTGGCGTTCTGAGGCTTTGTTAAAATCCACACCCTCTTGAATTTTGTTAATCACTTGGCGGATTAACTGGCCGGACTTCATGTAGTTATAGGCATCTTCAAACACTGAACGAATCACATAAGCGCGTTGATCGCCGCCTTTGGCTTCCAGTTGTTGCAAGGCGGGGAATAGCTCATTATCCAGAAAGTTTTTGAGAGCATCACCGGTTAAACCTTCGGCATTAGCCGCCCAGTTCCGCCAGCGATAGGCTTCGGGTAACGGTGATTGATAATGGTCTTGCAGCAGTTCCCATTCACTTTCTCGGTCATCAAAGATTTTTAGAAACAGCATCCAAACCAGTTGGCTTAAGCGTTGTGCGTCGCCATCGACACCCACGTCTTTACGCATGATATCTTGGATGGATTTAATGGTTGAGGAAATGCTCATGGGCTTGTTTGCTTATGGTGGGGATTGAATAATAGGTTTAAAAAGCTGTCGGGTTATGCTGTCGCTAACCCGACCTACGCGACTATGAGCTATTTGAGTGATGACTTGCCACAGGACGTCCTCGTTCCAAAATTTGATCCAAATGAAAATCAAATTGATCGCTCCAATAGATGCGTTTATTTTTAAACTTAACCGTTTTAAATAACGCATACTCATATAGCGGTTTGTAACAGGGAATGCGTTCCAGCTCTGCCTTAACATCAAAATCAACGATCGAGTCATCATCTAAAAAGATACGCAGGATATAATTATCTTTCGGTTCAACATTAATCAACTTCATAAATACCTCAGATTACCTTAACGGTTCTATGCGAAAGGGTTCTTGGCCTGATACAGCTAACTTCCAATCGATCATTAAAGACTCTTGATATATCTCAATCCATGCTTGAACTAAGCGTGTTTGTTTACGCGGCAAACTTCCTGAAAGCATTTCACCGTTTAAAATAGAAAACACTGCTTCGTCATCCTGATATTCAGCATGAATATGAGGCATATTGTGTTTTCCATTATCGTAAAAATACATCATGATTTGAATGCCATAAAAAATGGATATGGTTGGCATGACTTATTTCCTTATAGTGTTAGATTGCGAATTTAAGCATAAAGTTGATTTTCTAGCTCATAAAGTGCAGCTAAATAGGCGGGTTTACCGCCGAAGGCCGATACTAATTCACTGGCTGTACCCATGTTTTTAAAAGGATCTAAAGTCAGTATTTTAATATCCTCTATGTTTTCTAAGCCAGTATCTTGGTATTTATCTAGCAAAGTTTCTAACACTTGCTGGGCTTGGGCGCTGTATTTAGTAAAGTAATTACGTTTTTTAACGTGTTCTGCACGTTCGCGGCGCGTTAAGGGTGGTTGATCAAAAGCGACATGGCAGATTAAATCAAAGGGATCAAAATCTTTGCCGACTTCATCAGCTAAGGGCTCTAATAATAAGCCTTGGGCTTCTAGTTCTTTAATAATGGCCGCTTTGCGGTCTGTGGTTGTCCAGCGGCGTAAAAACTCATCTAAAGACCCATAGTCTTTACGCACGGTAGAGCGGGTGTAATCTTTGAGTGATTCGGTGATTAATTTACCTTCGGGGCCGTAATATTGCACGCGTTCTGAAACTACGTAGACAGTTACATCGTTTAAGACATATTTAACCCGTTTTGAGTTGGTTTCATCATCGGGGATAGTGATATCAGGCGTGCTAGGCGTACCCGATTCTGTAATGGGATTGCCGTTTTCATCGAGTTCAGCGCTACTATCATCATCCGGTGGCACTACCGTTTCACCGGGCTTAGGTTCATAGATCATCACCGGCTCGCCATCAAAGTCTTTATCGGCAAAAAGCTCGGTGGCTTTTTTAAAATCCATGATGGTAAACCAGTATTTGTCGTAATCTTCGTTAATACGCGTGCCACGCCCGATGATTTGTTTAAATTCGGTCATGGAGCGAATGTGTTGATCGAGCACCACTAATTTACAGGTTTGCGCATCCACGCCGGTGGTCATCAGTTTTGAGGTCGTGGCAATAACGGGATAGCGTTCTTCGGGATTAATAAAGTTATCTAACTCGGCTTTACCTTCTTGTTCATCACCCGTGATACGCATGATGTATTTGCGATTTTCTTTAACGCGGTCTGGGTTCAAATTGACCAAGGCTTTACGCATGCGTTCGGCATGGTCTATGTCGTCACAGAACACGATGGTTTTAGCATAAGGGTCGGTGGTGGTTAAAAATTCGGTAATCTTTTGCGCGACCAGTTCGGTGCGTTTTTCTAAGACTAAAGTGCGATCCATATCTCGTTGGTTGTAAATACGGTCTTCTATGACTTCGCCATTTTTATCTAGCTGGCCTTTGCTGGGGCGCCAGCCTTGTAAGTCTTTGTCGATATCAATTCGTACCACTTTATAAGGTGCTAAAAAGCCATCTTCTATACCTTGTTTCAGGGTGTACTTGTAAATAGGATCACCAAAGTAATAGATACTGGATACGTCTTTGGTTTCTTTAGGCGTAGCGGTTAAACCAACATGGGTGGCGGATGAAAAGTACGCCAAAATCTCACGCCATGCCGAATCTTCTGCGGCACTACCGCGATGACATTCATCAATGACAATCAGATCAAAGAAGTCGGGCGAGAATTGTTTGTATATGTTTTGGGTTTCTTCAGTACCAGTAACAGCTTGATATAAAGATAAATAGATCTCGTAACTTTTATCAATTTGGCGTTTACTGATCTTAGTCATCGCCGCACCAAACGGTTTAAAGTCATTATTTTTGGTTTGATCAACCAGAATGTTTCTATCGGCTAAAAACAAGATGCGTTTTTTAGTGCCTGACTTCCACAGGCGCCAGATAATCTGAAAAGCCGTGTACGTTTTACCCGTGCCGGTCGCCATCACTAATAAGATACGTTGCTGAGCTTTGGCGACAGCTTCTATGGTGTTGTTAATGGCATTGGCTTGATAATAACGCGGTGCTCGCCCCATGCCATCATCATAATAGGGCATTTCGACTGTGTGTTTGGCGTCGGCTGTTTCTAAACCTTTATAGTGACAATAGCGTTGCCAAAGTTCGGTTGGGCTAGGGAAGTTTGTTAGGCTATATTCTTGTTCGGTTAAGGCGGCTAAGCCGGTACGATCATGGCATAAAAAGCCATCGCCATTGGAGCTAAATACAAAGGGGATATCTAAGGTTTCTGCATAGTTTAGGGCTTGTTGCATCCCTGAGCCTACGCTGTGTTTGTTATCTTTGGCTTCTATAACGGCTAAGGGAATATTGGCTTTGTAATACAGAATGTAATCGGCGCGTTTTTGTTCGCCTCGGGTATGTAACTTGCCACGGACGATAATGCGGCCTTTGGTAAAAGACACTTCGCGGCGGATTTGTAGGGCTTCATCCCAGCCTGCTTCAATGATGGCAGGGGTAATGTATTTGGCACAAACATCAGATTCGCTTAGGGATTTTTTGCTCATAAGGCCGTTTTAGTTATAGGTTTAGTTTTGATCATTTGGTAATAGTTGAATCGTGATGGGGGGGTATGATTCCGTTAATCACGTTTCGGTCGGAGTTGTTATAGATGATTCATAAGTGATAGTAGCCTAATACAGTCTATATAGACTAATTTTTTGCTTTTTAGGTGAATAATCTAGCCACTTTGCCAAGTTTCGGTTTGGGAGTCAGCACAATGTCACGACGTAGTGTGCTGTTACGATATCGATTAAACACTATGTTAAAAGTCGCAAGCAAGATAGCTTGTGGTTTCTAGCATGTGCATGCTGATTGATAGAAGACTTTATGACAAAAGGCCGCAGGGCTCTTATTAAGTGGGAATATGTTGCAGGCCACGTACCTAGTGATGAATGCCTATCACTACGACGACGACTGCTGCTCATCATATCGTCAAGGGTCTTAAAGTTGGTAATTTAGGGAGTTAGATAAAAAGCTGATGATTGGGAGGTCGGGTTAGCGATAGCGTAACCCGACGTTTTGTCGCGAAGTTGTCGGATTACGGCTAGCGCCTAATCCGAACTAACCTGATTTAACGACTTACTTGAGCTATCCAATCTTCTAGGTTGTAATAATTAGTAATACGCGCCACTTTGTTGTCACGAATTTCAAAAAAAGCACCCGCTGGCAGCTTATATTTTTGACCGTTTGCAGTAGGTAACCCCTCATCGGTTTGAATATATTCGCCTAGCACGACAAATTCAGCGGCAGCACGCTGTCCATTAGCACTGGCCATAACAACCATATCGACTAATTGTTCTTTATAATTAAAATTCATGCAGGCCATGAATTGAGTAAAAGCAGCCTTACCAATTTCACGTTTACCTTGATTGATGTCATGGATAACATCATCGGTTAATAAATTCAAAAAAGCGTCCATGTCGCCGCCATTAAAGGCTGCGTAATAGTTTTCGACTAGGTTAATGGTGTTTTGTTGGTTCATGTTCATTCCGATGTTAAGTAAAGAATAAAGGGTGCATATTTTATAGTTAATGGCTCGCTGCTGAGTTTTTAACAGTCTTTAATTAGTCATTACCCCAGCCACCGTCACGTAATGATACGGTACGGTTAAAGACTAATTTACCTTCTAGGCTATCTTGCGCATCTAAACAAAAATAACCGGTACGTTCAAATTGGTAGCCCGTCTCAGCTTGTGCGTTAACTAAACTTGCTTCTACGCGCGCATCATTAATTACGTGCAAAGACTCGGGGTTGATAGCATCCAGAAAATTTTCTTCATTATCAGGGGCAGGTACTTTAAATAAACGGTCATACAATCGAATTTCTGCGGGTAGTGAGTGCTGTTCAGAAACCCAATGAATAACACCTTTGACTTTACGTCCTTCAGGGTTTTTACCTAAGGTATCAGGGTCATAGCTGCAACGTAATTCAATGATGTTGCCCTCAGCATTTTTAATCACTTCGTTACATTTAATGACGTAAGAACCCCGTAGTCGGACTTCGCCTCCGTCAATTAAACGTTTGAACTTAGGTGGTGGAATTTCGGCAAAATCATCTTGCTCAATTAAGATCACTTTAGAAAAGGGTACGATACGTTTGCCTAGTTCATGACGTTGTGGGTGATTACTAACTTCTAGCTCTTCTGTTTGCTCATCTGGATAATTATCGATGACCACACGCAAAGGTTGTAAAACAGCCATAGCACGCAAGGCATTCTCATTTAAATCTTCGCGTATGCAATATTCTAAGACGCCCATTTCTATCCATGAGTTTTGCTTAGTCACGCCAATGCGTTCACAAAAGTCACGGATTGATTTTGGTGTGAAGCCAGCTCTACGCAAGCCAGCAATAGTTGGCATACGTGGATCATCCCAACCCTGTACATGTTTTTCCATGACCAGTTGATTAAGCTTGCGCTTGCTCACAATGGTGTATTCTAATTGCAATCTAGCAAATTCTATTTGCTGTGGATGAGCAAGGCTAGGCAGTTGATCCAAGACCCAATCATAAAGTGGTCGATGATCTTCAAATTCTAAGGTACACAAAGAATGGGTGATACCTTCAATGGCATCAGAAATGCAATGCGTATAATCGTACATGGGATAAATACACCAAGCATCACCAGTACGTTGATGATGTACACGGCGAATGCGATATAGGGCAGGGTCGCGCATATTGATATTCGGTGAGGCCATATCAATTTTAGCGCGTAACACATATTGACCATCGGCAAAATCACCGGCACGCATACGTTGGAATAAGTCTAGGTTGTCGGCAATAGAGCGATTACGGTCAGGGCTTTCTTTGCCCGGCTCAGTTAATGTGCCGCGATAAATGCGGATTTGTTCTGCTGATAAACTGTCAACATAAGCTAAACCTAAGTCGATTAGTTGTATGGCGTAACCATATAATTGTTCGAAATAATCAGAAGCATGATGCAAGCCTGCCCATTCAAAACCCAGCCACTGCACATCTTTTTCTATAGATTGCATGTATTCAATGCTTTCTTTTTCAGGATTAGTGTCATCAAAGCGCAGATTACAAGTGCCTTTGAATTCAGCCGCCATACCAAAATTTAAACAAATTGATTTAGCATGTCCTATATGTAGATAACCATTGGGTTCTGGCGGAAAGCGTGTAGCTACTTTGCCTTGGTTTTTATGTTCTTTAAGGTCATTAGTAATAATTTGGCTAATAAAATTTGCCGTGACAGGGTTATCGTTGGTAGACATATTTTTAATTTAGTGGGTTAGTAAAGTAATTTAAAAGGAAAAGGAGGGCGAATGCATGTGTCGCACAAAAGTAAATTAAGTTTGTGCGCTTTAGTCTTACTTCTTCTTAATATAAAAAATCTGCCTATTATCTTGTTTAGTGATATCCATGAGGTGGTGGCCAGATTGATTAACAAAAACGCCGAAATCTAAATGCGCAGCGGGGTCGGTAGCGATAATTTTTACCACATGACCACTTTCAAGTGACATTAAAGCTTTTTTTAGGCGCAATAGCGGTAAAGGACACATCAATCCTGCTGCATCAATTTCTAGGCTAAATTCAATCATTGTTTTTTTGTCACTCATTAACGTCAGAATGCTTATAATACCACCCCCTAATGAATCTAAGAATCACCGAAACAAAATGGATTATTTTCCCGTTTTCGTAAAACTGAAAGACCAAGAGTGTTTGGTTGTCGGAGCTGGCGAAATAGCTGCCCGTAAAATAGAATTATTAGCTAGAGCTCATGCTAGGATAACGGTACTCGCTGAACAGATCAGTCCTCAGGTAAAAAGTCTACAAGGCTCTTGTCAGCTTACTTTTATACAAAAGCGCTTTACTCCTGACGATTTATGTAACTATCGGTTGGTGGTGTCAGCGACTAATCATAAAGAAACTAATATTTTAGTTGCTAAAACCGCTGATGAACAAAAAATTCTAGTTAATGTCGTTGATGATCCCGAATTATGCAGCTTTATTTTTCCTGCCATTATTGATCGTTCGCCCATCATCGCTGCGGTCTCTTCTGGTGGGGCTGCACCAGTTTTAGCTCGATTATTGCGAGCTAAAATAGAAACGATCATTCCGCCTGCTTACGGTCAACTCGCTAAACTGGCAGAAAAGTTTAGAGCAGACGTTAAGTTGCATATTAAATTACCTGAGCAGCGCAGAATATTCTGGGAGAGAGTTTTTCAAGGCCCCATAGCGGAATTGATTTTCGCAGGCAATGAGCCCGCAGCAAAAGAACAATTGCAGCAAAGCCTTATAAAACAAAAAGACACGATTACCCCGGGTGAAGTTTATTTAGTGGGTGCCGGCCCAGGAGCCCCTGACTTATTAACCTTTCGTGCCTTACGCTTGATGCAACAAGCCGATGTTATTGTCTATGATCACTTAGTTTCACCAGAAATTATCGATTTAGCACGTAGAGATTCAGAAAAGATTTATGTAGGTAAAGAGCGGCAAAAACATACCTTAGCTCAAGATTCCATTAATACCTTGCTTGCAGATCTTGCTATGGCCGGCAAGAGAGTCGTGCGCTTGAAAGGTGGGGATCCATTCATATTTGGTCGGGGCGGTGAAGAAATTGAAACGCTGATGCAGCAGGGCATTAATTTTCAAGTAGTGCCGGGTATTACTGCCGCGTCGGGTTGTGCCACTTATGCTGGGATTCCGCTTACCCATAGAGATCACGCGCAATCGTGCACCTTTGTTACCGGCCACTTAAAAGATAACTCTATTAATTTAAATTGGTCACAATTGGCCGCTCCCAACCAAACCATTGTTATATATATGGGCTTGATAGGGCTAGAAAAAATATGTCAGTCTTTAATCGCTCATGGCAGCCCTAATGATTTACCTATTGCCTTGATACAGCAAGGTACAACCAGCCATCAGCGAGTCATTACGGGTACTTTAACGACTATGCCGGATATTATTGCGAGCTCGTCGATTAAGCCGCCCACTTTGATTATTATTGGCACAGTAGTTACCTTACATGACAAATTAAGTTGGTATCACAGCCAATCTATTGATTAGGCGTTTTTATCTATATGAATGTTATAATCATCGCCAGTTTGTCATAACGCTGATGCTTAAAATATCAGTAATAAATATGATCAAATGGAAATAAAAGATTGAATTTTTAAGTTAAATTACCTATTCTTCTTCAACTTAAATATTAATCAATAATGATTTTCCCAACAAAGAGAGTAATTGCTTTCTTTATTTACAACAATGAGGTCACTATGAAAAAATCATTTGCTATAGCAGCTAGTCTAGTTTTAGTCGCATTAAGCGGATCAGCAGTTGCTGATGAACAACTTGAAATTGGTCAAAAAATTTATGAACGCGCTTTCGGTCGTGGTTGCGGTACTTGCCATGATATCGCTTCAAACCCACAATTAAGTGCAAACATCAAAGCGGGTACTTTAACTAGAGCTAGCTTTGAAAAAATGTTAAAAGAAGGCAAAGGTGGTATGCCAGTTGCAATCGCTGAAATCATGAAAAATAAAGCTGTTGAAAAAGCGGGCTACGGAGAAGATCAAGCTGTAGATGCTTTATATCAATATATCAGCAGCAAATAAGCTTAGCGAAACACTAGGAATAAAAAAGCCGCTACAACCTCAGGTTGTGGCGGCTTTTTTTATGGTTAAGATTTTAAATAAAGACGGTTGTGAGGTTATTTTTCACCTAAGTGACGAATTACGGTTTCTTTATAAGGTAAGCGATACCGATTTTTAAGCCATATCCCCATAAAAGCAGCAAACATCAAACCACATGAACCCAAGGTCAGATAAATAAGTCTTTTTAACTGTGACATTTCGCGCATCACCTGTTCATTGCCTATGACGGAATTCTCATTATTTAACGGTTCTGAATAAGAGCGTAGAATTTTAACGTCATTTTTTATATCTTCGATGGTTCCTAAGGCATTAGCCGCAGTGCCTAAGCGTACACTTTCTTCTAGTGATCTCAATTTGCTTTCAATTGAACCGCTCACAATACCTACAAATTGACCTTTTAAAGTATTAACCTCGGCAGATAAAACGGGATTCAATTCAGTTGCATTCGTTTTTCTATAACGACTAAGGCCATTGCTAGGTAGTAAAAAGAAACCGACAACAATAATGGCAGTCATTAAGAAAAAAACCGTAGCTATTAACCATCTATTAACTTTCATCAATCCTTGATTGGGTGATAGGCTAGCCAACACCACCAATTCCGATTTTTTCTCGTGCAAACCAGTCATTACTTAAGTCCTCTCATATCTATGCACAGGAATCGTTATCCTATCGAGTTTGTTATTTTTATGTTATGCAAGCGTTGATTATACAAGTTAAACTGGAATTGTCCTGTGTTTTTATTGCTTATATTTTTTCCTGATAACTTAGAGATGTAGGTGTATTTGGCTGGGTAGTAAATGCTTGCGTCAAATAATAAAGGGCTTGAGGGCGACTATGATGATTATTGGGTATGCCAAACTGCCATTTGGCATAAATTAAAGATGAGGTCATCAAATAGAGGAGGGGCTTAGACATTAGTTGTATGATCTAAATTCTGAGTTATCTATAGCATTTAATAGCCCCCCCCCATCGCTAGTGATTATTTGGTTTACGATCAGTCATACTAAACGTCATAGGGTCATTTAAATTAAAAACCATAGGTGCACAATTTATGACCTCAATAGCTAATCAAATGTTTGATAGCCTGCAAACGGTAAAACGTCCCGGTGACTTTTATGCCACAGGCACTCAGGATGTCTTTTTACCTCAATTGGAAGTTGCCGGTGTGGGTAGAATTGCCTTACCTTTGTTACCTGTGCAATTAGAACAATTAGTCGCTATTGCTGAACGAGCGCCTTATGGCCGTGGATCAGAAACTTTGATCGACACTGAGGTGCGGCGCACTTGGCAAATTAATGCGCAGCAGGTCACACTCAAAGGTAAGCATTGGGCTAAGAATTTGGCAACGATTGTCAGTCGATGTGCAGAAGACTTGGGGGTTAGCGGAGACGTACAGGCAGAGTTATATAAATTACTGGTCTACGATGCCGGTAGTTTTTTTATCAGTCACCGTGATACCGAAAAAATCCCCGGTATGTTTGCCACTTTAGTCATTGTGTTGCCCTCGGAATATCAAGGTGGCGAGCTGGTAGTCAAGCATCATCAACAAGCTGTTACCTTAGACTTACATCGTGATGATGCGGCTGAAATGGGTTATGCTGCGTTTTATGCAGATTGTGTGCATGAAATCTTGCCAATCACCGAAGGATGCAGGCTTACCCTGATTTATAATCTGTTTCGCGCCGACAAACAATTGCCTGTGCCCAAGCCGCCAGATTACCACCAAGAGCAAGCCTTGGTGACGGCTTTGCTAAGTAATTGGGCAGTCTCGCTCAAGGATAATCCTAACAATGAAATACCGGAAAAACTCATTTATCTACTGGAACATGCTTATACGCCAGCAGAGCTAGGCTTTGATGCTTTAAAAAATGCCGATCAAGCCGTGGCTGATGTATTGATCTCAGCGGCTGATCTAGCCGATTGTGATATCCACTTAGCTTTGGTATCGGTAGAGGAAAGTGGTAGTGCGGAATATCACGGCGACTATGGGCGTCGTGGATATCACTGGGGTGATGAGCCTGGGGATGAAGACTTTGAAGTTGATGAAGTCACGGAGCGTACCGAAAGCATTTCCGAATGGCGGCGTAGGGATGGCAAATCCTCACGTTTGCCTGAACTACCGTTTAGCGAATATGAGTTTTGCCCAGCATCAGCTTACGAAAATATTGAACCTGATAATGTCGAGTTTCAAGAAGCTACGGGCAATGCCGGAGCCTCTTTTGAACGTAGCTATCAAGCCGCTGCTTTGGTGGTGTGGCCTAAAGCCTTGCATTTGGCCATTATTAGCCAAGCAGGCTTAATTGAGACCTTGCCGGTGTTACAAGATTTTTGTAATCGTTGGGAAAAGGAAGGTAAAGACCCAAAGTCAAGCCTCTGGCAAGATGCCCATACCTTGGCAGGTTATCTGTTACGCGATACCTTCTATGAAAATACAGACAATGCCTATGGCTACCAAAACCGCCGTACGGGTGGTGAATTGTTAGAATGCCTGTTTCGTTTAGGTGACATTGATGGTATCAATCGTTATTGGCAGG
>Ga0118677_10010870_pt1 | contig 13799 bp, 10 predicted proteins | sample AliMusrvi5mmetaG_FD_86154 | JGI IMG/M metagenome (GOLD analysis project Ga0118677, IMG submission 86154) | reverse complement strand
GTCGTTCCGCCAACAACATGACGGCCTCCACGATACTATCCACAAAACCCCGTGATTCGACGGGCACCGCCAGGAACGGCTGTCGCCCGATTTCAGCCAGAGCGCGCCGGATTTCCGGTTGAAAAATAATCAGCAGGGCCATGGCCAGATAGACGGACAGACGCCTCAACAGCCAGTTCAGGGCATAAATATGAAAAATGCGAGTCAGCACAATCAGGACCAGCAGCACCACAAGGAGGCCGAGAAACACCTTGATGCTTCGGGTCTCCCTGAAAAACAGGAGGAGAAAATAAAACCCGCAGGCCAGCACCAGGATTTCGACGACTCCGCCGAATCCGGGCCAGACAATCTGGTTCATCCATTCCACTCCGCTGTCTCCTCCCTTAACGCCGCCACCATCCTGGCGGCATCTATTGATTCCTTCACCTCATGCACACGCCAGACGTGTGCCCCGCGGCTTGCGGCCCAAACCGCACCGGCCAGGCTTCCCGCCAGACGATCCGAGACATCACGCCCGGTGACCATTCCAATAAATTTCTTCCTCGATAGTCCGACCACCACCGGTCGTCCGCAGTCCTCAAGCTTCGACAGCCCTGCCAGAAGCTTCAGGTTATGCTCCCCTGTTTTACCAAAACCGATGCCCGGGTCGAGCGCCATTGTATCGGGCATCACGCCGGCGTCTTCCAGCATCATCCGCCGCTGTCTCAACCAGTTCACCACCCCGGTAACCACATCATCATATCGGGGATCCTGCTGCATGGTGGCGGGCTCGCCACGCATATGCATCAACACCACCCCGGCCCCGGTGCAACAGGCCACCTCCTGCATCGCCGGATCGTCCAGCGCCGTCACATCATTGATGATCCTGGCCCCCGCCTCCATCGCAGGCCCCGCCACGGCGGCCTTTCGTGTATCCACCGAAATCACCGGTGCATCCGGCTGGTCTGAAAACGCGTCTCTTAAGGCCCGGATCACCGGAATGACCCGGGCACACTCGTCTTCCGCCGACACTGGTGAGGCGCCCGGCCTCGTGGATTCGCCACCGACATCCACGATATCGGCTCCCTCCTGGGCCATCGCGAGACCTCTCAGAACCGCCGCTTCCATCGACTGAAACCGCCCGCCATCCGAAAATGAGTCAGGGGTCACATTCAGGATCCCCATAACCAGCGGCCTCGCTCCGATCCGGAGCGTCCGGTCGCAACATCTCCACACCAGGTTCCTGACTTCGTCCATCATGCCACCAGGGGCGTCGTTACATCGGCCGATACGACGAGATCCGCCTTCACGCCTTCCGCCTCAGAGGGAGGCCGACGTTCGCTCTCGGACAGGATACGCCCCTGCGACATCAAGTCCTCCACATCACGGGCATCCAGAGTTTCCCTTTCTAGAAGTGCTTTGGTAATCAGCTCCAGCTTGTCCCGGTTTTTCTCAATGATCTCCCGAGCATACGTATAACTTTCCCGCAACAGGTTACTGATATCGGCGTCGATTTTCCGGGCCGTGTCCTCACTGTAATCCTGGGAGCGGGAAATTTCCCTCCCGAGGAACATCAACTCCTCATGGTTGCCGAAAGTTTGCGGGCCAAGAGTCTCGCTCATCCCCCAGTCACACACCATCAACCGCGCCAGACGCGTGGCGTGTTTCAAGTCGCTTCGGGCGCCCGAGGTGATGTCGCCAAACACCAGTTCTTCGGCCACACGACCGCCCATCATAGTGGCAAGCGTTCCTTTTAACTTGAGCTTGCCTTCCATGTACCGGTCTTTTTCCGGGAGTTGCATGGTGGCGCCCAGATACGCCGTGCCCCGGGGAATAATGGTGATCTTGTGAAGCGGTTCACTTTCCTTAACCAGTAGCGTGACCAGGGCATGACCGGTCTCATGGTAGGCGGTGATTTTCTTTTCCTTCTCGTCCAGAACGCGACTGCGACGTTCCCGACCCCAGCGCACCTTGTCACGAGCTTCTTCAAGATCAGGGAGCGTGACGGATTCTTTTCCACCGCGGGCCGCCAGCAGCGCCGCCTCATTCATCAGGTTCGCCAGGTCGGCGCCGGAAAATCCCGGAGTTCCGCGCGCAATACGGCGCAGTTCCACCGCGGGCGACAACTTGATGCCACGGGCGTGAATCTGGAGAATCGCCTCACGCCCCTCGAGGGTGGGAAGATCGATCACAATCTGGCGGTCAAAACGGCCCGGCCGCTGCAGCGCCGGATCCAACACATCGGGCCGGTTCGTCGCGGCAATAATGATGACACCCTCCTGCGTATCAAACCCGTCCATCTCCACCAGCAATGCGTTCAGAGTTTGCTCACGCTCGTCGTGTCCACCTCCGATACCGGAAAACCGGCTCCGGCCCACGGCATCGATTTCATCAATAAAGATGATGCACGGCGCATTTTTTTTGCCCTGCTCAAACATGTCGCGGACGCGTGAGGCGCCTACACCGACAAACATTTCCACGAAGTCCGAGCCGCTGATATTGAAGAACGGCACATCGGCCTCACCGGCGATGGCCTTGGCCATGAGCGTTTTTCCCGTGCCGGGAGGCCCCATAAGCATGACGCCCTTGGGGATACGGCCGCCGAGTTTCTGGAACCGTTTGGGATCCTTCAGGAAGTCGATGATCTCCTGGACTTCCTCCTTGGCCTCTTCGACTCCGGCCACATCCTTGAAGGTGACCTTGTTCTTGTCGCGGTTCAGCATTTTCGCGCGGCTTTTTCCAAAGCTCATGGCGCCCTGCCCCATTCCCTTCATCTGTCGGGAGAACATGAACCAGAGCAGGCCAAGCAGGAGAAGGACCGGCAGGGCGCTGGAGACGATTTGCCAGAAATACGGACTGTCGCGCCGAAACGCGAACTTGACACCATGTTCACGAAGCCATTTCGGCAAATCATCCGTCACCATCACATCCACTTTGAACTGTTTTGGTTTTCCCGTGCGGGGATCAATCGTCTTCAGGGAGCCCTGGATGTATTGATTACCCGAAATTTCCGAAACAATTTCGCACTCCGGAATCTCGCCCTTTTCGACGAGTTGGACAAAATCGGGATTATAGGCCATCGGGGCCGCCACCTGCTGCTCACCCTTATAGTACTGATACGCCAGAAGCATCAGACTGAAGACGGCAAACCACAGAAAGAGTCCTCTCGGCGAAAATTTTGGCGGCGGGATTAAATCCGGTTTCTTCTTAGGCTCGCCGGACACGGGTGTCGGCGGGGTCTTATTAACATTTTGTGATTCCATATCGTCCTTTTTTTCAACACTCAAACGAGGCGGCTATTCTAGAGGATGATGTTCGTTTTCGCAAATACTATGGGGGCTATTCTGTTTTTAGTGGTGTAAGCACCTTCTTTTTGAATAATGAGACCCCCATGCATGAATCAGAGATAGAAACCATCGCGGCGATTGCCACGGCCCCGGGAGAAGGCGCCGTGTCGATTGTGAGAGTGTCGGGCCCCGGAAGCCTGGCCATCGCCGACCGGATTTTTCGCGGGAAGGCACCCCTTCCCTCTTTGAGACCCGGGGGTTCCTTTGTTCATGGAATCATTGAAGGGCCAGAGGGCGTGGCCGATGAGGTCATCCTCCTCATTTATCGGGCACCACACAGTTATACAAGGGAAGAGGCCATCGAGATCCAGGGCCACGGTGGGTCTGCCGCCGCCAAACGCATCCTGAGAGCCGTTCTGGAGTCAGGAGCCCGGATGGCTGAACCCGGAGAGTTCACAAAACGGGCTTTTTTGAGCGGCCGGATTGATCTCGTCCAGGCGGAAGCGGTACTCGACCTCATTCGGGCCCGCACGGATCGGGCGGCGCAATCCGCATTGGAACAACTGAGTGGAGGTTTGAGCGGAGCCTTCAATGCCCTTTATGACAAAATTCTGACCACCTGCGGAGATATCGAGTCAACGCTGGACTTCTCAGAGGACGACCTTTCCGCCACCCTGATAGACGATGTCGCGTCAAAACTGAAGGACATCGGGACGGAATTTAAAACCCTGCTTCATTCCTGGGATGAAGGACATATTCTCCGGGATGGCGCCACCGTCGTTATCGCAGGACGCCCGAATGTTGGAAAATCAACCCTTCTTAACGCCCTTTTAGGAAAAGAACGAGCCATCGTCACCCCCATTGCAGGAACGACAAGAGACACCATAGAGGAACAAACAACCATTAATGGCTATCTAGTCCGAATAGTCGATACAGCCGGAATTCGTGACTCTTCCTGCCTAATTGAGCAAGACGGAATTCGTCGCGCAATGACCATGCTTACCCAATCAGACTTGACTCTCTACGTCATCGATGGATCGCTTCCTTATAATCAGGAAGACGAACTGACTCTCAAAAAACTTCAAAAGAACAAGACCATTGTTGTCGTAAATAAAACCGATATCAAAATAAACGATACCGTAAGGGCCCTTGCGCCCGACTGGTCAGTCCTATATATCAGCGCTGTTCGCATAGAAGGATTTGAGGATCTCAAAAAAGGAATAATTCAGCATTTAGGAATCCACGAAGAGGCCCCCCATCGCGCCACCATTTCCGAGCGTCATCGATATCTTCTCGTTTCGGCACATAAGGATCTTGTGGAATCATTGATGATCCTTTCCGAAACCAACGCGGATCCGTCACTGGCTGCCTCGCGACTCAGAATGGCTCTTGAAACACTGGGCACAGTTACCGGTCGGATTTATCACGAAGAAATGCTGAACAATATCTTCAGCCGATTCTGCATTGGCAAGTAATGGAAACCTATCAAGTTATCATCATTGGAGCTGGTCACGCCGGGTGCGAGGCTGCACTGGCTTCTTCCAGGATGGGCGCAAAAACGGCCCTGGTGACCATGCAACGTGCAGCCATCGCTAGAATGTCCTGCAACCCATCGATTGGGGGTATTGCAAAATCCCATATTGTCTGCGAACTGGATGCTCTGGGCGGGGAAATGGGAAAAAACAGCGATTACACAGGAATTCAGTTTCGAACCCTGAATACAAAAAAAGGACCAGCGGTACAGGCATTCCGAACCCAATGCGATAAACACGCCTACGCAACACGGATGCAACGGGTCATTGAAACGACCCATAACCTTCAGATCGTCGAGGCACTCGTCGACGATCTCTGGGTCGAGAATGGTTCGCTACGGGGCGTTATCCTTTCCGATGGCACCCGAATTGGCGGGAATTCTGTCATTTTGACCACCGGCACCTTTCTCCGGGGTATGATTCATATCGGAAAGAACGCTTTCCCTGGCGGTAGAAAGGGCGAATCAGCATCCCATCAGCTCAGCCCTGGCCTTGAAAAGCTTGGATTTAGGCTTGGCCGACTCAAAACCGGAACACCTCCCAGATTGCATAAAGACAGCATAGACTGGAGCAAAACGCTCGATCAGCCAGGCGAGACGCCGCCTCCGTTCTTTTCTTATGAAGTCAGCATGAACCGGAAAGTGTTCCACGTGGAACAAAAGGGAGAATATAGGAGTCAGGAGTCAGAAGCCAGGAAGGATAATGTCTGCATTCCATCTTCTGACTCCTGCATTCTGCCTTCTGACTCCTCTCCCATGTTCCACGTGGAACATTCCTCATTGCGTCCTTGGAAGCCGGGGTCCGATCAGCTTCCCTGCCACATTACCCACACAACGCAAAAAACGCACCAAATCATTCAGGATAACCTTGATAAAAGCGCTTTGTACGGCGGAATAATCACCGGAACCGGGGCGCGGTATTGTCCGTCTATCGAGGATAAAATCGTGAAGTTCGCTGACAAAGAGGAGCATCATATCTTTCTGGAGCCTGAAGGAAGAACCACTCCGGAGATCTATCCAAATGGAACGTCCAACAGTCTCCCGGAGGATGTTCAGGTGGAAATGATCCATTCAATCCCGGGACTTGAGAATGCTTTGCTCACGAATCTTGCCTACGCGATTGAGTATGACTATTCAGATCCCACTCAATTGACCCATACCTTGGAATCCAAACTGGTGGAGCATCTTTATCTGGCGGGACAGATCAATGGCACTACGGGCTATGAGGAGGCCGCAGGGCAGGGGTTTGTGGCGGGGGTTAATGCTGTTCTGAAACTTCGAGGAGAGAAGTCTTTCGTGCTGGGGCGAGGCGATGCTTATATCGGCGTGTTGATTGATGATCTTGTGACGAAGGGCACGAATGAACCTTATCGGATGTTTACTTCACGGGCGGAGCATCGCCTTCTGCTCCGTCAGGATAATTCACTCTTTAGAATGCTGCCTTTTGCAAAAGCCATTGGGATTATTCCCCCGCGTGATATTCACACTTTTGAGCGACTTCAGTCCGACATTAATCACGAACTTCATCGCCTCGAGACGACCCATCACAAGGGTCAGTCATTGATGCAACACCTTCGTAAAACAGAGTTTACGTATAATAATCTTCCACAATCCAGAACGACGGACCGATTGGTCACCTCTCAAGTTGAGATTTTGGTAAAGTATGCCGGCTATATTGCCCGGGAACAGCAGCAGATTGAAAAGGCGCGATCCTTGGAGGATCAACGGATCCCGGATTGGATTGATTACGATCAATTAAATGTCCTCCGGTTCGAGTGCCGCGAGAAGTTGAAACGAATTCGCCCTGAAACCCTGGGGCAGGCATCACGAATCTCCGGAGTGACCCCGGCTGATCTCTCCATCCTGGCCGTGATGATGAAACGAGGGGATCTTGCACATCCTCATCGGACGGCGAGGCCGCCGTCCCTCCCCGAACAGTCTGCCCTTCAGGGTTTTCCGGGATCGAGCTGAAGGCGGATAGAAAGGATTTTATCGCGCCCGAAGGTTGTCTGAACTTTGGCCAGCATCTCCTTCTGGATCCGGTGCAATTCACTCAGCCAGGGCGAACTGTCCACGAAGATCGTCAGATTTTTATTGGTCAAAATTCCGGGCCGGGTATGGGTGGCAATCACTTTACCAATGGCCACCTCCCAGCGTTCCTCAAGAATACCCATTTTACACTGTTCATCCAATTTCACGGACTTCAGCATGGTGCCGATCAGTTTGCCAATGGGGATTCCGCCATCGGCCATGGAGCCGGGTTGCTGCTTGGATTGGCGGGGAGATTTATAATAGGCCGCTGACATGGCTCTGATATACCGTCATTCTCCCCGTCTTGTCGAGCCAGCAGGTACAAAACAAAACGGGCAGGGGAAACCCCTGCCCGCATCATCGTCTCATGGCTCAGGCGTTTACTCGCCCAGCTGCCAGCGGACAAAACGACGGATGCTGAGCGTATCGCCCGCTTCCTTCCCCTTGGCCTCCAGCAGTTTGGTCACCGAAAGATCCGGTTCCTTGACGAACCCCTGATCTACCAGGCAGACCTGTTCGTAGAATTTGCGGATCTTTCCATCCACAATCTTGTCCACAATGTTGGCCGGCTTGCCGGTCACCTGTTTGGCGTAGATTTCACGCTCCGCCGTCAGAACATCCGCAGGAATCTCGGAAGAAACAAGGTACTTGGGATTACACGCCGCGATGTGAAGCGTGAGATCCTTCGACAAGGCCTGAACCACCGGGCTCGCGGCCGTGTCGCCCTTGCTGAACCCAAGTTCCAGCATGACGCCGAGCTTGCCATTCAAATGGATGTAGGTTGCCACCAGCCCTGCACCCTGAACCGTGTAGCGGATATTGCGCTTGGCCACCAGATTTTCACCAATTTCAGCCACTTTCGCGGCCATTTCAGCCTTGGTGACCTCGGTGATGGTGTTATCCGCCATCCCGAGCGCATTTTCCGCCATGGCCTTGACAAACTTCTGGAAGTTCTCATTCTTGGCCACAAAGTCGGTTTCGCTGTTGATCTCAATCAGGGTCCCGATCTTGCCGTTGCCGGCGGCCGCGATCAACCCCTGATTAGCCGTACGGGTCGCCTTCTTGGCGGCAATCGCCACGCCGCGTTCGCGAAGCAGGCGGATCGCCGTCTCCTTGTTACCGTCCGCTTCAACCAGTGCCCGCTTGCATTCCATCATGCCGACATTGGTGGCTTCCCGTAATTCTTGAACCATTGCTGCTGTAATTTCAGCCATAATCAACTCCTCTATGTCTTAGGCCTGGGCCGGGGCTTCTGGAGCCGCAGGAGCGGCTTCGGGGGTCACGGCAGGGGGTGTTTGATGGACGGGCGCGCGACGGCGCGGGGCGCGGTCACCACGCGGCTTGCGGGGGCCTGAGGAACGGGGTTCGTCGCTCCCACCGCTGCCTTGCTGGGCCTCACGCTTCTTGTTCTCCTCAACGGCAATCTTGGAGTATTCCGAGGCTCCCTTCTGAATCGAGGCCGCCAACGCGTCGGCGATCAGCCGAATGCCACGGATGGCATCATCATTACCGGGAATCGGGTAATCAATGGGTTCGGGGTCGGTATTGGTGTCCACAATGGCAATCACTGGGATATGAAGGCGATTGGCCTCTGCCACCGCGATCGATTCGCGGTTGATGTCGATCACAAACATCGCGCCGGGCTTATCCGTCATGTTGGCCATACCGGAAAAGTTTTTACGCAGCTTCTCAAGCTCATGGCGCAATACGGCCACTTCCTTTTTAGGCATCTTGTCGAACGAGCCGTCCTGCTCCATTTTCGCGACCTGGTGCATATACTTGATTCGCTTGCGAATGGTCGTGGTATTGGTCAGGGTCCCGCCCAGCCACCGGGTGGTCACATAAGGCTGGCCGCAGGCCGTGGCAATATCCAGGGTGACTTGCTGCGCCTGCTTCTTGGTTCCGACGAACAGAATCGGACGGCCGCGCGCGGCGGTCTCGTACACGAACTGCTTGGCCTTTTCAAGCTGCTCGAGGGTTTTGGTGAGATCGATGATGTGAATCCCATTGCGCTTGTCGAAGACAAACGGCTTCATCTTGGGGTTCCAACGCTTGGTCTGGTGACCGAAATGCAAACCTGCGTCGAGCAGATCCTTGACGGTAATATCCGCCGGTACTTGAGCCGTATCCATACTATCCTCCATTTATTAAGTCCCGCTTAAGCAGGACAATCCGCTTTGGCTGCGCCGGAGAGCGCAACACTCGCTTCCGTCCGGACACTTTCCGGACTACAAGGCGGGGAATAATACGGATTTAGGATGAAGAGGCAAGAAATTTCGTTTAGAAAATTACGAAATCCGCATCGGCATCAGTACGTAAATAAACGGAACATCGCACTTGATGACACCGGGGCTCAACTCATCGGTCAATTCGACATAAATCTCGTCGTTTACCAGGTTCCGAAGGGGTTCCATGATGTATTCCGGATTAAAGGCCACCTGAATTTCCTTGGCATTATACTTGATGGCCATGGACTCGTGGGCTTCACCGACATCCGGGGATGACGCGCTGATTTTCAGCTTGTTCTTCCCGAAGGTCAGCTTAATTGAACTGGATTTCTCGCTGGTCAGGAGCGCCACCCGTTTCAGGGCCGTCAATAACACTTCGCGATCCACGGCAATCCGCTGCTCACATTGCGCCGGAATCACCTGACGGAAGTTCGGATAGGTGCCCTCAATCAACTTGGTCATCAGCATGACATCATCAAATTCAAAACTGGCCTGATTTTTTCCAGCATGAATCTTGACCGTTCCTTCGTCCTTCAAAATGCGGATCAACTCATTGACGGCCTTGGTCGGAACGATGATTTCACATTCCGCCTCCTTTGGAAATTCCACTTCATTTTCCGTCAGGGCAAGTCGCCGTCCATCCGTAGCCACCAGGGTTAGTTTGTTTCCCTTGAAGCTCATCAGGGTTCCATTGAGGATAAACCGGGTCTCATCGGTGGAGGCGGCATAGAAGGTCTTCTGCAGCATATCCTTGAGGATTTTCTGATCCAGGGTGAAGGTATGCCCTTCTTCGCTCTTTGCCACAGCTGGAAACTCATCATCCGGAAGCCCGTTGATCTTGAAAAAGGCAGACCCGCATGTGATGGAGGCGGCGTTTTTCTCATCAATTTCAATTTCTATATTATCTGTGGGAAGTTCCCTGATAATGCTCAGTAACCGCCTCGCAGGGAGTGTGGTGGCCCCTGATTTCGTGATCTGGGTTTCCACCGCGCAACGCATGGTTACTTCCATGTCCGTGGTGGTCATCCAGAGCTTGTTTTCCTTGGCTTCGAGAAGAACATTGGAAAGAACTGGTAGAGTGGGTCTGACATTCACCACACCATGCACCATTTGAAGTCCCGTCATGACAGCATTTTTACTAATAACCAGTTTCATCGATCCTCCTGACACACTATCAACACTTGAAGAATATTATTCTTATTCTATTTATCTAAAAACTATCCGTATTATACCCTGTCAACAACGTCAATAACTTCAAAACAGCTATGGTTTGCCTGAAAACAGGACTCGGAAAATCCGACGTGCCTGTTCATGACACCCACCAATACTTTGAAGACAACAGTTGATAACATGCTTCCCCGGACTTACCAACACCATTTCTGCAAGTTATAAACACAGTTGTCAACTTTTCTTCTCAAGGACTCGGGACAGGTGAGACACGGTCTGTCGGAGTTCAGAATTCGTTTCCATTTTCTTCTCCACGAGACGGCACGCGTGAAGGATGGTGGCGTGGGTTTTCCCGAAAGCGCTTCCAATTTCGGGAAGGGATGACGGTGTGAGCGAGCGGCAGAGATACATGGCGACCTGTCGGGGCATGGTGATGACGGCCGGGCGTCTCTTGCTGGTCATATCGACGAGCCGGATATCGTAATAGTCCGCCACGGTCTTCATGATCTGTTCGAAAGTGAGGTCTTCCTGCTTTTCCTGGTCCAGGGCGTCACGCAGCAGGGTCTCGAGATCCTGAATGGTCAGGGGGCGGTTGATCAGTGACGCGTAGGAGGTGGCCCGGATGAGGGCTCCTTCCAGGCGTCGGATGTTGGATCGGATGGTTTTGGCGATGAACAGGATGATCTCATCGGCATGTTTAAATCCGCTCAGGGCCTGCTTGTTCCGAAGGATGGCAATGCGGGTTTCAAGATCAGGCGGCTGAAGCTCGGTGACCAGTCCCCATTCAAACCGGGTGACCAGGCGCTGTTCCAGTCCCTGGATTTCACTGGCAGGCTTGTCGCTGGTCAGCACAATCTGTTTGTGGGCATCGAACAGGGCATTGAAGGTGTGGAAAAACTCCTCCTGCATTCGCTCCTTGCCCGCCAGGAAATGAATATCATCAATCAGCAACAGATCCATGCCCCTGTATTTCTTCCGGAACTGAACCAGGGATTTGTTCTGCAGTGCGTCAATATATTCATTCGTGAAGGTTTCCGAGGAGAGATAGGCGATTCTCGCATTGGAGTTCTTCAGGACATGATGACCGATCGCCTGCATCAAATGGGTTTTCCCGAGACCGGAGCCGCCGTAAATAAACAGGGGGTTATAAGCGCGGGCCGGGGATTGCGCCACGGCCAGGGCGGCCGCATGGCCGAAATTATTCGAGGAGCCCACCACGAAATCATCGAAGGTAAACCGGGGATTGAAAACGGGATTCCCTCCGGTCCGGGGAGCGGCGGGATGACGGCGCGGGGCGGACTTGGTCTCGGCCACCGGGTCGACTTCCTCGGGAAGCGGCGTGGTGCGAAGCCCGATTGCGAACGTAATGGCATAGGATTCGCCAGAGACCGCTGTGACAGCAGACTGGATCAGGGAGAGATAATTTTCCTCGAGCCAGGTCTGGTAAAAATTGTTTCCCACCATGAGCGAGAGCGTTCGATCTTCCAGCGTTCCGGGTTCGATGACTTCGATCCACCGGGAAAAAACATCCGGATGCAACACCTTCCGGAGATGGTCGCATGCCGCCCTCCACACTGTCTGCGCGTTATTCACTGATCCCGTCATTCTTCCTCCTGACGGCTTTACCGGATCCGGTAAAGCCAGGACGATTCAAATTAATCAGACACATAAACCCGCCCCACAAGGGCCGGCATCACTATCAAGCCTGTATTACGGGCTCAATCCGAGTTGCTATGACTTGTTAACAGGCTGTTAACAGCCCTGCATTTCTCATCTCTTGAGCCCGCTGACGCAGGACAATAGGGAAGAAAAACAAAGCAGGCAAGGGGTTTTATGAGATTTCTGCATATTTTGTTTTACCCACGACAGGTAGTTATTTTCTAGCACATGACACACCATATGTAGCGTTAATAGCCATTTTATCTATTTAAGTCGACGGGTTGATTTTAGAATGGTGACTCGGCCATGAGGGCGGCGCGAAGGGCTAACACTGTCCTAACCTATTTGATTTGAAGGGTATGCAGATTGAAAGAAATTAACAGCCCTCTGCGGGAGCGCAAAAAGCCCTTTAAAAACCAGAAAACCCTTGTGTTTGGTCGGGGATATTATTTCGAATGCAATAAAGGATGAGACTGGTTCGTTTAGCCTGTACACTTCAACTGTATTCAGGGAGAGCGACGATGAAAAGAATAATGCTGATGACGGGATGTATGATCGGGCTTGTGGCGCTGGTAATGGCTCAGGAAAAGCCTGCAGGCGAGAGGCCGGGACGGATGGATCGGTATGCCGGCGCGGGAAGGGGCGAGGAGGGCGACTTTCCGATCCTCCAGATGCGCAAGGATCTTCAGCTTTCCAAGGAGCAGATGCAGAAGATGCAGGGTATTTTTTTAGGCTCCACAAACGAGATGAATGCACTTCATTCCAAAATGCAGGCAACGGCCAAGGCGCAGGCGGAGTTGATGAGTCAGGATATACCCAATGAAGAATCTGTTTTTAAAGGGGCGGATGAGATTGCGAAAATTCGCGCCGAAATCGGACGCATCCGGATCAAACAAGTCCTGGCGGCGTGCAAGATTCTCACGCCGGAACAGCGCGTGAAGATGCGAGAGAAGATGAATGAAAAAATTGAATATAACCGCAAAGAAGGAAGCCGGACGAAGCGGCTTGATCACGGGCCTGCGGGTGACTCTGAAATCAAGGCGAAGTAACGCCCCGATCAGAAAACAATAAAAAAAATGCCCCGGATTTTACTCCGGGGCATTTTTTTGTCTTTAGACTGGCTGGCCTGCTTATCCCTGAAGCGCCGCGTGGGCGGCTGCCAGGCGTGCGATCGGCACGCGATAGGGACTGCAACTCACGTAGTTCAAGCCGGTCTTGAAGCAGAACCGCACCGATTCAGGATCTCCACCCTGTTCGCCGCAGATACCCACTTTAAGCGCCTTCTTGGTCTGGCGTCCCTTTTCCACCGAGATCTTGATCAGCTGGCCCACGCCATCCTGGTCAATGGTCTGGAAAGGATCTGCCGGAATGATTTTCTGCTCCAGATAATCATTCATGAACCCGCCGATATCGTCACGGCTGAATCCGAAGGTCATCTGGGTCAGGTCATTGGTTCCGAACGAGAAGAAATCGGCTTCCTTCGCCATGCGGTCCGCGAGCAATGCGGCGCGGGGAATCTCGATCATGGTCCCGAACAGATACGGGATGGAGTCGAGTTTCTTGCGCTGGATCACATCCTCGTAGATGCGCGTCACGATGGCTTTCTGGTGCTTCAGCTCGTTCATGTCGCAGGTGACCGGGATCATGATTTCCGGGTGGCAGTGCTTGCCGCTCTTGATGAGCTCCGCCGCCGCCTCGAAAATCGCCCGGATCTGCATTTCCGTGATTTCCGGGTAGGTGATGCCCAACCGCACGCCGCGGTGACCCATCATGGGATTGGACTCATGAAGCGCTTCGCCGCGGGCCTGGACCTCTTTCGGGCTGATGCCGAGGCTGGTGGCCAGTTCCTTCTGCTTGACCGGGCTCTGCGGCACGAATTCATGCAGCGGCGGGTCGAGCAGACGAACGGTCACGGGC
>Ga0118677_10010867_pt1 | contig 13801 bp, 10 predicted proteins | sample AliMusrvi5mmetaG_FD_86154 | JGI IMG/M metagenome (GOLD analysis project Ga0118677, IMG submission 86154) | reverse complement strand
GTGGACTACTGGCTCCCCGTGGACCAGTACATCGGCGGCATCGAGCATGCGGTGCTGCATCTGCTCTATTCGCGCTTCATCCTCAAGGTGCTGCACGATGCCGACTGCTGTTCGTTCCCCGAACCGTTTGCCGCGCTCTTCACGCAGGGCATGATCTGCAAGCGCAGCGCGAAGGACGGGCAACTCTACAAAATGTCCAAGTCCAAGGGCAACGTGGTGTCGCCCGACGAACTCATCCGCGAGTACGGGGCGGACACCGTGCGCCTCTACACGCTCTTCATCGGGCCGCCCGAGAAGGACGCCGAGTGGAATGACTCCGGCACAGAAGGCGCCTCGCGGTTCCTCCGCCGCATCTGGCGGCGCGTGTACGAGACGCGCGACCTGTTACTCGCCTCCCGCGGCTTGAAGACCGACCTGGCGAAGATGGAGACACCCGAGCGTGACCTTTACCGCAAGTTGCACGAGAGCGTCGCCAAGATCACGAACGACCTCGAAGGCGCCTTCCAGTTCAACACGGCGATCGCCCAGATCATGGAATTGATGAACGCCATTGAACTTCTCAAGGTGGATGCCAACAGCACCGAGCCATGCAGGGCTGTTTACCGGGAAACAATCGAATCGCTGGTGATCCTGATTTCGCCCTTCGCTCCGCATGTGGCGGAAGAGTTGTGGGAAAATCTGGGACATCATCCAAGCATCCTCACCGCCCCCTGGCCGAAGGTGAACGAGAAAGCCCTTGCCCGGGATGAGGTGGAGATTGTCATCCAGCTCAACGGCAAGATCAAAGGCCGCGAGGTGATCCCGACCAGCCTTGACCCCAAAGCCGTCGAGGCCCAGGTTCTGGCACGCGATTCCGTGAAACAGATGCTGGCGGGGCTGACGATCCGCAAGGTGATCGTTGTGCCCGGCAAACTCGTGAATATCGTGGCCACACCATGAACCGCTGGCTGGAGGGATTGAAGAAACTGACGCACTCCCTGTTCGTACTGACCCGGGGAGAGCGCCAGGCCCTATGCCTGGTGCTGGCCCTGGCCCTGCTGGGGCTCAGTGTCAAGGCCTGGCATGCGGGCCATCTTATGTTCAACCCCATTCGCTAGGTAATCGTCCGGCCAGCCACCTTGTCGCCGGCCCACCCGGCGTGTACCGTGCGGTGCCCGCCGCAGACACCGAGTAACCGGTGCCTATCGCCCTCAGGATCTGAGAGACTTCCTGGAATTATGCAGGCTCTATCCCAAGTTTCGGCCCTTATTACTCTGCAACGAAGGCGATGAGGTACCAGGCAGGGATGGGGGCGTCAGGACGCAAAGTTGGGCGTCCTTCCTCATGAACGGTCCGAACAAGGAGTGAGTTTTGAGACCGGCAAATCACTTTCGGCGGCACATTGGTGGCACATTTTGTACGCCGAAAAGCACGAGGCTCTCGGCTACACCAAAGTCGCCATGAGGTTTGCTATGCTTTCGGGCGGGAGGACATGGGACGCTGCGCCCAACCGAATTGCCTCGCCGGGCATCCCGTTGATCACCGAACTCTCCGAATCCTGGGCAATGGTCACGGCGCCTCGATCTTTCATGCGCCTGAGATCCTCCGCCCCGTCTTTTCCCATGCCTGTCAACAAGATGCCAACGGCCGCGGGGCCGTAGGCCCCGGCTACGGAACGGAACAGATACGACACCGCCGGCCGGAGCCCGTTCTCAGGCGGGTCTGCGCTCAATGTGATGGTGGCATCCGCCGTGATTCCCATCTGGAAATCGTCTGGTGCCAGATAGACATGGCCGGGCAAAACCTTCAAGCCGGATGTGGCGACATGCACCGGAAAACCCGTCGTGCTTCCCAGCCAGTCGGCCAAGCCCTGCAAAAATCCAGACGCGATATGCTGGACGACCAGCAGGGGAAGCGGATAATTTCTGGGAAGGTTCTTCAGGAGGGTCTGCACCGCCACCGGCCCCCCCGTGGACGCACCGATGGCAACCAACCGGAGCGGAAGACGACTGGCCGGTAACCGCCCGGCGAAGGCCACCGCCGCGGACTTGCGGTACTGGCGCTTCACCAGTTTAATCTCCGACATTGTCTTGAGGGTCTGCACCAGGTTACTAACTTCTGCCTTGAAATCCGGGTGCCCGGGGCCGACGGGCTTCCGGATGAAAGCCACGGCGCCTGCGTCAAGGGCCAGAAATGTCTTGTCCACCTCGCCGGGCTGCGCACTGGCGCTGCAGATGACAATCGGAATGGGATCGTTTTCCATGACCCTCCGTGTGGTCTCGTAGCCATTCATCCCCGGCATCATGATATCCATGAGGATCACGTCCGGCCGCCGGGTCGCGATAAAGGCCAGCGCCGCTTCCCCACTGCCCGCAACCCCGATGACCGCAAGCGCCGGATCCGTCTTGCACAAATGGGTAAACAGCTTCTGATTGATCGGGGAATCTTCCACGATCAGAACGCCGATGGTCCGCGGTTCCATGGGTCACACCACCTTTCGCAATGCCTCAAGCAGGTCGCTCTGGTCAAAACTGCTCTTCACAATATAGGCATTCGCCCCCGCTTCGATGCCGCGCGCACGGTCCTCCGGAGCCTCGCGCCCGGTGACAAGAATGACCGGTTTTCCCGCCACCCGCGAATCCCCGCGGATCCGGGAGGTCAACTCGAATCCATCCATCCCCGGCATTTCGATATCGGACACCACGGCGTCAAAGTCTCCAGTCTGGAGTGCCCCCCAGGCCTCCACGCCATCAACGGTGGTCTTCACCGCATAGCCCGCGGACTCGAGAATGCTCTTGAACAACATTCGTGAAATAATGGAATCCTCGGCTAGAAGGACATTCTTCCGCCGTACGGAAACCGCTTCGCGGACACACGGAGGGGTTGGTCTGCAATTCCCGGAATGCGTGGCTGATATCATCAGATCGGACACATTGAGGATGGGCACCACTTTCCCCGACGCCAGAATCGTAGCCCCCGCCACGTTACGAACACGGGAAAGTGGTTTGACGAAGGATTTAACCAGCACTTCGTCCTCGCTCAAGACACTGTCCACCCCGAACATCACGCGCCGGTCGGACGCCTCCACCAACATCATGAACACCAGGAGCGACTCCGCCGTCCCGGTGTCCGGCGCGGGTATTTCAAGCACATCGGCCAACCGCACAAACGGGGTCATCCGCCCTGCAAGCGTGATGACGGCCCGATCCTCCACAGTGGTGACCTGATCCCGCCTCACCCTCCCAACCCGCTCGACACCGGATGATGGGACAATGAACCACTGGCCCGCCACCTCCACAAAAATGCCCCGGAATGTGGCCAGAGTCAGCGGCATCACCAGGCGGAACACACTCCCCTCATGATCCGTGGTTTCCACTGAAATCCGTCCGCCCAGTTTCTCCACCCGCTCCTTGACAATGGCCATGCCCAACCCGCGCCCCGATAAAGAGGTAACCACCGGTCTGGTCGAGATTGCGGATCTGAATATCAAGGCAACGGCGTCCTCCCTGCCAAGACTCATCGCCTCGTGCTTCGACAGGATGCCGTGCTTGACAGCGACCTTCTTAACCGCTCCGACATCCACGCCCGCACCGTCATCCCGGACGGCCAGTTCCACCTTCCCGGCATCAACCAGCGACACCTCAACCGTGATGGTCCCCCGTGCCGGCTTGTTTCGTTGCCGCCGTTCCTCCGCGTTCTCGATCCCATGGTCAATGCAGTTGCGGACCAGATGGATCACGGCGTCCTTGAGTTCCTGTAACATACGCTTGTCAATCTCGATCTCGCCGCCCCGGATGACAACATCCACCTCCTTGCCCTGCTCACCCGCCAGATCCCGGACCAATTTCGGAAGCATTTCCAGCAGCGTGTTGAAGGGCAGCATCAAAAGTTTCTTCGATTCGTCGAGAACCGAATCCACCAACCGGCTTACAGTATTGTCATCCTGGTCGGTCTCGCCGGACAGTCCCGACAGTCTGGTTTCGAGGGAGGCGATGGTATCCCGGGTTCTCGCCATCCACTCCTCGATGCGGGGAGGCAATCCGGATAGGGCGCCCGGGTCTCCCATCTCCGAATTGATCCGATCTCCCTCATGCTTCCACTGTTCCACCATCAGATGCGCCGCCCGGAGGGTTTCAGCCCGGCGGTGGGTAGACAATTTCACCTCAAGCATTTCTTCCAACCTCAACATCAGGGCTTCAAGCCGCGCGATCGGCATCCGCACCGTCTCGTCAATAAGGGGAAAGGTGAGAGGGACGAGGGTCGAGAGTCTCGTTTCCGCGCTCCCCGCTCCCTGCTCCCTGCTCCCTGCTTCCCGCGGGGATATTACGTTGGATAACCGCTGGACCTGTGCCGCCACGCGCTCAGGATCCGGCACGCCGGGACTGGACAGCCGCTCACGAATCGTATCCAGCGCCGAATGAAGGGCATCAAACGCTGATTTTTCGCGCTGAACTCCAGGTTGTTTCCAGGCCGCAAATACCGTCTCCATGGCCTGGCACAGGGTTTCGATATCGGCATAGTTGACGGCGCGGGCTTCTCCCTTCAGATTATGGGCGTTCCGGTAAATCTGTTCCAGGATCGGCCCCGCCTGATCCGGCACGGCCCCCTGCTCCAATCCAAGGAGACCGTTGGTGACCGTTTGAAGCCGTTCAAGAGCCTCTGTGGCGAACTCGGCCCTCAACGCCTCCAGAAGTTCCTGTTCCTGGGCGTTCATGATCGCCGCGCTTCGTATTGCACAACAAGGTCCGAGAGTTTCCGACCCAATTCCGTCAAATGCTGTGCCGCTGCATCCAGTTCCCTGGCGCTCGTCACACTGTGAATGGTTCCCTGCTTGATGCTTTCCATGGCAGACGCCACCTGGTCAACCCCGGCCATCTGCTGCTGGCTGGAGCCGGCGATATGGGAAACCGCATCCGCCGCCGCCGTCACGCTGGCCGACAGTGTCTCGATGGAGGTCCCGGCCTGAAGGGATTGCCCAACCCCGACCTCAACGGCTTTCCGGCCATGCTCGATCGCCATGATCACAAGATGGGTCGCCCTCTGGATGTCATTGAGAATCGTCCCCACCTGCCGGGTCGCCCGCCTGGATTGATCCGCCAGAATCCTGACCTCCCGAGCCACCACCGCGAAGCCCCTCCCGCGTTCACCGGCCTTGGCCGCCTCGATGGCCGCATTGACGGCCAGAAGATTCGATTGCGAGGCAATGGCATTGACCGAGGCGATGATCTGGCTGATGGCCTGAGTCTGGTCATTCAACCGCATCATGCTGTAGCCGATCGCGTCCATTTCCTCGCGGATGCGCTGTATGGAGGCGATAGTGTCCTCGGTGGACTTCCTGCCCTCCTGCGAAATCCGGGCGGCATCCCGGGCGCTCGCGGCCACCTGCCCGGCATCCCGGGTGGTCATCCGGGCGGTCTGGCGCACCTCCTCGACCGTGGCCGCCGTCTCCGCCACGGCGGTCGCCGATTCACCCGCCCCGGTTGTCAGCCGGTCACCGGCTCTCATGACATCGCGGGCAACATCCAGCAGCATCGTTATCCCTCCGGACAATTCATCCACCATCCGGGCCAGATCCCGGGTCCGGTCGGCAACCCGGATTTCAAGTTCCTCGCGGGCACGGAGGAGCGCGGCGGCCACGGTGTCGCGTTCGGTGTCCGCGCGGGCCAGTTGAATGGCGTTGCGGAGGATCAGCCAGCCCAGAATGAAAACATTCACCACCATGAAAAGCGCCAGCCCGAATTCCGAACCATAAAACCCTCTTCGTTCGCCCTGCAACCGTAGCCACCCCACCACACATAATATGGCGATGCTGGCCGGCAACAGATGGCGAGCCATCCTCCCCCCTCCCGTGTCACCGGACAGGATGCGCATCATGCCGCGATCGGGATGCGAACACAGAATCCCGAGGGACAGGATCTGGAACATAATCGCCGTGTGAAGGGACATGGGAACATAACCGCCCACGGCATACAGGCTCCGTATCTGGTAGCCATATCCCAACAGGGCAAGCAGGGAAATCATCATCGTCGGAAGAAGGAGAAGTTCCGTAGGGCGCACTCCGCGCCGGCTCTCGACCCCGGCAACCAGAAGCGCGAGACCGGTCAGGACAAATGCGACGGCCGTGCCCGGCGCCATGACATTGTTTCCCAACCTGCCCTGGAATAGGAGCGTGTCAATTCCCCCGGTCCAGCTGAACAGATACCCGAAGCCCCGCAACAGGCCGGCAACCGCCACACCGATCGCAAGCGCCATCACCACCCGGCGGTGGCGCAGGGGCCCGCCATCGCCGGATTCCAGGAACAACGCCATACCCGCCAGGATAAAGATGACCGCCGAAGCCGGATTCATGGCCTTCACGCCCGGCACAAGGCTTTTAAAAACCGCGATATCGAGCGCCCAGCCTACCAGGATCAGGCACGGAACAACCAGGGCTAACCCGGCGGCAATGCGCGAAAACTCCCTCAACCGGCCAACCCGCACGGTGACAGGCGGCGTGTTCATGAGGACTTCTCCTTAGCCTCCTCATAATGCATGACCAATTCATTCAGTTTCTGCCCCAATTCATTCAGATGCAGGGCTGACTTTTCCAACTCCTTTGCACTATCCACATTCTCAACCGCCGCCTGTTTGATGCTCTGCATCGCCGTCACAACCTGATCCATCCCCGCCAATTGCTGCTGGCTGGACGCGGCGATCAGCGTCACCGCATGCGTCCCCTCGGACACGTTTTTCGCCAAGGCCAGAATGGATTCGCCCGCCTGGTTCGACTGACGTACCCCCGTTTCCACGACGCGGGTCCCCTGTTCCGTGGCCGTAACCGCCACGGCGCTGGCTTTCTCGATATCCTTGAGAATCGCCCTCACATGGGTGGTCGCCTGTTTCGATTGGTCGGCCAGACTCTTGACTTCCTGCGCCACAACGGCGAATCCCTTACCCTGTTCCCCCGCCTTGGCCGCCTCAATGGATGCATTCACGGCCAGAAGATTGGACTGCACGGCGAGGTCTTCCACCGTGTTGATAATCTGCTGAATGGCCTCCCCCTGCTCGCTCAGGCGGGTCATGCTTTCGGCGATGGAGTCCATCTGCTGATGGATATGCCGCATTCCCTCGGCAGCCTCCTCAGCCGCCTTCTTGCCATCCTGCGAAATCCGGGCCGCCGCCATGGAATCGTCGGCGACGGTCCTGGCTTTCCGGGCGGACATCATGACGGTCTGCCGAACTTCGCCCACCGTGGCGGTCGTTTCCGTCACCGCCGTGGCCGTTTCAGTGGCGGCAGAAGACACCTGGGTGCTGAACGCCAGGATCTGTTTTGCCGATGAACTCAGCACGGCAACCCCTTCGACAATCTGGCTTGTCTGCGCCAGCAACGACTGGTTCGCTTTGCGAAGGGCGCCCTGCCCCCGTTCAATCTCCGCCAGCATCTGGTTGAATGCGGCGGTAAGCTGGCCGATTTCATCTGTACCGACGCTCTCCGCGCGAATGGAATAATCCTTTTTCTCGGAGATGAACGTGGCGATACGGGCAAGCGACAACAGGGGCCTGGAGATTAGGCCTTGGAGCGGCGCCGACAACAACAGGGTCAGAATGAATGCGCCGGCCAGTACGAGGATGACCATGCCGAGAAAGATCCTGAGCATTTCCCGGATTCCCTCCAGATCCACCCTGAGATAAATGCTCCCGATCCTCTTGTCGTTCAGGACCACGGGGCGAACGAGCGCCAGATGATCCGGGGCAAAACGGGCGCCATCCATACCGGGTTGATCCGGAAAAACAATACCCTCGTTAGCCCCCCGGACGTAGGAGGCAAACCGCGCTCCTCCCGCCTTGTAGAGACAGGCGGCGACAACATGGGACTCGGCCTTCAACGCCTTGAGGATGGTCTCCGCCGCCGGCGCGTCATCGAATTGCAGGGCGGCGGTGCTGTTCTGGCTCAATACATCAGCCAGAATACTTTTGTCACGTACCAGGCTCACCCGGAATGAGGACAATTCATGGGCGACAAATACGGTACAGGCCAATATCAGGACGGCGCTGCTGGTCAGGAATATGACCAGCATCAACTTCCGCTTGATGGGGAGATTGCGAAACCAGTTCATGTCAGTGATCCTCCTTGGAGGGATCTCCACCCACGATACGGCCCAGACAAAGGAGTTGGGAACTGATCTTCAGGCCCTTCCTGAGTGCCGATTCCTGATTGATTTCGAACCTGACCCTGCTCTTTTCGATAATGAAATTCACAATCCCGCCACGAGCCGCGAATCCATCAGCCTCGCCGACCGTCAGTACCGGCGCCCACTCCAGATGCTTGAGGATCTGGGGAATCCTCTCTTTTTCAGATTTGCTGATAAAGAGCACCTGACATGACTTCGCCGCCTCCACGTCACGGAACCGCCGGATGACAAAGCCACGCCCTTTCACCGTCTCCCCTTTCACCGTCTGCTCAAGCAAAGGACCAAATGGATCATCGCCAAGCACTCCGATGGTGAGAGGCGCGCCGGGATCGGCGAAAGCCGCTGGCGGCCACTCCACAAACTGAACGAAGTTATAGAGGAACGCGGCCTTGATCTCGTATTCATGAAAGGCGCCAGGCGCGGCTCCCGCGGGCGGTATCAATCCGCATACGAGCCAGCCCGCTGCCAACAGAAGGGGTCTTATGTTCATGGTCAGAAACTCGCTTTCAGGCCGATAACGCCGCTGAAGGTTTCCTGGGGAACCGCCGTGCCATACAACCCGCACAACGCGTAATGATTATCGGTCAGATTCCGGATATCCACGAACACATCCACGAACCGGGTCAGGTTGTATAAGCCATACAAATCCACCTGCCACGGGTTTTGCAGTTCGTCAGCCAAGGCCCCGGGCACGACATTTTCAGGCGTGGAACGGACGACAAAACTGGGCGTGATAAAGCATTTGGAGGTCACCGCCCACGTCAGGCCCAGGCGGCCGTTGTGCTGGGAAATACCCTGCAACCCGGTCTTCACCCCGTTGTAGTCCATTTCGAAGTGGGTAAAGGAGTAGGAGAACCAGGGGCTGACGGGCCCGATGTTCGCCCTTCCGTAGAAATCTATCCCGTCATTATGACTCGTGCCGCCATTGGCCGACCGGATAAGGCTCAGAGGCTGGGTATGCGCCTGATCCAGGTAAACGGTCTCAACATAATTTACAGGAAGGTTCCGGTCCGAAATCTGAATCAGATCGTCCTGACACCCGTAATACAGAGCCATCCCGAGTTGGAAGTTCGGGATGGTGTAGTTGAAATCAAGCTCATGGGTCTTGGAGGTTTCGGGATTGAGGTTGGGATTCACCGTGCTGAGCTGGGTCGTGTTCTGATAGACATTGTCCGAGAAATAAGGCGCCGGCGAAATGTAAGCCGTCGCATATTTGTATTTGACCGTCAGGGTGTCCGTGGCATTCCAAATCAAGCCGACCCGCGGAGTGAAGGACAGATCGTCAATCTGGGTATCCTTGTCCAGTCGGGCCCCGGCGATCAGTTTCACCGTCTTGAGAACCTGCCAATTGCCTTCCAGGTAACCGCCATAGGTCTCGTAAGTCTCATGCCAAACGCGGGGAATCGTATAGGGCCCGCTGCCATCGGCCTTGTAGTACGTGAAAGACCCGCCTTCCGCGATGATATCATCCAGAGACCCATGGGCGCCTCCGGGCACCGTGCATTTCGGAACGACATCGTAGTGGGCGGCGGTAATACCCGCCAGCAATGACAAATCCGCCGTGAAATCCACTTTCAGCGTTTCCTCGACCGAGTAGGAGGATCCTTGCGCGTATTTATAGTCATTATAGAACCATGAATTCGTCCTGGTGGAATCCTCCCAGATATAGCGGGACGAGGGATCGACCTTATAGCGGTTATAGGTCACTGCCGAATCCAGATGGACTTGATCGGAGAGCCGGGCCACATATTTCGCCTCGGAGACAAAGGAGGAATCCTCCCAAATGGCCTCGGGGATATAGCCGAAGGCGGGGGACATGCTCTCGGAACTGCTCCGTCTCGAATCCCGATACCAGGTCTGCAACGAGAAATCACCGGCCTCCAGGCGCGCAAAGCCATTGATCCCATAATCCTGCCTCGTTGGCGTCACGCCCACCCCTTTCGACTGGGCCACATTAAGATGATCCTGCCACCACCCCGGATATTCCTTGTCCAGGCGTGTCAGGTCGGAATCGTGATATTGGAGTGAACCGCTTAGGCGGACATTCCCCCCCTTGTCAAGACTGCCTCCGAATATCCCCCACGCCTCGCGTTCATTGTTGAGCCCCCCCGCCACGCCCGCCTCAACGCCCGCGTGATCCGACGGCTTGCGCGTGATGATATTGATGACGACGCTCACTGCGTCGCACCCGTAAAGCGTGGAGCCCGAGCCGTAAATGACCTCTATCTGCTCCGCATTCCTAACGCTGAAATCGCTGCGGAACGGAAAATTCTCTCCCCCCGGAGGATTGACCCGCATACCGTTGACCAGCACGACGATCTTGTTGTTCCCCACAATGCCACGCACGGCGGCTTCCGTGCCGTCTTCCGAGAAATAATAGCCTCGGATATCAATCCCCGGCAGGTCCCGGAGCACGTCCTTCAGGGTCGAATAGCCGCGCAGTTTGATGTCGGTGGCCGTGATCACCATGACGGTGGCAGGCGCATCAACAGCCTTTTCCTCCCGTTTCGAGGCGGTCGTCACGGTGGCCACCTCCACCTTCATCAACTCCTCCAGTGTCATCCGTTTCAGTTCATTGGATGAGCCCGCCGGAGTTTCCGGGATGGCGGCTGCCCAGGCAACCTGAGACACGAGGAACATGGCGGCGACGATGCGAGGATAACGATTCATGGTCATCTCCTGAACATGGTTAACTTGTTCATCATACTGATACTCATACCGGCACGGGTTCAAGCTCTTTTTCCAGAACATGGTCATTCACCAGCAGCCGCGCGTCGGCCGCCATTCCGGGCAAATCCAACATGACAAACCGGTCTCCGTCCTCCCCCTTCACAAACCGCCGGAGTCCGTCCGGACCGGCATGGGAAATCTCAAGCTCCCGGAGGAAAACGGTATCGGTCCCCGGGGCGGTATCCGCCAGGATTCCAAAGGCCGAGTCGGCCGGCTCTACAATAATGACGTGGGTCGGCGGCTCCGCAACGACCGCCTGAAGCCCGAAGAAAATCCGGAGGTCTATGACGGCAAGAATATCGCCGCGCACATTGATGACGCCCGCCACGAAGGACGGCGTGCATGGCAGGGGCGTCAACTCGATACCGGGCTGGACTTCCCGAACGTACACCGACTCGACGGCGTAGCGCGCGGCCGCCTGACTGAACACAACGACATCCATCTTGGGTTCATTATTCATGGCAGGATCTCAACCTCCATCAGGGATTTAATGATCGTTTTGAGCCGTCCCGCCGTCAGGCCCTCCGAGTGGGGCACGATATCGTCGGGGCCGTACCGCCGGAGAATCCGCAGGGCGTCGCCATAGTGCCGACAGGCCTCCTCGCACTCCCGCTTCTGGCGGACCACGTTGCCCAGCGCGAAATGGGCAGGCACAAAATCGGGATCGATAGAGAGGGACCGGAGGAATGATCGCACGGCCTCGTTCACATCGCCCTTTTCAGACAGGATGCAGGCCCGCAAATAGTGGCAGACGGCATCGAACGGGGCGGCGGCAAGCGCTTGGTCACAGCACATCAACGCCTCCGCCAACTTGCCCTGGTTCGCCAGTTCGCGCGCCATCCGCGCCTGCTCGTGACCGGATACGGGGAGCACCGCGACGGGTAGCGGGGAGGGTGGAGGCGCTTCGGCAGGAACCGCCTCCGGCGTCTGGCCCACATATCCCTTTTTTTGAAAAAGAGTCACACCGGGAATTCCGGCGGGAACCAGCTCCGGCATGGCGACACATGCTGTCTCACAGGGACTGACCGCCAGCCAGCCGCCTTCCACCAGCGTAAGGGCCAGTTTCCGGATAACGTTTCCCGTCTGCCCGGGCACGAAATACATCAGGACGTTCCTGCACAGAATAAGATCCATGGCGTTGGTGTCGTTCAACAATGACGGATACGTGTCCTCAACCAGGTTGAGGGGGAAAAAGGTCACCATTTCCCTGATTTCAGGAGCAATGGCATACTGCCCGGTTTCCGTGACTGTGAAATATCCACTCTTCAGCCAATCCGGCGCATTACGAAACGACCATTCCCTGAACTCGCCGGCCAGGGCCTTGTGGAGGAAACGGGGATTGATATCGCTGGCCAGGATCGTGATGTTCCAATGGGACAGATCCGGCATCAGCCGCCGCACAAGAATCGCCAGGGAATAAGCTTCTTCGCCGGTGCAACAGGCGACGCTCCACATTCTGAGCCGTTGTTCCTTTCCAATCCGTGCACACAAAAGAGAAGGCAGTATCTTCTCCTCCAGAATATCGAACAGATCCTTCTGTCTGAAGAAGTATGTCTCGCCGATGGTCAGGCAACTGGCTAGAACATCAATCTGTTTGTGATCCAGCGGGGCGGACATCATCCACCGGACACACGGGGCGACATCGTCAAACCCGAATTCGATCCGGGCGGCCTCAAGACCACACCGGAATTCCGCCCACCGCTCGGGCGGAAAATTCAACCCCATCCGCCCGGCCACAAAGTCACTGAGCCTCACAAGGTCTTCATCTGAAAGAGACTCCGTCATAGGCGGGCTTTCTTTTCCTCAAGACAGGGTTTGGCTTGCTCAAAGACCCGCTCCATTTCGTTCACCAAGAAAGGCAATTCAGCCACCCGTTTCTCCCGGGAGGCCATTTCAATACGAAAGCCCAACTCCTTCATCCGGATGACACCGAGATTCCGGCCGCTCGAATGAAGGGAATGCCCCATACGCATGACGGGCTCGATATTACCGGCGGTCATGCCATCGCGTGACTCTTTGATGACCCTGGGCACATAACCCATGAACAAGTCAACCATCTGGCTGACAAGCTCCTTACCCCCCAATTCGACCAGGGCGTTAAATGCGGCATCGTCAATGATTTCTTGCGCTTCCATTGCAGGAATCCTCCCCTAAACCCACTCACAAACCCCTCATTTATAATGAGAGTGTAAGGATGTACCCGCACCCCGTATATCAGGATAATCCTGATATCCCGTCAGGGATTCCCTGATATCATCCCGATGTGGTTTGGATTGTACCCGGGAGGTCGTTCTGGCACACTCCTCGACCATGCCCCATCGCTCCATGAGTATTACGGATATCGCCACCTATCTTCACATGACGGTATCCGATGTGGAAATCCTGGTCAAGGAGCGGGAAATTCCCTTCGAGAAACAGGGAACCCGCATCGTTTTCAAACGCGCTGAAATTGACTCATGGGCCTCCCGGCGTATTCTCTCCTTGTCCTCCAAACGCCTCGCCGCCTATCACTCCAAAACCTCTTCCAAAGTCGGGGAATTCACGCCCCATGCCGCGCTGATGCCCACACTCGTCACGCCGGACCGGATAAACGCCGGGCTGTTGTCGAAAACGCGCGCCTCGGTTATCCGGGATCTGGTTGACCTGGCGGAAAAGACGGATTTGCTTTCAGACAAGACTGAACTCCTGAGGGTGATCGAGGAGCGGGAACAGTTGTGCTCCACCGCCTTGCCGGGCGGCCTTGCGCTGCTTCATCCGCGCCACCACGATCCCTACATGTTCGCCGAGTCCTTCATAATTCTCGGGCGCACCATCCAGCCGATCCACTTCGGGTCCGGGGATGGAAACCCCACCGATCTGTTCTTTCTCGTCTGCTGCCAGGATGACCGGCTTCACCTCCATACCCTGGCGCGGCGCTGCAC
>Ga0118677_10010866_pt1 | contig 13801 bp, 9 predicted proteins | sample AliMusrvi5mmetaG_FD_86154 | JGI IMG/M metagenome (GOLD analysis project Ga0118677, IMG submission 86154) | reverse complement strand
CTTGTGGGCGCTCAGCCCGCACCTGCCACGTACGGCTACAGCGATGGCAAGGATGTCGGCGGCGAGAAGTGCCAGGATCGCTGGATGACCGTGGGCAAGCACACCGAATTGGTGCTGGCAACGCTCCTCACCCCGAACGGGACCGGGCGCCTGCGACTGAATGCGGACCAGCGAACGCTGCGCGCCGACGGGCCGGGATTTTCCGCGACGCTGCGGTATGCGGCGGAGACGTTGGCGCTGGCATAGTGAGTAAGTATCACTTCCGCAGTGCATTTCGGGGATGAATTCACAGGGTATCCTCGCTACGTCAAGAGCACTAACAAATATAAGAACTCTCTATTGGTCTTCCTTTGACAGGTTATTAATTTGATATATACCGTGATGTTACTGTATGGCAATATTGAAGCGGAATGTTGAATGGGAATGTATCGATACCGAACAGAATATCTATGCCCGTGAACTGAATCACGGCTATTTGGTCGCAGTTTTCGATGATGAGGGTAAGGTAATTCCAGCATCACTAACATTTGCCTCTTTTCCAATGTGGGCTGGTACGACGCAGAAGAGGGGTGGCTTGGCTTAAGGGTGCTGATTGCATACACTTCACAATAACATGCAATTTGGAGGAGAAATGAAGAATCGCGTACTAATCGCACTGGCACTCGCACTTATAGTGGCAGGAGCTTTCTTTGCAGGGACAATGTGCCCGCTGGCTAAGGCCAATGCTCAAGCCAATATACAAAAAAGTGTTGCCGACACAACATGGGATACATCGATAACAAAGCAAATTGCTGTTATGAATGATGCCCTTAAAGCAAACCTTGCCCTAATGAATGGCGAGGAGCCGAAAGATGTTTCTCGCAAGCCCATGTATGAACTTGTTGAAGCATACCGTGCCGGGGTGAAAAGTGCAGATGGAGTGAAAGGGTTGACTTCTAAGGCCCTGAATTCATATCATCTCAATAAAGCAACAGCTAAAAGTGCTGCCCAAGTATCACAGGCGGCAGACGAAGCGCAGATTGAACTGAGCCTAATTCAGATACAGCAGAATCAACGCATTATCGAACTGCTGGAAGAAGTAGCAAAGAAGAAGTAAGTATGCCACATGAGGAATTCGACGAAAGAATAGGTGCCAAGCATGCTGTAGGATTCTATCTTGTTGCGGGTTAGCACATGCAGATACGACTATATGAGTCATTTTGGCCTTGCCCTGATTTACTACCCATTTGCTACCAGAACACAGCAAAACGGCAGTGAATGACGCCGATAAATGATGCGTATTACACTCATACCCCCATAGATGGTTTTAATTGCTATGTTGGCTAGTTTCGAATCTAACAGCGTTTGGAAGCCGACACCAGTTGCACCACGTTATCGCGGATAGGATCATTGGCGAAATCTGGCATCCCGTCAGGCGAACGGTGAGGCATCGGCAACCTTCCCGCGTCAATTAATGACGGGGGCCGACTGGCGTCGGCTTCCAAACAATGCTAAGATTCCTACCTTTTCGAGGTTCGCAGCAGTTGAATTCCCGCTTTGAACCGTATTGAGGATATCCAAGATAGTTTTGAAGATGGATAGGAGAGGTTCTTCCGGCGCGCCGGGGTCTGCCTTCCATCATTGGTATTACTCCAGATACACCGTGCTCCCCGCCGGGACGACCACTTTTCGCTGCAGCGCTTTATAATCGGTGATCTCTTTCGGCGTTGCGATGGTAGCGGTGATGGGGGTGTCGGTTGGGTTATTTACCTCGATTTTTATTGCATCCTTCGTCCATTTGACGATATCGAGTATCAGTTGGGGATTATCGGCGATGAGCAGGTTGCCGGCATAGAATTTTCCTGCTTTCGCCACATCCAACTGCGGCCAGGTGGTGCCTTCGAAGGTGCCGGTATAGTCGATCGCAGCGCCTTCGCGCCACATGCCGGCCACCCAGTTCTCATTGATGCCGCGCAATTCCAGCGGAAGATTGACGGGGATGTCGGCGGTGCGGGTGACTGCGCCGGCCACGCCATACTGATTGAGCGTCACCGCGGACGGATAGCCGGGAGCCAGCTTCCCGCGAGTCATTTTGCAGGCGTATGGCAGTTTACCGGCAAAGCCCAGTGCGGTGAGCCAGCGTTGGGGATCGGTGTCCCACTGCGGTGGTGGAGCGGTTTCTCCGGACGCGCCGGCCAGCAGCAGGAAGCGGGCGTGGAAGCGCATGTTGGCCGAGAGGAGCGACGGTGTCTCTTTTGGCGGGGCGATGCCGAACTTGCCATGATCGATGCGCAGGCCTTCGCTCAAGGCAATGAAGCCACCGGCCATGCCGCCCAGCGGGATATCCAGCACATCGTTCGGTTTGATAATCCCGGTGACCGGTTTGCCGGCATGGTCGATCCAGGCATACGTCTTTCCACGCAACGCGCCGAAGGAGGGGAACAGGCCGGCAGGATTAACTGGTTCCACCTGGCGCTTTAGCGCGATGTCGAATTCCGCCAGTGCCGGATAGGGTTGTCCGGGTTTGCCGGGACTGAAGCTGTAGCGGCGCTCACGCGCGGTATAAATTGACGAAGGTTTGCTGGCTTTACTCGGCATGGCGTCGAAGCCGACATCTTTAAACAGCGCATCGACGTATTTTTCGTCCAGGATGGATTCGGTGAGAATTACCTCGGTGCTGGTGAAGGGAAAGCTGAGCTTGTTCGCCATGCAGGTGCCGGGAACATCGGTGAAGATGCTGCTTCCTTCCACCGTGCCTTTCACCGGCAGGCTGAGATCGAGGTGATCTGGCAGGTAGGTGCCGGTGTAATAGGCACCGGCGTTCGCCAGCCAGTTCTGCCGATCGGAACAGCGCTGCACCCGGCGTTCCGGAACGGTGCGCAAGGCCGGGGAGATAAGACGCCGGCCGTTGGCGTCCTCGGCAATCAGGAAGAGTTGATACTGCCGGGAGTGCTGGAAATCGGCGCACACGTGAAAGTCCGTCTGCTTCGGCAACCAGCGCCGCACCACGCGGAAACCGTCATACAGGGTGACCGCCGTCAGCGGGACATCGCTGCGCAGGCCGATTTCCACCCGGAAATGCCGGCGGTTTTCTTCCACCGAACCGCTGTCTTTGGGGAAGATCACCCAATTATATAACACCGGACCTTCGCTGATGACATAACGCACCGGCGTTTCGAAGTAATGGCCATGGCCTACCCGGAAGTAGGCGACGACGTTTTCCACGGTATCCGCGGGCATGATCTGCTGGAAGCCGGTGCGGACCGCCACTGCCACTTCGGCCGGGCTGAACAACTCGTGCACCACGATCGGGTGCGGATTAGACCAACTCTGTACCTGCCAGGTATACGCCGGCAGGCTGTCATCCACCAGCCGTCCGTTCCGGTAGGTATAGACCGAAAGGCCCTGGTAGTGCTTGATGCGCTCGGGGGGCAACGGACTGCTCTCGACGCGATGCGCGATGACGATATGATTGTACCAGAGCAGATTGATCATCTGCGTTTTCACCAGCCGTTTGCCGTCGGCGGAGAGCCAGGAACTGGGGGGATATTCCGGGGGCGACACGATAAGCAAGTGGTTATTGTCCGGGTCCATGATATCGAAGCCAGGCAGGCATACGAAGTCCTTTCCGCTGTTTTTCGCGCACTGCGCCACCAGTTGCTGCCAGTTGTCGCGACCGAGCTTCTCAAAATTCTCGGTAAAGACCAGCAGACTATAACCAGCTTTTTTTGCTTCCGCCGCATACGCGTCAACGCTGCCCTGGCCATCGCTCAACACCGAGTGAGCACCGACCAGCGCCTTGAAGTAGCGAATTTCGCCGGTGATGAAGGGGTCGTCGATCTCGGTGCGGTAATCCTGCTCGTTTACGCGGATGGTGCCCAGGCGGTGCCGCCAGGCGTGCGGCATTAGCAGGTGGTCGAAGTCCACTACGCGAGTGAAGTTCTTCTCGTCAGCGCTGGGTGGTAATTGCGCTTTGCCGATTGGATCACCCAGCTGATAGCCGCCATGCCCGTCAGCCACCGGGTTGCCGCCCAGCCAGCGGTACATCCGCGCGAGCAGCACGCCGGTATCGCTGGGTACGGCGCCGTTACCTTTTTTCAGGATAATGCCATCAATGGGCCCGTAGCTCATCTCGCCGTAGCCATTGTTCGCCAACCGGGTATACCCCAATTCGTGGGTATAGGCGGGGTTGATAGAAATCACAGCCAGGCGTCCCTTCCCCAGTGGACGCACGGCGGCCAGCACCAGTTTCTCCTGCTGCGGCAGGGCGGTGATCCAGTGGTGGTCCACCAGCGTGGCAACCTGCGCTCCGGGCATGGCGGTAACCAGCGGAGTCCAGGTGTTATCGATCAGCAACGGCGGCGCCGTATAGCAATCATCCCAGCGCAGATTCGCCGCGGCATAATAGACGCGTTTCACCCCTTCGGTGATCGGGTGCGGCACCAGTTGCTCAGTCCAGGCATACCAGTTGTCGCCATAGGCTTTCCAGACGTTGAAGCCGCGAGCAGGATCGAGGATGCAGGCTTGTTGCAGTTGGATGCCCCAGCGCGCCATTTCGCCATTCCAGCCGCCGCGCAACGCCCCTCCACAGTCGGCCAGGTTGGTATATACCAGCACGCCGGCACCTTCGTCGGCGCATTGCCAGACCAAGCGCATATTCTCGCGAAAGCCGATCATTTTCTGTCCGTACCAGCGCTGTTCTTCGGCGGCAATCGGCAGCTTATCGATGACAATGACATCGAATTTTTTCATAAACGGATAGGTCAACTGGTCGTAATACGAGGCCATGGCATAGTTGAATCCCGCCTGGGTGAGCTCCTGGGCATAAGCGGCATCCAACAGCGGGGCTGGACTGAGAAACAGCATCGCCAGTCCTCCCTTCCCTGCTCCACCGGTTTTCGGGTCGGGAAGCGCACTGCCCGCGCCATCCGCTGCCTGCAGAATAACGGGGCAGGCGACAAGTAATGCAATCAAGAAGGACAAGGTGATCTTATTCACAGGATCTTCTCCTATACCAAGGTTGTGACCGTGTTTGCGGCGGGGACAATTCCCTGTCGGACCGATTAGATCGCGCAAACGCACGTCAGTATTAGTGAGCTAATTCGCCGGCGGCGCGACCACATAGTAGTGCGCCGTCACGCGTATTTTGCCGCTGTCATTGGCGGGGATGCGGTCTGGGACGATGACGATGGACGACGGTGCGGTGCCGATGGTGATCGGCGCGCCGGCGGTGCCGGGATCCGTGCGACCGGCTTTCACCGGCACCGGCGTGGTACTGAAGGTGTGCCCTTCGCAGGTAACGGTGAAGGTGGTAGCGGTCGGGATTTCCGCCATCACGCGCACGCTGATCGCATAGACGACGGCATTGGCGGGAAGCTGCATCGCCGTTTTGGTTGCCGCGGTTGCGCGGTTACCGTCACGAGTTCTTCACCGGCGAGGAACTGGAGGCTTTGCCCGTGACTCGGCACGGCGCCGATGGCGTTGGAGCCGGTTCCCGGCCCTAATGTCAGTCCACCGGCGTCGATTGACGCCTGACGCGTGGCCGGGCCATTCACTTGCGCACCGGGGGCGCCGGTCTTGCCAAACCAGAATTCGATGGAGCCGGGTGCGCCCGATCCGGTCGACAGCCCGCCTTGCATTTGCAGTGACGATCCGGCTTTGTTCGTCCCGTTCGGCGTTTGCCGTCCCAGCTTGCCCCAGATGGCCAGAATATCTTTATTGATCTGGTAATTCGGGTCTATCGGCCCGCCGAAGGCGTCATCGCCCGGCCCGATGCCCAGCGTCGGGTAGCGGGGAGCACCGCCGAACCCCGAACGATTCCAGACGATCCACTCGCTGCCTTTTTGCTCCACGCTCGCGGACGGGAAGGTGATCGGTCCCTGGTTCGCCGGGAACGTCCACGGGACGCCGCCGCCCCGGACGTAAATGCCGGACCAGTGATCCCAAGTGGGCGAGGAGGCAACCCCATAGGCGTCACTGGCCCAATCCTGTTGACTGACCCACAGATTGTGGATAACGCTCGCGCCACTCCGGATCTTCCCGAACGCATTCAGGCCATCGATGCTCCCGCCGAAGCGGGCGCCGAGGGCGCCATCGACGGTATTGAAGACGAATTCCTCCCATTGCGTGGTAATGCCTTTCACCGTACAGGTGAACTGCGTGCCCCAATTCGGCTCTACCACGAAGTCGACACTGCCGGAGGGAGTGACGATCTGGAAGTCGGGATACAGCAGATGCGGCACGAAGTCGGATTTATAGTAGACCCCGTCACCAAGGTCCTTCAGGGTGAGGGTATCCGCGGTATTGGCGGCGATGATGCCGTACTGGTTCTTCCCGTGGGTCGCGGACAAGATCGTCACCCGATAGCCGGCGAATTCATTGGGAGTCCAGGCGGCGTTTTGCACGGTCAGGGTGGCCGGCGGACCGGCCGTGGTGGCCGTGGCCCGCGTTGGCGGCAACCCACCGAAGACGGCCCCGGCCGGCGCGGTGATGACCCGATAGGTCTTCCCGTCCCCGCCAACGCCGGTGCCGGTGATGAGTTCATTCCGATAACTCGGTTTCCCGGCCAGATAGGCCCCGCCATTATAGGTATGCCAGGGTTGCGCCCAACTGACGGTGGCGCAGTTTCTGATCACGGCATTCCCCTGCACGAAGCGCAGTGATTCACTGCGAATGTCTTCCAGCACACACTCATTCTGCGGGGCTTCAAAGTAAAAATCCGCCCCGGTTTGTGTGGGAAATCCGGAACCATCCGTACATTGGTTTTCCATGGTGATGTGTTTGACGATCCAACTGCCGGCATAGGATGCCAGACCATACTTCGAGCACCCCTGGATGTCGCCGCCGATCCATTGTACGTAGATCGCGTTATAGGCATAGCCGGATTTCGTCAACGGCAGCGTGTTGTTGCCGCCCAGCACCGCGGCAGCGAAGGTGAAACCGCTCGCATAGCAGTTGTAGAAGCGGATATTATCGCCTTGCGCTCCGCCGCCGGCACGACACAGCCAGATGCCGATCAATCCGAGGTTATTACCGTTGAACGTACAGTCCTGGAAAGTGATGTTCTGCGGGCGAAGGTCGGACCCCTGACTGCCGTCGTAGTTGATGTCCAGCAGCGCCATGCCGTCGCCTTGTTTGGCACTGGTGGAGAAGTTGAGATTCGAAAAGACACCGAAGGATACCGATTGCCCGTCGAGAATGCGCCGGTTCTCCCTGGTCTGGAGCAATCCGGCCCCGATCTTGTTCTGGCCTTCCCAGCGAAACCCATTCATGTGATAGCACTTCAGTTCGTCGTCGATCGGGTAGATGCCGGAGAACTTGAGCATGCGGTTGTACTTCATACCCTCCGACCCATTTTTCCGATTGATGCCATACGCCCCATAGATCGCCGCCTGCAGCGCCGGGGTATTGAGCGTTGCCCTCGCCTGCGGAGAGGCGCCCCACCATTCCGGATACACTTCCTGCAGCGCCGCGTTCCCCTCGAAGCTGATGGTGCCTTGCCCGGGCAACGCGTTGGCGAAGATCGGAGCGACCGGCGCCAGCAACGGACCGCGGATGGTCAGCGTCTTTCCGGTGGCAATGGTAAGGCGGCCCTCGCCGGTGAAGGCCAGCGTGACCGTAGGCGGCACTACCAGGTCACCGGTCACCTCACGCGGGGTGGCGATGGTGATCGTCGTTTGGCGAATTCCAGCGGTCGCCACCAACTCGGTCAACGACTCTTCCGACCGTGCGGTCCAGGGCGACGCGAGCAGAATGGCAGCGGCGATGAACAGGACAGGGCGCATAATGGTCTCCTTCTCCGCGAGGGTTCCGGTTGTTACGGTATTACTGGCGTTATTGTGTTCGATGGTTGGCTAACACCGGGATGTGTTCGTCCCGCAAGGCATCGTAACCATATAATACGCAATTTTTCTGGCCCATCTTCTCCAGTTGATTGAGCAGCGCAGCAATCTCCGCCGCCCCGTTAATAACAGACCGGTCGTGTGGCCAGGATTCCGCCGGTATGCCCAACGTCAGCCCAACCCAGATATCATTGGACGCGGTGGGAATGAGGTGCTGACATTCCTGCAACTGCAACTCGACCAGTCGGGGTGATTTGAAATAGGACATGGGACAGGCGAAATCAATCAGTCCTTGCTTGAGCCATCCGGCCCAATCGGCGGAATATGCCTCATAGCTCTGGCAGAATTTCCACCCGTCGTAAAAGGAGATTTCATTTTTGAACGGACCATAGAAGGATCGATTATACGGCATGCGCGCGGCAGCGGAAAATGGCATACCCGGCTTCTGGCGCCGAAGCAATTGCGCCTGTGCGGCGATCAGGTTGGTTAACCGCTCCCGCTTCCAGTCACCCCACTCGGGCTTCCCGATCGGCGCGTGTTCCTGGCAGTATGCGCAATAGCAACCGGGAATAATGCTATATTCGCGTGCCCGATCGTCGGTCGGTTCGTAGCCCGTTCCCGGCCGAATCGTAAACGTTCGCTTAAAGTCGAAAACGTAGCCGTCCTCCAGGCTGATTCCGTCATAATCACATTCGGTCAACACCCGCTCTAGTTCCGCGAGGATGCAAGCAACGACTGCCGGGTTGGCTGGACACAGCAGGTCGAGCAGGTCGCCGTCCGCAGACACCTGTCTTAGGCCACTGATAGCAGCAGGCATGGAGGCATCAACTTTCATCCCATCGCCAAACCATCCATGGACTTTGATTCCGTGCCGATGAGCTTCTTCAATGAGCCGATTACTGGCCGCATACGAATCCGGTTGCTTGGACACGTAGGGCATGATGATGTCGACATGGGCAGCCTTCAAACGACTCACCATCGGTTGGGGATTATCTACTCCGGTCCACATCGCAATGTGCTCGAACATACGACAGATCTCCTTTCGCGTCCCGACCCCCGGCATAAATGCCGGGGCTATTGAGATACGCCCCATAAATGGGGCTTGTCAAATGATGTGAACAAGTTGCCCCATATATGGGATATATCTCACTCGCCTGGCGACTTACCGCCAGGATACAGCACCGTCACCTGCGGTAGTAATAAAGGCCGTCTGAATAGTCTCGGCACTGGCCTGCTGGACGCTTTCAGGTATCCGACCGCCTCTGCATCTCGGCTCCGATACTTTTCAGACAGCCGCTTAGACTGTTTCTAAATTGCTTGGTTCTGCCAGCAATGCGAATCTCCCTGCATCTACGGCATACAGCGCAAGGAAAAGGATAACGAGCGACGAAAAAGAGGAAGGCTAACACGGCAGTGCCATTGCCTGAAACTTATTTATGCTCTGAAAGGACCCCCGTATGAAGCGAGAGTTATTTGACCTGGACTGGCGTTTTGCACTCGATACCAATGCGCAGGCTTCCCGAGAGTTTGATGATACGCAGTGGCGTCGGGTGGACTTGCCACACGACTGGAGCATCGAGCTGCCGCGCCGGGCGGATGCGCCGTCGGGCGCGCAAGGCGGCTTTGCGCAGGATGGAGTGGGATGGTACCGCAAGCGCTTCACGTTGCCGGCGGAAAGCCGGGATCAGCGCGTCTACGTTGAATTCGAAGGGGTCTATCACGACGCGGAGATCTGGTTGAATGGGCGCGCGCTTGGCGTGCATCCCTACGGCTATTCCACCTTCCTGCTGGACCTGACGCCGTACCTCGATTTCGACGGCGAAAACGTGCTGGCAGTGCGCGTCGATAGCTCGACCTACCCGCATACTCGTTGGTACTCCGGGTCGGGCATCTACCGGCATGTCTGGTTGCTCACGGCAGGACCGGTGCACGTGGCACACTGGGGACTGTCGGTCACCACCCCGGAAGTCACCGACACCGCGGCCACCATCGCGGCGCAAACGACGGTGACCAATCACGCGGACGTCGACCGCGCGCTGACCGTGCGCTGGTCCGTCGTCGATCCTGACGGGAAGCCGGTGGCGGATGCCGCGGCGACGGTGACCGTGCCGGCCGGCGCTTCGGTGGATGCCCGGCAGAACCTTTCGGTTCCCCACCCCCGGCGCTGGTCACCCGATACCCCGCACCTCTATCGCCTGGAAACGGCGATTTACGACGGCGCGGAGTGCCTGGATCGCGAGGCGACGACCGTGGGCAACCGCTGAACATGCGCGGCGGGTGCGTCCATCACGACTGCGGCCCGTTGGGTTCAGCGGCCATCGACCGGGCCGAGGAACGCAAGGTAGAGGTGCTGAAGGCCAGCGGGTATAACGCCGTGCGGACCGCGCACAACCCGCCGTCCCCCGCGTTTCTCAACGCCTGCGACCGTCTCGGGATGCTGGTGATGGACGAAGCTTTCGATGTTTGGCGCGCGGGAAAAGTGCTGTATGATTATCACCGCCACTTCGATAAATGGTGGCAGGAGGACCTGAACAGCATGCTGCTGCGCGACCGGAACCACCCTTCGGTCGTGATCTGGAGCATCGGCAACGAGCTCATCGAGCGTTTGCTCCCGGAAGGCGCGGTGATTGCGCACCAACTCGCAGACCACGTGCGCGCCGTCGATCCCACCCGCCCAGTGACCGCCGGCATCTGCGACACCTGGGATGCCCACGCGACCTGGCGAGATACCGACGAGCTCTTCACGGCACTGGACCTTCGTGGGTATAACTATCAGGATGGGGTGTATCGCGAAGACCACGGGCGTTTCCCCGACCGGGTCATCGTCGCCACGGAAACCTCGCCCACGCGTCAGTATGACTACTGGAAAGCGGTGGAGGAACTGCCGTATGTGATCGGTGATTTCGTCTGGACCGCCCTCGATTACCTGGGCGAGGCGGGGATTGGTTACGAGTATCTCGAAGGGGAGACCGCCGCGTTCGTCTCCAACTGGCCGTGGACAGTGGCGAACTGCGGCGATATCGATCTCTGCGGCGGCAAGCGGCCGCAGTCGTATTATCGCGACGTGCTGTGGCAGTGCCGGGAAACGCCGTATATCGGCGTGCACGCGCTGGTGCCCGATGATCGCAAGGTGCTCCTCTCCAACTGGGGGTGGGACGACGTTCAGGCGAGTTGGAGTTGGCCCGGCAGCGAAGGACTCACACTTCCGGTGGTCGTCTACTTCGACTGCGACGAAGTGGAATTGCTGCTGAACGGCATATCTGTCGGCGTCGTGTCGATGACGGCGGAATCCCGCTATATTGCTCGCTTTAGCGTGCCGTATCAGCCGGGCGAACTCAAGGCCATCGCCCGCACCGCCGGGGTACAAGTCGCCGAAGCCGCGCTATCGACGACCGGCCAACCGTGTCACCTGCGCCTGACCCCGGACCGGGCCACCATACGCATCGACCGCAACGACCTGTCCTATGTGACGGTCGAAGTGTGCGACGCTGAAGGGCAGACCGTGCCGACGGCGGATTCGCTGTTCCACGTGACGATCTCCGGTCCCGGCCGCATCGCAGCGGTGGCGAATGCCGACCCGAAGAACACCGACCTGTATTGCGACAGCAGGCATCACGCCTGGCGGGGGCGTGGCCTGGTGATCGTGCAGCCTAGCGGGGAGCCGGGACGTATCGACCTGTGCGTGACTGCCGATGGCTTTGAGCCGGTGCAGACGGTGATCTGTTGTGAGTGACGAGTGTTGGTAGTGCGCTGCTCCGCCAATAAAGCGGTTTTCCCCGAGGAAGGGGGCGTTATCGGTCGGATTGGGCGGATTGGGCGGATGGGACGGATGAATGGGAGTTATGAGAGTTATAGGAGTTATGTGAAGGATGGGGGGTAGCATGCGGGTTTTGTTTATCGGTGGTACGGGGGTGATCAGTTCGGCGTGCACGGAACTGGCGGTGGCGCAAGGGATCGAGTTGTTCCATTTGAACCGGGGGACACAGCAGGTCGCCGTGCCGGCGGGGGTGACAACGCTGCAGGGTGATATCCGTCAGCCGGCGGAAGTAGCCGAGGTGTTGAAACCTTATCGTTTTGATGCCGTGGTCGAGTGGGTGGCTTATGAACCGGCGCATATCGAGACCGACCTTGCGCTCTTTGCCGGTAAAACGGCGCAATATGTCTTTATCAGCAGCACCGCAACGTACCAGAAGCCGCCCGTCTACTATCGCATGACGGAATCCGTGCCACAGTATAATCCGTACTGGGAATACGCCCAGTTGAAAATCGCCTGCGAGGAACAACTGCGGGCGGCGTATCGCCAGCACGGGATACCGATGACGATCGTGCGACCATCCCATACCTACGGCAACACGAAAATTCCGTATGTGGTCGGGTCGGGCTATATTGTGGTCGATCGCATGCGGCGCGGCAAACCGACCATCGTGCCCGGCGACGGGCAAGCGTTATGGACCTTGACCCATAATTCCGATTTTGCCAAAGGACTGGTCGGCCTGCTGGGAAACCCGCAGGCGATCGGAGAGAGCTTTCACATTACCTCCGACGAAGTGCTGACCTGGGACCAGATTGCCCGCATTATCGGCCACGCGGCGGGCGTGCAACCGGAGCTTATCCATATTCCTTCCGACCTCATTCAGCATTATGACGCTACCCTCGGGGCGAATCTGCTCGGTGACAAGGCCTATAACGCCGTCTTTGACAACAGCAAAATCAAGCGCGCCGTGCCCGGTTACCTTGCCACCACTCCCTTCACCGAAGGTCTGCGCCACGCTATTGCCTGGCATGACGCCGACCCCGCGCGACAGCGGATCAACGTCGAACTCGACGCCGTCCTCGATCGTATTTGCGCGGCGTATCAGCGGGCCTGGTAAGAGGGTTCTGGGTTCTGGGTTCTGGGTTCTGGGTTCTGGGTTCTGGGTTCTGGGTTCTGGGTTCTGGGTTCAGCCCAGTCGGACCGGTCCGACTGGGCTGATCGGTGGGACAGACAGGCAGCGCCGCTTATCATGATCATTGACCCAGTAGATCAGGCTAGCAGTACTGGATTTACGCAAGAGAATCGATGCCGTCGGTAGCGCGTGGTTTTTTCACATCCACCTGTGGTGGCTATGCGCAACCACGCGCCACGGCGGGCGCGGACTACCAAGGTTTCGTTCACCTTATGCAAACAGGCTTCAGCCTTCGTGATCTATCCGCGAAGGAGGATGGCGGGTGGCGGCGAAATGAATAACGGCAGCGAAATAGACTGCCTGCCGCTCGGTGTCGGTCACACGAAGAGTGGTGGGTGGAACGATTGCGAGGGAGGATTCGATGATTTCATGTGAGAAACTGGGACGGATGAAGATGCTGGTGTGCAGCGTGGACGGGGTGTTGACCGACGGATCGGTGACCTATGCGAACGATACGGATATCCGCACCTTTCACGTGCTCGATGGGCTGGCGACGCGGTTGGCGGGTTGGAACGATTTTCCGGTGGCGTGGATTTCCGCGCGGCTGATGTGCCCGGTCAATCGGCGCGGTGATGACATCAACGTCAAAGTTTATTCCGGCATTGCCGATAAAGAGGTTGGCGTTCGCCTGGCGGCGCGCGACGCGGATGTGGCGCTGTCGGATATCGCTTTCGTCGGCTACGATCTCAACGATATCCCGGCGATGCGGTTGGTCGGACTTCCGCTGGCCGTGAAAGGCGCCGTACCTGAAGTAGCCGCATTGGCCGAATGCATCACCGAGTTGCCGGGTGGGCAGGGAGCGATCCGCGAAATCATCGAGATGATCTTTAAAAGCCAGGGACGCTGGGAGTCCGCCATCGAATGTTATCTGGAATGCCTGCGCAACCCGTATGTCGGTACTATTGCCGTTAATACGGAAATATAGTGGGGCAGTTGTGATAAATGACAGTGTCAGGGTTCTGGGTTCTGGGTTCAGGGTTCAGGGTTCAGGGTTCAGGGTTCAGGGTTCAGGGTTCAGGGTTCAGGGTTCAGGGT
>Ga0118677_10010863_pt1 | contig 13803 bp, 10 predicted proteins | sample AliMusrvi5mmetaG_FD_86154 | JGI IMG/M metagenome (GOLD analysis project Ga0118677, IMG submission 86154) | reverse complement strand
CGCTGGATTAGGGTATTGTTCCATGGTGGAATCTGGAACCCAACTGCACGGCAAGAAGGCGCGCGTGGTGCCCCTGCCCGGCGATCCATCGCGTGTTCGCGTTCTGGGGCATAATGCCGCCATCATGCTGCGCCACTTTGCCGATCCATGCTTCAACCGGCCGGGTTTCGCGGGTCTGCGCTTGCGCTTGACCACGACGGCAACGCCCGTCCCCAAGGTCAATATCTGTCTCAATTATCAGACGGCCGGTCGCAAGCCGGAACGACGTGATGTTCGCGGCACAGTGCCGGTCGCCGCCGATGGAACCGTGGAACTGTCGCGGCGCACCATGCCGTTCATGCCGCCGGATGTCGCATGGGCAAAGGTGCTGCTCATTTGGATGGACGGATTTCCGTTTTCTGAATTCATTCTGGGGCCGGTTGAACGTATGAAAGGGAAGACATGAAAATGACGAAATACGAAAAACGACTGCAATGGTTTCACCAGGCCCGATTTGGCATGTTCATTCACTGGGGCCTGTATTCGCTACTGAAGCGCGGCGAGTGGGTCATGTTCCAGGAACGCATCTTGCCGCCCGAGTATGCCAAGTTGGCGAATCAGTTCCAGCCGCGCAAGTTCGATGCCGATGCCTGGGCCGGGCTGGCGGCGGAAGCCGGCATGAAGTACATGGTGCTGACGACGCGGCATCATGACGGCTTCTGCCTGTTTGACAGCCAGGTATCGGATTTCACCTCGGTCAAGACGGCGGCAAAACGCGATTTTGTCGCTGAATACGCTGCCGCCTGCCGACGCGCTGGGATCAAGGTCGGGTTCTATTACTCGCTGCTCGACTGGCGTTTTCCTGGCTACTTCGATCCCAAGAAGCACAAGGCCTCAGCCGAGGCGCTGGTGCAGCAGTACCGTGATCAGGTCCGGGAACTGATGACGAACTACGGTCGCGTGGACATGCTCTGGTACGATGGCGACTGGGTCAACCACGGTCAGGCCGGGATCACGGACATTGCCGGATTCTGGCGGTCGCCCGAGGTCAATGCCATGGCGCGCAAGCTCCAGCCGCACATCATCATCAACAACCGCAGCGGCACCCAGGAGGACCTGGATACGCCCGAGCAACACGTCACAGCCTCAAAGCCCGGTCGCGGCTGGGAGTCGTGCATGACCATGGGTTTCGCCTCGGGTTGGGGCTACACCGAGCACAATTCTGCCTGGAAGTCATCTGCACAACTCCTCCAAGCGCTTGTCACCGCCGCCGCGGGCGAAGGGAACTTCCTGCTTAACATCGGGCCCAAGCCGGACGGCAGCATCCGCCGGGAGGAGACGTCGCGGCTCAAGGCCATGGGCGAGTGGCTCAAGGTCAACGGCGCGGCGATTTATGGGAGCCAGCGTTGCGACCTGCAGGGCGGCCAAGGAGGCAAGACCACGCCGACCAACTCCTGGGCGATGGTCGGCCAGTGGACCCGCAAAGGCAACATGGGATATCTTAACATCGACCGCTGGCCCGGCCGTGAGGCTGTGATCCCGCTGGTCAAGACCCGGGCGCTGTCGGCCGTGTTACTTGCCACGGGCAAGCCCGTCCGGATCCGCCAGGAGTTCAACGGGCGCCTGATCCTTTCCGGCCTGCCGGAGAAACCGCCGCACCCGGCCATCAACGTCATCGCCGTGAAGTTTGCCGGCGAGCCGCATCGGATGGCGGAGACAGATGCTGCTGCATGGCTGAAAGGAAGCGCCCGATAGGTCGCGCACTGGAATGTCGGAGTCGCCCGCATGAATCAACGACCGAAAATCCTGATCTTCACCAATAACCACTTCGACCCCATCTGGCGGCGTTGCTGGCAGCGACGTTTCACCTTTCAGGGCGACACGTTTGTGTCGTATGCCGATCTGCAGGATTACTACCTGACAGACAACCTCGAACTGGCGCGCCGCCACGCGGTGTACAAATTCGAGGCGGAAAGCAGCGTCGTGTTGCGCAACTATCTGCAACGCCATCCCGAAAGGCGCGAGGAGTTCCGCCGCCTGGCCGCGGAGCGGCGGTTCGCCGTTACCGGCGGCGGCGACAACATCGTGGACAGCAACATGATCCTCGGCGAAAGCCTGGTGCGCAACTTCATGACCGGTCTGCTCTGGGTCGAGGAGACGCTGGGTGTGAAGACGCGGCTCGGTGTGCGGAACGACGCCTTCGGCAACAGCGCCCAGCTTCCGCAAATCTTCCGCGGGTGCGAAATCGCATGGGTTACGGGATGCACCTACTCGTACCCCAACGGAAGTTACTGGCGCGGACTGGACGGGTCAACGGTCTGGCTGCATGGCCTGCCTGGCGCGGGTGGCGCGAGCGGGGCGGACAAATATCCGCCTTGTCCCGACTGCCGTGGTGTCGGCTGCCGGACGTGCGACAACCGCGGCATCGTCAACCACAAACGTGTCGTGCTTCCCGAGACGTTGGTGACGGAGGCAACCCGGGAGCGCGGCGTGGCAGCCGTCTACCTGAGCACCGAGGAGATGCTCCCGCATCCGGATGTGGCGGACTGGGCCGAGCGGCTCCGTGTGCGATACCCGGAATGTGACATCGCCTTCGGCATCGAGGACGAACAGGCTGCGTACCTGGGACCGCAACTGGCCGCGGTTGACTCGGCGCCGCCGGATCAACTTCATCGCGGCGTCGAGTTGAATCCCAACAACTCCGGCGTGTGGGTTTCGCGCATCAAGACCAAGCAGACCTGCCGGCGGCAGGAGTACGCGCTCTTGGCGGCCGAAACGCTGAACGCGTTGGCGGCGCTCGGCGGCGCCGCCTATCCGCGGGCCGAACTGCGCGAAGTCTGGCAGGCGCTGCTTTTCACCATGTTCCACGACGCCATTACGGCGACTATGGTTGATCCCGCGTACGACGAACTCCAGGACATGTGGAAGGACATCGATCGGCGAACGGCTGTCCTGAAAACGCAGGCGCTGGCTCGGATGACTCACGCGGAGCCAGGCGTCATTTCAGTTATCAACCCGCTCGGAGGCACGGCCACGTCGCCGGTGACGGTCACTGTGGACATGCCCGCCGAGCAGGCCGGCCTTTGCGACGAGCGCGGCGCGGCGGTGCCGTTGATCGGCGCCGAGCCGGTGGATAGCGGACACACCCGAGTTACGTTCATCGCCCGGGACGTGCCGTCGCTGGGCGCACGCATCTATCGTGCGACGAGCGGTTCAGCCGCAAAGGCGGACGCCCTGAATCCGGTTCCGCTGCCGCGCCCCGTGATCGAGAACGCGCGCTTTCGTATCACGGCCGACGAACATGGGCTGACGGAGATCTTTGACAAGCGCCTCGGCATGGCGCTCGCCGTGCCGGGGCCGTACCGGCCCAACGAAATTGTCTTTGAACGCGACGAAGGTTCGCCGTGGGCCACGCTGCATCCGGACTGTACTCGCCAGGGATGGGCCACGCGCACGCGCCGGGTCGCCGCCGAGGGCACGGACGTGTTTCAGCGGCTGGTGTTCGAAACAGGCGATCCCGTGACGTTGTTCGGCGAGGGCGGAGGAAGTGTGCTGGCCAAGGCCACGGTCACGCTTTATCGCGATCTCGACCGTGTTGATTTCGCCCTCGACGTGGACTGGGACACTTATGACCGCCGTCTGCGCATCGCCATGCCGCTCACCCGTCCGGGCCGCGCGATCTACGGCATTCCCTACGGCATGCTCGAACGCCAGCCATACACGCCGCGTTTCTACGACACGACCTCCGCCAACGGCGACTGGCCGGCGGTGAATTGGGCGGGAGTCGAGAGCCGCGACTGGTCCGTGGCGCTATTGAACAAGGGACTGCCGTCGTACGCCGTGGAGACGGATGCGGCGGGGCTGCCGACGATGTATCTCTCCGTCTTGCGGAGCCCGACCCGGCCGGTTTGCCTGCACGAGCCGAAGACCGGTTACGTGATGACCGAGTTTGACGGCATGCGGGACGCCGGCCGCCACCATTTCGAATACGCGTTGACAGCCTATGATTGCGTCTTTGCCGCCGGTCCGGTGGCGCAGGACGCGGAGACGTTCAATGCGGGGCTGCCGGCGGTGCCGGGCCGCGTGGAACTGCCCGCCGCGCCGGTGGTGGAGAGCGATTGCGCACGCCTGTCCGCGCTGAAGTGGGCCGAGCAGGGCGATGCGCTGATCCTGCGGATATGGGAGTTCCGGGGACAGGGCGGCGACTGTTCGGTGCGGTTGCCGGCCGGCTTTTCGAAAGCGGCCCGCGTGAATCTTCTGGAGCGTGAGAGCGAGACGCTTGCCATCCGGGACGGTTGCGTTGCGCTTACGCTGCGCCCTTGGGAAATCGCCACGTTGTCTGTGAAGCAGGAAGGTGCATCATGAGGATGAACAATCGAATTCCTGTGGCGATGGCGGCGGGACTGATGGCCGGCGGTGTGATGGCTGCGATGCCTCCGATCACCCGGGGGCTGTATCCGGTGGCGAGCACGTGTCTGGCCGTGACGAACGCGGACGATGCATTGCTCAACCGCTGTTTCTGCGGCGAGCGCACGAGCAACCGCGTCTGGTCGGCCGAGGATGTGCTGACGGATGTCGTGTCCGTGCGGGCCGTCGAAACGCCGCTGCCCGCCGAGGATCCGCTGCTGGGGAAAGCGCTGACGTGCCGCTATTTTCTCCTGTACCCCACGACACCGGAGAACCGCCGCGCGAATCGTACGATTCTGAAGGCGATCGTGCCGCACGTGCAGTCGCCCGGCGAAACTTTGCTAGCCGCGACGAATGGCGCGCCATTCCCGCTGGTTGTTTTTTCGCATGGTTACGGCGTGCATCCGTTTTACGACCTGCGCGATCTGGTGACGCTCGCCAGTCACGGTTACATTGTCGCTTGCGTGCTGCACGCCGACGGGCGTTTTGGCCCGCCGACCAGTTATGCTCCGCTCGCCGCCCTGCGCGCCAAGACACTGCGGCAGGTGGTCAAGTCGCTTGTCACGGACCGCGAGTTTACCGGGGTCATGGATACGGACCGGATCGGCTTGTTCGGCATCAGCCTGGGCGGCGCGGCGACGCTGACCTTGCTGGGCGAAAACGACCATGTTCGGGCCGCGTTTGGCGAGTCGCCTGCGCTCTGGCTGAACAGCACGAACGAGATCCACAACGTGTGCCAGCCCTACTTTGGGGTTGTCGGTTGCGACGATCACCTGCTCGAAGTCTGCCGCAAGGTTGTGCCGCAATTGGCAGGGCCGCGGTATCTGGTCGAATTGCCGGGGCAGGGGCATGTGCCGACCGAAGATACCAAAGAACAGGTGATTACCACCTGGATGCTGCATTTCTTCGATGCCTACCTGAAAGATGACCCGCAGGCGCGAACGCTTTTGAAATCAGCCGAATCTGTCACCGGCGCGATAACCAACACCGTCACGTTTCGAAACACAAACCCGTAAAAATCAACTATGAAAGCAAAGAACACCGAGTTGCATGTCACCCCCGGACAAGAACTCACCCGTATTCAGGCGCAGGTCCGCCGGATGCGCAAGGAGAAGCCGAATCAACCAATCATTGTTGTCTTGCATGGCGGGCGCTATGAACTGTCTGAACCGCTGACGTTCGGCCCGAAGGACGGCGGCAGCGCGAAGGTGCCTGTTACGTGGGCAGCCGCCCCGGGCGAACGCCCCGTCATTAGCGGCGGCCGTCGGCTGGGACCCTGGCGCGCGGATACGGTCAACGGCATAGCTTGCTTCACGACCGACATGCCGCAAGAAAGCAACCCGCTGCAACTCTTTGTGGACGGTCGCCGCGCGGCGAGACCGCGCCTGCCCAAGCAAGGGTGGTTCCGGCTCGCCTCGACCTTCAACAAGAGCCCGCCATCAGATACTCCCTGGGGCAACGGACCGGACGAGGCCGAGTACAAGGAAGGCGATTTGTGGACTTTCCGCAACCTGGAGGACGTGCGCTTTGTCGGCATGGGATCGTGGTTCGAGATGACCATGAGGATCACGGCCATCAACGAACAGCGGCGCTCGTTCACGTTTCATCGCAAGTGCTGGAACCGCCTGATCGACGAGAAGCGCCTCTTCTCCCGCTACAGCGTGGAGAATGTCGCCGAGGCCATGACCGAACCGGGCGAGTGGTATCACGACCGGCCTGCCGGCAAACTGCACTACATTCCGCTGCCCGGGCAGACGGCGGCAAAGATCACTGCCTACGCGCCGACCGTGGATCGCCTGATCCAAGTGCGCGGCGCTAGCCACCTGCGCTTCGAGAATCTAACCTTCCATCATTGCGACTGGCACCCGCCGGCCGAGTATCGCGGGTCGATCCAGGCCGGCCACCTGATCCCCGGTGCCATTTTACTGGAAAAGTGCGAACGTTGCGTGCTCTACGGCTGCGAAGTGGCGCACGTGGGTGGTTTCGGCGTCGAACTCGGTGTCGGATCTCATGATTGCCGGGTGGTGGCCTGCACGCTTTTCGATCTCGGCGGCGGCGGAGTCCGAGTCGATCACGAGTGGCTGCACGCCCACTCGCACGAGGTGGAGGGCGATCCGGCTGGCGTGCGCGGCAAGGAGAGCAGCCGCGCGGCCACTGTGAGCGATTGCGCGATTCATCACGGTGGCCGGATTCACCCGGGCGCGGTCGGTATTTACGTCGGCAACGCCGGCCATTGCCGCATCCTCCACAATGAGATCTTTGAGATGCGCTACAGCGGCATCTCCGTGGGATGGATGTGGGGCAACGGACCCACGGCCACGGCCGATAATCGTATCGAATTTAACCATGTACATCACATCAACATGGAGCGCTGGTTCAGCGACTTGGGGCTGATCTACACGCTGGGCGCGCAACCCGGCTCGACGATCCGCAACAATCATCTGCACCATGTGGCGTCTTACGACTACGGTGGCAACGGCATTTATACGGACGAGGGCAGCGCCGGATTTATCATTGAAAACAATGTTGTCCATCATTATTGGGCGACCGGCTTTGGCGGCGGCCAGCGGGATGTCGTCGTGCGCAATAATGTTTTCGCCTGGGGAGAAGACTTTCACGCCATACCCGGCAATAGCGCAGAAACGTTTGCTTGCTGGTTTGAAAACAATATCGTGGCCTGGCGCAAGGGATCCTGTGGCAGTTCGTCCTCGGGTGGTGGCTGGAGTTTGGCGGGGCAGCATGCGACGGGAAACGTACTGTGGGCCGAAGGCATCCCCTTGCGCCTGTCCGACGGTCATGATCTGGCGTATTGGCAGCAGCAGGGGCAGTTGCTCGACACGCTCGTTGCCGACCCGTTGTTCGCGGATCCGGACGGCGGCGATTTCCGACTGCGCACCGATTCGCCCGCGATCGCCCATGGTTTCAAGCCCATGGATACCTCCACCTGCGGTCCGCGGGGTGGCGCCTCGCGGCCGTTGGGTTATGATGCATGGCGACGGCGCTATTCCGTCCCCGCCGCCCGGCCGGCGTTGTTGGCGCGCTTCGACCAGATTGACGACGATCGCGTCCTCATCTCCATCCGCAATGTCGGGCGGTTGCCTGCAAGCGCGGATTTTCGGCTGCGCGCGGCCAAGGGCGTCCGGTTTGAAGGGCCGGCCATGATGCGCGTGAAGAAGCTTGCACCGGACAAGGAGATCAAAACCGAACTCCGGTTCCAGGCTGCCGCAGGCACCTACCAATGTTCCCTCTGGCCGTCGCTAAAATACCTGGCGCCCGCGGTCGTCAACATTGACACGGGCAATAGATTGTGGCGGGTAACGCGTATCCAGGCGTTAACGGATCCGGCGCAGGTGCCAGCCGCTATGGCGGAGGCGCCTGGTTTCACGCTCACGCATGAGGGTCGCGAATACGGTGTGGCCCGTGTGGCGATTGCGGGCGACAAGATGGCGCTGTGGTTCCGAATGTGCGAGCCGCGGATCGCCGTGGCGCCGCTGGTGAACTGGTGGGACGGTTCCTGCACCGAAATTTATGTGGCGCCCGGGTTCCGTGGTCGCATTCTCCAGATGGCGCTATTGCCGGATGCGGCTGGGACCTGTTTGACGGCGATCCGCATGGAGGCCTGGTTCACCGTGCCGCATCCCGAGGTGGCGGGCTGGTGCCGGCCGGTGGAAGGCGGGTACGAGTGCACGGCGCTGATCCCGCTGGCGTTGTTTGGCCTGACGCCGGATGAAACCCGGTGGCGTCTGGAACTTGCGGCCGGCGTGCGCACGGCGGCAAACGGTCCGGAATGGATCAAGGCGCAATGGATGCACGCGCCAGGACCACAGTACTTCACCCGCGGTATGGCCAAGGTTGAATCTCTTCCTTGAGAACAACGACGGATCGAGAATGAACGAATGAGTGCCATGACATCACGAGAACGGTTGAAAATTACCGCTCTGCTAGCTGGATTGTCCCTCTGTTCGTTCCTTTTGGGTTGTGCCCAACATCAGGAAACGGGCCGGTCTGAAGCGTTGATTCGCGCGGGCTGGGACAATTACCGGCTGGGGGAATTCGACTTGGCAGCGCGAGACTTTGAAGCCGCGCTGGCGCAAGTGCCGCAGGGCGGCGCGGAGCAACAGGGCGCCCTGTACGGACTCGCAACGACATGGAACCTGCGTCGGCCGGGGGAGGACATGGATCTCGCCGGGCGGTTGTATCGACAGGCGATTTCCCTGGCACCAACGAACGATCTGGCGGCGTGGAGTTGGCTCGCGCTGGCACGGATGAAAGCCCTGCCGGTGGCGGGCGAATCGCCCAATCTGGAGCAGCAGGTGGATGCCTATCAAGAGGTGATCGTTCGCTTTCCCTTCCACCCCGCCGGCGAAGAGGCGTTTCTATTCCAGCAGGCGGCGCGACTCGAAACCCCTGATTTGGGCCGGACCCGCGAGGTCCTCGACGCGCTGGAGGCGTTCCTCAGCACCCATCCGCGAAGTCCGTGGCGGAGCGCGGCCTATAAACTGGTGGGGCACTGTTGCACGGTTTTTGGGTTGCCGGAGAAACGCATGGAGGCCGCCTTGCAAGAGTGGAAGACGGCGGAAGTGGATCCGGCCAATCCCGCAGACTTGTCGTGGACGTACTGGCAACTCGCCACGCTGGCGGAGTTCGAGACCGGCAATTTTGGCCTTGCGCGGGAGTACTACCGCAAACTGATCGCGGAGTATCCCGCTGAACAGCGGGTGTTCGTGGCAAAGCAGGAGTTGCAGCGAATGGACGACCTGGAGACGCGGATTCGGCAGGAAGCGGTTGCGCGATGATCCGAAGCCTCATCATGTTTCTGCGAAGGCACTCAGCGCCGCTTTTTGTCTGCGTCGTCTACCTGTGGTCGGCCGCGATGATTCTGTCTTACCGGCAGGCGGAGAAGCCCGCGGGCGTGACAACCGTGTTGCGAATCGGCCACTGGCAGTTGGAGGCCGGTGTACGGGATGCCTTCGACCAGATGGCGGCTGAGTATCGCAAGCTCCATCCCGAAGTGGACATTGTTCAGGACGCCATACCCGAGGGAACCTACTCGCAGTGGATGACCACGCAACTGATGGGCGGAACCGCGCCGGATCTCATTGAGGTTCCGGTGGGAGGGGGGGGAATCCCCTACAACGTCGTTCTGGGCTTCTTCAGCCGCTACTTCCTGCCGCTGACCGCCTATGTGAACCAGCCGAATCCCTACAACAATGGCACGGAACTGGAAGGCATCGCCTGGCGCAAGACCTACAAGGACGGCATGCGCAACAGCTACATCGAGGAAATGCAGGAGTTCATGCTCGTGCCGCTTTCGCAGTTCGGCATCAGGATTTTCTACAATAAGGATTTGCTGAAGAAACTGACCGGCCTGGACAAGGCGCCTGGAGACTACCGGGAGTTTCTCAGGGCCTGCGAGACCATCAAGAGCCGGAAGGACGACCGGGGCCGCCCCTACACGCCCATTGCCGGTTCCGCGTATCACATGGGGATGTGGGATGGGTTCATGTGCGATCCGCTCACCTATGGCGCGGTGCGGCGCGTGGACTTCAACCGCGACGGCGCCGTCGGCAACGACGAGTTGTTTGTGGGGTTCAAGACCGGCCGGATCGGCTTCGATTTTCCCCCTTACAAAGCCAAGTTCCGGATGCTGCGCGAGTTGACGGAGCAGTTTCAGGCCGGTTTTACGGGCCTGGGCCGGGATGAAGCCGTCTTCCTCTTCGCCCAAGAGCGCGCGGTGTTCATCACAACCGGCACCTGGGATGCGGGAAGCCTCCAGGAGCAGGCTCGGGGCAGTTTTGAGGTCGGAGTCATGGATTTCCCTATGCCTTCGCGGGACGATCCTGAATTCGGCAGCGTCATCGAGGGACCGGTGTACGAACGGCCCACGTCGCAATTTTCCTTTGCCATCACGCGCACCTCCAGGCATCCGGAGGTCGCGCTGGATTTTCTGCGGTTTCTGGGGAGTTGGAAGGGGAACCAGAAACTGAACCGCACCATCGGCTGGATCCCCGCCATCGAGAAAACCACTCTCTCGCCGTTGCTTCAAGCCTTCGAGCCGCACTTGGAAGGAGTCTATGGCGCCATGCCGGTCACGCTCGGCGGGGAGACAACCATCAAGTGGCAACAACTCTACTCCCTGTTTCAGGTTCGGCAGATCGGGTACGAGGATATGACCGCGCAGTTTGAGCCGTTCTACCTGGAACGGGGCGTGAATGAATTCCAGGAGGCGCAACGCAACCGGCGGCGGGGAGTGGCGGGCGACGAGCAATTCCTGGCTGGCTTCCGGGCCCGGGCAATGCTGGTCCCGAGCAATGAGTCCGAGTCGCAATGGATCAAGTATCGCCAGATGACGACCAGCCGTCTGATGGTCCGGGACCTGGGCGCGGCCTTGCTCCAGAAGCGATTGGACGAAGGTTCCGTGACAAATGCGGTCGGTCCCTATGACCTCAGCCCCGCCGTGGTTGCCCGCGTCCGGGCCCGCATCCAGCGGCAAGGGAAGGAGACTGACTGATCATGGCCGGTCGCGATATCAAATGGTGTGAGATCAAGCACCATTGGGAGATCTATCTCTTCGTGCTCCCCACGTTGCTCCTGATCGGACTGTTCGTCTACTACCCGGCTGCGAGTGGAGTCTTTCACAGTTTCTTTCGCTGGAACGGGGCAGATATCTCCGAGTTCGTCGGCCTGAAGAACTACATCGATCTCTGCAAATCCTCCGAATTCTGGACGTCGTTCAAAGTCGCGCTGATTCTCGGTGGCTGGAATGTCGTGAAGATGATCCCGGCATTACTGGTGGCGGTGTGCATCCATCGCTGCCGCAGCCTCCGCCTGCAGTTCTTCTACCGGACGATGTTTGTTGTGCCCATGGTGATCCCGGGCCTAGTGGTGGTGCTGATCTGGCGGTCGTTCTTCTTCGAGGCCACGTCCGGCTACCTCAATCGTTTCCTGCTGTCCACGGGCCTCTTCGATCTGCTGGTGCATCTGGATCAATGGTTCCACTGGGGCGGCATCTTCGTCCCTGGCCAGTTGCCGGCCTGGCTGGGCGATCCGCGGCTCATCCTGGTCGCGTGTGTGGTCTGGGGGTTCCCGTGGGTCGGCTCCTTCGCGGTGCTCACGCATCTGGCAAAACTCCAGGGCATCAGCAAGGACGTGTATGAGGCCGCCGAGATCGACGGGATCAACTGGTGGACCAAGTTCACCAAGATCGAGTTGCCGCTGATCATGGGATCGATCTATCTGCTGCTCGTGTTCGTCATCATCGACACGATCAAGGATGCGGGCATGGTCATGGCCCTGGCCGGCATGTACGGCGGTCCCGGCGGCAAGGCGACGGTCCCGGCGCTGTTCATGATCCGCAAGGCGTTCATCGAACAGGAAATGGGCTATGCCTGCGCGGTGGGCATCATCCTCACGGTCATCGTCATGGCGTTGCAGAAACTCCTGACCTGGGCCATGGCCCCCCGCCAGCCCAAGACCGGCGGCCGCCGGATGGCGCTCGCCGTTCGCGATGCCGACTCGCAGGCCGCACTTGCCAGAACGGAACAACGCATCCGGGCGGCCTTTGACCGTCAGACCAAACCATTCCATCGTCGTTTGCGGAGTCTGGGAGCGGGGATACTGCGCCTGAACAAGCACCTCACCATTTGGGCGGTACTGGCCTTTGCCTTCCTGCCGCTCTACTTGATGCTCGTGGTCAGTTTCAAAACCAACAAGCAATTCTACGCGGCCCCCGCGGTTCTGACGACCCCGCTGCATCCCGGCAACTGGGTTGAAGCCTGGCGCCTTGTCATGCCCACCGTCACCAACAGCATCTTCCTCTCCACAAGCGCCACGGTCCTGACGCTCTGCTGCGCCCTGTGCGCTGCCTACTTCTTTGCCCGGCACAAGATGCCGCTCTCTGACTTCTTTTGGAACGCGATCCTCGTCCTGATGATGATGCCGCTTATTGCCAACCTCGTGCCGCTGTTCAGGCTCTTGCTCGACCTCAATCTCATCAACACCCTCTCGGCGCTCATCCTCGTAGGCGCGGCATCGGGGCAGGTCTTCGCCATATTCGTCCTGCGCAACTTCGTGGCGGACATCCCGGGCGATCTCTATGAGGCCGCGGAAATTGACGGCGCCAGTCACTTCCAGCAACTCAAGAACGTCGTGTTGCCCCTATCCGGGCCTATCCTAGGCACCGTCGGGGTCATGCAGTTTGTCGCCGCCTGGAACGAGTTCGTGCTCCCGCTTATCGTAATGCGCGACCATGCGAGGCTGCCGGTCATGGTGCAGTTACTGCGGATGGCCGGGGAGTACTTGAAGTTCTGGGGACCCCTGATGGCCGGCTACGCCCTCGCCAGCATTCCGATCATCCTACTATTCGTCTTCTCCATGAAACTGTTCGTGCGCGGCCTGACGGAGGGGGCGGTGAAGGGCTGAGCGGATTGCCATCTGGACAAACCGTATATGATGCGCCATGAAGCATGGATCTCCCCGTATGCCCGCGTGGTTGGTGCGGCGGGCCGCCAAAGCAAAGGTAAAGGCGGTTCGCAATGCCACCATCGTCAAGCAACTTGATGCCGGAACCTTCACCGCGCAAGAACTGTCCGGGCGTCACGGACTTGCAGTGGGGACCATCCGCGGGATATTCGCCGCCGCCACCGGCCGCCCCGCGCCTTACGCTCCTCACGCCATCAAGTGCCAGGGACCTTTTCGACGCAGGAGCGCAACCTACCTGCGGAGACGTGCCCGTGCAATTGTCCTCGCCCGGCATGCTGGTGTGACGCTTCAGGCGTTGGCTAACCGGTACGGAGTGACCCGTGAACGGATACGGCAAATACATTTCGATGCGACCAGGCACAACTATCGGAGCAACGCAGCGCGCGGCAAGGCCGCTTCGTGATACGTAACATCTGACTGGCGGCCGCCGACTCCGTGCTTCCAAACCATCGGGCCACTCACTGGCGATTCCATGACCGCCGGGTGATCCGTAAGCATCGAGGGGAGGTCGGTCTCGGTCAGACCATGGCCGCCACGTCCTTCCATTTCTTGCCCATCCGGAACAGCGCCTGGATAAGCAGATCAAGGGACACCGTCGGGTCGCCTTGCTCCATCTTCGCCACCCGCGATTGGCTCGTCTTCAATGCCGCCGCGAGGTCCGTCTGTGTGAGGTGCTTCCTCAGCCGCTCAGCCTTGAGCTGCCGGCTCAGGGCACGCCGGGTTTCGATGTACTCCATGTCCGCGTCGGAAAGCACCAGCAAATCCTGAACCGACCCCTCCACCCAACCATTCTTGAGTTTCTTCATAGCCTGCTCGCCTCGTATAATTTCACCCGCCGCCGGCAGGTGGTGGTCGAGAGCGCCTGCAGCGAATCAAATCCGGCCAGAGGACACCTTCCGCATTGGTGCTGGTTCCGACAAGAGAGCTGGCCAACCA
>Ga0118677_10010862_pt1 | contig 13804 bp, 13 predicted proteins | sample AliMusrvi5mmetaG_FD_86154 | JGI IMG/M metagenome (GOLD analysis project Ga0118677, IMG submission 86154) | reverse complement strand
CAAACCCTCCCCGGTGCGCAACTGCGCTACTGGGTCAGCGCCGGAGGCCGCCTGGTCGCGCTGTTGGGCTTTGGCGCCGCCGCCTGGCAGTGCGCCCCGCGCGACCGCTTCATCGGCTGGGGCCACGGGCAACACCAGCGAAACCTCCACATCATCGTCAACAACGCCCGTTTTCTAATCCTGCCATGGGTATGCTCGAACAACCTCGCATCCAAAATATTGGGGCTGGCGGCCAGGCAACTTCCGGGGGACTGGCAGCACCGCTATGGCTACCGCCCGCTGCTGCTGGAAACCTTTGTCGAAAAAGACCGTTTCACGGGCACCTGTTACCGGGCGGCCAACTGGCTCCATGTAGGACAGACCCAGGGGCGGGGCAAGCTCGGCCCATCCGGCAAGCAGAGCGTCCCCATCAAGGACGTATGGCTGTATCCCTTGGGAAAAGGTTTCAAAAATAGGCTGATCCGGTAATTTTCGGATACGGGTTGGCCGAATATTTACTCGAGACATCGGCGATGTCATTGATCTTGAAGAAATGATCAGGCGATTGGTAACGTTGAAACAGGACAACAATGCTAAAATTGCGGGTTGATTGGGCAACAGCCTAACGTTTTAGGCAAAAATTGACCCTTCGCGGTTTTAGTCAAAAATACCCAAATTGAAGCGGATACGAAGGCGGTGCTTGGCATCCTGTCTAGCGGCAAATAATCCACGGCAAGAAATGCGGTGATCCAAGGTACGACGTATTTTGCTTGCATGGGGCTACATCCGACACATGCGCGGCCAGCCCAGGCACGGTCTCTGGCGGATTTCTCATTTCTCTTGATGCTATCAGACTATAGCATATTATTTATTTATCCTTATATTAGTTTATCTTTCAATTAATATATTCCTATAGGATTATACAATGAAAAAAATCGCCATCATCGGACAGAAGGGTGGAAACGGCAAAACCACCCTTGCCCTTGCGCTTGCCGTCATCGCCGCCGAACGGGGACACAAGGCGCTTGTGATCGACCTTGACCAGCAGACGACCGCCACGAACTGGGGCGACCGACGCGAGGCCGACAATCCACAAGTCATCTCTTGCATGCCAGCGAGGCTGAAACACGTTTTGCCTGCCGTACCGGAGCAAGGCTTCAACTTTGTCGTGATCGACACCCCAGGTAAAGCCGCCGAGGCCAGCATCGAGGCGGCCAGCCTTGCCGATCTTGTGCTTGTGCCAATCCGCCCGCAGATGTTCGACATTGAAACCCTGCCGAACATTAAGATGGTGCTACAGCAAGCCAACAACCCACGCGCAGTGATTGTCATCAACGCCGCACCCGTACAGGGAACGCGGCACAAGGACACCGCCGAACTTGTGGAGGAAAAAGGCTTGGAGGTTGCCCCCGTGGTGCTCTTCCACCGTAGCATTTACGGCGACAGCATGAATGTAGGCCAGACACCCAACGAGCTTGACCCAAAAAGCAAGGCTGCGCTTGAACTTATAGAACTATACAGTTATATTTCTAAAATATTAGATAAAGCTAGGAATATACGAAATGGCAAACACACTAAAAAAGGGCGCGGCGCAACTTAAAGGGCTTGCCGGAACCGCCGAGGAAAAAGAGCCTGCCGAGGTACGGAAAGGCAAGGGAGCCGATGCAAAAGCGACCGTGCTGATTGGCGCACATTTCCCTCGTGCCGTTCGCCGTTCTCTGGCGCAACTGCAAGCCGACCCGCGCAATGACGGTAAGAAAATTAACGATCTTTTGGCCGAGGCGTTGAACGATCTTTTTGCAAAATACAACGTTCCGCAGACAGCACACCTTGACAAGGAAAGACATGCCTAGGATAGATTGCTAGATTGATATGTAGATATATTTATATATTGCTATAGGACTATAGTATTTTATAGCGTAAACCTTACGATTCCGGGTCGTCTGCCCGGACAGCTTACAGATGCCCCCCATCCGTTTTTTTTCGCTTAAGCGAAAATTCCGAGTCGTATATAAGGGAGGTCAAAGCAGTAATATTTTTGGCGCGTTGTAATGAGTTGGTCATTTTTTGTACAGTGGACTTAGGCCGCAGAATCAGCGAAGTTTGACAGCCTAGGCACAAAGTTGCCCACAGAATCTGTGGATAACCCGATGTCCAGCAATCGGCGGGGTTCTCGGTTAAACTTAACGCACTTCGCATACTGTGAAGATAATGCCCGCGTCGCAGCCAGACCCGCCAAAGGGAAGGTGGATGCAGAATAATTCCACAATCGAAACCACCTATCGAGGTTTGACAATGAAACGCTTTGCACCGCTTATCTGCCTGCTTGGAATGGCAGGCTTATTGTCCACCGGCAATGTCGTGGCCGAAGAAGGCAAAACGATGCCTTCCCGGCAATCTTTGTTGAAAAAGGAAATTACCCTGCCTGCCACACAGGCCGTGGTCAACGTCATTCGGGTGGAGTTCCCGTCCGGCTTTAAAACCCCGCTACATACCCATGAAGGCCAAGGCCCCCGGTATGTCATCAAAGGACACTTAAAGATAGAAGACTCTGGGAAAACCCAAGTTTACGGACCTGGCGATGTGTTCTGGGAAAGCGGGCAAGAAATGACCGTGAAAAATGTCGGCGGCAGCGATGCGGAATTTGTTATTTTTGAGGTTGCGCCCAGCAAGTGACCGTAGCCAACATCACCCTAAGCCAGCTTGAATCCCACTTGTGGGAAGCCGCCAACATCTTGCGCGGGCCGGTCGATGCGGCAGACTTCAAGACCTACGTTTTCCCTCTGCTGTTCTTCAAGCGCTTATCCGACGTGCATGATGAGGAGCATCAAGCCGCACTGGCGGAATCGGGCGGTGACGAGGAATATGCGTTGTTCCCGCAGAACTACAGTTTCCAAGTACCGGAAGATTGCCATTGGCGCGATGTGCGGGCCATCACCACCAATATCGGGGTAGCCCTGCAAAAAGCCATGCGCGGCATTGAGAAAGCCAACCCGGAAACGCTGTACAGCATTTTTGGCGATGCCGCGTGGACCAACAAAGAGCGGCTTCCCGATGCACTGCTGTGCGATTTGATTGAACACTTCTCGCGCATCAACTTAGGCAATCAAGCGGCCAAGGCGGATATTCTCGGCCAGTCTTACGAGTATTTGATCAAAAAATTCGCCGATGCGACCAACAAGAAGGCGGGCGAATTCTACACCCCGCGCTCGGTTGTGAAACTCATGGTCAACATCCTCGACCCGAAAGAAGGCGAGTCCATTTACGATCCGGCTTGCGGCACGGGCGGCATGTTGCTGGAAGCCATCCACCATGTGAAGGAGAACCACGGCGACGACCGCACCTTGTGGGGCAAGCTGTTTGGCCAGGAGAAAAATCTCACCACCTCCGCCATCGCCCGGATGAACCTGTTCCTGCATGGTGCGGCGGATTTTCAAATCGTGCGCGGCGATACCTTGCGCACCCCGGCCTTTTTTACTGGCGACCGCCTCGCCAGCTTTGATTGCGTCATCGCCAATCCGCCGTTCTCTCTGGAAAAATGGGGCGACGAGGTTTGGGCCAGCGATCCTTATGGGCGGAACTTTGCCGGGATGCCGCCCGCCAAGACCGGCGACTATGCCTGGGTGCAGCACATGATCAAATCTATGGCCCCGAAGTCGGGCCGCATGGCGGTGGTGTTGCCGCATGGGGCGTTGTTTCGCATGGGCAAGGAAGGAGCCATACGGCAAAAAATCCTTAACATTGACTTGCTTGATGCCGTGATAGGACTCGGCCCTAATTTATTCTATGGAACCGGCTTGGCCGCTTGCATTCTAGTCTTCCGTCAACGCAAAGAACCGGCACTGAAAAACCAAGTGCTGATCATTGATGCCTCGAAAGAATTCAAAACCGGTCGCGCCCAAAACGAACTGCTGCCCGAGCATGTTGAGCGCATCCGCCGTTGGTATGGGGATTACGTCAATATCAAAGGCATCTCCCGTGTGGTCACGCTGCAAGAAATCGCCGCCAATGATTACAACCTCAACATCCCGCGTTACGTCGAGCCAGCGGTTGACCGGCAGGAAGTGACCGTGGAAGAAGCCATGAACCGGCTTCGGCAAAGCGCAGAGGCTGCGTTTGCGGCGGAAGAGCGTTTGCTGGCGATACTCAAGCAAGAAGGATTCGTGTCATGATTGAACCCAATCGGTTTAAACAGAATTAAAGCGAGGAAACACAACATGAGTAATTTAATGACTGTGGAATATCCAGATACCTTACCGGACGCTCTGCATATGTCGCGTAGCGAATTCGAGCGTGAAGCGCGGCTGGCAATGGCGGTTAAGCTTTTTGAGACTGGAAAACTGACTTCGGGCCAAGCCGCACGGTTAGCCACGATGCCGCGAGTCGATTTTCTCTATGAGCTAGGCCGATTTGGAGTGTCTCCGATACAAATGGAACCCGACGAATTGGAAGAAGATGTCAACAGTGCAATGAAAGCCTATGATCGTCATCAACAGCAGTCCGGCCATTAACCTGACCGCCGTTTTAGGCGGTCTCGATTTGTTGGTCGATCTATACGGGCCGGTGATTGTACCTTTGGAAGTTTTCCAGGAACTGGAAGCGGGAGCCAGCAAGGACAGCACCGCACTTCGCTTACGGGAAACTCACGGTATCGAAATTAGGGAACAGCTTATTGAAATCCCCTTGTTACTGGGCAACCTTCTTGATCTCGGCGAAGCGGCGGTTATCCAGACGGCGCTAGAAGAAGGCATTTCCACCGTTATTCTGGATGATTTGAAAGGACGGCGATCAGCCCGGCTGGCGGGCTTGGAAATCATAGGTTCACTCGGTGTTTTAGTTCAGGTGAAAAGGGTGGGGCGACTTGTGTCAGTGGCTGAAGCCATAGAGCGTTTAAAGGCGAGGGGAACATGGATGGATAGGAATGTGGTAGAGCGTGCTCTCCAATTGGCCGGAGAAGCGACGGAAAAATGACTACTCGAATTACCCAACAACAACTTGAATCCTACCTCTGGGGCGCGGCGGTGCTATTGCGCGGCACTATCGACGCGGGCGATTACAAGCAATTCATCTTCCCTTTGCTGTTCTACAAACGCCTGTGCGATGTGTTTGACGAGGAGACCCAAGCCGCGCTGGCCGAGTCAGGCGGCGATGCGGATTATGCCGCCTACCCGGAAAACCATCGTTTCCAAATTCCCCAAGATGCCCATTGGCGCGAGGTGCGCCAAGCCGCGTCGAATGTCGGTCGCTCCCTGCAAACGGCTTTACGCGCCATTGAGACTGCGAACCCAAACAAGCTGTTTGGCATTTTCGGCGATGCCCAATGGACCAACAAAGACCGCCTGCCCGATGCGATGCTGCGCGATCTGGTCGAGCATTTCAGCAAACTGGAACTGTCCATCGCCAACCTGCCAGGAGACGAGCTAGGCCAGGGTTACGAATACTTAATCAAGAAATTTGCCGACGACTCCGGCCACACTGCCGCCGAGTTTTACACCAACCGCACCGTCGTCCATCTGATGACAGCAATGCTCCAACCGCAACCCGGCGAGAGCATCTACGACCCCACTTGCGGCTCCGGCGGCATGTTGCTCTCCGCCATTGCCCAACTGCGCCGACAGGGCAAGGAATGGCGCAATGTCCGCCTGTACGGGCAAGAGCGCAACTTGATGACTTCCTCCATTGCCCGGATGAACTGCTTTTTGCACGGCATTGAAGATTTCCGCATTGAGCGCGGCGACACCTTGGCCGAGCCAAAATTCGTGCAAGGCGACCGGCTGATGCAATTTGATGTGATACTCGCCAATCCGCCGTATTCCATCAAGCAATGGGACCGCTCCGCCTTCGCCGCCGACCCGTGGGGCCGCAACTGCTTCGGCACCCCGCCGCAAGGCCGCGCCGACTATGCCTTTTGGCAGCATATCCTAAGCAGCCTCAATTCCCCCTCGCCCGTTGCTGGGAGAGGGGCCGGGGTGAGGGCCAAACTGGCCGCTGCGCCATCCTGTTCCCGCACGGCGTGTTATTCCGCCAAGAAGAAGCCGACATGCGGCGCAAGCTGATCGAAGCGGATTTGATCGAATGCGTGTTGGGCCTGGGCCCGAACCTGTTCTACAACTCGCCGATGGAAGCCTGCGTGGTCATCTGCCGCACTGCCAAGCCAAAAGCACGGCGCAACAAAATTCTGTTCATCAATGCCGTGGGCGAGGTCACCCGCGAACGCGCCCAGAGCTTCCTGACCGACGACCACATCCAGCGCATAGTCCAGGCTTACGAACAATTCACCGACGAACCCGGCTTCACCCGTGTTGCCACCTTGGAGGAGATTCGCGCCAAAGACGGCAGCTTGAACATTCCTCTGTATGTCGCCGCACCTGCCTCTTCAAATACGCTGGCAATGCGTGAAGGCCAAGCGGATTACTGCACCGATAGCTTGCCGCAAGCGCTGGACGCTTGGTCGGCATCACGCAAAGCGGTGGCGGAATCGTTGAGCACCATTTTACCCGGTCTTAAACTGCCCAATTTAGATGAAACCTTGAATGGCATTGCGAATAGGGCTTTGTTTGACCGCAAAGGGTGGCAGCGGGTACGTTTTGGCGATGTGGTGAAAATGCTCAAAGAACAGGTGGACCCACAATCGGGTGAAGTGGAGAGGTACGTTGCAGGAGAACACATGGAAACGGAAAATGTTCACATCCGAAAATGGGGTACTGTGGGTGATGGCTATCTCGGACCCGCCTTTATTCGCCGATTTCGCAAAGGTCAAGTACTCTATGGTTCGCGCCGTACCTACCTGAAAAAAGTCGCTGTGGCGGAATGGGATGGTGTCACGTCAAATACGACCTTCGTACTCGAAGCCGTCGAAGGCAAATTACTACAGGAGCTTTTACCGTGGCTTATGCTCTCGGAGGCATTCACCAAGCATTCAATACTGGAATCCAAAGGTTCGACGAATCCCTATATCAATTTTCCAGACATCGCAAAGTTTGAGTTTGACCTTCCACCCATAGAACAGCAACGGCGGTTTGCGGAGGTGCTTTGGGCAATGGATTTTTATTGCATCAGTACTGATGATGTGTTGACGAAAATCATTCAGTATCGTCGGTCGTTTCTTGATTCGGTTGCACAAAAATACTCATATTTACATGCTCTAGTACCTCTTGATTCTATCATTTCGGCAGGTAGACCTATTTGCTATGGTATCTTAAAGCCAGGACTTGGTGTAGATGAAGGTATTCCTGTTATTAAAGTACGTGATTTTCCTGATGGTTCAATCCTTGCTAATGATTTGTTACTTACAACACAAGAAATAGAGACTCCCTTCAAACGATCACGATTGAAGGCTGGAGACTTGTTATTATCGATTCGTGGAACAATTGGGCGGCTAGCTGAAGTTCCTGATTGTCTGGAAGGTGCAAATATTACCCAAGATACTGCAAGGCTATCAATATCATCGGAACATAATCGTTATTATATACGTGCTGTTCTTGAGTCGGAGTTTGTCAAAAATCAAATTTTGTCTCGAATTACTGGCCTCGCAGTTAAGGGAATTAATATTTGCGAAGTTCGCAAATTACAGATTCCTATTCCAAATAGGATAACTCAGGATGAAATAGCATTCCAACTTGAAATTTTCGCTGTTGCCCAAAAATCAACTACTAATCTATTAAGGCAACAATTGCCTTTGAAGAGTCACTTACTAGACATTATCAAAAACCACTTGCTGATCCAGAAACGGCGTGAACACTGGCTAAGTTCTTGATAATGTCTACTGAAAAAATTATTCTTGGATGGTGGTCAAAGCTTCTCTGAGACTGAACATGAGCAGACTGATTTGGTTTCGAAAACAGAGTAAGTCTTAAATGGTTAAAAAATCTGGAAATAACTATGAACGCAGTCACGTTTGAAACGGTAGTTACCGTCGAACATCAATTACATTTACCGGAAGAACTGCCTGTTGGTTGCCGATTGCGGGTGACGGTGGAACCTATCGGCAATTCTGACCAAGACAATAGAGGGCAAACTTTCTCACCGCAAAGCGAGCTTGGACAAACCCTTTTGGCGATTCGCCAACGAGCCATTGCCAAGGGCATGAGGCTGCAAACGGTAGACGAGATTCTCGACGAAATCCACCATGATCGCGCCGAGACGGGCGATGATTAAGACTTATCTTGATGCCAACATCCTGATTGCCGCGTTCCGCAGCGACCACCCCGGTTCCCTGCCAGCCTTAAGCGTTCTGGGTGATCCCTATAGGGTTTTCGTGGCTAGCCAGTATTTACGCTTGGAAACTTTGCGCAAGCCGTTGTTTTATCGCCGCGATGATGAAATAGCTTTCATGGAAGCCTATTTCGCCGCTGTAAGCCTTTGGGTGCCGACCGATGATAGTCTGGTCGCCAGAGCGCTAAAACTTGCGGCTAATCTGGACTTAGGTGCAATGGATGCCCTCCATGCCACCTGCGCACTGCAAGGCGGGGCTGAAGAATTCATTACCTTGGAGCGTCCTTCAAAGTCAATTTGCCGTATACCTGGCTTGTTCGTGGTTTCGCTCCACCCAGAGGCCAAGACTAGGTCATGAGCAAATTCCAGTCCGCCGCTGACCTAAAATCCCAAATCGTCCTAGGCGAAGACAGCCGCCGCCAGTTCAAGCAAGACGTGACCAACGCCGACGCGCTGGCCGCAGAGATGGCGGCGTTCGCCAATTCCGAGGGCGGGGTGATTTTGTTAGGCGTGGCGGATGATGGCTCCGCGCCGGGGCTGTCGCTGGCGGACGTGGGGCGCATCAATCAACTCATCAGCAATGCGGCCTCGCAACATATCCGCAGCCCGTTGACGGTCAGTACGGAAAACTTGGAACTGGACAACGGGCGTATCGTGATTATGCTGACTGTTCCCAAGGGCATCGACAAGCCTTACTTCGACCGCAATGGCGTGATTTGGCTGAAAAGCGGAGCCGACAAACGACGGGTGAATTCCAAGGAGGAACTACGCCGCTTGTTCCAAAGCGTGGACCAGTTTCATGCCGATGAATTGCCAACCAAGGCCGACATCGACAAACTGGACAAGCTGCGCTTCCGGGATTTTCTGCGCGATGTGTACCAACAGCCTTGGCCGGAGTCGGCGGAAGATTTGTTGACGCTATTGCAGAACATGAATTTAGCCACCGATGATGGCGTATTGAACTTGGCCGGGGTGCTGCTGTTTGCCGAGCGGCCCGAGTGGATCAAGCCGCAGTTCATCGTCAAAGCTATCCGCTACCCCGGCAACACCATCCATTCCACCGATTATCTGGATACCGAAGATTTTTCCGGCCCGTTCCGCAAGCTATTCGATGACACCCTCGCTTTCATCATGCGCAATCTGCACAAGGTCCAGGCCGGACAAGGCGTCAACTCACCCGGTATTGCAGAGATTCCCGCGTCTGTTTTTGAGGAATTACTGGTGAACGCCTTGGTTCACCGCGACTATCTGGTCAGCGCGACGATTCGCCTGTTCATCTTCGACGACCGCATTGAAATCGTCAGCCCCGGCCATTTGCCCAACAACCTGACCGTTGAAAAAATCCGGGCGGGCATATCGAATATCCGCAACCCGATTTTGGCTTCCTATGTGGCTAAAGGCATGTTGCCCTACAAAGGCTTGGGGTCCGGCATCAAGCGAGCTTTGCAGAACTGGCCCGACATCGACTTCACCGATGACCGGGAGCGCTGTTTGTTCATTGCTACGGTACACAGGAAAGAGATTGGAAAATGAACCTTTGCAATAGGGGATAATCATGTATTCAGATGTCATCGAAGCAAAAGTGACCGGCAACTTGGAATTCGCCGTTACCTTCGCAGACGGGTTGGCGGGACGAGTGCGCTTATTTCCATCGCATCTTTACGGTGTGTTCGAGCCACTAAAAGACATGGACTTCTTCAAACGCCTCGAAGTCCGAGATGGATTTGTTTCTTGGCCCGGAGAAATCGATCTGGCACCGGATGCCATGTATCTCGCCATCAAACAACACGGTGAATGGGTCTTGTCATGAGCTTCACTGAATCCAACACCGTCGAACAGATGATTCTGGACGCGGTGAGCAAGATCGGCAACGTGGGCGGTAAGAATCTGCGCGAGGGCTTTCCACCGGGCTGGGACGGTTCCTTGGGCGGGGAATTCCAGCCTGCCCGTTGGGACTACCTCCCCGCCGCCCAACTGCCTAGACAAAGCGGCGATGTGATGGTGGAGCCTTGGGTCCGCGAGGCACTGATCCGGCTCAACCCGGACATAGCCGCCCAGCCAGATCGCGCCGACGAAGTCATTTACACGCTACGTGCCTGCATTCTGTCCGTGCAGGCCGACGGGCTGGTGCGGGCCAACGAGAATTTCATGGCTTGGTTGCGTGGCGAGAAAACCATGCCGTTCGGCCACCACGGCGAGCATGTCACCGTGCGCTTGGTGGATGCCGCCGAACCCGCCAACAATCGGCTGACGGTATGCAACCAATGGGTTTACCAAGCCGGGGCGGTGGAAAAGCGCTTTGACGTGGTGTTTGTCGTTAATGGCCTGCCATTGGTTATCGGCGAGGCCAAGACACCGACGCGCAGCGCGGTGACCTGGTTCGACGGCGCGTTTCAGATCAACGAGATTTACGAGAAACAAGCACCGGCCATGTTCGTGCCGAATGTCTTCTCCTTCGCCACCGAGGGCCGCTATTACCGCTATGGCTCCATCCGCATGCCCATCGACATCTGGGGACCGTGGCGCAACGAGGAAAACCAAGAGGAAGGCCAGCTTCACTACGTCAAGGCGGCGGTTGCCAATATGCTGCGGCCCGAGGTGGTGCTCGACATCCTGCAAAACTTCACTGTCTTTGCCACCGACAAGAAACACCGCCGCATCAAGCTCATCTGCCGTTACCAACAGTATTTCACCACCAACCAGATCGTGGACCGCGTGGTGGCAGGATATCCGAAAAAGGGGCTGATTTGGCATTTTCAAGGCAGCGGCAAGTCGCTGCTGATGGTCTTTGCCGCGTTGAAATTGCGGATGCACCCGAAACTGGGCAATCCCACCGTACTGATTGTGGTGGACCGCATCGACCTGGACACACAAATCACCGCCACCTTCAATGCCACCGACGTGCCGAACATGGTGGGCGTGGCCACGCGCTTGGAATTGCAGACGCTGCTCGGGCAGGATGTGCGCAAGGTGCTGATCACCACCATCCACAAATTCGCCGAGGCGGGGGGCAGGCTCAACGAACGCTCGAACATCATTGTGCTGGTGGACGAGGCCCACCGGACGCAGGAAGGCGACCTAGGCCGCAAGATGCGCGAAGCCCTGCCGAATGCCTTCTTGTTCGGATTGACCGGCACACCGATCAACCGCGCCGACAAGAACACCTTCTGGGCCTTTGGCGCGGACGAGGACGAAAAAGGCTACCTCAGCCGTTACACCTATCAGGATTCCATCCGCGACAAGGCCACGTTGCCGCTGCACTTTGAAGCACCGTCAGTCAAGCTGAGGATAGACAAAGCCGCCATTGACGAAGCCTATGCGCACATCACCGGAAACTTAAGCGAGCAAGACCGCGACGACCTTGCCAAACGCGCCGCCAAGATGGCCGTCTTGGTGAAGAACCCGGAACGCGTCCGCGCCGTGGTGGGCCATCTCATCAAGCATTTCCAAACCAAGATCGAACCGAACGGCTTCAAGGCGCAAGTGGTAGTGTTCGACCGGGAATGCTGTGTGCTCTACAAAGCCGTCATGGATGAGTTGGTCGGCCCTGATGCCAGTGCCATCGTCATGAGCGCGGGACAGAATGACCCGCCAGAATGGAAAGAGCATATCCGCGACAAAGATGCCGAGGAAAAGCTATTGGACCGCTTCCGCAACCCGTCCGACCCGCTGAAGTTCGTCATTGTCACCAGCAAATTGCTAACCGGCTTCGATGCCCCCATCTTGCAGGTGATGTACCTCGACAAGCCGATGAAGGACCACAACTTGCTGCAAGCCATCTGCCGGACCAACCGCACGTTTGGACAGGAAAAAACCCACGGCTTGATCGTGGACTACATCGGCATCTTTGACGATGTGGCGCGGGCCTTGGATTTCGACGAGAAGGCCGTGCAACAAGTGGTCAGCAATATTGAAGAGTTGCGCAAAGCCCTGCCTATGCAGATGCAGAAATGCCTAAGCTTCTTCGTCGGTGTTGACCTTAGCGTAGGCGGTTACGAAGGGCTGATGGCCGCGCAGCAATGTTTGCCAAACAACGAGGCTAGGGACAAATTCGCGGCGGAATATTCGGTTTTGGGTACGATTTGGGAAGCGTTGTCGCCCGATCCTTGCCTGATTCCCTATCAGCCTGATTACAAATGGCTTACCCAAGTGTATGAATCAGTGAAGCCGCCGAGTGGCAACGGCAAGTTGCTCTGGCATGCCCTGGGTGCGAAGACGGTCGAACTCATCAATCAGAATGTCCATTTGGAATCCGTGCGCGATGATATCGAGACCTTGGTGTTGGATGCCGATGTGTTGGAAGACATCCTGCAAGACATCGACTCCGGCAAGCGGGCCAAGGAAATCGAAATCAAACTGGTTGCCAGATTACGCAAACACAGGGGCAACCCCAAATTCACTGCGCTGGGCGAACGACTGGAAAAAATCAAGGAACGCCACGAACAGGGATTGTTGACTAGCCTGGAATTCCTCAAACAGATACTTGAAGTTGCCAAGGAAGTTCTCCAAGCCGAACAGGAAAGCGACCCGGAAGAAGAACGCGACCGCGCCAAAGAAGCACTGACGGAACTGTTCAACGAATCCAAAAACCAGAATACCCACATCATCGTCGAGCGCATCGTGGCCGATATTGATGGGTCAGGGTAAGGATTCGTGCGAAATTGGGCAATAAGCCTAAATGTTATAAAACCGATCATTTACAGCGCAAAACGAAATACCTCAATTGGCGATGCCGGACTGCCTGGACACCATCCACATTGCGTGGATCAAGAATCATGGGTGTGCAGCCTGTCGGAAAACAAGTGTTTTCCGATGGGTTTGAGAAAGCCACAGTAAGATTCGTGCAAAAATGGGCGATAGTGACTATGCCCCTTTTATAGCATCAATATTTCATCTTCATTTTTCGCCAGATCAAGCCGCACATCGTAGTCTATCGGCCCCGTCTCACGATCTCGCAATTCGTAAACACCGAACCGGCTTGGGTGCTGCCGGTACGGACTCAGCGCCCGCAATATTTCTGGCGTCAATACCATTCCTTCATCCTGTAATTCCTTCAGCACTTCGGTCATGCTCTTGCAATTGTGGAAGATCAGCAGGTTGGCGATCAGGTGATGTAAATATTCGACCAACCCGTCTTCGAAAATTACCGGATCAGCCTATTTTTGAAACCTTTTCCCAAGGGATACAGCCATACGTCCTTGATGGGGACGCTCTGCTTGCCGGATGGGCCGAGCTTGCCCCGCCCCTGGGTCTGTCCTACATGGAGCCAGTTGGCCGCCCGGTAACAGGTGCCCGTGAAACGGTCTTTTTCGACAAAGGTTTCCAGCAGCAGCGGGCGGTAGCCATAGCGGTGCTGCCAGTCCCCCGGAAGTTGCCTGGCCGCCAGCCCCAATATTTTGGATGCGAGGTTGTTCGAGCATACCCATGGCAGGATTAGAAAACGGGCGTTGTTGACGATGATGTGGAGGTTTCGCTGGTGTTGCCCGTGGCCCCAGCCGATGAAGCGGTCGCGCGGGGCGCACTGCCAGGCGGCGGCGCCAAAGCCCAACAGCGCGACCAGGCGGCCTCCGGCGCTGACCCAGTAGCGCAGTTGCGCACCGGGGAGGGTTTG
>Ga0118677_10010860_pt1 | contig 13805 bp, 14 predicted proteins | sample AliMusrvi5mmetaG_FD_86154 | JGI IMG/M metagenome (GOLD analysis project Ga0118677, IMG submission 86154) | reverse complement strand
GATCAAATCAGAGAGTCGCAGGCCCTCGGGTGTGATCTCGATGCGCCGCCCAACCCGCCGCGTCAACGCCACGCCGAAGAATGCTTCCAGCTCCTTGATCTGCCGGGAGAATTGAGACTGCTTGGTTGCCTCGCCTTTGGCCGCCTTGGCCAGATTCCCGGCCTCAGCCACCCGTAGGAAGGTGCGGAGCCGGTCAAGGGAAAGCCCGGAGACGGAAAACAAGGGGTCGAACTCATTCATGACTGGAGAGTTTAATAACTTGCTATTTCCTCCATTGCAAGGGCAATATCTTTTACTGCATCTTCAAGCCGTATGAAAGACCTGATCCACTACGACATCGTCGCCGACATCCACGGGCGATACGACAAACTTGAATCCCTCATGGAACGCTTGGGCTACGCTCAGAACAGAGCGGGATTCGTTCCCCCTCCCGGCCACCGCGCCCTGTTCCTCGGCGACCTGATCGACCCGAAACCCGGCCACCCGTTTCCCGGCGGCGTCCGTGCCACGCTGCGGGCCGTGAAAGCCATGTGCGACTGCGGCGACGCGCTCTGCCTGATGGGCAACCATGAGTTGAACGCCATCTGCTTCCACACCAACGGTCCCGACGGCAAAGCCCTGCGGATCCGCGGCAGCCGCAACCGCCGCACGCATCAGGGTACGCTCGATGATTTCCCGGACCATGCCGACCCTGCCGGCGAATGGCGCACGGTCTGGTTGCCGTGGTTGAAATCCTTGCCAATCTCGCTCGACCTCGGTGGCTTCCGCGCGGTGCACGCCTGCTGGCACCCACAGCACCTTGCCCTGCTTGCGGGCAGGAGCCTCGCCGACGATGACTTCCTCCTTGCCTGTGCCGACAAGGACAATCCAGAGGGCGAAGCAATCGAAGCCGTGCTCAAAGGCATCGAGGTTCAGCTTCCCGGCAGCGAGTCCTTCGAGGACCACACGGGCACGCGGCGCAGCCAGTTTCGCGCCCGCTGGTGGGAAGCACCGATGGCCGACACGTTGTGCTGCGATCTGGTGTTTCCGGCCAGTGACCAAATCGGCCAGGTTCCTGTCACGCCCGCGGCGATGGAAATGTTCAGCCCCTACCCGGCTGATGCGCGCCCGGTGTTTTTCGGCCACTACTTCAAGCCGGCCGATTCGCCGGTTCACCCCGAGCGTCACAACGTCGCCTGCCTCGACCACTCCGCTGCCACGGGCGGGCCGCTCGTCGCCTACCGCTGGCAGGGCGAGGCCAATATCAACCCCGAACATTACATCTGCCACTCATGAAATCCCAACAATATGCCCGTCAGTTCGCCGCTGAAGCCCACGCTTGCGCCATGCAAATGATGGAGAATGCCGCCTACATTCAAAAGCAACTCCCCGCCCTAGATATGCCTGAGCGCCTTCGGGTACAGATCGAGGAGCTTTGCGCCGGCTTGATCGCCACCAAACACGATGTAGTTCATGAAATTGGCGAACTGGATGGGTTTCTTGCGTCGCCACCCTACCAGATTGAACCATGGATGGAACGCCTTCACCGCTGGATAAAGGAATCGGTCGTTTCCATAGACCGATGTGTCCAGGTTGTGGATGAAGCGGTGACCAACGGGACTGCATCGGCCCTCGTCTTGCTGCTCGTCACGGAGTCCGCCACCAACATCATGAATGGGGTTCCAACCTTGCCTGATATTGAGACCGCCGCCGAGGATGAGTCAGAACACGATGACCTCCCCGAGGACGAAGAGGAGGACACCGACGACGGTTGCTACGGCTTCTATTCCGAGGACTCCTATCCGGTCGGCCAACTCGCCGATGCCATCCATGGCATCATGGAACGCCCGGAGCTTTCAACCGAGGACGTAGCCCAACTCCGCGTCTTTCTCGTCGCAATGGAGCGCCTGCCACTGGTGACGCCGGGAGTGCGGATGAGCGTGGGACTCCGACTTGACCAAGGCGGCGAATCGGACTGGATTGAAATCCGCATGGAGGATGACACCTTCACCCTCGGCCGAGGCAGTTGGATTGACGGCGATGCCGACACGGAGACGGTCTTCGAGGTCGGTCCTGGCTACCGGGACGGCGATGCGTTCCAAGCGAGCAATTTCGCTCAATCGTTTCTCAGTTGTGCCGAAGATGTCTGCCGCGAAGTGGTGATAGACGACTCATCAGACGAGCCCTTCAACGGCTGGGATCTGGAGAAGGACAAAGGCCGGTGGGGCAAGTTGCCAAGCAGCTTTCTATGACGCGATCGACTCTCCGGGTACAGACAATCTAACACGCCATCCAACATCATCAGCAAATTTCACAGGACCATTGAAACAGAAACATATCATGAATACCAACAACGAACCGAAGCTATACACCGGAGGCCGCCTCCGGGATGTACTAGACCCATGGCAGGACATGCTATACCGCTGTGCCCATTGTGGGCGGGAGACGATAGGCAAGGATCTGGAGTCGGGCGATTTGCATGAAACCTTCTTCACCCGTAGTTGCCCCGCTTGTGGCAATAACGTCGTTTTGATCGAGCTTCCCCATGTCACGGAAATGATGGCCAATCTCGACAATCTGCCTCTTGAAGCCAAGGAGGAGGTCCTTGCCTTCGCCCAACGCTGTGCGCAGTGGCAGAAAGAAAAACTCCATTGCATTGAGCAGCTTCCGGAAATCGACCTCGATCATATCGTCCTCGTTTGGGACGCGGATTACGAAGGCCATGTAAGATCCGAACAGTATGCCCGGATCGTCATTCGCTGCGGCGAGCGGGAAATTTACCGGGGTCCATCCAGTTGGGAATACTACGATTACTTCATCGACGCCTGCAAGGTGCTGCGCCAAAAGTATGGAGACCGGCTCCACGATGTGATACCTACCGAACGGACATTTAATGCGCTGTGGGGCGACAAGCTCAGGGCTCCAGAGATTGTTAGAGGGATGCGCGAACGCATCCGCAAGACGTCTCGATTAGGGAATTGGGCGGGCAAACCACTTGATCCATGCAATTCGTGGGAGAACTACACCGCATGAAACACCAGGTATCATATTCATCCATCAGTGCTTCCTTTGCTGGTTTAATTTTTTGCAAGAATGGCCACATGATATTAAGTCGTTTGGAATAGTCCCCTTCGATGGGTTAGCACCCAACTTCGCCGGTAAGATTTTAGCTAAGCCTCCAATCCTCAGCTATGGAGGAAGCGAGTCCCATGGCTATTACTTTTCGAACTGCCTCTTTTCCCCAACTGATCTGAGGCTCTTGGGACTGCTTCGAGCCATGCTCCACCATTTTTTCAAACTGGGGCCAATCGCCATCGCCGCACATCCAATAAACGAGTGCGCACTCCGAGAAATCATAAATGCTAAAAAGAACGCCGCCATCCTGCCACGGACGTTCACCAATTAGCACGATGCGGTCCCCTGCTCTTACTCGCCAGATGTTCAGTGAGTGCATGACCTCCCCTGGGTACCCCCTCTCTTTGATCCGCCCCGAGACGGTATAGGCGTGTGCATTTCGCGCTTCGGAATGATGAAGCTCAAAGCCCGGAGGAAATTCCTCTTCCTTGTTAGTGATCGTAAATATCTCTTTCCCATCCATGATCCAGAAATCCAGCACCTCAGGTGTGATGGTCCACAAGGACGTTCTGAAGTGCATCACCAAGTCTCCAGCGTATAGCCCCGGTAATATCAGGCTCTCCGTTCCATCAAAATTGGCACGTAGCCATTTCGCACTCATAATTGTGTTAATTGTCTCAAAACCAAACCAGCCACCCTGATTGCTCAGGGTGGCCGGGGAGTTAGAAACCCGTGGTAAGATGAGCGCGGGGGCCTTTAGCCTCCCCCGTGGGAGAGACCTGGACATGCGCCACCGCCTCCCCGACCTTTCGGCCTGGAGGCAGCGTTTTTCGCGGTCAACGCCTGACCGCTTACCACGGGGTTTCTACGCCCCGGTCCGAATCTCTTCGGACAATCCGATCCAACAGTTTAGCCGCCGACTCGGCAAGGACAAAATCGCCAAACTCAAAATGCCCGACCGCTCTGCGGCTCACACTCCCGCTCCCGGCCACTGTGCCCTGTTCCTTGCCGAAACGAAACCCGGCCACCCATTTCCGGCGGTGTCCGTGCCACGTCACATGCCGCGAAAGCCATAATGACAATCTCCCAGGGTGCATTCGCCGCGCATCCTGCCGGACCGGAAATCGTCGCCGGTCTGGATCCACTTTTAGCTGTTCGCATGAACGCACACGGAACGCGCCTGAATGCCCTCCAGACGGGTTTCGGCGGGTTGGGCGGTCAATGGGCGCCAAAACGGGGTCCGTGCGATCCTGGGGTATTCTGGAGCGAACTTCGGGAAGGACTACGGGCGGAGGTGGGATATTTCGCGTTCGTTCACTGGAATGACTAAGGATTGGCCGGTTGAGCTTTGGTATGCAGCATGGATAGTAACATTTGCCGAAGCAGCACCGGGCCTGCTTTTTCGAGGCTGATGGCGCGTTTGACGGCGGATTCAAGTTCGTCAACGGCATAGATGGCGTCCTCAATTTCCGGCCGATAGCGGTCAACGGTTTGGGAATGGCTAAGGGGATTCAATACCCATGAGACGGCGTGTTGGATGCGGTTCTCCAAGACGGCGGACACGACCCTCTCGCGGATGGCTTTGGGTTGCCACCAGTTTACCTTGCCATCGGCGGCGCGATGGAAACCGGGCGGCGGGGCGATTTCGATGACGGCGGATTTCAGTGCCGCCCAAAAGTCCGATGCGGGGATTTTGTGCGCCTCCTGCCGGTACTTCACCGGCAAACCGAGCGATTCGCACGCCCATTTCAGAATCAGCTCGAACTTGGTGCGGACATGAACGGCAGCAGCTTTGACGTGGCCGTCCTGAAGAAATTGCAGCGCCCAATAAAGATGATCCTGATCTTCGCGCAAAATCGGCTGCTCATAGTCGCCGACGCGGATGGTGAACAGTTCATGATGCGCCCAGCCTTCCAACTGCTGCTTGGCGATTTCATACCAAGCGCGGTCGTGCGTGAGCAGCAACACCTGCCATTCTTTGAAGTGGTCGCGCAAAACGCGGAGCAACGGCAACCGGTGCGCCATGTCCAGACTCAACAGGACATCATCCAAAACCAAGATGCGCGGATAACTGCTGCCGTCGGCCCGGCGCGGGGGAATGCTTCGCGCCATTCCTGCGAGATAAAGGCAGAGGCCAATGGCTGTGACCCGCGCTTCGTTCAAAAACTCGGATGGTTTTTTGAGCGGGTCGCCGCCACGGTCACGCATCCGCAGTTGGATTGATCCCAATTTGAACTTGTTGGCAACGCGGGAGTCATAACTTGCCCCGCCGTCCCATTTGAGTTCCATGCTCGTCCAAGGGGCAAATTCCTTCAAAAAATTGTTCGCTTGGGTTTCTAATTCCGGAAGAAAGCCCTGTAACGATACATTGAACTCCCGAATCATGCGCTGGATGTTTGGCGACTTCGCTCTTGGCTTCCCACGCCTTGGCGGCCTTGCGGCGCTGCGATTCAGGATCCACCGCGACGCGTGAGAACGTGCCGTCAGTCTGCTTCTCGATGCGGAATACCCTGGAGGGCGTGCGCTCGCCCCGCTCCAGCGCTTCTTTCCTGGTCTTGAGTTCGCCGGCAGAGGAGACGCGGCGAGCGGCGCTGACACCGGCTTTGGTGGTGGCTTGGATGGGTTTCATGGTTTCTTGTGTTTGAGTTCCTTCAATTGGGCGGGGCTGATATTTTCGGATTCGTTCTTGGCGTAGAGGTCGAGAAGCAGGATGCGGTGGTCGGCCGTCATCCAGTTCGCCTTATTTAGCGGTGACATCATAGTGACGACATACATAGCTGAAATAGCCCAACAACTCACGTGGCGAAGAGTAGATGTCTCGTAGTTCAAAGAAACGCGCGTGTGCAGAATAGACCTCAGAAATTCCAAATCGCTTTAATGCCATCCGTACGCGGGGAATATGAAAATACTGTGAAACCACAAGAACACTGTTGAGCTTCTGCTGGCGAACGATCTGGAGGGTGTTCCTGGCGCTGGCAAATGTGGTCATACCTGCGCTATCCGTAATGACCCGTTCCTTCGGAATGCCGTGTGATACAAGATAATCACGCATAACCAGCGCCTCGTCGTAACCTTCCTTGCCCGTGCCGCCACTGGCAAGGACAGTTGGAAAGTAGCCGCCACGGAATAACTCAAGCGTCATATCGAGGCGCGCCCGGAGTCTTGGCGATGGCGTGCCATCGGGATCGACCTTGCTGCCAAGCACTAACCCGATGTCAGCTCGACTGAGGTGATCGCGGAGGCCCGCTGTAATCAGGATAATCGTTCCGATCAGGAACAATCCAAGCACCGTGCCAAGTGCCAATAAAAAAAATCGTGTTTTTGAAAATCGTGGCATGTTGAACCTGATTCATTCTTGGCGACTGTCCTTGTGAATGACAATTGGGAATCTCATGGCTTCTGCCTTTGTTTAATCGAAGCGTACCCAGGTGCCTGTTGCGCTGACATAATAATAGCCAATCCCGAGAGAAAGGAGCAGGCAAATACTGAGAATAGCCGAAACCAGCAAAGTCTTTTTAAGACCCTCTGGTACTGAGCCTGTTCGACCAAGTCCGATCACAAGCCAAAGTAGCAGAAACAAAGCGAAGGGCAGTCCGAGATATATTCCAGTGCAAAGGACGAAGAGTGTGTGCCCAAATGTTCCCTTCAACGCCACCCCTAAGAGGACAGCCGCAACACAGGCAATAATCGCGAATCGTTTCATCTTCTCTTGGCAGAACAGCGTTAATCAACGGACGGTCGGATTTTGGGGGTGTTACACGACCGGTTGTTGAGCAGGGGGCAAATCCGACCCGGAACTGCACTTCTCCCCGAAAGGCCGTTCATCGGCGCATCTTTAGCGACCGGTGCTGGCCTTGGCGAGTAAATTGCGTGATTTTTGGTAGGTTCTGTCGCTGCGGAGGCGGGATGGTGGTTGACAGGATTACAGGTTGAAGTCCAGGGGGCTGGGGGCGCCTGCTCCCGGACGTTTCATGACGTGGAGGTAGATCATGGTGGTTCTTGCGCAGCAGTGACTCGGGCATGTGGACATCGCCCGCGCCGACGGCAAGGTCCTGAAGGTGTTTTTCGCGGGCGGCGGCGAGGTGTGAGCGAAGGGCCGGTTCCAGGGCTTTGGGCAACGGCACGACACGGTGCTTGTTGCCCTGGCCATCGTGGACGGTGATGGTGCCCTGGCCGGAGTCGAGGTCCTTGACGCGCAGGCTCATGCGCTCCGTGATGCGCAGGCCGGAGCCATACATGAGCAGGGCGGCGGAGGTCCTTGAAGTGACATCCAACATTCAATTTTCAAGTAGCAGAACCGGAACTAACGACCGCTCCGGCCCGATGACTGTGATGGCGGGGCAACTGGCGTAGGCGGCGGGGGGAGGACCCTGACGCGGGGCGGTCGCTGACCGGTCCGTTGGCCGGGCAGCGAGCCAGGAGGCGGGGCCCCCGGGGAAGGGACGGCATTCGGAACGCCACTTGTGGGCGTAAGCGTGGGCGGTCGCTGCGGGCCGATGGGACCAATGACACGAATGGAGGCAGGGAGCTGATCGCAGTTTTGAAACACCGAGCTTCCGATGGCGGTGACACTGTCGGGTATCGTGACGCCGGTCAGACCGGCGCAGCCGGAGAAAGCGCCACTGCCGATGCTGGTAACGCTGGTGGGAATCTCATAAGCCCCCGCTTTGCCCCGCGGACACCTCAGGAGCGTGGTCTGATCCTTGTTGAACAGAACCCCGTCCGAGCTGCTGTAGTTTTTGTTAGCCGCATCCACCTGGATCACTGTCAGAGTAGTGCAGCCGGAGAATTCTGTACCTTCGATGCGGGTGACACTTTCAGGGATTGTGATGCCGGTCAGGTGGGTGCAGGCCGTGAAGGCCCAGGTGTCGATGCAGGTGACACAGGCAGGAATCGCATAACTCCCTGACTTGCCGGTGGGACACAGAATGAGCGTGGTCTGGTCCTTGTTGAACAGGATGCCATCGACGCTGCTGTATGTCTTGTTAGACGCATCCGTCTGGATCGCCGTCAGGCCGGTGCAGCCGTAGAAAGCTGCTTGTCCGATAATGGTGACGCTGGCAGGAATCGTGACGCCGGTCAGACCGGCGCAACCCAAGAACGCACGGTCTCCGATTTTTGTGACGCTGGCGGGAATTGTGATGTGGGTCAGGCCGGTGCAGCCATCGAACGCACTGCCTTCGATGTTGGTAACGCTGGCGGGGATCGTGACGTTGGTTAGTTTAATGCAAGCGGCGAACACTGCGGTGGAGATGTTGGTAACGCTGCCTGGGATCGTGACGCTGGTCAGGCCGGTACAGTCACAGAACGCACGGTCTCCGATTTTGGTGACGCTGGCGGGGATCGTGACACTGGTCAGGCCGGTGCAGCCGTAGAAAGCTGCTTGTTCGATAAGGATGACGCCGCCGGGGAGCGTGACGCTGGTCAGGCGGGAGCAGCCCCAGAACGCACTGCCTCCGATGTTGGTAACGCCAGCGCTGATCGTGACGCTGGTCAGGCCGGCGCACCCCAAGAACGCACGGTCTCCGATCTTGGTGACGCTGCCGGGGATCGTGATGCTGGTCAGGCCGGTGCAGCCTTCGAACGCACCGCCTCCGATGTTGGTAACGCCAGCGCTGATCGTGACGCTGGTCAGGCCGGTGCAGCCAGAGAACGCTTGCTGTCCCAGGCTGGTAACACTGGCGGGGATTGTGACCTTGGTCAGGCCCGTGCAGCCAGAGAACGCACCGACTTCGATGCTGGTGACGCTGGCGGGAATCGTGAGCTGGGTCAGGCCGGTGCTGCCACAGAAGGCATTCCCGCCGATGCTAGTGACGCTGGTGGGGATCGTATAACTTTCCGATTTGCCACCCGGATATCGAATAAGCACAGTCCGCTCCTTGTCGAACAATACGCCGTTCAAGCTGCTGAAGTTCTTATTGGTCGCATTCACAGTGATCGCCGTCAGGCCGGCGCAGTCTAACGCACTGGCTTCTATGCTGGTGACGTTGCTGGAGATCGTGACCTTGGTCAGGCCGGTGCATCTGGTAAACGCACCTTGGCCGAGGCTGCCGGAGATTGTAACTTCGGTTAGACCGGTGCAATCTGCGAACGCGTAGTCTCCGATGGATGTAACGCTATCCGGAATCGTGTTCCCGAGGTTGGTAACGCTGCCGGGGATCGTATAACTCCCCGCCTTGCCGCCCGGACACAGAATCAGCGTGGCTTTCTCCTTGTCAAATAAGACGCCGTCCGCGCTGCTGTAGTTCTTGTTGGCCGCATCCACCGCAATGGCTGTTAGCCCCTTGCATCCTGAAAACGACGGGGTTGCGATGCTGCTGACGCTGGCGGGTATTGTGACTTCCGTCAGGCCGGCGCACTTGCTGAACGCCCTCGTGCCGCCGATGGTGGTTACGGGACATCCCCCCAAGGTGCCGATGAGGGTCAAGGCTCCCGTGTAGTCTGGATTGAAGCCGGTGATGATGGCCTCACCGGCGGCGTTGATCACATACGTGTAGTCGCCTTGGGTCAGCGCGGGCTGGGATTGAGGAACGCCGGGAGCAGGAACCCTCAGTCGAGATTGGACACCTGGCACGGCCGGCACGTTGGGTTGGATGGGCGTCGGGCGCGGGGCGGCGGCGGGTCTGCCAGGGATGACTACGGAGCCGGCCTTGGCAGGCGCGGGCACGGCACCCGGCACGGGCACGCCGGGCGGTGGGGTCGCGTCAGGCTTGGATTCGGCGTGACCGGGAGTGGCCAGCGCGCCAAGGGCAAGCAGAAGGAATCCGGCACGAACACCGGCGGACAGTGGGTGGTGTTTCATAGTGATGTCAGATTAGGGGATTAATGTCAGGTCGGCGGGCCGGGATAGGCCTTGTGGGAGCATGGACGGATGCGGCAAAAGCGATGTTGGGTAGTTCGGGAGAGGTGTTTTCAGTTGTTATGAATACTTCCGTTCACTTCATTGCTGCGCTCGCTCCTCGCTTTTAATTTTGTTCACTGCCTGCTGTGAATAGGGGACTGAACTGCAAGCCAAGCGGAACCCGATGCGGATGGATTTCGTCCAGGCCACGACGCGGTCGACGCGGTCCGCGACGCGGCAATTGACCGCGAAATCGCCCCAACTTCCGCCCCGGTACACTTGGTAACCCTTGTATCTGCCCGATGAAGCGCCATGAGGATCGGCCTCCAATGCCGACGGATATTTCCCATAAACATCCCAGCACCACTCAAACACGTTCCCCGCCATGTCATACAACCCGTAATCATTCGCCGCGAAACTCCCCACCGGGGATGTGTAAGGCTTGTTTCCCGCTTCGTAGGTTGGATGAAATCCGGTAGAGTTCTTCTGATAGGTTTCCTGGCCATCGTTCCTGAAGTTTGCCTGGCTGTGGCTGATGACATCGCCCCATGGGAAGCGCTTGCCGCTCAGGCCGCCACGGGCCGCCTTCTCCCACTCCGCCTCCGTCGGCAGACGGTAACCGTTCGCTCCCCACTTCACCATTGCGTTGGTGATCTCCTTCTCGCTTGTCTTGTAGATGACCATCTGCTCCGCGTCCGTATAATAGCAAGGTGTCATCCCCTCTTTCACGCTCTTCGCGTTGCACCACTTCACTACCTCATACCAGCTAACCCCCTGCACCGGATGGTCCTTCGCCTTTCCGTAGCCTTCCGGCAAGTCGGTATAACCATTCTTAAGCCCCCAGGCACGCACCTCGTCCCATTCCGCCTTGCTCACTTCCGTCTTCTGCATATAAAACGCACTGACGTTCACCTTGTGCTGCGGATCGCCCACGTTCCCGACGAGTGCGTCTCCCATGGTGAACTCCCCGCGTGGAATCAGCGCGAAGCCGGATGGTATGGCTGTTTTCGGCGTGCCGGCGGCGGCCAGGCTTGCAGCGGCCTTGGCGGCAGGACTTTCGGCATGGGCCGCCGGGGTGGCTGCGAATGCCACTGCGGCGAGCACAACAATGAACATGCGGGTTCGTGGAAACATACTCATGGGGGTTCGGGGATTGGGAATTGATCAGATGATCACGGCGGAACTGTAATGGTCTGCGGGGCGGCGGGTGGTGGGGTCTTCTTCCGCCGCGACCGCTCGTAGTCGCCCTGCAAACGTCGGTAGTCTCTCCATGTCGCTGCGAGTTCCTCGGTCGAAAGCGGTTGCACGTCACCGGTCGGCGCGACCCCCACCCCCAGGCGTGCCCGGACCCGCACTTGGATCAACTCGATGGGTTCGTCCCAATCGACATCGTCGATGGTCTTGACGCGAACTACGCCGGTGGCGTTCGTTGTCACGACCCGCTTGCCATCGTGGCTGAAAGCGACCCTTGGGGTTTCACTATCATCCATCATGGAAGCGGCAACCGGTTTCCCCGTGACCGCGTCCCATAAGCGCACCGCGCCTATATTCCCGAAACCCCAAGTACCCAAGGTAAGCTCGCTTTTCATGGACGTGATTACCCATCGTCCGTCGGGGCTGAACACTGCCTCCACATCAGAGATCTGGTGTTGCATGATGGCGGAAACCGGAAGACCGGATGCCGCGTCCCATACACGGGCGGTTCCGTCTTCTGCGGAGATGACAACGCGGTTCCCGTCCGGACTGAACGACGCCAAGAGCACACTTGCCAGATGCGTCATTGGGGGTGAGATGGGTCTTCCGGTGGCGGCCTCCCAGATCCGCACCGTTTTGTCCCTAGCCGTCACGACCTGTTTCCCATCGGGACTGAACGACGCCGAGCGGAGGTTGAAACCAAAATTGCTGGAGTCGGAAACCGTTTTTCCCGTAGCCACATCCACCACCGAAACGAACTTTCCATGATCACTATTTTCCTGCGCATCGGAGAACAGAATCCGTTTCCCGTCGTAACTGAACGATGCCATGTGGGGTGTGAAACCCGTATCCGTTGGGGCGGAAACGGGCCTTCCGGAGGCAGCGTCCCAAACTCGAAACCTCTGGCCCGCGACAGTCAGTATGGATTTTCCGTCTGGACTAAAGCATGCGATCTGGACAGCCCCTTCATGCATAAAGGGGGGGGATATCGGAAGGCCCGTGGCTGCGTTCCATACGCGGGCTGTCTTATCGACTGAACAGGTAACGACCCAATTGCCGTCCGTGCTGAACGACGCGGAATTGATTTTATCACCATGTTCCATCGGGACGGAGACGCCTTTGCCTGTGGCCGCATTCCAGACTCTTGCCGCTCTCAAATTCTCCCCGGCGAGAATCCAGCGCCCGTCCGGATTGAACGATGCCCTGTAATCCGTCCATCCGCCACTCCCCCGAATCGTCGTGTTGATGGGTTCACCGGGAGGCAACTCCCATACGTGTACCATGGTGTTATCATCCGATTGGATTGGCGGAGATCCGCCGGTCGATAACGAGCCCCGCCCGAATAATCGTTCCATGCTAGAGACTGTGATTACATGCTTCTCATCTGGCGAGAAGAAAGCTTCCAAGCAACTCCATTTGTGATGCATAGGCGCGAAAACAGGCTCGCCTGTGGCGGCATTCCATATGCGGGCTGTCTGGTCGCGCGAAGCAGTGATCACCCATTTCCCATTTGGACTGAACAACGCTGAATGGACCTGCTCACCATGTTTCATGGGAGCGGCGACAGCTTGCCCTGTAGTGGCATCCCAAACTGTTGCGGTTGTGTCCAGCATTGGGAAAACCACCCATTTCCCATCCGGGCTGAAAGACGCGACGGGGATACCCGAACGTTGGCGAATTGAAGCGGTGACGGGTTCCCATGTATCCACGTTCCATACCTGGATCGCGCCGGAACTGCGCGTTCGGGCCAGTAGCCGCTTTCCATCAGGACTGAAAGGGGCAGGTATTTCGCGCGGGAAATCCACCGACTCCGGCAATACTTCGATAGAATCCGGCACCGTCGAGACAGCGAGGCCGGTTTCCACATCCCAAATTCGGGTCGGCCCATTCACCTGTTTGGCCAGCAGACGGTTTCCGTCGGGACTGAAGACTGCAAGCCCGGAAATTTGCTCCCGTAGCGATGATACCTGCTTGCCCGTGGCGACCTCCCATATCTGCGCAGCCTTGTCATCGATAACGGTGGCCAGGCGTTTTCCGTCAGGGCTGAATGTCGCGTATCTGCAATCCCCACTGTGCTCAATGTTCACGGAGATGGGCTTGCCTGTGGCGGCATCCAGAATCCGGGCGGGACTATACAGCGCCAGCCGTTTTCCGTCGTTCGAGAATACCTGAGCCCCCATATCCGGTTCGAGTTGGCAGATTGGCTTCCCCGTAAAGGTGTCCCACATCCAAGCACCTCTCGACGAACCCCTGTCTGACAGTGTCACGACTCGCTTCCCGTCTGGACTTACAAGTAAACCACCGACACTTCCTTTCTCAGAGATATCAGGAACAGGAGGCCCCTTCATTTGCGGGCATTGTTTCATCGCATTGTTCAGCGCCATGCGCGCGGCCGGGAACGGTTCCGGCGAGACGCGAAGTGCCTCGGCCAGGCAAGCTGAGGCCATGGCGGCGTCCTGGCGGTCAAACCACCAACTGATTCCCTCGTTGAAGAACTGCAGAGCCAGGCGATGTGCGGCTTCTTTCCCGCTGGCTGTTGCTTCTTGTTCGTTCTTTTGCGCCATGCTCCGCTGCCGTTGCTCCTCGGTTCTCGCGACCTCCGCGCGTCGATAGAGTGCAAAGCTCACAACGGCAGCGACCGCCACGAGCATCACGATGGAGAGCGCAAACGCCACCGGCACGCGATGCCGGCGCATGGTTTTGCGCAGGACATACC
>Ga0118677_10001385_pt2 | contig 13806 bp, 11 predicted proteins | sample AliMusrvi5mmetaG_FD_86154 | JGI IMG/M metagenome (GOLD analysis project Ga0118677, IMG submission 86154) | reverse complement strand
GAGCAACTCTTTGGCTCGAGGGGCCGTCGGAGCGCAGGAGGGTTCGGGCGGGGCGGTGGCTTTGCCGAAGAAGAAACGAGTGTCGAACGCGGCCAGGACATCGAGGGCGATATCATGGCAACGTTGGAGGAAGCGATGCGCGGTTCGGTCCGCTCGGTTTCAGTACGCCATGCGGTGGCGTGCGACCAATGCGACGGCACTGGCCAGCGTAAGGGCCGCGTTTGCATTACTTGCGGTGGTGCCGGACAAGTCGGCAAGACCGAAACTTACCAGGTGAAGATCCCAGCGGGTGTTGGCGAGGGCCAGCGGTTGCGCATTGCGGGGCGTGGTGAGGCCGGCGTGGGCGGCGGCTCTGCAGGCGACCTTTACCTGCGCGTGCGCCTGGCCCGACATCCCGATTTTGAGGTGGCAGATCAGAACCTGATTTACGATGCCGAAGTCGCCCCCTGGGAAGCTGTTCTGGGGGCGAGCATTTCCGTCCCAACATTGAATGGCAACGTAAGCATCAAAGTGCCGCCCGGAACACAGAATGGGCAGAAGCTGCGCGTTCGCGGACACGGCTTGCCGCAACGCGGTGGGGCAAGTGGTGATCTGATTGTCGAGACTCGCATCGAGGTGCCGAAGCGGGTCACGGAGTCCGAGCGCAAGTTATGGGAGCAACTCGCGCGAGAATCGCAGTTTAAGCCGCGGGAATAGCAAAGCCGTCTCGCCTGCTCATATATGCAATGGATCAGCTCGTGCGAAGCACGACCCGCGTGCCCATTCTCATCCCGAGGAGCTTTTCTGCCGAACCGCCGTTCACAGCGATCTCCAGAAAGCCGCTAGAGCCTGCGAGGGCGACCGGAGTTCTCTCGGGAACACTCTGATAGATGGTTTTGAGAGGGCAGATGCGGCGGTGCTTCGCAAATACCTCGCATGAAGCCGTGGCAACACCCTGAGTTAGCTCGCCGACAATATTGGTGATCGCATTGCCGAAGTGGTCAATATAAACCACCTCACCCTCGACCCCGTACCGCTTTCTCCGAGGCTCCGGCCAATCCAGCCGCACAAAGTCCTTCAAGGCCGGGCCGAACTTCTTGATCGGTATCCCGCGGCTCAAATGCGCGGCCGCCGGCGCAAAGACATCGCGCCCATGGAAAGTCTGGCTGACCGGGTGGAGAAAGTAGTCCTCATTCTCCAGCACGTGAATGGCCACGATCTTCTCCTTGGCCAGCGCCCAGGACAGCACCCCATTGTCCGGGCCGACGAAAACGCCACTGGCCGTCTGAACGGCGATGGCTTTGCGGCGGCTGCCGACGCCTGGGTCAACGACGGCCAAGTGAACCGTGCCCTCGGGAAAGAAGCGACAGCTCGCTGAGAGCGCGAATGCTCCGCAGCGAATGTCACCCGGCGGCAGGTCATGGGTGAGGTCAATGACCTTGGCCTTTGGCGCGATGCCGGCGATGACGCCTTTCAGGGTGCCGACGAACCAGTCATGCGTGCCGAAATCCGTGGTTAGTGTAATGACGCTCACGCCATGGAAGATAGGTCGAATCGCGACCCACGGAAATAGGGAATTGCTGAGCTACGGTGTGTGTGCGAGGGACCTCCTAGCTCGCACAGACAACGGCAGTGGTGCGCGCCTTCCGCTCATCGCGTCACTTGTTGCGAAGGCTGCATCAACCCGCCTCCGCCTCTTCTGCCTTCTGCCTACGCGAACGGGGTCTTACTGGCGTCACCTCGTAGGAACCCCAGCGAGTCCCCCATGTAGCTGGTTTAAGATTCTGAGGTTGAACCACTTGTAGCGCAGGTCTGGTTCGCTGTTCTCGGTGGCATAGGTGGGATAGTGTTCGGCGAGCCTATCGTGGGATCCGCGTGATGTTCAGATGCAGGATTGGAAAAATACGGGTCAGAGGAAGGCTCGGCTGACTGGTCCGCCAAATTGGGTTCGGAGGGTTCACCGACCCCGATTGTCAGGCTGGACGGACCAACTTGCTCTGCCACCGGACCAGTCGCTTTTCACGGAACCTTTTGGCTACCGGGAGAGGGCTGGCGGCGATTTCGGCTAACGGGAACGCTTCCGTCCAGTCAACACCCAGTATTCGGACGGCTTTCTTTCCGCGACCGGACTCTGCCAGCATGAGCACACGTTCCAACGCTCCGAGCCAACCGCGCGCCGGCAGGGAGCCGGCTTCGGCCCCATGCAATGTTTCGCGGAGGAATGCGCGGACGCACAAGAGCATAATCCTCAAGTGCTCCACGTCCCGACGTTCCTTTTGGTCCACTTTCAGCGCGAGATGCAGTTTGGAGTCTAAAAGGGAGAGAGGGTCCAGGACGCGGATTTCCTTGCCGCCCCTGTGTGCGGCGAGAGCCCATTGATCCATTTTCGCCTTCGGCATTCCCGGAAAGGGCCGCACCACCTCAATATTAGTCCTCCTATCGCCGATCTCGAATGGGATGATGCCTGCCAGCGCGGTCATCTCGCGGCTATTCGGCAGTTGCGCGCGGACACCAAAAGCCTTGGCTATGCGCAGCACATCATCCCGGTTTCCCTGGAAATCAATGTCCTTGCTGGCAAATGGCATCCACTGGGCCAGCCCAATTTCTTTCGCCAGGTAAGTCTCAGCCCAGTAATTGACTGCCTGACCGCCGATAATCACGTACGGCTTCCCTTCTGCGTCGCGCAGATCGAAAACCGCAGTGAACTGCTGAAGGCTGAAGTGCACCAGGGGCCGATTCAGACGTCAGGACATGGCTCTGAGGACTTGGGCGAGATTAGTGAGGCGCCACTTAGCAGCGTCGCCGAACAGCGACGACTGCCGTTGTACCGCGAGGGCCGCCCGCCGGCTCTTGCGTGCGCGACGCGCATCCGTCATGCGCTGGCGGGCCTCTTCGCGCTTGAGGGCTCGAATAGATTTCACGCTCACGGCTAAAAGGTACCCTGGGTCGCGTCCCCGTAAAGCCCGAAGTTGGAAATTCGTTGCTGGAGAGGCCCGTCGAGGAGAGTCGGCGCTAAAGGGAGAACATCACCTCTGCGGCATAGCATAGCAGGGCCTGCGCAGGGTCAGAACAACGTTCCTCCGCACTTCAGCGTCTTGTGGAGTGACTTTGTTCTGACCCCGCTATGCGATCTAATTCCCCGGTGACGCCTGATCTCTTTGTGCCTCACAAAGCTCTCTTTCCTTCCGGGATGCGATACGGTGAGCCTCCAACGAAAGGATACTACTAATGCAACCTACCCCGGCGCAAATCACGAGCAGCAGTTTAGAGGGCTTGGGGACAGTGGCCGCCGGAAATCCTACGCATAATATCATGAATACCGCCATTACCAGAGAGTGGACGCTCCGAACCCTCCAAGCAAGGGCGTCCGAGGCCGCCAGCAATTGCTCGTGGTGACTCTCTCGGATCTTTTGAATCCTTGCCTCACGCGCGCGTCGCCGCTCTTAAGTCCGTGTGTCCCACCATCGCCACGATTTGCCAATCCAAGGATCAAGTCGTGGTTTTAAATATGCCGAAGTCAGGTTGATGAGAATCCCCACAATCACAACGCCAAACCACCAATTTGGTGAGGACAGGCTGCTAAAGAAGTCTTTCAAGCGAAATCCTTTCTGTGAATAGTCCCATGAACAAGTCGCCCATTTCTAGAAGTCTTATTTAGCTATAGGGCATTTATTCGTATTTGGCCCTATCTTCGTCCTGCCCTTAGCTTCAGTCGGGCGAAGTCTTCGAGGAATTGGGCGCGGTCGCCATTGAGATAATGCTCGGGCAAATAACGCTTATCAGAGCAGGCCAGCACGGCAGCCAGCTCCTGCAAGGCGAGCAACTGCGGGTCAAGCGCATCAATGAAGGAGCCGACAGCCTGCTCCAGGTCGGGACGCTGGACATCCTCGTCCCGTTTGGCCAGCACAGCTTGTTCCTTGGCGCGAATGAGGATTGACTCCACGTCGCTGCCGGTCAACGGCCGGGAGCCGAGGTTCTCACGGATGTAGGCCAGGATGGGCTCGGTGAGCGAGATCTTCTTGACCTTGGCCACGGTGGTAAAGAGTTCGAGGACATCATCGGGCCCCTGGGCCGGGAACAGCGGGATGCAAAGACCGAAGCGGCCCTGGCGCTTCATGTCAATGGAAAGCAGGTCTGGCCGGGAGGTCATCGCCACCCAAAGTTCGCGCCCGCGCAAGGTGGAATCCCCGATATGGGCCGCGAAGGCGGCGAAGACGCGTCCGGAGACTCCGCTGTCGCCGTCCGCTTCGCGGTCACCGAACACAGCGTCAGCCTCGTCCACGACGACGATGACCGGCCCCAAGGCCCGAATAGTGAGAAGGATACGGGCCTGCTGGCGCTCGGTGTCGCCGACCCATTTGGAGCGGAACTCGCCCATTTCCATCACCGGCAAGCCGCATTCGCTGGCAAAGCAGTCTATGAGAAAGGACTTGCCGACGCCGACACGGCCGGGAACCAGGACGCCGCGTTCAATGACGTCGGTCTTGCCGTTCTTGATGAGCCAGGCCAATTCACGCAGCCTTTTCTTGACAGCAGTGTGCGTGGCAACGAGGTCGAGACTCACGCCGGCCTTTGGGTCCTTAAAGCGCACCAGGCCCTGGCAATACTCCTCGATCAGACGCTTCTTGCTGGTGGTCAGGTGTTCCTGCGTGACGCGGATGCCGTTGCGAATGGCCTCCGCCAGGAAATGGCGTATTCGCAGCAGGTTCAGCCCCGAGGTGCGCAACGCGAGTTGCTCGCCCGTATAATCGCTCCAATCGGAGAACGGTTTGCCGTCCGCCATCTCTTCGGCCCAGCCGGATTGGAGAAAAAGGAACCGGTCGTCGGTATCCGGCAGCTCGATCCGTACCTGCGCAACGTAGGGATTTTGAAGCAGGCTGGGGCTCAGTCCGTCGGCGGATTCGGTGACCATCACCACGCCGATGTCCAGCCGGGCGAGCTCGGGCGCAGCCGCCCATTTGAGGAACGTGACCAGGTTCATCCGCTCCTCCATGCTCGCATTCGCCTCCTCGCAGGCGGGGATCAGCTTTTCCGGGAAATCGATCACCAGCGTGATGCCCCGCCATTTCTCTTTCTCCTCGGCAACGCGCAGGAAGAAGCGGCGGAGCAAAGGCGCCAAGTGCAAGAGGTCGCGCGGCGGGCCGGAGGCATGGAAATTGGTGTTCTCGACGTTGTCATAGACTTCCAGCCATTCGAAGAAGCGCTTCTGCATGTCGGCGGAGCCGAACGTCAAGCCATCGCTGATATCGTAGAACAGCAGGCAGGCTCGCTCGGGGAAGAGGCGGCGCACCAGAAACGTCTTCAGCGGCACGTAGCTGACGTGCGAATTGTCCTGCACGGGAAACAGGTCAAAGATGTTGCCGTGGAGGATGAACAGCGAATAGGTGCCGCCGTTCCAGCGGCGGGCCAGTTCCAAGGCCCAACCTTTGAGGGGGAGACGGGAGGGGGAGGAGGCAGGAGTGGAAACGGGAGGTGCGGTTTCGGTTTTCATTTCGGGGATAGAGGAAGTCCGAAGTCCGAAGTCCGAAGTCCGAAAGAAGGCCGAAATCCGAATCCCGAAGGCCAAGCCGCGGCGTCTGCAAACCCTAAGGAACAATTCTTGGCCTCGGAGACGCAATGAACTCCGCGCAGCAACCGAACTGCGCGAAGCGTTTGGAGTGCGCGGAGCTTGCTGCCGCTATGGGACGCGCCAAACCGGTCGAAAGCGCCAGCAAGCTGGTCGCACTCCAAACGCTTCGCGCGGTTTGGTTGCGGCTCTGGGAATCGAGGGACACTTCTTCGGCATTCGGATTTCGGCCTTCTTTCGGACTTCGGACTTCGGACTTCGGACTTCATCATCGCTGCTTCTGGCGAGCGGGGTAATTCTTCTTAAAGGGCACCCCTTCGATGATCGGCGGCGCTTCCGCAGCCGTGGCGGAGGCGGTGCGCAAAGGTGTAGCAACGGCCTGATAACCGACTCGGAGTTCGGTTGGGGGCATGTCGCCTACGAGGTCCTTGAACTCATCCATTTCGGAGAGCCACTTGTTAGTCTGGTCGAGATGTTCGACAGTGGCGTCAATCCGGGCGGTGAGGGTCTCGGCGTTCTTGGTGGCGACGGCATCGGCGCGGATGAGCTTGATCTGCTGGTCGAGGCGATCTTGTTCGGAGACGACCAAGGCCAAGTTGGACTCAGCCTGTTCGCTGCGTTGTTGGCGTTTGCGCAGAACTTCAAGTCGCTCCAGGCGCGAGCCCAGGTAGCGTTGCTTAGTGTCCAGGGTGGCGGTGTTGCCTTTGGCTTTGAGTGCATCGAGCTCAGCGTTCAGGCGGGTAGTCTCGGCTTCAGCGTCCTTCAAAAGGGCCGGCAGGTTTTCGCTCCGCTCAGTCTCCAGAAACTGGTCCAGCGAGGCCTGAATGCTCAAGAGGCGCAGGTAGGTCCACATGAGTTCGTCCAGCTTGCGCAGGCGTGGATCGGTGCCCGGGTCAGCGGAGGCCAGGAGATTATCCGCACTGGCGGTTTCGATGTCGCGGCAGACAGCGGCAAGCCGGTTGTAGCATTCGCGACGCTCGGGTGAAAGTGAAGCGAGGAGAGAATCCCGCCGCTGAACGAAGGCGGCGACCTTCTGCACTTCCTCCGCTTTCTTGACAGCCTCGTTGCGGCGGTCCACCCAACCGCGGAAGAACTTGAGGTCGGGAAGGTAGATCCAGCCCAGTGCGTAACAGGTCGCACCCGCGATGAGCGGTAGGATCATCCCGCTCATGAAACCTAGCCCGAGCGTTAGCACCCCTAGCGCCGCGTGCTGCGGGCTTTTCAGGAACTCGCGGTGATAGTTTGGCGCTTGTTCGTCCATGCGACTCTGCGCTCAGTGTAGTTAAGGCGCTGATTTAGGAACACACAAAAATAGGGGAGCGGGAAATCCGAAGTCCGAAGTCCGAAGTCCGAAGGAAGGCCGAAATCCGAAGACCGAACTGGGAACCTAGGCTGAAGTTGATCTTCGAGGTAGGCATAGGACTTCCATGTTCACACTTTGACGCTATGCGGTGCGGAAGATTCCTCTTCCAGCCGCCGCAGAAGCGACTGGCAGAAGTTGATGAACCACGGTTTTCGTCGGATTTCCTCGGGCGGTTCAGCAGGGCGCGGCACCTTCATGATGTCCACCAACCGTCCTGGGCTGGGGGCCATCAAAAACACCCGGTCACCAAGATAGACCGCCTCCTCGACGGAGTGGGTCACCAGGAAGACCGTGCTTTGCTGTTCGCTCCATAGTTGGATGAGGAGCTCCTGCATCCGCAAGCGGATACCGGGGTCCAGCGCGCCAAAGGGCTCATCCATCAACAGTATGCGGGGCTGAAGAATGAGCGTGGCAGCGATAGCCACACGCTGTTGCATGCCACCGGAAAGCTCTGAAGGATATTTCCGTTCGGAGCCCTCCAGGCCAACCTTCTTTACCCACTCGGAGGCCCGGTCCAATCGCTCGGAGCGTGCGACGCCCCGCAGCCGCAAGCCGAAGGCGACGTTGTTGATCACGTTCAAGTGCGGCAGCATCGAATATTTCTGGTCCACGAGCCCGCGGTCAGGTCCCGGCTCCATTACCGGCTGGTTCAGCACGAGCACCTGGCCACTGGTGGCGGGGAAATGAGGTTTCAGGCCGGCGATGATGCGCAGCAACGTGGACTTCCCGCAGCCCGAGGGGCCAACGATGGTGATCAACTCCCCGACGTTGGGCAGGTCTTCGATCGTAAAGCTGATGTCTTGCAGGGCGAGTTTGGCCTCGGCCCCGTTCCCGAAAGACTTGCAGACCTTCTTAAAGGTCACCACGTCCGGAGGCCCGAGGAGGTGCTGCGGCGGCGGAGCCGGAAGCAAGCCCTCGGCTTTGTCGGGCTTCGCGTGCAAGGGAGCGGCGCCTTCGGAGGGATGACTGGGGTCAGGCATAACTTACTTGTTGGTCTTGCGGTAAGGAAAGAGCAGGTCGCCCCCCAGCCGCCACAACTGGTCACACGCCAATGCAATGAGCACGATGACGATAATGATCGCAAAGATTGAGGCGGTTTGGCTGCGCCGTTCCGAGACCCCGATCAAGGCGCCGAGTCCGTACTCGGGCCGCACGTAGACTTCCGCCATGATGATCCAGCCCCAGCCCACGCCATAAACACCGCGGAGATGGTCCCAGATATTGGCTTTCGCAACGGGAAATAGCACGTGCCGCACAAGCTGCCATTGCGATGCCCCCTTGGTAACGGCTACATCCAGATAGGCCGAAGGGACGTCCGCGATGTCCTTGATCACGAGCGGCAGCAGCGCGACAAAGCAGCCGATGAACAGGAATCCAATCTTCTGGGTTTCACCGGTGCCGAACCAGGTCAGACTGAGGGGGATAAAGACGACAATCGGGACATAGGCACCGGTCAGGGCGAGGGGTCGAAAGAAGGCCGCGACGGATGTAAACGTGGCCATGTAAACCCCGAGCGGCAAGGCCACAATAGCTGCCAGTGCAAAACCGGTCGTAACCCGCACCCAGGAGGTCAAAGCGCTACGCACAAGGCCCTGCTCCAGGTGCAAGGGCACGAACGACCGCATGACCTCGACGGGGCTGGGCAGGATCAGCGGTTGAACCATGCGTTCCCCAATCTGGCCGCGCGTCAGGAACCACCATACCGCCAGCACTACCCCCACGAACAAGACGGTTAGCCCGACCGCGCGAGTGTAATCCATCTCCCCACGGACCCGGAGTCCGGCCAGGCGCACGACCAGCGTCAGCAGGATGACGAACGCCAGCGCGAATATCAGAAAGCCAAGCATGTGAAGGTAAACGAGTTAATCAGGTTATACGGGCTCGGGGCGCTGGCTCGGGACGTTGACGGAGCGCGAGACGTCCCTGGCTCGCAGCACGTCGGGACCGACAAGGAGCGTGAAAGCGCTTTAGTCGCCATTTCGCGTTCGTGGCCGCTGCGAGCCGGGGACGGCTCGCGGTCCGGCGGTGCTCTACGAGCCCGACTCAAGCGGGAACACCTTGATCTCAACGCGCCGGTTCTTCTTGTTGTTGTCGGCGTTGCTCGGGTCGGTGCAACCTGGCAGCGGATTGTCCCAGCCGTTGCCGACCACCTTGAACTTGTTGGGGTCAAACTGATACTTCTCCATGATGGCCTTGCGCACGGCGTCGGCGCGGTCGTAGGAGAGCTGGCGGACCAGGTCGGTGGGGACGATACCCTTGCGGCTGGCGTCGGTGTTGCCCTCGATAATGATATAGGCGTTGCCGAACTTGCCGGCCAGCTTGCCGATTTCCTCCAGCGTGGCTGGGATGCTCGGGTCGTACTCCGCGTTGAGCACTGTCTTGTTCGGCTCGAACGACACCAGCACTGCTTTAGTCAGCACTTGGCCCGCGCCCGCCTCGGCGCTCATCTTCATCAGCGCATCGGGCTTGAAGGTCGGCTGTGAAAGGTCGCGGACATCCTTGTACGCCTCTGACAAAGCGGCCAGAACGCTGGCTGCTTTGACCTTGGCCGCAGGCACCGTGGAACTGATGGTGCCGAGGGACTTATAGATGAGGGAGGCGCTGTTCCAGACGACTTCAAAGCTTGCGGGGTTGAACGGATCGAGGAAGAACTTGGCGTTCTCACGGTAGTTGGTCAGGTGGGCATCGCCCTCGGTTATCCCGCCATCTTTGCCGACCATGTTCTTGCAGTCCTCGGCTGGCAGGCTGAAGGCGGTGGCCAAGGCTTGCGCGGCACGGGCCGGGTCCTTGCGCACCATGTCCACACCTTCCAGGATGCCGCGCACCAGGCCAGACACGATCTCCGGGTGGTCGCGGAAGAAGTCATTACGCACCGCCCACACGTCGGCGATCAAGTGGTTTGCTGTCCCGGTCGTCACCACGAGGCGCGATCCTTTGAGCTTGTCGGTGACATTGTAGATATCCGGCGACCAGCCTACGAAGGCATCGAAGGACGGGTCTTGCACGAAGATTTTCGCTGCCGAAGGCGCGTCAGCCGACCATTTGAAATCTATGTCACCCGGGTCAATGCCCGCATCAATGAGCAGCGACATGATGAAATAGTGGCTGGGGGAATTCTGGGCCAGCACCACTTTCCTGCGCTTGCCGTCCTTGATCCGAAGGTCGTTGATGCTGCGGATGTCGCCTCGGGCGACCATGCCGTCGCCGCCCGCGGAGAAGTCAACCTGCTGGCACACCACGGGCACGGTGCGGGAGTCTTTGACCAGTTCCGGCGCAAACAAGGCGATCATGTCCAGCGTGCCCCAAAGGATGTGGCTTTGGCCGCTGGCGAACAGGTCGCGCGCCTTCACCGGGTCATCCACGATGGCCAGATGCACATAGAAGCCGTATTTCTTGGCAAAGACGCTTTGGTCGTTCGCGTCCATGCCGCCGTTGGCCATGATGATAGGCGCCCAACCGGGCCAGACGTTGATAGGGAACTCGACAACCAGTTTGCCGTCCTTCATCTCCTTCTTGTAGTCGCTGACGCCGGTTACGGCGGGGATGCCCGAGCGCTCGACCAGAGTCGCTACATTGGTGCCCGCCAGCAGGGGGATGTCCACTGGGACGGCTTTAGCTTTGGCGATGTCTTCCTTCACCTTGGCGACATCCACCGATACATTCTGGGGCTTGCTCTGGGGCGCGATCTTGTCCCACCAGCGATACACCCCGAACCCGACCATGGCGAAAACGATAACAGTTAAAAGGATCTTTCCACGTGTTGGCATACGATTAAGGGAATTGGGGTGATGGAGTGATGGAGTGGTGGAGTGATGGGAAGAATCCCAACACCGCACCATTCCTCAATTCCAGCACCAGTTTCATTTGTCAGTTCACTACTCCACTACTCCACTACTCCACTACTCCATCACAGCGCGCCTGGCTCACCGCTCCGGGATCTTCTGTCGTTCCGGTTGAGCCGCAGGGGGCGTCGCCGCCGTCGCCGCCGCGGCTGGTTGCACCATGCCCATTTTCTGTTTGTATTCCTGGAACAGCGCCGCGCCGCGCATCTTGCGGGCTTCCTGCTGGCGGGCGATCCCCGAGCCCATTTCCCTGGCCAGGTCGAGCGTCGCGCGCATCTGGCCCTCGCCTGAGGCCGCAGATTGCCGGAGCTGCTGCATGGACTGGCCCATCTCGCCGCCCATCATGCCCTGCAATTCGGTGATCGAGCTCTTCATCATGCCAGAAAGGTTCTCGAGCGAGCGCCCGATGGCGACCTTGGCTTTGACGGCCTCGAACTCGCGCTGGAACCTCTGAATCTCGCGCAGGCTCTCGGCGATGATCGAAGTATTCTGCCGGTAAAGCTGTTCCAGGCTGTCGGCCTGCGCTTTGTTTTCGTTGAGGTCGGCTTCGAGAGTAGCCAATTCCTCGGCGTAATGAGCGCCGTTGGCCTCGTCATTGGCCGCCGCAGCCGCCTGGAGCATGCTTTGCAGGTCCGCCCGCTGACGGTCCTGGCGCTTGATCTGGTCGCGCAGGAGCGCGATCTGCCCGGCTAGCTGGCCGTTAGCATAATGCGCTTTGTCGGCCTTCGCCTTCGAATCACGGATGCCGCGCTCGACCACTGCCTGGTTGATCGCGTCCGTCTCAGTCGCCTTCTCCGCCATCAGGCCCAACCATATAAACACCCGCTTAATCGCTCTAAACATAGGGATTTCTTTCTTCGACTTGCTGGTTATTACTTCTTCACCGGCTCCTCTTCTTCGAGGAGGATCTTACGCTGGAGAATATACTCCAACTGTGTATTGAGCTGTTTCTCGTCGGCCGCGCCGGCGACGGTCGCGCCGAGCTTCTTGATCGAAGCAAACTGTTGGGCAGCCACGTCAAACGCCACGAAGTGAACGGACAGCGAGGAGTGCTTCTCCTCTGCGTGCCGCTTGATGTCCGGCATGACCGCCTCCGGCGTCGGCCCTTCGGTGTTCAGGCCGTCAGTGATGACCAGAACATGTTTGCGCGAGAGCGGAGAATTCAGGACCGTGCGGCTGGCAATGTTCAGTGCGTTGCCCAGCGGCGTGTTGCCATTGGGGGAGGAAAACTTCCGTGCAAAGTCCTCCAGAGCCGCCTCATCAAACGGACCGAATTTGACGGCCTGTTTGGCGGAGTTACCACTGAACACGAATAACCCAGCGTCAACTCTCCGGGCGGTGCCACCCGTGGAACTGGTGGCATAGGCTTGGAGGTGCTTCGCCACGGCGGTCAGCGCGCGATTGGCAATCACATATTTCGGCGACATCCGGCCCGTGCTGTCGCGCACGGAATCGTGCATGCTGCCGGAGGTATCGTAGATAATGGCCAGCGCGACACCGTCTTCCTCAGCGCCACGGCAAGTTGTGCCCTGTTCCAGCGCAACCAGAGCAGTCATGACAGCGAGCGATAGAACGATTTTCATAATCAACCTGAGCCTTTCTCCCATTGCTAACCGCATGCAACAGCAAACAGTTAGCAATAGAACTGCGACGTGTCAACATATCCCAGTTTATTCTCCTCTTCGCATCTATAAAAGCGCCAGGCGTTTGTAACGCTACGAATTCCCGAAGCCAGCCCAAAACCGTAGCAGAATTGGTTCATAGAGCGGGAGTAACTGTCGAACTGGCGCTTGCCACTTCTGATAACGCTTGTAGTGCCTAGCGACATAGTGCCTGATTTGGTCGGACAACACACATTTACACTTGATGCTCGTTTCGTCATGACGCCGCGCCAAGTCAAAATCTCCTTTAGACGCAAACCGCACATCCGCGAAGGCGCCGTCAAAGCCTTCTGCACGGTGCGAGTTCCTGGCCGACGGTATCCGAAACAACTGCACCTTGGATATTTGCCCCCAGGGAACGAACTGCCGCACGCCCCGCCCCCGAAAATCGAAGCCGCGCTCCGGCGTCATTGGCGCCGGTGTTTCGGCCACGAGGACGTTGCGATAGACTGGAGCGATGCCAGAGAAAAATGGACTGGTTCGGTCGAGCGCAAACGCGCAAAGATCGATCGGTCTGAAGCCATCGCTCAACTGAACTATTGGCGGGCGCAAGATGGTGAATTCATTATGGAGCGTTTCGGTGGACCAACGAAACCGACCGAAGCACCGTCAGAGGAGATCCCTGAGAATCAGGAGGCCACGGCCAAAGATTTCAATGAGGGGCTCCGCCGGACCCTTGCAGTTCTGATTTCAAGACTCCCCAAGGCAATGCGCTATGACGTCGATGACTGGTGGTATTACGAAGAAATACCGCGGCTGCTCTATGGTTTTTACCGCTACACGCAACGACACCAGGGACGTCCTTTCTCGAAGCAGGCTTTTCTCGGCTACTTGAATGGCAACCTTCGAAGGGGGTTTGCCGCAAACCAGTATTTGCGTCAACGGAACAGACAATGTCCCAAGCTATCCCAGGGCTCCCTCGAAAATATTCCTTCCAGCGAGAACCTTGGCGAAGACTGATTTGGGATTTCCTGATTACTCATACCGTCTTCTTGAGCGCCAGCACACATCTCGGTATAGTATTGAATAAACCACCGGTTTCAGCTAAGTATTAGCCATGACTTCTGCCACCGAAGAAATCATCCGCGTTTGCGAGGCGCTGCCGCCGGAGAAGCAAACCGAGGTCGCCGACTTCGCCCGTTTCCTTCTCGCCCGAAAAGCCGACGAGCGATGGGAGCAATTACTGGCCCATCCTGGCCTACGACCGAAATTGGATGCCTTCCTTCGTGAGTCCGCTACCGAGGCTGACGAACCGCTCGATCCGCAACGCCTGTGATTTCCCGCGCGCGGCCCAGCTTCTGGCGCGCTTACGGCTCGCTGGATCCCCGCGTCCGCGAGGCTGCGTGCCGCGCTTATCGGCTGTTTCTGGACAATCCACACCACCCCGCTTTGCGT
>Ga0118677_10010858_pt1 | contig 13809 bp, 11 predicted proteins | sample AliMusrvi5mmetaG_FD_86154 | JGI IMG/M metagenome (GOLD analysis project Ga0118677, IMG submission 86154) | reverse complement strand
TGACGATGCTCATTATCCTTTATTTCGGGTAAAAAGTTTTTTAATTAAATATTTTTTTATCATTTTATTAAAAAAACTGTTCCTAGCAGAAAAAAGTGAGGCTTTTACGTTATCACGGAAATCAAAGTATTCCTGTTCGCTTGCGGAGGGGTTTGCATTTTGTTATAACATATAAAAAGCCTTGACACAAATTTGGGTTGACACTATGAATTTAAATGATTTTTTATTCCAAACGGGAAAACAAATAATGCCACACTGCAAACCAAGACAAGGCATCAGCTATTCTGTTTCATAAATCAAGTGCGCATTCCGCATAAACAGGATGCGTTTTTTTATTATCAGAGAGGCTATGGCTATAAAAGATGTTAATAAGTAGGGAATTGGAAAAGCACACTCATTCGTAAGGGTAGCTCGAAAAGGTACCGATTTGAAACATACGGAGAACTGGGACTGCCGGTTTGAGAATACTGTATAACGGCAGGAGCTTCTCTTTATCCAAAAAATTTTTTTATTTCAAAACTCTAATTTCTAAAAATTTTATGGTTAAAATTATGAAAAGATTAAACATGCTATCTCTCGCCGTTGCAATCGTGCTGCTGGTGTGTAACTCTCCTGCTTTTGCGGGCAGGATACCCGACACGGGAGACCCAAGCGAGCCCGCCTGCAACCCCCGTTCCTTCACTGACCTTGGAAACGGCATTATGACGGACAATGTTACCGGCCTTATGTGGCAGCAGGACACGGCCCCGGGCACCTATACCTGGAAGCAGGCTCGCGACTATTGCTCTAACCTGACCCTTGGCGGCTATAGCGACTGGCGTCTGCCGACAATACAAGAGCTGTCAACCCTAACCGACAGCAGCATCCCGTCTCCCGGGCCCGCTATAAACACCAGTTACTTCCCTGACACGATGGCGGCCTATTACTGGTCCTCTACGGCCAGCGCCCGCGGTTTATTCAAAGCCTGGCGCGTGGATTTCAGTGATGGCTATGTAAATTACAACGGCAAGAGGAACGCCTGCTATGTTCGCGCGGTGCGCGGCGCAACACCAAGTAATAATTTTGTCGATAACGGCGACGGCACAATAACAGACACCAGCACGGGCCTTATGTGGGAAAAGGCAACCGATGCAAACACCTACACCTGGACACAGTCAAAGGACTATTGTGAAAATCTGGCCCTTGGGGGGCATAGCGACTGGCGCCTGCCTACGCGCAATGAACTGCAAACTCTTGTTAATTACGGCCGCTTTAATCCTGCTTTCAGCATGAGTTATTTCCCTCCCTTCAAAAAGAGTTATTTCCCGGGCACGGCGCCGTCCTATTACTGGACGTCTACGACGAGTGCTACCAGTGCAAGCATCGCGTGGTACGTGCATTTCAAATACGGGTATGTGCACTACATCGATAAAATGCTCTACAACCATGTTCGCGCGGTACGCGCGGAACAGTGCGGGGCATCAGGTCCTTAAAACACCATGACGGCCGTTCCAGACAGTCCATGCCCGGCACAGCAGGTTTTGGGAAAAGCTAAAATAAAGATCCGCAATTTTCGCGACAACACCCTTGCGCACAACGCAGTGGGCCGCAGGATCATCAAAATTTATTGCAACAATGCCACCCTTTACCGCAGCCCAGCGAGTGCTTGAAGCAATTACTCCAATGGTTGGGAGAAAAGAAGACTAAGCTTTAAAGCTTGTGCGAAAAATTCTCATACCGGATTCATCCGGCCTGCACGTGCTCTGCAATAATTCGCGCACATTATTCGTACAGGCTCTTAGAGACACTAGCACCTTGAACCATTCAATAACGCACATGTGACCGAATGAACCAACGGAGTAAACACTATCTTATTCTCGCCCTGGTAATTTCCTGGGTGATTTTTATGCTCCTGTCTTTGCGTTTTGGTTTTCTGAACATGTTTTCTTACTCGGCCTCACAATTCAGCACCAGGGGAATAGATTTTTTCTGTCTGCCGAGGTCCTTCTTGAATTTGCTGGAAATGCGAAGCATGTTCGACACCTGGGGCGCAACGGCTTATGGGCCGCCATACAGCACCGGGTACGGGTATGTTTATCATCCGGCGTTTGGCCTCCTGGTGGGGTTCTGGTTTTCTTTCTTCACGCCCTGGACCAGCTATAGTTTATTCGTTCTTTTCTCGATAGTTCTGCTGGCCTGGTCGGCCCAGGTGCTCTCCAGGTGTACGGCCGACCCGGTACGCAAAAGCGCCTGTTATCTGTTGCTGCTGTGCTCATTCCCCACCTACTGGATTTTGCATATGGGAAATATCCACGCGATATCGGTATGCGGATTTGCCTTTATCATGGCGGCGCTGTTCAGTCTTGCCTATCGCAAAGATGCGCCGAACCGTATTCCCGAGCAGGCATATTTGCTTAGCGGTCTTCTGATGTCGTTTTTTACCAAGCCATTCGCCCTGCTGTATCTCCCGCTCCTTGTGATGAACAGGGAAACAAGAAAAACGGCTATTCTAGGTTTGGCAATCTACGGCGTCGTGTCACTTATATTCCTGCAAGTGCCCCTTTTTAATCCTGAAAAGATAGACTCCATCGAGATGCTTCAGATCGCCATGAACCCGGAGTTTATCAAAGAGAATTTGAACGTGTACAAAAACAATTTTGTTCTTAATAAATACATGAAAGACAACAGCATGCACTGGCTGCACATTGTCGCCCAGTCTGATTTTTACTGGAACCATGTGGATATTTTTTCACTGTCCGCTTTTACCAATACATTGGCCGGCAAAATCCTTCCGAAATTTATCTATAAACTCCCGCTGCTGATCGCTCTGGCCCTGTCGGCCCTTGTGGTTCTGATTCGTGACAGCAAAAAAAGGCTTGAACTGTCTCTGCTGCTTGCCATGGCTTTGACCCTGACGTTTTTCCTGTCCTACAATACAGTCTGGGAATATCATTTTGCGCTGTTTCAGCCGGCGGTCGTTATACTGATGCTGTTGCGGGATGAGGCGGGCTTTTGCAAGAAGTGGACTTCGGTGGCGCTGGGGGTATCTTTTTTTCTGTACCTTCCGACCTGCTACGTTTTCTTCAGTGATAAAGTGACCGACCGTTTTATGCTGAGTGTGATACGGGCGGATAAAGTCGTTCCGGCGCTGATCCTTTATTTGATCCTGATCGGAATCTCCGGCGCACAAATGGCCAGGGAGATTGTAAAAAGAAGCAGAGCCGTTATTTCTTCATGAGCTTCTCTTTTTCAGCCAGACCCCAGTTGAGATTATTTTTCGCCAGCTGCAATGCAGGGTCAAGCTCTATTGCCTTGCGACAGGCAGCGATACCCTCATCAATTCTTTTCAAAAGTATATAAGCAACGCCCAAATTGTTATAGACCACAGCGCTGTTTGGCTTCAGTGCTTTTGCCTTTTCAAGAGGCGCGAGGCTCTTTTCCGGCTGATTTTTGTTAATATAGGCTATAGCAAGATTGAGATAATTATCGTAAGTAGGATCGGATTTAGCCGTATCTTCAAGTTGCTCTACAGCTGTTTGAGAGAAAATCCTTCCGCCAGACCAATGAGGTGCAGTTTTAAAGAGCAAAAAGGCAATAGGTAAAAGCAAAAGCAAAACAATACCCGTTAGATAGAGGGGCTGAATTTTTTTTTCTGTCATGTGACCATTCCTTTTTTCATTATTACAGTTAATATTTCAAAACTTCCTCTATTTTAAAAGAAGGATTGATGCGCAATCTGGAGATAAAACTTTTGCTGTAAAAACCATAGCATTTGTACCGTGATTCCTTCATATTCATTACTATCGCCAAACTATAGCTGTTTTTAAATTTTTCATCGTTAAAAATGTTCTTAAAGATGATATTGTCCCAGCTTAAAGGGTCGCAGTAGTAGGCTTTCTCCTGGCTGAGGGCTATCGGCTGATCAGTTCGAAAAGAGGTGGGGTTTAAAATATCCGGCGAAATCTCATAGAACACTTCTTTATTAAATGCAGCATGAGCTCTGGGGCCGTACTTTATGGCATCGGCATGCGCCATTTTTGTATGGTTTAATCCCATCATGTCATAAACTATTCCGTTATAGGCATAGGCTATCCCCCCCGCTGCACCATAGCCAATGGTCGGCAAGAAGCCACTAAAAATCAGGTTGAGCTGTTCTCCATTTTCGCGGCATTTGAGTGCAATAGTATATTCTGAAATCGTCCTGAAGGCATGGTCTTTCGGTATAAACCCTGGCTGATTATGGCTGTAAAAAATATCCCAGCCTGCAGGATTTGCGTAGAAAAAGAATAAATTGAATAAAACGGCAACTGCAGCAATTTTTGCTCTTGTAAAGGATCGATGAAAAATTAATACCAGGTAAAGAAAGGGCACACATAGCAGAGGATATATATTCTGATAAAATCTAAAATCATTAAAATAATCCCCTCCTTCAATTACTGGTAAAATAAGACCGATTAGAATAAAAACAAAGGTAATCATTGCCAGGGGAATGATCTGCTGTATTTCCTTCTCGAGATGCTTGAGCTTTTCATGACGCCGAAAGAGAAACAACCCTGTTAAGGCCAGGAAAGAAAAAAATATTATTGTTAAAATCAGGCTATAGTATGTGAAGAACGCTGTAAGATACCGAAGCCCTTCACTGAAATTGTTCATAAAAGACAAGGAAACTTTAGCATAAAAAGTGTTCGGCAAGGGGTAGCCAAAATACACGACTCTAAAAACAGTCAGGGCAGCAGCGGTTCCCAAAAAAGATAAGAGCGGCAAAAAGCTTTTTTTTGAGGACGTTATCGGATCTTTGATTTTTGCAGTCCCTATAATATAAAAAAGGGCAATGAAGACTGGCGCCCAGACCATACCTTCCGGCCTGCTTAAAACAACAAAAGGAACAAGCGCAAAAAGATGCAAACAATCTTTCTCAACAACATTCTTCTTTTGCTGCAAATTAACCAAAAATGAAAAACCTAGAATAATTAGAAGGCTGTACAGGGCGTTGTCCATAAGCGATAGGATGAGCCGGCTGTAATACGCGGGATTTGCGAGCATAACGGACAGATAAGCGGCAGCACAAAAATAATAAAACAGAGGTGTTGCCGAAAGGTTCCGGAAGGTTTTTTTTAGCGCATTTAAAATCAAAAAAATAGCTGCGGAAGCAAAAATAAAATTCATCACCATCAGGGCCGGCTCCGGACTGTCTCGCCAAAAAAAGAAGAGACAAAGAACTGCGAGATAAAGCGGGCTTGAAAAGCCTTCAACCCGCTCTTGCCCGGCGCCGTAGACGATCCCTTTCCCGGCAACGATGTTTTTGGCGTACACCATGAAAATGTTGGCATCGTCGACCCCGCAAAGCGGCTTTCCCAGCGCCATATAAGCGAGGACAACACAAACAAAGAAATAAACTAGAATGGCGGATATAATAACCAGCTGCTGCCGGTGATTACTGCTGAGCACTCTGCCTGCAGTTTGCATGTATCTCCTGCAAAAAAACATATCCTGCCTAAAAAACTGTTGAGAAGTTCAAATAAGGCGATGGGCTGTGCGTTTTTTTTGAAATATGAAAACCGCCTTCCCTGTGTGCATGGGCTGCCTTTTACTATTTTTCCCGAAAACCGCTCTTTTGGTTGGCAAAAATAAAATCGCGCTGAATGGCGAAATTGGCCAGAAAAACAACTGGTTCGGCCAGAAGCTTTGCGGCAATGACGGGCAGGGGCGTGAATATCACCAGCCCTTTTATGAGCAGATAGGAAACAAGTCCCGATACGCAGACAAGGGCGAAATATTTCGGCAGCGTATCGGCAGTGCTTTGGCCGGAGTAGAAAACAGCCCGCTTTACCGCAGCGTAATTAAACCCCATTGACACAAAACGTGCCGAAGCCTGGCTTGCTGAAATACTTCCGCTGAGGTTAAAGACCAGGATGAAAACCGCATAATCAATCGCGGCGGACAGCAACCCCGCAAGCGTAAAGCGCAGCAGCACGAAATATATCCGCATGGAATCAATAAGTGGATTGAAGTGCGAAGACTTGTTCCCCTCCAGGTAGACTGTCCGGATTGGTTCTTCGACTATCTGCCGATTGGTGTATTTGCAGGCCAGCAGCATATCAAGCTCAAACTCATAGCCGTTGGTGCTCAGCTTCAGCAGCACGGGAAACATGCTTTTGGGGATCCCCCGGAGGCCGGACTGGGTATCGGACAGGTTCTTTCCGGTCAGCAAACGGAATATCGCCCTGGTCACATTGTTGCCGATCCTGCTGCGCAATGGTACGGTAGCATTAAAAGCGCGTACGCCCATGACCAGGCTTTCCGGATTTTGTCGGAGAATATTGGCAACCCTTACGGCATCCTCAACCAGATGCTGCCCGTCGGCATCAACCGCGACTACACCAACCAGATCTTCAAAATGGCAGTAGGCATGGTTCATGCCCGTTTTAAGTGCCGCTCCCTTGCCGAGATTTACCGCATGCCGAAGCAGGCAAACCTTATCGATATTTCGAATTTCATTGAAATAGCCGTCACATTCTGCCTCGCTGCCGTCATTGACGACAATAACTGCAGCGAAATCCGCGGCAGCAAGGCCCCGGATCAGCTGAACCAGCGCCTCCGTGGGGTTATATACAGGTATGAGCGCTACTATCTGCATAATGAGCTACCCTGATTTTTTTGTTTACTTTTGCTGTGCACGGCTTTTTTCGGCCGCCATTTTCTCGCTATTTGCCCAGGCCAGATTGTTTCTTGCCTGCTGATTGTCGGGATTCAGCTTTACGGCCTGTTCACCTGCCTCAAGCGCTTTGTCCCACTGCTTCAGCTCATTATAGGCTGCGCAAATATTATTATAGGCCAGGTCATAGCCGGGCCGCAAGTGCAAAGCCTTTTGCGCCGATTCAATACACTTGGCGAACTCACCGGAACGATACTGAACAAGGCTCATGTTGAGATAGTATTCCGGCGTTGCAGCAGGGGGGCTGTTTTCAGCCTTTGGCCGGCCCGTGCCGCTCACTTTCAGCAGCTTCAGCGCAGTCTCATCCTCCGGTGCGATAGCAAGCGTCTGAAGGGCAAGTTCAGTAGCTTTTTTTGCCTCGCCGCGCTCCTGATAAATTGTCATAAGCAGGTGGTGAGCATCCATATACGCAGCAGCTAAACTTAACGTTTTTTTAAGATTTTCTATAGCATCATCAAAGCGATTTTGCGTATTCAGAAACCGGGCATAATAAAAATACCCTTCAGGACTACCTGGCTGCAGGAAGATCGCCTTTTTAAAATACTGTTCCGCCTGCGCAGGTTTTCCGGTTGCTTCGTTCAGCACCCCCAGGTTTATATGCAGGGTCGCATACGTTGGGTACAGGGTCTGCGCCGCCAGAAAGTAATGCTCCGCTCCGGCATAGTCGCCCTTTGCCATCAGTGTCAGGCCGTAATTCATAAGCCCCCGGCCGTTTTTCGGGCTTTTTTCTATTACGTCGCGCCACAGGGTTTCTTCCGTTTTCCAGACCTTGTTTCGCTCGTGCGTGCCATAGGCGTTGGCGGTCAGAAGCAGGGCAATAAGCACGGCAGCCGTCACGGTAGCATTCCGGAAGCTGCCCCGGTATTTCACAATGAGTACCTGCGCCGACCAGCACACGCTCAGCATGAGCCCGATATAGGGCAGAAAAACCCGATGGTCATTCATGACTTCAGCAAGAGGGATAAGGCTTGTCGGCAGGAGCGTGAAAAAAAACCAGAGAATGCCGAAGGCAACAGGCCTCAGCCTTTCATGTGCGGAAGTCATGAATGCCGCTGCAAGCAGTGCAGCCAGAAAAAGGATGCCAATGAAAAAGCGAAAATCGGCAATAGAGGTAAACGGCGCCAGGTCTGTGTCGGCACTCAGGGAAATGGGCAGAAAAAAGGAGATGAAATATTTTAAAATGACATACGGCTGGGTGATCACATACTGAAACTGCGATGCGCCTCCCGGAGTCCAGGTCGGGGGCTCCATTTTTTTAATAATAATGAGCATGGCGAGCGTAAAAACAAATGATGGCGCAGCCTTCTTGAAAGCGCCCCAAAGCCGAAGCAGGCCTTTTCTGCTGCACAGATCCGCAAGAGCGGCTTTTTTTTCAAAAAGGAAAATATAAAAAAGCAGCAGCACCGGAAAAATAAATGCAATCGGTTTGGCCAGCATCCCCAGCGCCAGAGGAATCAGATATAGATGCCATTTTTTGCAGAATTGGGAGCTGCCGTACATAACAAAGCACAGAACTATAAAAACGGCGGAAAATGAATCCGACCGCGATATTATGTAATTGATCGTCTCGGCATTAGCCGGATGCAGGAGATACCAGCCTGCGGCAAAAAGGGCGGTAACCGTAGTAGCGTTCCGGCTGCCCGCAAAACCAAATACCCTTCGGTACAAAAAGACCATTAATAAGCCCTGAACGAGAAACAGGATAAACATGGAAAGGTGAAAATAGAACGTGTCCCCCTGGCCCTTGCCAAGCCAGTAATCCATGGCCAGAGTTGCCGAGACAACCGGGCGGTAGGATTGATTGGAAGGATGGGAGCTGAATGTGGTGCTGTCTTTGAAAAAAAGCGGTATATTGGCGATATTGCGAATAAAGAGATTGTTGACAATGGTATGGGAATCGTCAAAGTGAAAAGAATTGTGAAAGCTGTTTGAATACGCGGCAACCGTTAGCAGGACAATAACGACTGCAAGAAGTACTGGTTTCACAGTTTTGGCTTTCAGCACATGGCCTCCGCATACTAGAGCATGTAACTTTATTCTGTAGCTGTTTGCACCGGGGAGTTATTGGCTCATTCGCCCGGGCTATATTCTCGCAAGATACGCCAATGGTGGAACTAGGCCAATGGCTCGAACCGAACGGGCTGCTTCACCAAAAACTTCCCGGTGGCCATATGGCTACAGCATTTTGTTAAATGCTCTAGAAGCTAATATCGTTGATACATCATGCCACAATCCTTCTTTTTCTGACAAGCAAAAGATCAGTTGTTGTGGTTAAGAAAATTGGCAAGTTCGTGATATGTGAAAATTTACCAAAATTTTCCGGGCGGAAGAACGGATAGCGCGCGCTTTATAAAGGCCCGCAGGAGCAATTTCATCAACGGGCCGAAGGCCATGCCCGCCAGAGCAGAGATAAAATGCCGCGCCACCACCTCGCAGCCAGGGAAGCGCTCGGGGCTGGCTTGTGCAGCGCAAGTTTATTAAAGATAATAAAAATAATTTCGATAATAACAATTGATATGGTCGCACAGAGGTATTTTTCACTTTTACGGCACCAGGCGCTACAAGCAGCAGCCGGACTATACTGGACACACAAGGAACACAGACACAATGGAGCAGGCATATCCCGTCACAGTACCGGTTCCGCCGAAAAATGGCGGCGCTGCCCCGGCCGTACCCGAAAAAAGAACGCTGCGGTACAAGGCCGGTGATCTTATCATCAAGCAGGGCGACTTCGGCACAGCGCTCTACCGCATCACTAGCGGAGCGGTCAGTATTTTCAAGGAGCTTCACGGAGAAGATGTTCTGCTCTATGAGCTCGGGCCCGGCGACGTTTTCGGCGAGATGGTTTTTATCAATGGCGGCACCGGGCCGCGCACGGCATCGGCCGTGGCAAAAAATGCCGTAGAACTGGAAGCCTGGCATTATCTTGCCCTGCAGCGCGAGCGCCAGGCCATGAGCCCGATTATCAGGCTCATGGCCATTGACATGGTGAAAAAACTCGGCAGGATAAGCGCGGTTTATGATCGCCTGCGCATCGAAAAGCACTCGACGGAGAACCGGCCGGCCCTGCCTGCCAGGGAGGAGGTCAACCTTACTGCGCATGAGCCGTCATGCACGTTCAAGCTTGCCGGCAGCGAAGCGGTAGGCAAAGAGTGGGAGGGTCAGGTCGATTACCGGCTGCCCGACAACCCGACACCGGACATGCTACATGCAACAGGTGTTGATATCGATTCGAAGGGAATGCGGTTCGACGTAACGCTTGGCAATATGAACCATGGCGGGCATGAGCCGGGCAGCCGCGTAGACATGATGCTCCACCTTCCCGGCGGGGCTCCGGTTATAGTGCTTGGAGAGATCACCAGCATTTCACGCGGGTCGCTGATCGGTCACACGGCTTTGCGGGTTCAATTCCACAATCTCTCAATCGACGCGCGCCTGAAAATAGAGGCATTATTAAAACTATAGACAGACAGGAACGGAACGGCATGGAACTGCCCGACAGCATCACCTCATGTGCAAGAAGCCGTGTGAACTTCAAGGCAGGGCAGTCAATCTTTGAAGAGGGCAGCCCGGCCCGCCATGTCTTTATTATCATGCAGGGAAAGGTGCGCATCCGAAAGCATACTCCCAAGGGCATGGTGACGCTTGCGGTTCTTGCGAAAGGGCAGGTGCTGGGAGAGACGAGCTTTTTTGACAAGGCAGCAAACCTGCGCGCCGCGTCTGCCGTTGCCGAAACCGATGTGCAGCTCGGGGTGCTCGACCCGGAAAAAATCAAGCAGGAGCTTTCGCTCATTTCGCCGATCCAGCAGGAGATACTGGCCGGTCTTGCCCGCAGATTACGCCTCACCACAGCCACCGCCGCCCTTCTGGCCGGACAGTAAGCAAGCGCTTCGGAATGCCCCGTCATGCGTGCGCAGCTGGCCGGATGGGGCGCCGGCAAAAAGAGCACTTGGCAGAACAGCCGCTCTGCGCTATAACCGGTGCATGCATTTTTCACCGGACAGGAGCAGCCATGCTGGATTCCCATCGTTTAAAAATTTTCCTGAAAATAGCCGAACTTAAAAGCTTCTCTCGCGCTGCCCATGAGCTGTATCTTACGCAGCCCACGGTGAGCCAGCATATAGCAGCCCTTGAGCAGTTTGTGGGCCTGCCGCTGTTTGACCGCGCTGACCGCGAGATAACCCTTACCAGGGCAGGCGAGCTGCTCTACGGCTATGCCTGTCAGATTATCGCCCTGCAGGAAGAAGCCATGCAGGCCCTTGATTATTTCAAGGGCAAGAAGTCGGGACACTTGCTGGTCGGGGCAAGCACCATACCGGGAGAATATGTATTGCCGCCGCTTATGGGGGAGTTTAAAAAAAGCTATCCCGATATTCAGATTACCCTGCGCATTGCCGATACCGCAGTGATTATTGAAGCGCTGCTGGAAAGAAAGGTCGAGCTTGCGATTGTCGGAGCGCGCATCAAGGACGGGCGCCTGCAGTACGCAAAGCTTGCCGATGATGAGCTTGTGCTGATCGTGCCGCGCAGGCACCGGTGGTGGGCAGCAAAAGAAATACCACTGGAGGAGCTTGTCGGCGAGCCGCTGGTCATGCGCGAGCGGGGCTCAGGCTCGCGCATGAGCCTTGAGCGCAATCTGCAGGATTCCGGCATAAAGCCGGACCAGATACGGGTGAGTGCGGAAATGGGCAGCACGGCAGCGCTTAAGCATGCCGTGCGCGCGGGCGTGGGGGCGGCATTCATCTCCCGCCGGGCGGTTGCGGATGAGGTGGCCCACGGGTTTTTAAGGATCATCACTGTGGCCGGACATACGTTCTCGCGGATTTTTTATGTGGTCACTGACCGCAGACGTACGCTCTCTCCGCTGGGAAAAGCGTTCCGGGATTGCCTGCCACACCACCAATTCTGACTTTAAATCTCAGGGGCGACAGCGTGCCTATCGGGAAGCCGTCTATGAGCAGGGGCTTGTCATCGACCTCGGCAACGCCTGAGGGCAGGGCGCCCTGAGATTGAAGCGTTGTTGCCGCGTCGCTGCAGAAAAATCATCCGGGGCCTGCAGGCGGCATTAAAAAATTTTTTCGCAGCCTTTGTGCAGGCGCTTTTTTGTTGCGTTAGAGCATGTAACAACATGCTGTAACCAAAAGCACACCTGTGCCCGCAAGGCTACAATATTTTAAAAATTACTTTAGAGCAGGTAACTTTATTCTGTAGCCGTTTGCATCGGGGAGTTATTGGCTCATTCGCCCGTGCTATATTCTCGCAAGATACGCCAATTGGGGAAATAGGCCAATGGCTCGAACCGCACGGGCTGCTTCACCAAAAACTCCCCGGTGGCCATATGGCTAGAGCATTTTGTTACATGCTCTAGTGGGCTATGACAATTCATTTTAGCAGTTACAAATTCATCCGATATGTTTCATCAGCGGCAAAGACAACCTTGATGGAGGATCGTGATGAACAAAAAATATATTGTCAGGCTTCTACCCGAAGAAAGAGCCCAGTTGAAGGACTTGGTAAAGAAAGGCAAGGCCCAAGCATATAGGATCAAGCACGCTAATATTTTATTGGCACTTGATGCCGATGGGCCAAATTGGACAGACCAGCAAGCAGCAGATGCATATCGATGCACCCCCAACACGGCCAGAAATGTGCGGCAAAGGTGTGTAGAGCAGGGGCTTGAAACAGCCTTGGAACGTAAAAAAAGCAAACTGCCGCCGCGACTACCAGTCTTAGATGGAGAAAAGGAAGCACGGCTCATAGCAGTAGCCTGTGGGAAACCTCCCCATGGGCGGGCACAATGGACATTGAAGCTTTTAGCCGATAAACTCGTGGCTTTGGAGATTGTTGAAGCCATATCTGACCAAACCGTGCGTCGGACGCTAAAAAAAATGAACTTAAGCCACATTTGCAGCAGGGCTGGGTAATACCACCGGAACAGAGTGCTGATTTTGTGGCCAATATGGAAGATGTGCTGGAAGTATACAGGAGGCCCTTTGATCCTGCGTATCCCAAAGTCAACATGGATGAGCAGCCTATACAGCTGGTAAAAGAGACCAGACAAGCTATTGCTGCAAGTCCGGGGACCCCTGAACGAATTGATTATGAATATGAGCGCAATGGCACGGCGGCAAATTTTATATTTACTGAACCCCTAGCGGGCTGGAGAAAGGTCAATGTGCGGGAGCGTAAAACAGCCGTTGATTGGGCTCATGAGATTAGAGAACTTCTGGAGGTTGATTACCCTCTGGCCACAAAGGTTATTTTGGTGTGCGATAACTTGAACACACATGCGCCAGCTTCCTTATATAAAGCTTTTGAGCCGTCGGTAGCTCGGCGTCTTCTTGAGCGACTGGAAATACATTATACTCCCAAGCATGGCAGCTGGCTCAATATTGCCGAGATTGAACTCAGTGTGTTAACAAAACAGTGTCTGAATCGACGTATGCCTGATCTTGAAACATTGCGGTCAGAAACTGCTCAATGGGCACGACAGCGCAACGCAAAACAAAAATCTGTTGACTGGCAATTCAATACTGATCAAGCTCGCATTAAACTAAAACGTCTTTACCCTAAAATTGAATTGTCATGAACCACTAGTAGGCTTTCACATTTGATTTTGGGGGTTGAGATACAATGTCTCGTGCTCAACACCAGTACTGTCATTCCGGCTTGCCCGGAATCTTTTTCACCGCAGCGGAAGGATTCCGGACAAGCCGGAATGACGCTGTGATTTTATTTTTCAATTATTTATATCCCTGATTTTCAAATATTGGCATTAAGAAACGGGTGACTACAACAGCTAATTTCAAATGTGAAAGCCGCTGGGTGCCTACCTCCATGTGTTTCCCGGCCTACGAATAATTCCCCTCCGAAAAGCTCCTTTGAATTATCCGGGCAAAGTCAGGCGCCATGGCCGCGGCGGACCGCACGGTTTGAACATGAATCGCAACCGTGTCGTCGATGCCGCGGGCATAGCCCCCGGCCATGGCAAGCGCTACCGGGACCCCTCGCTCAAGGCAGTAGGTGAGGACCATGCGGTCGCGCTCTGCCAGGCCCCGGCGCGTGAGTTTGAGCCTGCCGAACCGGTCATCCTCATAGGGATCAGCGCCGGCAAG
>Ga0118677_10010857_pt1 | contig 13811 bp, 15 predicted proteins | sample AliMusrvi5mmetaG_FD_86154 | JGI IMG/M metagenome (GOLD analysis project Ga0118677, IMG submission 86154) | reverse complement strand
GTTCGCCTACACGTTGGTTTGGGCGAACTTTCCTTTATATAAGGGTCGTACGATTACACGAAGATGAACTAATACACGGAGGAGAAAAGGTTTTGCGGAAAGGTATGGAAGGCCCGCAAAATAAGCATTTGCAGTGGCTTCCATCTACGGTAGGCAGTAGAGCATGATGTATGAAATAAAATTACGGCTGCCTTTGAATGAGCGGCCGTAATTCTATTTGCCTGCGAGGATATCTAAGGCGGGAGCAGATTCTGCGATATTTTAGCCTGAGGGCGTTGAAATGTTGTTTCTTACAGAGGATGGACTTTACTCAGCTCAAATTTGAGTTCAGTGAAATTCTTCATCGATTCACCCTATGTTGATTCTCGGCGCAAAGGGTCCTGACCACTCAGCAATTGGCGGATGCGTTTGTGAACCACACAACATTACTAAAAACACCAATGAGCACAAAGAAAGATTTATCGAAGGCAGAGACTACTACAAGCTGGAAGGTGTGGAATTACAGGAGTTCAAGAGGGTACTTACTGATATTCCGGAACCTTTGGAGCTCCGCAATACCAAATAACGCAGAGCTTTTTGTCGGAGGGAAAGAGTGCTGCAGGCTGGAATGCACAGAAATAGCAGGGTTCAAGAGGTTACTAACATATAGCAATGAACCTTGCGGCATTGAGCAAAGGCCAAGGGTCTTGACCACCGAGCAGCTGCATGAACTTTATAAGACGGAACTCAACAATATCGGTGTTAATCTCAAAGTAAACAAAGACAGATATTTTTAATCAGGGATTTGTTTTTAAAGCTTGAATGCGCAGATTTAGCGGAGTTCAAGAGGGTGATGAGTCTGGCTAATGACCATTCAATCAAGCCTGCTACTGTAAGGCAGAGACTACTTCGAGCTGGAATGCGAATAAATAGCAAAGTTCAAGAGCTTACCGGCTGCTAGTCAGGAACCTTTGAAGTTCCGCTTTTACAAAAGCCGCAGAGCGTTTTATCGAAGGAAAAGATGACTGACGTTTTACTGGAGAGACCTTGTGAATATTCAAGCTGAGGCTGCCCAACACTATTGGGTAGCCTCAAAAATTAGCTACACTACGGAGCTTTTGGACAGGTTGGAATAAAGAAGTTGTGAAATAAAATTACGGCTGCCTTTGAATGAGCGGCCGTAATTCTTTTTGCCGGCGCAGGTAAAGGTTTTTATCACGTTTTTTCAAGCGTTCCAGTCAGTCATTCTCCCAATTCTCTGGTTTGCTTCGTTTTTTGGGCTACCCGATGTTGCTTATTCCAGCGCGCCTGGGCGGGGTACTTTGAAAATCGCGTACCATCTGAATAACGGGTAAAGCGGCAATCAAAGCAGTATTTTTCTTTGTGCGTGACCGGCTTAAACATAACCGTGCATTTTTGGCAGGGGCGCTCTCCGTGTGGTGCCGTTAGTCTCAGGTAAAACGCAAAATACATTGCGGCAAGCAAATCTTCGCAGATGAGGCAAGGTTTTGTCGAAGCCTCCCAAGGTCGGGATTTATAGGTTGGGCGAGTCATAGTGACGGGCAGAAATCCCAGAAAGATAGTTTTTGTTCGCTCGTGTATGCCGCGGAGAACGATGTCGATCGCAGTTTTCCGCCAATGAATGGGGTTACCGGGATCGAAACCATTATAAGTATAATCAAACTGTTTGCTCGGGATAGAAACAGTTGCAATGCCGCCAGCATATTTTACATGGGGTGTTTGATCAATCACGATTCCATCAAAGATGCAAGTAAACTCTGTTCCATCGTCCAGAGGGTCGGTATTATCATAGTTCGGGTTCGGCGTCATGGTAATTCTACGTTTTAAAGCGGTAATTCCTTTGTTTTCTGAGGCAATGGCGGCTGCGTGAAGCGAAACATATTTTTTAGCGTCAGCGACTTCTTTGATAAAGAATGAAAGTGGTTCGCACGCGTCGATGTTATGTCGGCGCGTCAAAAAGCCATGCTTCGAAACAAATGTCTCGATTTGATCCTCTGTTTCTATTCGGGCGAAATCTTGAAAAAGATCGTCAAAGCTTGGTGCGGTATCAATTTCTTTTGGGTTTAAATTAGTGGCTTTGATTGAATCCTCAGTTATTGCATAACCCTTGTAAACGGTAAGGGTCGGTGTCTTCAGTTCTGCAAAAAAACCTGTTGATTTCGGCATAAAAATCCCCTTTTTCAAATAGTGTATTTTAAGTGTAAGTGACGACGTAGGTATAACTACACTAAGCGTCAAAATTAATATACCACGAACGCATCATGATGACAAGAGTTCGAAAAATATTGTGTGGTTCGAAAAATATTGTGGAAGAGGGTGCAACAGATGAACACAGATTTAAGAGTCTTAATGTGCAAGCACTCGGTCAAGCAGTGGCGGGTGGCCAGGGAAATCGGCATTGCCGAGGCAACGCTCAGTCGCCTGATGAGGGAGGACTTGCCCGAGACGCGCAAGCTGCAAATAGGAGCCGCTATTGAAAAACTGGCCGCGGAATCGAGAACAGGGTGCTCGGATCAAGGCTGAATTTGAATCCCGAAATTAGAGAACAAAAATGTGAGGATAAAGGAGCACAAAAAAATGATAGTGGTAGCAAGGATTCGCCATTCTTGGAGAGTCTGGAGTAGCGACTTTCAGTTCTACCAAAAAGAAAGAGGCCTCGGATGATGAACCAACTTGTGAAAATCAAATCCGAAGGAGACTATGGAAATCAGAAAGGAATGCAAATTTTTACTAGCGCAGAGTTTGGCGAAATTCGGATGGTTATGGTAGGCGGGAACCCTCACGCGATAGGTTCCGATGTGGCAAAAGCTTGTGAGTACGCCATACCACACAAAGCCGTTCGAGATCACTGTAAGGGTGTTCTAACTTGGAACATCCTTACGAACGGTGGCAACCAGCAAGTCTTAATCATCCCCGAAGGTGACATCATCCGGCTGATCGTAAAAGCGGCTGACCAGTCGAAGAGTCCGGACATCAAAGCCAAAGCCGAGCGACTCGAACGTCTCATCTTTGATGAAATCCTGCCAACCATTATGCGAACCGGCAGGTACGCTCTCCCTGGAGCAGCAGACAAAGAATCGGCATATCTCATTAACGCCAGGACTCGGCAAGCCCGTCTGGCGCAGCAGATGGCTAAGGACTTTCAGAATATTATCTGTCCGGAATCGCTGCAAATTCTAATTGCAGAGGCAGCGCAGACGCTTTTCGGAAGACCGGTATTGCCGATGCCGCAGATGGAAGTTCACTTTACGGCGACCGAGATTGCAGTGGAGCTTAACTCCAGCGCCAATCAGGTCGGCCGGATCGCCATCCAGAATCATCTCAAAACAACGGAGCACGGCAAGTGGATTTTAGACAAAGCAAAAGGCCAAGACAAGCAGGTCCGGACCTTCCTCTACAACGATAAAGGCAAACAGGCAGTCGGGGAAATATTCCGCAAGGGCCGCTTGGGGGTATGCGAGTGAAAAAGTCAGTTGCGCGATGTCCATATGATCTTGATTGGGACTGGGTGTGTGAAACACTGGACTGCGAGGTTGCCAATGAGCTATGCCCGTTGCAGATGAACGACGGATTCTACTACAACCGATAGAGATGCAAAAAGAAGAAAAAAAAGGGGACTTAATCATGGAAAAAAGAACCATACCGGCACTACAGGATCATCAATGTGCAATAAATGTCGAAGGCAACAACTGGCGAGAACTCAGATCCAAATGTGAGCACCAAAAACAGCGCCGCAATGATCCTTCGGGAGCGAAAGAGCCGTCCGTCCTGGACTATATGGAACTCATCGAAGAAAAAATAATGCTATTTGCACAAGCGCCTGATGAAAACGAAATTGGGTTTCTAATCGTGGAAACGTGCAATTTGATTGACGAAACACGTTTGAAACTAGCCGAAATGGTCGGTCAATTGGGATTAGGCGATTAGACGGACCGCACCAGAAGGGTAACTTGACAAGCCGCCCGTGAAACTCAAGACCACCATTTGTAAAAGGGACAACGCTTGCTGTCAGGGTGTCAAGTTTTCCTTCTGACCCAAACAATGTTCGTATCAGGTCCGAGCTGCAAACCTAGTGCGTTTTATTTTAGAACCCGCGCAGCTCAAAATGAGTGGTGCGTGCCTTAATTGGTAAGGATTCAGCATAGTGCTGAACCCGCTGAACGAGATGGAAGGGGAAATAATGATGTCAAATGATGAGTTGTTTAAGTCTACCAAAAAGAACGAGACCGAGGAGCTTTCTGCCGAAGAAACCAGGCAGCTGGTGGCGGAATTGAATAAGGCGCTTGGTGAAGCGGCCAGTTTAATTACGACGATACAGGCAAATGTAGCGGCTTGTGACGGCCAAGTGAAACTGCTGACTGAAAAGAACGACAGGAATTTTTCAAAAATATACGCTCGAATGGTTAACGCGGAACTGCTGTCCAATGCACTGTATGTGATCGGACTGGAACATCTTGGTTCTGCCGAATTGTCCAAACAAATCGATATTGAAGTCGCTGGGATGACCGGGCGGCAAAATAGTCGATGGAAATAATAGAAAAGAACAAACATGATTAACAGCTGTTGGGATTGTCCTCACACGAGAGGAGAATCCCAACATAAATAGTTCCACAAGGAATATGATCACTTTTGTCAATAAATAATTGCCTTTGCACAGATGCAGCATAAAAAGTTGGTGAAGTCAAATCGATACATCGAAATTTCCAGTAATATTATTGACGTTGCAGCACTGGGTTTGCTGGAATGAGCGGAAAATACCGATTAATCCGATATCAGGACGACCGGCGAAGGTAAACCAACCGGAGACCTGGGCCGATTATGAAACGGCGCGAAGATACGCCGCTGCACACAACTTGGGAGTCGGCTTTATGTTTAGCGAAGGCGACCCTTACGTGGGGATAGACGTTGATAATTGCCGCGACCAGCGAACCGGTGCATTAAATGAAATCGCACAGAATATCGTGCAAATGCTGCAGTCTTACACCGAAATTTCACCATCGGGTACCGGAATCCACATCTTTTGCCGGGGCACGTTGCCGCCAGGTGCCCGCCGCAAAGGAACGGTGGAAATGTACAATCAGGGCCGGTATTTCACCGTGACGATGAATCATCTGCCGGGAACGCCGGTAACTACAGAAGCGCGAACCGCTGAACTGGCAGTCGTCCATGCAAAATATATTACGCCATCGGAAAAACAAATCGTGCAGCAAAATCTCTCGCTACAAACCGTTATGCTGTCAGACTCCGAGCTGCTGCAAAAAATCCGGAGCAGCAAAACCGGCCAGGAGTTTTCGCGGCTATGGAACGGCGACAGCGCAAAATACGGCGGCGATCAGTCCGCTGCAGACCAGGCGATCTGTAATATGCTGGCGTTTTGGACGGGCCGGGACATCGCCAGAATGGACTCGCTGTTTCGGCAGTCCCGGTTATATCGTGACAAGTGGGACAAAGTTCATTTTGCCGATGGACGCACGTACGGCGCAGCCACCCTGCAAAAAGCAATCGCCGACTGTAAGGGCACGTATGCGCCGCAACTGTCCCGCGTAGAGGAGACCGCGCCGGCGGAGATGGATTTTTCGCGTCTCAAATATTTCCGGTGCACCGACGCAGGAAACGCAGAAAGGCTGCATTTTCTATACGGAGGCAAGATCCGTTATTGCTACGCTTATAAAGGATGGTTCATTTTTGACGGTAAAAGATGGGCGCTGGATAAAGCCGGTCAGATTATCGAAATGGCAAAGGCCACGATGCGGGAGACGAAAATCCAAGCAGAGGGTAACGAATCACTGGGCAGTTGGTGCAATAAATCCGAGTCCAAGGCAAAACTGACGGCACTGATCGATTTGGCGCAGTCCCTTGTGCCGATTTTGCCCGAGGAACTGGATGCCGACAGGTGGCTGCTAAACTGTCAAAACGGGGTGGTCAATCTGCGTACCGGTCAGTTACTTGCCCACAGTCCGTCTTTTATGATCTCGAAGATTTGCAACTCTAACTTTACACCGGAACAGGCAGAGGGACTATGGAGCGAAGTCGCGCGATCCATTCTGCCGGATGATGAGACCCGGCGTTTTGTCCAGCGGTTTGCCGGCTACAGCCTGACCGGCAGCGTACGCGAGGAAAAGTTTATGGTTGCAAACGGCGACGGCGCAAACGGCAAAGGCACGCTTATTGAGACCTTGGGGACGGCGCTGGGAGACTACTGCGAAACTCTGGCTGTCGAAATCCTGCTGCAGTCCAAGAACACCGGCAACGGCAACGAGCCTAGTCCGGAACTTGCCAAACTGCCTGGCGTGCGTTTTCTCATGGCTTCAGAAACCGGCCAGGGAAGAGTGCTCGATGAATCCAGGGTAAAAGCCATTACCGGCGGGGACCGGATCACAGCTAGGCGACTGCGGTGCGACCCGTTCACCTATGATCCCCAGTTCAAATTGTGGTTGTCCACCAATCATGTACCGCGGGTTCGCGGTGACGATGACGGGATCTGGCGGCGGTTTCGGCTGGTGCAATTCGCGCAGAAATTTGAAGGCCGTAATCGCCAAAACGGGTTGAAAGAAGAGCTGAGAAAACCGGAGAACTTAGCGGCGGCTTTGTCCTGGGCCGTCCAGGGATGTCTTGCCTGGCAACTGGAGGGACTCAATGAACCGGCCTCAATTCTGCAGGCGACGAGGAATTTTCAGCTAGACTGCGATGTGATCGGGCAATTTATTGACAGCGAATGCAATGTGGGAGCCGGATACCTGAGTGGATCCAAAATGCTGTATCGATCCTTTAAATACTGGTGCGAGGAAAACGGGCGCGAACCCCACAACTCCAGCAACTTCTCTCTCATGATGGAAAACAAGGGCTTTAAAAAAAGCAGAAACAAGTCGGGCATGTGGTGGTCCGGTCTCGAAACTTCTGGTGTAGTTATGTAGGCGATGTAATAGTTTCCCCGGTATTTTATAAATAACTAATATAGGGGGAAGTTGTAAAAGCCTACACAGCCTACACCCCTACACCAGAATATCTTGAATCAAAAATATATAAAATAAAGAGGAGCAATGAAAATGGATAAAATTGAACTTGGTAAAAAACTGGTTGCATACGTCAAGCGTAATGATTGGGTGAGTTTTGTGGATGTCGAAGACCAATTGCAAGAGCAGGGTGTAATTCTCGGAGGTGACTTTTCTTACCAGCTGGCAGATAAAAATATTGTTTTTTGGGAAGGCATGTCCTTGGAAATGCTGGAAGTGATCGAATCGCTTCTTGAAAGCAAAGAACTGTTCCTGCATCCGGCTGAACAAGTCAATGCCATATCGTTGTTGCTGTATGGTGGACGTCTTCGCCTGCCAGTTGCGAGGCGTGTACCGCGTACTGGATACAGAAAGCCGCACTGGTTGCCAGCTTATTTCAGGACCGTGCCGCTAGAGTCAAACAAAGGATAGAAAAGATCATTGATACCGGGGCTTCAGTAAGAAAGGTGGAGTTACAGTGATTGAAAACAGGATCATCGATGAAATGATAAAAACATACCGACTGAGGATTCGACGCATCGGCCTAAATGCATTCCGAGTATTTATTGTCGAGCCGACCGGTAATATCCGGATGCATGACGACATAATGGACGCCGAGACATGCACCAGAATGAGCAGCATTACCTTGGATGAACTTAGGGCAATGACGATCGAAAAGGCGGAAGACGTGGAACCAAGCATTGAGTTGACCATGCGCGGACTGGTCCTGCTGATACTGACGCAGAAAAATGAAGAGACTCCCAGGGTGGTTCCGGCAAAAAGCATGCTTGCAGAAAGGATGGTCATAAGGGGACTCAAAGACAAGGAACTGGGAGCCTATCTGGGTGGGGCGCAGAGCTTTGGCCGGTCGATCGTGGAGCGGTTGACGCATTATCTGGACAGTCTCCAGGGTGACACGGCGAAGGCGAATCAATTTGTTACACTGGCTTTTGAAAAGGGATGGCTCACGAATGAATCAGTTGAAAGTTGGTTTTCGGCGCTTAGAGCGTCGAAAGGCCATACGAAGAAATAGGCAGGCTGGAAAGTATGGGAGGGACGGAACATGAAGGCGAAAGAATATTTATCGCAAGCCTTCCGGCTTGATCAAAGAATCAACAGCAAACTGGAGCAGGTGGCGAGTCTCAGAAATCTGGCTGCCAAAGCGACGACCGGTATGCAAATGGACCGCATTAGCAGCACGAAACAGCTCAGTCCGATGGAGAATGCCGTCACGAAGCTCATTGATCTGGAGCATGAGATTAATGGCGACATCGACCAGCTAGTGGATCTCAAGCGCGAGATCGCCGGTTTGATTATATCAGTACATGACCCGTCTCACCGCATACTGCTGGAGATGAGATACCTCGGTGGCAATACTTGGGAGGAAGTATCTTCGCAAATGGGATATGAATTGCGCTGGGTTTACCGCTTGCATGACCGGGCGTTGCAAGAAGTGCAGTTGAGGGTTGGAGCGGGACTGTCTGGTAGCCCCATCGCTCAATAGGCTTGATGTGTAATAATCTCAGCGACAAGTCCTTTGTAAAATGTGCACTGAAAGCTCCTTTGTATAGTACCATTCAAAAGCTGAAGTAGGAAGATTGCACACAATGCGACGACATAGGAAAAATATTTGATTTTTTACCTATGTCGTCTGGATATAGGACAGTATTTCCTGTGCAATAATGGCGAGGATCAGATAGGCAAATAAAAGAAGCTGCCTCGCTGTCTTACGGAGGAGTTTCTCTTTGCAATCAGACACTTTCAGGACTTATGGCTTTATTGGTCCGGGTTGCAAGATGCTTCTGAGAATTTCTTTTATTACCGCACATATATCTGCAAACTGGATATTATTAGCATACTCAAACTGAGTTTGATAATCTTTCCAATGCCTGTTCATAATGTCGCTTTTCTCAATTGTTTCCAGGATTTCGGGATATCGATTAATAATTGAAAACGTGCCTCGATGTTGGGAAGTAGCTGTTAGCGCTGAACTAAGAGAATCGGAATTGACATTTTTCCATTGTAATTGACGTATAATGTAAACGTCATAATAGTCCCTAGGCCGTGTATTTTGGTCGCCACGAGAAATAATGGTTTCCAATTTCTCGGCCATTATGGTTTCCAGGTTGTAAGCCAGTACCTTTATAGTGCGGGGTTCAAGGAGCAAGTTGAAGTCATAGACCATCTCGCGGGGAGTAATTTTATCACCTGTAGTTATATCAACCTTCAAAGGAACAAGCATTGGAGGATATTGTGCTTCAAGTGTAACGCGATAGCCTCCATAGTCAGCGTTTTCTCGAATTTCATCTGTTCGTTTGACAGCGAATGTTATGTCATCGTTCACGGAAATATGACATATTTCCTGAAACATTGTGGTAATCGTCTCAGTGTTAACCTGCAAGCCGCGAATTGTTGCGTCCATATCCATGGTTGATCGAGTATCAAGACCGACGATTGCAGCAATTAAAAAGCCGCCTTTGAGAATGAAGTTTGGCTGGTACGGCGACAAGGAAATGCGCTCCAGTAAGCGTTCAAGCATATAGTTTTGCAGGACGATCTGAGCGGAAACATTTTTACTTTTGGACATTTTTTTGACTATGGCTTTTAATTGCATGGCATTGTTCATAGTAACACTTCTAAGTAAGGCCGCAGTTTCTTTTCCACCCTGAAAAGCTTTGCATACTTTGAAAGCAGGGGGATGTCCTGCTTTTCTAGGCGTGTATATCGTTTGAATGCGTCAGTGACAATTTGAATATCCGCGTGGCTTCGCCCCTTTAAGATGTCGCATAGCGATCTTTCGGCATTGTAAATGCGAATCAAATTGCCACCTGGTGATTTTGCAGTAATAATACCGAGTTCATAGAGGCTACCCGTAACACGATAATATTTGACGTTCTCTGCATTGAGCGCCGTGGTGTTGTACCCCAGGGGGAAGGTCATGGAATATTTAATCGGAGTACGGTCTGTCAAGTCGAGGAGAAACAAAGCCGTTGCATGGGAGAATATTCCGCGCTTATAGCGCATTTGCAAATTATACATTTCATCATCAAAACCGGTTGGAACAATATATACGCCGCGCTCTGACCGCTCTAGCAACCCCTTGCCAACCAGTCCTCTTAAATGTTCGCGTAGTATTCCGGCTTTTGAGACTTGGGTAGACGTTATAATGCCCTTGTTGTTCTTTGCCATTTTAAGAATCTGTTCTGCATAAGTCACGGCTATTCACCTCGCTTGAAGTTAATTGATTGACTTCTATGCTCATAACTTTAACAAAAGTATGCATGAAAGTCAACAAAGCGATATGCGGGAAAGCGGTAACGATCCGAGTGGCTCGATATACCAGCGCCCGGATGATTTTCACGAAATCACAACAAGCCATTGTAAGCCACTATTGACCTGTGATATTATATAAACTGAAAGAACATGTGTAGAGCCCTTGGAGGTTAAACCTTCCGGGGCTTTATTTATGCTCTTTTTTTTGTTGCAGGCGGCGGGTTTTTCTCCTTTCTCCCGCTGCCTGCGCTTTTAATTAAATGACGGAGTTGATAGTAGTACCTATGAACAACAAGAAACTCTGTGAACATCGCGGCTGTCCACTGCTGGCGGCAGATACGTTCTGCGGATTTCACACAAGGCTTCATGCTGGTGACAAGCCCGGTGCAAGCGAAATGGCCAAACCCCTGTTAGAGCAAGATGAACGAATCGTGCATGCGAGCCTTTCTGCAAATTATGCCCAAGAGTGGGATGGTGGATCTAAACTGAAAAGTTGACCCCATGACAGCCTAAAAGAATACTTGAAAAAAGGCCATGAAATGCTTGAATAAAGCATTTCAAGTACGCTATAGTCTACGTTACCCCAACAAGAAAAGGAGTGCAAAAATGACAGCCTATGAACAGCAGCAAATCCATGGTTTTCGATTAAAGGGCTTTGGGTACAAAGCCATTGCCGGAGTTGTCGGCGTAACGCGGGATAGCGTTCGCGGCTATTGCAAGCGTAATGGTCTGGATGGCGATGTTGAAATTGTCGTGCAAAAAGCTAGTGAAAAGGCAATAACACAGCTTTCTTGCCCCTGTTGCGGTCAGCCGATCGCGAAAAACGGCAAAGGCAGAACTCGCCGCTTTTGTTCGGACGATTGCCGCCGTAAATGGTGGACTGACAACTATGATGCCCGCAACAAAAAAGAAGAAGCCGTTTACCACTATGCCTGTCCTCATTGTGGTAAACAGTTTAGCAGCTACGGTAATAAGACGCGTAAATATTGCAGTCATGACTGTTATATCAAGGCGAGGTTCTGGGGAGAAGAAGCTGGGGTTTGTCAGCTGAATTGATCACAGCCACTTGCCAGGGGTGTAAAAAGGGGCAGGACAGCTAGAGAATGAAGTATTTGCAACAGGCCTTGTTACCAACACAACACTGAAGATATTTGCCGGGTAACGGTAGCCTACATCTTGGACGGTCAATGCGTGCTGTACAAATTGAGTCTACTGGAGAAACCGCCGATCATGCAAGAATTCATGGCGGCTCCGTTTCACTCCAGCTGCAAACGGGAAAAAAGAAAGTATATGTCAGCCTGGGTCAAAGTATTTAAGTGAGGCGCTAATTAGGGTAAAAACAATTTGCGAATTTTGTATGTCCGCAACGGAAGTTGGCGGATGTATTTTATTTGTGCGCCGAAATGGCCGATACACGATAGGCGATTTCAAATCTGCCAACAAGACAGGGAAACGAATCAGAACAAAAGGAACCAAGCCTTGGGCTGACAATAGTGGGTTTAATGGGTGAAGGGCTTCAGAAGCGGCTGCCGGTTGATGCCGGGCAGTTTAAATAAGAGTAGGAGAGTTTTGCTGCGAGGAGGGAACGAAGTGTGCCCCATTTATTGTGACAGGCTTTGCTGCAGACACAATAGTAATAAAATGTGCCACGTTGAGGAGGCCTATATCCTGGACGGCCGGTGCGCGATGTACAAAATACGGTTGCCGGAGAAACCGCCGGTCACGCAGGAACTTATGGCCCCGCCGTTTTATTCCGGCTGTAAACGGGAAAAGGGAAAGTATAAGTCGGTTCGGGTGAAGGTGTTCAAGTGATGATTTATATAACTGCCGCTACTGCGATAATCAGGCGCTGCATTTGGCTTACACGCCGAACGGTCGGCAGTAGACCGGTGAGTCCAAGTCTATCTCCATTCGAGCAGAACACGGGGCAGAAGGTGAGATAATAGCAGGCGCAAGTAAATCTCCAGGTTGTCCCATGCGTTGACTGTGGAGTCAATTTGAAAGCTTCAAGCAGAAAACAACATAAAAGGCAGGGTGGCAGCGGTTGGATAAACGCAATGAATTTTACCTAATCACTGAAAGCCGGCTCAAGGATTATCGCGGCATGCAGGCGGCCGTCGGAATCCGGTGCCGCGAGAGATCGGAGATCGTGCAAAGTTTAGAGAGCGCAGCAAGCCCGTCCGTCGCGCGCTACGATGTTGTTGGCGGCAGGTCCAGCAATGCTCTGACAGGCCCGGAAGCGTATGTGGAAAGAACGGCCCTGCTGGAGAAAAGATCTGTGGGCCATAAACCGGGATATCGAAGCGCTGGAAGAAAAGATTCATTCGCTGACCTGGGCTCTATCGACGCTGAGGCGCGAAGACCGGGAGATCATCGAGGCGTTTTACTTTGACCGCAAAAACTGGTTTGAAATCGAAGAGTCTGCCTGCCTGACCGAAAGTGCCTGTCGCAAAAGGCGCTGCAAGGCGGTTTGGAGTATCTGCAACATCCTGTTCACGCACCGGCTGGATGAAAGCCGAAACTACATTTTTGTTTCCTAAGCGATAGCCCAATCCATTGTATAAGTAGGTGGCGATATGACCGAGCGGCGTGAAGCGGCAAAAAAAGATTATCTTCTGGGCATGAAATATAAAGAGATTGCCCGGAAATATGGCGTGAGCCTGAGCGCAGTTCGGGCCTGGCATACCAGGGGCCAGTGGAAGAAGGATAAGCTGGCGACCATAAAAGATACACTCACCGGAAGAAATATACATACGCAAAACATATGCAACGCGGAAACCGAAATCATAAAATATGCAATGGTCAGTAACGATACGGGTCTGACTGAAAAGCAGCGGGACTTCTGCCTTTACTATGTTAACAATCGCAACGCGACGACGGCAGCCATCAAAGCAGGATACGCAAAAGAGGCTGCGTATCACTGTGGATATGCAAACCTGCGGAAACGCAACGTCATGAACGAAATCAACCGCCTGCGTCAAATCAAGGCTGAGTCCATCATGCTTTCCGAGTCAGACATCGTCGAGCGGATGATGCGGATTGCCTTCTCCGACATGTCCGACATTGCTGATTTCGGGTCACGGGAGATACCGATGCTGGATCCGATGACCGGCAGACCGCGACTGGATTCGAAGGGGAATCCGCGACACCGGACTGAGAATTACCTCGTGTTTAAAGATGTCGGTCAAGTGGATAGCTGCTTGATTGCTGAAATCAAAAACGGCAAGTCGGGCATGTCCATCAAACTGGAGGACCGGCAGAAAGCGCTTTGTTGGCTAGGCGATTACTTCTGTATGAATCCGATGCACAAGCACAAGATTGCCTATGACAACGCAGTCCTGGAACTGCGCAAAAAGGAAACTGAATATAAGGTGTGGTGACCGGGTGATATGCCCCCCCACCCTTGGGCATTACCTTTCGATGGACGGAGCGCGCTGTGCCTCGCATTTGGACACATAGCCTACTTTTGAGTTTTTCCCGGACGGTTTTGATTTTTTATTGAAATCGAGGTCAAAATAGTTTAATAAGAAACCGGCAAGGCACTAA
>Ga0118677_10010856_pt1 | contig 13811 bp, 14 predicted proteins | sample AliMusrvi5mmetaG_FD_86154 | JGI IMG/M metagenome (GOLD analysis project Ga0118677, IMG submission 86154) | reverse complement strand
ACCTCGACATGCGCAGACGTCCGGTCGGCGTTCACGCCGCTCGGTGCAGAACGCTCGGGACCCTGTGCACAGGTCGGGCATCGTCCGCCCACTGTCTGTGCACCGCAGAACGGGCAGCGCAGGTCATAGTCGGCCACCGTCGTCTTCAGCCCTTGAGCAAGCCGCCGATGAGCCCGCCAACATTCGATGCCGAGCTGGACGAGTCGCTGCCCGGCAGATGGTCGGCGATCTCCACCGCAAGCTGCGTGATGCTCATCGACTGGAGCCAGACCTTGCCCGGTCCCGTCAATGTGGCCACAAAGAATCCGTTGCCGCCGAACATCTTGTTGGACAGCCCGGGAATGGTGCTCACCGAGAACTGGATGCCCTCCTCGAACGCGCCGACGTGGGTCGGATGCACTCGCAAGGTCTCTCCGGGCGGAAGGTCGTACTCGAACATCTCCCCGGAGATCTCCAGCCACGCGATTCCCTCGCCTTGGAGGTGCTGGAGGAAGAACCCCATGCCGCCGAAGAACCCACCGACCATCTTCTTCTGCTGCATTGACACTGATGCCTCGATTCCCTCCGTGCCGCAGAGGAAACCTGAGCGATGCACGTAGAACGACTTCTCGGGCGTCACCTCAACATTGATGATGTTGCCCGGCAGCTTGGCCGGAAACACCACGGTGCCCCGCCCGCCTTCCGAGGTGTAGCGAGTCAAGAAGAGGCCCGCGCCACCCACTACGCGCTTCGCTGCCTTCATGAAGCCCTTGCCGCCTGTCGTCTGGGATAGCTGGATCGTCGGACTCATCCATCCGAGGTCGCCGTGGGTCGAGATGAGCCCCTCACCCTGCTCGAGCGTTGCCTCGAGGACTGGCAACACTGTTCCCTTGACTGCGAAATCCATCGTTGGTCTCCTTGAGTGTCGCTGCCGCGGTGCACGCTCGGCTGCACCCAGTCTCACCCTAGTGAGCAGCCACCAACGGAGCGAGGGGCTTCTGCCGACGACGTCGCGAGTGTCATATCCCCCACAGCCTCTTCAGTGGGAGACACCCCTTGTTCGGGCTTTCAGCGTCATCACCATGGGACCCAGCCAGTCACGCAGGAGGCCATGTTTACGGGAGCTCGCGCGCGTCATTGATTCGAGTTCACAACGTCGCGATCTCTCTGGATGGCTGCAGCACTGGTGAAGGCAAGTCGCTCGAGAAGCCATTCGGCCACGCCGGAGCTCGTCTCGTCGAGAGGTTCGCTGACACTCTCACCTTCCGCCAGGGCCCGGCACTGGCAGGCGTCGACAGGAGGGTTTCCAGGTTCGCACGATCAGGCTCGACGGTCGCGACGATCCTTCTGATTATCTTCGTCGTCATGGCGCCCGTGGCTCCCTTGGTCGCCTTCGCCATCTTGCTCGTCGACTGGATCCGTGTTCTGCTGCCGACCTCGTTGTCGGGCCATGGCGCCACCGGCGACCTCGATCGGCAATCTCGCATACGAGCCTGACACGGGGCAGCTGGCTCGAAGCGGAAACCTGGCCCTCAGCGATTCACCAGGAGGCCGACCTCTGAGGATGCACGGCTCCATCTGCCCGCGCCGCGGTGACACAACGCAATGGCAGTCCCAACGGGGTTCGAACCCGTGTCTCCACCTTGAGAGGGTGGTGTCCTAGGCCACTAGACGATGGGACCCTGTCTTGCTCAGCGCGGTCTCCCGCTCCTCGCAGCGCTCGGGGGGAAGGACTCGAACCCTCAATAACTGGACCAGAACCAGCCGTGTTGCCAATTACACCACCCCCGAAAGGTGGAGCCCCAAGTGTAGCCGGTCGGGCGAAGGTGCTCCCACGGTGGTCGTGGTCGGATGGTCGGCGTTCGAGAGGGTGCCGTAGCCGATGATCCGGCCGGCCGCGACCGCCACCGTCTCCTTCAAGAAGTAGGAGAACGTCCCGCTGCCTCGCAACGGCGAGTGTTCGGTCGGGGTCGGCGAGGGGGCGAACCCGAAGGTCGAGGCGATCGCCATCGCCCGGTCCTCGTGGAACGGATCGGTGACCACCAGGAGCGATGTCACCCCTCGTGCCTTGAGCGACGGGGCCACCGATGCGACGTTCTGATACGAGTCGCTCCCGGAGCCGACCACGATGCTGGCTGCTGGGACGCCTCGTGCCTCAAGCCATGCCGCCGAGACACCTGCCTCGGTGTGGGTGTCGCCCACCTCCTTGCCGCCGGTCACGGCGATGAGCGGTGCGCGCTTGGCCGCGTAGAGCGAGAGCGCCTGGTCGAGACGTGCTGCAAGATCTGGGGATGGCGTCCCGTTGTACTCAGCCGAGCCCATGACCAAGATGGCGTCTGCGGTCGCGCTCGATTGCTCTCGGCTAGTCAGCCACACCTGCACGCCGGTGACCCCGAGGTAGCCGACGATCAGGACCAGGCACAGAGCCATCAGCCTGATGGCCCACCTGACCGAGAACAGGATCACCGAGAGGCCCGCCCCCGGACCAGCTCGAGCCGTCGGATGACCTCTGCCCGACCGAGCAGGGCAAGCGACTCGAAGAGTGGTGGTCCGACGCTGCGGCCGGTCACCGCCACCCTGATCGGAGCCTGCGTCTTGCGGAGCTTCATCCCGAGTCCGTCCGAGAGGGCAACCGTCGCCTCGTGGAGCACCGACGGCTCGAACGCGGCGCTGGCATAGGCGTCCAGGGCTGCGTCGAGGATCTGTCCTGCGGCCTCATCGGACTCGATGGTCTTGCTCACGGCCGCTGCGTCGTAAGCAGGATCTGCGAGGAAGAGGAAGTCGATCATGCCCGGCACCTCGGAGAGCATCGAGACCCGCTCTTGGACGAGCGGGGCGATCGATCGGAACCGCTGGTCGTCGAATCGTTCAGCTGACCAAGGTGGCCCGTCCCCTTCGGGCCGCCAAGCACCCTCGACCGGAGCCACCCAAGGACGACAGGCCTCGACGAACTCGTCGAGGCTCATCGCCCGGATGTACTCCCCGTTGATGTGCGTGAGCTTGGCCACATCGAAGAACGCCGGCGCGTGGTGCACGTCCTCGAGCCGGAACTCGTCGATGAGGACCTGCCGGTCGACGATCTCGGCGTCACCCGGCGGGCTCCACCCGAGCAGCGCGAGGTAGTTGACGAAGGCGTCAGGAAGGTAGCCCTTGTCCCGGTAGGACTCGACGGCGACGGGATCGCGTCGCTTCGAGAGCTTCTTGCGCTGCTCGTTGACGAGCATGGGCAGGTGAGCGAACACCGGCAGCGGCACCTCGGCGTCCACCTGATCGAGTGCCGACCACATGAGCAGCTGCTTGGGCGTGGTCGGCAGGAGGTCCTCGCCACGGATGATGTGGGTGATCGCCATGTCCCGGTCGTCGATGGCGTTGGCGAGTGCGAACAGCGGCTGGCCCGTCGACTTCACCGCCACGAAGTCCTCCATGGCGCTGTGCGGGAAGGCGACCTCCCCGCGGATCACGTCGATGACGATCGTCTCGCCTTGATCAGGGACTCGGAAGCGGAGCGCTGTCGAGGCAGTCCGCACCACGCCCCGGTCGCGGCAGAAGCCGTCGTAGCCGGGGGTGGCGTTGCCCTTGGTCCGGCTCTCGATCTCCTCGCGAGAGCACTCGCACGCGTAGAGCGACCCCGCCTCGAAGAGTGCGTCCGCCAGCAGGCGGTGGCGAGGTTCTGCCTCGCTCTGGCGGAATGGTCCCTCGTCCGCAGCAAGTCCCAACCACTCCATGGCGGAGATGATGCCGTCGAGCCATTCGATCCGCCCGCGCTCTTGATCCGTGTCCTCGATACGGAGCACGAAGGTCCCGCCGTGCTGACGGGCGTAGAGCCAGTTGAAGAGTGAGGTCCGAGCGCTGCCGACGTGGAAGTACCCAGTTGGCGACGGCGCGAAGCGGACTCGGGGAGCCAGGGGGCTCAGTCCTCGATGGAGATGGCGCCGGTCGGGCAGCCGTTGACCGACTCGCGCATCTTCTCGCGGAGCTCCTCGCCAGGGTTCTCGTTGAGCACGTAGAGGTAGCCGTCATCACGGACCTCGAAGACCTCAGGGGCGATCCCCATGCACACGGCGTTGCTGGCACATGCGTCGAAATCTACGACAACCTTCATCTCAAGCCTCCTTGATCTCAGGCTGCACAGCCTGAGCGTCTCTGTCCGCCCATGCTACCGGTCCAGCCCACGTCTACCCAGACGGCGCCCCGATCAGCCGTCCGCTCAGTGTCCGGGTTCGAGCAGTCCGAAGGTGGCTCCGGTGGGGTCGGTGACGGTCGCATGGCGGCCGACCGGCAGCTCCACGATGGGTCCGCCGAGGAAGGCGCCGCTTGTCACCGCCCTGACAAGCGTGTCCTCGAGGTCCGAGACCATGAAGGTGAGGGTCCAGCCATCGGCCTCGCCGTCGCCTGGCTCGTGCGCAACCATCCCGATGATCGGATGTCCACCCTTGGTGAACTGGCGAGCATCGCTCGACGTCGCAGACTCCTCCGTCGCCACGAGCCCAAAGACCTCCTCGAAGAAGGCAGTCGACCGATCGAGCGATGAGGTGGTCAGCTCGGCCCAGAGGTACGCACCGGGCTCGCCGACTCGTCCCGCACCCTCGAAGGTGGATGGCTCCCACACGCCGATCGACGCGCCGGTGACGTCGAGCACGACCGCCAGGTGTCCGAGGTCGAGGACATCCATCGGGCCGACGATGGTCGAGCCACCGGCCTGCGCCACCGCGGCCAGGGTGCTCGTGAGGTCCGAGGACCGCAGGTACGGGGTCCAAGTGGACGCAACCCCGTCTGCGGACTGGCCCATGATGCCTGCCACAGGACGATCACCGAGGATGCACATCTTGTAGCCCCCCGACTCAGGCCCACCGCTCTCGATGGCCCACCCGAGGACGTTCGCATAGAACGACGCGGCAGCGTCCGGATCGCTGGAGAACAGGTCGAACCAGCAGGGTGTCCCGTCCGTGAACCGCTCGATCTCCATCGCTGCCTCCTCAAGGTGTCACCAGAGCGACTGCCCCGGTTCACCAGCCTCAGCGACGCTCTGAGCCGACCACCCACATCGAGAAGAACTGGCTGCCGCCACCATACGCATGACCAAGCGCCCGATGTGCGCCCTCGACCTGGTGCTCGCCGGCCATGTTGCGGACCTGGAGTGCTGCCTCGAGGAAGCGGAGCATCCCCGACGCGCCGATCGGGTTCGACGAGAGCACGCCGCCGGAGCAGTTCCATGGGATGTCGCCCCCGTCGAGCGACGTGGCGCCCGAGTCGGTGAGCTTCCAGCCGTCGCCCTCGTCGCAGAACCCGAGGTTCTCCAGCCACATCGGCTCGTACCAGCTGAAGGGGACGTAGACCTCGGCGCAGTCGAGCTCTTTGCGCGGGTTGGTGATGCCCGCCTGGTTGAAGACGTCCTTGGCACAGTCCCGGCCTGCCTGCGGGTTCACCTGGTTACGACCAGCGAACATCGTGGGCTCAGAGCGCATGGCAGTGCCGTGCACCCATGCGGGCGGGCGACCAGTCGCCCGAGCGGTTGCGTCAGCCACATCCTCGCTGGCCAGCACCATCGCGGCCGCGCCGTCTGACGACGGGCACGACTCGAGGTAGTGGAGCGGATCCCACAGCATGATCGACTCCTCGACCATCTTGAGCGAGATGTCCGGGAGGTGCAGGTGGGCGTAAGGGTTCTTGAGCGCATGGAGGCGGTCCTTGACCGCCACCTTCATCCCGACGTCGTCCGGCGCGCCTGACCGGCGCATGTAGGCCCTGATGATCGGAGCGAAGTAGCCACCGGCGCCAGCGAGCAGGGGTGCGGAGAAGGGCCGCGGGACCGACAGCGCCCACATGGCGTCTGAGTCCGACTGCTTCTCGAAGGCGACGGTCAGCACCTTCTTGTGGATGCCCGACTGGACGAGGTGCGCGGCCACGATGGCGGTCGAGCCACCGACCGAGCCGGCGGTGTGCACCCTGAACATCGGCTTGCCTGCCGCGCCGAGCGCGCTGGCCAGGTACAGCTCGGGCATCATGATGCCCTCGAACATGTCGGGGGCCTTGCCGACCACGACTGCGTCGATGTCTCCCCAGTCCATGTCGGCATCGTCGAGCGCGGCTCTGGCCGCCTCGCGCACGAGGCCGGCGATCGAGACGTCCTCACGCTTGGCCTTGTGGTGGGTCTGGCCGATTCCGATGACTGCGCAACGCTCTGTCATGACTCCCCCTCGAGGACGCACACCAAGTTCTGCTGGAGCAGAGGTCCCTGCGACGCGTGCGCCACGGCCCTCGTCGAGCTCCCATCCCAGATCCGCGCTGCTGCCTCGCCGATGCGGATGAGGCCGCCAGCCATGAGCGGATTCGCCGCCAGCGGGCCGCCGGACGGATTGATCGTCGTCTCCTCCCCCAGGCCGATCGCCTGGCGGACGATCACCTCTTGGGGAGCGAACGGTGCGAGCAGCTCGGCCACATCGACCGGCCCTCGTCCGACACCAGCGACCTCGGCCGCCTTCGCCGTCGACGGCGAGGTCGCAAGATCACGGGCGCCGAAGGCATGGGTCTCGATCCGGTGGTCGATGCCGGTGATCCAGGCGGGCCGATCCACCACGTCGTAGGCCCTGTCGCCTGCCACCAGGATGATGGCCGCGGCGGCGTCCGAGATCGGCGGCACCGTGTGGCGGCGCAGCGGCTCGACGAGGTAGTCCTCCTCGAGCAGCTCTGCCACCGGGATCTCGTTGCGGACCTGGGCGTTCGGGTTCTTGAGCGCGTCCTTGCGAGATCGTGCGGCGATCTCGGCGAACTCAACCTCACTCGAGAGTCCTCGGTCGAGGAGTGCTCGCGCCTGGAGGGCGGCCAGCGAGATCTGGTCAGGCCACAGAGGTCCCATCGTGTACGGGTCGAGCTGCATAGCGAGCACCCGAGAGAGATCTCCAAGCGACGACTTGCCGAAGCCGTAGACCAGCGCCGTGTCGATGTGCCCCTCCTGGAGCTGCACCCATGCTTCGTAGAGCGCCCAGGCCGCATCCATCTCGACGTGGCTCTCCGCCTTGGGCGGCCAGACGCCGATGGCGTCGAGAGCCATCACGAAACTGAACGGGCCACCGATCAGGTAGTCCGTCGACCCTGAGCAGATGAAGTCGATGTCGTCCTTGGTCATCTTCGCCTTGGCGAAGACCTCCGAGATGACCGGCATCAGCATCTCGACCTCGTTCGCCTGGTCGACCCGACGCAGCGAGGGCGACTGGGCGAAGGCGGCGACAGCGACCGGACGGGTGCCCACCACGGGCTTGGGCGCGCTCACAGGTACTCCTTGTAGGTCTCGTAGTCGGCGTCAGGCTCGCCGGTGGGGCGGAAGTACTTCACGCTTGAGAGGTTCGGGGTGAGCTCCTCCTCGGGGACCCACACGGCCTCCACCCGAAGACCCATGCGGACCTCATCGGTGGGGATCTCCTGGATGAGCCCCATGAACGAGATGTTTGCCCCGTCCAGCAGGATCTGGGCACAGATGTACGGGATCTCGATCGACTGGCCGGCGAAGGGAACGTTGACCACGCAGTAGGTGGTCACCGTGCCGGTGTTCGCCAGCTCGACGATCTCGTCGGTCGCCACGCCGTCGGTCGGGCACGACCCACCAGAGGGCACGTAGACCTTCTTGCACTTCGGGCACCGCTGGCCGATGAACTTGCCCTGGGCATAGCCGGCAAGGGTCTTGGACTGGGACAGGCCGGCGGTGAAGTCGTAGTCGAGCCTGATCGGCGTCGACAGCATGGTCACCGGCTCGGTGGATTCGCTCGACATCTAGGCCTCCTCGGGGATGAAGCAGCAGAGGTCCTGCACCCGGCCGATGCGCTCTTCGGCGGGCAGGAAGGTGGCGATCACGCGCATGCCGCTCGAGACCGAGCCGGCAGGAGCCTTGATCGGCGCCAGGATGGCGGTGTCAGCCCCGTCAGGGGTCACGAGCGCCCAGGCGAAGGGCTCCGACAGCGGTGCGTCCTCTCGGGGGTCAGCGACCCACGCCCACGTCACCACAGTCCCACCTGGTCCGACCTCGACGAACTCGCTCGTCTCGTCACCGGTGAGCGGGTCGTACTCGGTCGGCGGGACGATCACCCGGCCACCGGTCCCCTTGGTCCCGACGATCCGTCCATCTCGAAGTCCGGTCAGGTAGGCGCCCACCACAGGGCCCACCGAGCGGACATAGGGATACTCGAGGACGTGTGGACTGCGATAGATGTCGACGACGTCAGCCATCTGTGCCCCCCTTTCAGCTCATCCGAGCGCCACGAGCGCTCACCACGGCGAGACTAGAACAGATTCTAGTTCTGGTGCCACCGCTCGGAACGGGGTGAACCCGGCGTTCGACTCGTGCTCAGGCTGTGGTGACAGGCGGCTCGAGCTCGCCAGCCTGGTCGAGCAGCTCAGCGATGAACTCTGGGTCCGAGAGGATCGGTCGATCGGCCAAGAAGAGCTTGCCGTAGCGCTCGAAGTACATCAGCTGCTTGCCGAGCAGGAAATAGCCGCGATCGAAGTCGCTCATCAGCCCGCCGCCATCGAGCGCCATCTTGTGGATCCTGCGCTGGAGGCGGATCCGCTTGATCAAGCCTCGCAGGGTCAGCTTCTGGAACTCCACCCCATGTGCCTTCGCCACCTCGACCTGGGTGGCGTTCATCATCTCGGCGAAGCTCACCTCGCCGAAGGGCTTGAGCAGCACTGGTTCGATCATCGCCCTCATGAAGGCCGCCAGCTGCGCCTCGTCCATGCCCATCGCCTCGCCGATGGCGGGGCCATAGGTGCGGATGAGATGCCCCGTCACGTCATCCCACGCCGCGTCGTCGCCCAAGACGGCGGCGAGCATGCGACAGAGGAACCAGTGCGTCTCGGCGTCGAGACGACCGACGATCCCCCAGTCGATCACGCCGATCCGGCCGTCTTTGAGCAGCAGCAGGTTCCCGGCGTGCACGTCGCCGTGGAACATTTTGTAGCGGACCGTCATCAAGAAGAAGCCCTTGATCAGCTGTTCGATGAGAGGTGCTGGATCGATGCCGAGCCGCTCACACTCAGCGAAGTCGTCGATCGCGACGCCATCGAGGTACTCCATCGTCAAGACGTTCGGACCTGATAGTTCCGGGTAGGCCTCTGGGACCGCGATCAAATCCAAGCTCGAGGCGGCCGTAAGGTCGCCGAAGTGGGCGAGCGCTCGAGCCTCGTTGCGAAGATCCATCTCCTCGCCGATCTGCAGGCGGAAGCCATCGAGCTGCTGGAAGATCGCCCCAGCGAGCTGTGCGCCGGTCTGCCGGGCGAGCAGCTCGAAGAGCGGCTCCATCAGATCGAGGTCGGTGGCGACCAGGTGCTCGATGTTCGGGCGCAGGACCTTGACTGCCACCTGCCTGCCGTCGAACAGCGTGGCCCGGTGCACGACGGCGATGGAAGCTCGCCCGATCGGGGCCGGATCGAAGGAGGCGAAGGCCTCCTCGAGACGCATGCCGAGATCCTCCTCGACTCGACGGCGGACCTCGTCGAAGGGGACGACCGGCCCTGTGTCGAGACACGAACGGAACTCGTCGGACACCTCCTCGCCGAAGATGCCCGGAGAGGAGGCGAGGATTTGGCCGAACTTGATGAAGGTGCCGCCAACGTCCTCGAACGCGAGCCGCAGGGGCTTGGCCAACAGTTCAGGAGCGATGAACCCATCTCGAACCCCGCGCAGCTGCGCCCAGGCCACAGGACCAAAGCGATGCGCGAAGGCCTTGGCGACGACAGCGCCGCGCTTGGCCAGCTCCAGCTTGGTCGGCGACGGCAGACGACGCGCGTGGTAGCGCAGCACCGCCTCGTCCAAAGGCGCTGGCGTGTGGTCAGGGGTCACTCGGCCACGATAGGCGCCGAGGCACCGAGTCCGACCAGGTCTTCAGGCCTCGTTGAAGTGGACCTTGAGCTGGTCGAGCGCTCCGGCATAGGTGCCGCCCATGAGGTCAGCCATCTCGTCGGGCGTCACGTCGTAGGCCCACGTCACCTTGGAGCCGGTGCCGGCCTCGACGACCGTGATGGTGCCGGTGTGCGAGTCGACCGGGACACCCTCGACGATCGAGTAGACGAGGCGACGGGCATCGTCATCCTTCTCGATGAGTCGCTCCCGGATGGTGAGTCCGAACATGCCGATGAGCCGGTCGTCGCCATCGCGCTCGAACGAGTCGAGACCCTGGAAGATTGCATCGACGTTATAGAAGTCGCCGAGGACTCCCCAGGTCTCATCCGCCGAGGCGGCGAAGTCTCTCTCAACAGATCCAATGGCCATGATGGCTCCCTTGTGTGCTCTGGCCCGACGCCGCTGTGGCATCGGGCACGGATCGGTCAGCTGGCGGCGAGTGACGCGACCATCTTGGTCAGCGTCTCCTTGGCGTCGCCGAAGACGAGCGTGGTCTTCTCGTTGAAGAGCAGCTCGTTCTCGATGCCGGCGAAGCCTGGACGCATCGAGCGCTTCAAGAACACCACCTGGGCGGCGTCGTCGGCGTTGATGATCGGCATCCCTGAGATCGGGCTGCCAGCCTCGCGAGCGGCAGGGTTAACGGTGTCATTAGCACCGACCACCAGAGCGACGTCGCACTGGCCGAGCTGCGGGTTGGCCTCGTCCATCTCGAGCAGCTTGTCGTAGGGCACGTTGGCCTCGGCGAGCAGCACGTTCATGTGACCCGGCATGCGGCCCGCGACTGGGTGGATGGCGTAGAAGACCTCGATGCCCTTGCTCTCGAGCTCGTCGGCGAGTTCACGAGCGATGTGCTGCGCCTGCGCCACAGCGAGTCCGTAGCCGGGGATGATCGCCACCTTGTGGGCGTAGGCGAGCATCACGCCGATGTCCTCTGGGGTGGCCGAACGGACCGGTCGGTCCTCCTGGCTGCCCCCGCTCGAGGTGATGGTCGCCGAGCCGAAGGCGCTGAAGAGGATGTTGGGCAAGCTCCGGCCCATGGCCTTGCACATCATCTGGGTCAGGAGCAGACCGGAGGCGCCGACCAGGGTGCCGGCCACGATGAGCAGGTTGTTGCCGAGTGTGAAGCCCGATGCCGCCACTGCCAGACCGGTCAGCGAGTTGAGCAGCGAGATCAGCACGGGCACGTCAGCGCCACCGATCGGCAGGACGAGCAGGACCCCGAGCAGGGCGCTGACAGCGAGCAGGGCCCACAGCAGTGGCGTCGAGGCGGTGATCAGCACCGCGATGACGAGGCCGATGGCACCAATGCCCAGCAGGGCGTTGACGATCTGCTGGCCTGGATAGGTGATGGGCCGACCGGTGATGAGCTCTTGGAGCTTGATGAAGGCGATCGCCGATCCGGCGAACGACACGGTGCCGATGAGGACGCCGACGAGCACTTCCAAGGTGACGTAGGTCGCGGGCTTCTGGCCGCCGAAGCCGAGGAACTCGGTCATCGCGACGAGAGCCGCGGCGCCACCGCCGACACCGTTGAAGATGGCGACGAGCTGCGGCATAGCCGTCATCTTCACCATCCGTGACGCCGGGATGCCGACGACCGCACCGATGACCATGCCGATCACGATCAAGCCGATGTGGCTCAGACCAGGCTGGAAGAAGGTGGCGCCGATGGCCAGGGCCATGCCTGCCATGGCGATGAAGTTGCCTGTGCGTGCCCGCTTCGGGTTCGAGAGGCCCTTGAGGGCCAGGATGAAGGTGACCGCTGCAACGAGATAGCAGAGGTCGAGGATGGTGCCGCGACTCACTTGGCCACCTCCTCTTCCTTCTTCTTCGGCTCAGGCTTGGCCTTGAACATCTCGAGCATCCGGTCGGTCACCGTGAATCCGCCGACCACGTTGAGCGTGGCGAGGATGACGGCGAGGAAGCCGAGGATCTCTGTGAGCGTCGAGTGCGAGGTGCCGAGCACCCACATCGAACCGATCAGGATCACACCGTGGATAGCGTTGGATCCCGACATCAGCGGAGTGTGGAGGATCGAGGGGACCTTCGAGATGACCTCAATGCCGACGAAGATCGACAGCACGAAGACGGTCAGGTAGCCCAGGTTGGCGTTGTGCAGGATTGCGTCGCCCATGTGATCAGGCCTCCTCGGTCTCGGTGAGCTCATCAGCGGGCGGGGCCGGCAAGATGATCGGTGCGTGCGCCACGCCGAGGAGCTCGGCTGCGGCGGCGTTGGCGGCGGCGCCGTCCTTCAAGATGGTGGTCCCGATGACGATCTCGTCCTCCCAGTCGGGGTCGAGGCTGCCCTCGTTCGAGAAGAGCTCCAGCAGATTCGCCACATTGCGTGCGTAGAGGAAGCTCGCGTGGGTCGGCATCCCCGACGGCGGGTTGGAGAGGCCGACGACCGACGCGTTGTTCCGCACGACGGTCGTCCCTGCCTCGGTGACCTCGCAGTTGCCGCCACCATCAGCGGCCATGTCGATGATCACCGAGCCCGGACCCATCATGTCCACCATGGCGGCCGTCACGAGGATCGGCGCCTTGCGACCTGGGACCGCAGCGGTGGTGATCACGACATCAGACCCTGCGACCTCGTTGGCCAATGCTGCTTGCTGCGCAGCGATCTCGTCTGGTGTGAGCTCTCGGGCGTAACCGCCCTCGCCCTCGGCCTTGACGCCCAGGTCGACGAAGGACGCACCGAGGCTCTCAGCCTCTTCCTTGGCGGCGGCACGAACGTCGTAGGCGCGCACATTGGCGCCGAGACGACGAGCGGTGGCGATCGCCTGGAGGCCGGCCACGCCGACGCCCATAACGAGCACTTTGGCCGGTGGGACCGTCCCGGCTGCCGTCATGAACATCGGGAAGAAGCGTGCCAGGTGCTCAGCGGCGGCCAGCCCAGCGCGGTAGCCCGACACTGTCGCTTGCGAGCTGAGCGCGTCCATCGACTGGGCGCGGCTGATCCGGGGCAGCAGGTTGAAGCTCACCACCGTCGCCTTGCGCCCTGCAAGGGCGGCGAGGGCATCGGTCGACTGACCCGATTGGAAGAAGCTCATGACGAGCACACCTTCGGGGTAGCCAGCCGCCTCCTCGGCGTTCGGGGCGTTGACCTTGACGATCACGCCAGCTCCCGAGACCGCCGATGCGGCGTCGGGTGCGATGCGGGCGCCAGCCTCGGTGTAGGCCTCGTCGGAGAAGGTCGCAGCTGCGCCGGCACCAGACTGGACGACAACGTCCCAGCCCTGGTCGACGAGCTTCTTGACGATCTCTGGCACGAGTGCCACACGCTGCTCACCGGCGCGGGTCTCTGTTGGGATAGCAAGGATCACGGCAGTGTTTCTAGCACCAGAACTGAAACACGTCCCATTTCGTCAGCCGACCCTGGTGGCGAGATCAGGTCGACTCACGAGCCTCCCTGCGCTGCCCGCAGGAAGGCTGGCCACTCACCGCCGCCGTGCAGGACGATGTTGGCGCCTGAGAGGTAGGGCGTCGGGGTGCCAACGATGGCCAGGACGAGACCAGCGACGTCGTCGGGCGTTCCCATCCTCCCCAACGGCACCGTGGCGGCGACCCGGCGGAAGCCCTCTTCGCCGCCGTAGTGCTCTGGGCCGGCGCCGGAGTCGAGCAGCCCAGCGGAGATGCAGTTGACCCTGACCTTCGGTGCCCACTCGACCGCCAAGGTCTCGGTGAGGTTGATCAGGCCCGCCTTCGCCGCCGCGTAGGGCGCAGTCCCTGGTGACGGGCGCAGCGCAGCGACCGAGCCGATGTTGATGATCTGCCCACCTTCGTCCTGCTCCTGCATGACTGCATTGGCCGCCTGGGCGCAGAAGAAGGGAGCCAGCAGGTTGAGCGCCACCACCGAGGTGATGTAGCGGGCAGACGACGTGGCAGCATCGGCCATCGGTGAGCCACCGGCGTTGTTCACCAGCACATCGACTGTCTC
>Ga0118677_10010855_pt1 | contig 13811 bp, 16 predicted proteins | sample AliMusrvi5mmetaG_FD_86154 | JGI IMG/M metagenome (GOLD analysis project Ga0118677, IMG submission 86154) | reverse complement strand
GCCGATGGTCTGCTTGAGCAACCGAATTGTCAATCGGCCATGCATACGTTTCGCGACTTGTCCGTAAGACTGGACACAGCAACTGCGATAGCCGGTCTTTCCGGCGATCTACAACGGCTTTGCAAAGAATTGAAAAAACATAGTATTACGGAAGCCGCCCAATCACTGAACCTGCCTCTATGCAAAATCTACCGGGATATCCAGACCATCCGTAATGTATTTGCAATAAAAATTGACTTTCCAACCGAATTAACTGCGAAAAAACACATGTGACTTGGCTAAGAAGAAGTAGAGACCTGCAATTTTTCAAAATCAAAGTAATTCATCACGGAAAGGAAGCCAATTATGGTCAAGCCTGATTTTATTATCATTGAAGCAGCGGAAGAGTATCACGACAAGCGAGATCGATTTCTGTCCAGTCACGCACTCGCGGATTTTCGCAAGTGTCCGGCGCTGTTCCGTAAAAAGGAAACCGGCGAAATCGATGACGAAGACAAACCAGCGTATGCGCTCGGTCGCGCCGCTCACACGCTGACTCTGGAAGGAATCGGAAAGTTTGATGCTGAGTACATCGTCGGGGAACCGGTTAACCCGCAAACCGGCAAAGCTTACGGCAAAAATACCCAGGCATATCAGGCATGGTTCGATGCGCAGGAGATGCCGGTGATTTCACCATCAGATTTCGCGTTTATCAAGCGGCTGCAGATAGCAGTCTGGACACATATTGCAGCTGGCAACTTCTTACAAGACGGCATTGCCGAAGGTGTAGTACGCGTAGAATACTGCGGCGTGCCGTGTCAGATCCGGATGGATTTCTTCAGTCAGGCACACGGCATTATCGACTTTAAGACCTGCGACAATCTCGATTATTTCGAAGCCGATACCAGAAGATACGGTTATATCCATCAAGCGGCGTTTTATCGCGCAGTACTTAAAACCGTTTCCGGCCGCAACCATCCATTCCATTTTATAGCAGTAGAAAAGCATGAACCATTCCGATGTGGTGTTTGGCGTATTGACGAAATCGTGCTGGACTTCGCTGAAATGGAAAACGCTGCCGCCATCGAACGGCTGAAAAAGTGCCGCGCCGAAAAGTGCTGGCCGACCGGCTACGAAGAAATCCGCATCATCACAGCCACATAAAAAACAAGGAAGAAGTATGAGCGTCACAGTAATTGATATGTTTGTCGATAATATCAAAACCGCATCGCCGTTCAGAGATCTGTTTCCAATCCAGGAGCGCGTTCTGGACGAAATCTATTGGGATATCCAGAAAACCGGCTACGACAAAAGCAAGCCGATCGTCCTATGGGAAAGCCACGATTCCGTAGTGATCGATGGACACACCCGGCTGCGGGCCGCCCGCAAGGCGGGGCTTGGTCAGATTCCGGTCGTCCTGAAAGCGTTTCCTGACGAGGAAAATGCGTTGCAATACGCTATCAGGAGCCAGCGTAACCGCCGCAATCTTACAGCGCATGAAATACTTACGTGTATTGCTGAACTGGACAAGCGGAGAAAGGCCGGACGCCCAGGAAACGATAAATTAGCGCAGGACTGCGCTAATTTTGGAAAGTCAGCACAAGAAACCGCCGGAATATTAGGTATTTCAGTACGCAAAGTAGAGCAGGCAAGAACTGTTCAGGAGCGGGCTTCCGATGATATCAAAGAGGCGGTAAAATCCGGAGAAATGTCCATAAATGCAGCCTATAACCGGACGGTTAATCCATCCCAAGGCAGTCCAGAATCGCTGGATACCGCAGCCTGCGAGCTTGAAAAAATCGATAAGATTATCGGTATCATCAGAGAACGGCTGACCAAAGAACAAATCAAAGAACTGATCATTCGCCTTCAGGCGGAAGTTTAAATTCAAAACGACAAGGAGAAGTACACGATGAGTCTGCTAAACAACATCCAATCCGGCAAAGAACCCAAGCCTCCTAGAATCATGGTTTATGGTCAGGAAGGTGTAGGGAAAAGTAATTTTTCCGCCGCCGCGCCCAACGTGATTTTTATTCCGACCGAGGACGGGTTAAGCGAGATCGACTGCCATAAGTTCCCGCTGGCAAAAAGCTTCAATGAAGTTCTTTCTTCGCTTCAGGCGCTGTATCAGGAAAAACATGATTTTCAGACAGTGACGCTGGACAGCCTGGACTGGCTGGAGCGGCTGATCTTCGATGAAGTCTGCCGGGATTACGGTGTTCGATCCATTGAAAAAGTCGATGGCGGCTATGGAAAAGGCTATGTCTATACACTGACTTACTGGCGAAAAATACTGAATCTGCTTGATGCCCTAAGGAATGAAAAAGGTATGGCCTGCATTCTGATTGCTCACTGCTGCATCGAGAAGTTTGAGGACCCGGAGGCATCAGCCTATGATCGCTACACGCCCAGGCTTAACAAGCATGCAAATGCGTTAATTTCGGAATGGGTGGATGCCGTGCTGTTTGCCACGCGACGGTTCCGGACACAGAAAGAGGATGCCGGATTCGGACGGGAACGCACTATCGCCGCGCCGGTCGGTACGGACGGTGGCGAACGTATTCTACGAACAGTCGGCGGTCCGGCCTGCGTAGCGAAGAATCGCTTCAATCTTCCCTCCGAACTGCCGCTGAACTGGACTGCGTTCATGGCCGCGATGACTGATCAGGGCGCGAAGAAATGATCCGCCGCAACTGGGTCATCTACCAGCGCAAATCGCGTCAGGTCGTCAGCCATGTTTATCATCGTCGCAGAATAGCGCTGGATGATCTGCGAAGCCTCAATGATTACTGCGAAGCGAGAAAATACGCAATGCAGATAATCAAAATAGACCATAATAAGAAGATCGTCAGCAGGTATCCGGCTATCGAACTGAAGAATTTCCCTGACGGCAAGCCGGAGAAAACAAATGGCTAAATGCGGCAGAAAAACCGAGGTTTACAGCAGAGTCGTCGGCTATTTCAGGCCGGTCGCAAACTGGAACAAAGGCAAAAAAGAAGAATTCAAAGACCGTAAAACCTTTGACTTAACCAAAACTAAAAACAGGAGAACGTAAAATGGCAACACTTAATTTCAACGCCCATGAAGTCGAACCTAATGTCGGCATGGAAGCCGTACCGGCGGGCAAATACATCGCAGTCGTCGCCGAGTCGCAGATGAAACCGACAAAATCAGGCAACGGGTATTTTCTGGAACTTACTTTCGAGATTATCGAAGGAGAGTGCAATGGCAGAAAAGTCTGGGCGAGATTGAACCTCGACAACCCGAATCAGGAAGCGGTCAAAATCGCCCGCGGCGAACTGTCGGCGCTATGCCGGGCGGCAGGCGTGATGCAACCTAAGGATTCGGCGGAACTGCACAACATCCCCCTGGAGATTACCGTCAAATGCAAGAAGCGTGACGATACCGATGAACTCAGCAACGAGATCAAAGGTTATGCAAAAAAAGGCAGTTCAGCGAATCCCGCAGCGCCGGCATCGCAGGCAAAAACCGACACCCCTCCCTGGCGGCGATAAGAGATACAAGTTGCTGCGGGAGCAATCACTCATGCTCCCGCACTTTCATCAACTTTAAAAACGGAGGTTTTTACACATGCAATGCCGATGCCGTAAAATCGCTATTATTCGCCGGGTGGTCGACAATATGGCTGACCGGACCATGCGCGAAATCTGCCGTCTCTTGATGGCCGGATTGAATCTGAATGCCGTCCGCTCGAAACTAAAACTACCCGCGACGGTATTCGAGATGTTCATCGAAGAAATCAAGCGTCTGCTGCTCGGGGCTGGATTGGAAATCAGGAGGTTTTAAAATAAATCGCTGTGCGAGCCGGTTCTGGTCAGAGTCAGTATCAGCGCATCTTCGGTTACGAGATAAATGAGCAGCCAATCAGGAGCAATATGACACTCGCGAAACCCGCTGTAATTGCCGGTCAAAGCATGGTCATAGTTCTTTGCCGGCAATTTCATGCCGTTGGCTAGCAACTCAATGATGTCATTAAGCTCGGACAGCTTCATGCCGCGTTTCGCCATGGCTTTGTAGTCTTTTTTGAATTGCGCGGTTCTCTTGACTTCATATTTCATGAATTAAGATCCTCAACCAGATCGCGCATGCTGGTAAAGGATTTACCTTTACCGGAATTTGCCAGTTTGCGGGCTTCAGCCATGGCATCAAGCGTTGCCTGATTCGGTACGTCGCGTGCGATGGTGAAGGGAATGCCCTGGGCGCGAAGCGACTGCCGTAAAAAGATGTTGAATGCCGTAGTGATGTTCATCCCTAAAGCGCTGAACAGATCTTCAGCTTCATGTTTTAGCTTGGTATCGATCCGAATGCTTAAATTAGTTGTTTTTGCCGTAGTCATCGTAGTAACCCTTTCATTGTTTCTATAATAATTATAGTGCAATACATGTGCAAATCAAGTGCAATGCACATAAATAATTACAAATTAATGCCTTTATAAAATCCTGAATATGAACTTGCGACCATATCAACAACAGGCAGTGAATGCCATCTATAACCATTTGCGGGAGCGCGATGACAATCCAGTCTGCGTTATCCCGACCGCCGGGGGCAAAACTCCGATCGCGGCTACCATCTGCAAGGATGTGGTTACCCGCTGGAATGGGCGAGTATTGATTCTGGCGCACGTCAAAGAGCTCATTGAGCAGGCGGTAAATAAGCTAAATGCTATCGCTCCGGAACTGATGGTCGGAGTGTACTCCGCTGGCTTGAACAGCCGGGACACCCTGGCACCGGTAATCGTGGCGGGAATTCAGTCGGTGTACAAACGCGCCTGTGACCTGGGAGTATTTGACCTGATCTTGATCGACGAAGCCCATATGATCCCGATTGATTCAGACGGGATGTATCAGACTTTCCTGAACGATATGAAAATCATCAATCCTAATGTACGGCTGATCGGGTTGACCGCGACGCCGTACCGGATGAAGTCCGGGATGATCTGCGGCCCTGACAACCTGATGAATCATATCTGCTATGAGATCGGAGTCAGGGAACTGATCAATCAAGGATATCTCTGTCCTTTGATTGCAAAAGCCGGACACCATCTGGCGGACACCTCTCAACTGCACATTCGCGGTGGAGAGTTCATAGCCGCCGAGACTGAAAACCTGATGGATGAAGACGAACTGGTGAACGCCGCCTGTAATGAAATCATCACTTACACGCGGGATCGAAAATCCTGTCTGATCTTCGCCGCCGGAGTAAAACATGCCGAGCATATAGCCTCCATTCTGCGCAAAGAACATAACGTTGAGGTCGAGTGTGTATTCGGCGAGACTTCGTCACTGTTCAGATCGCAGTATCTCGACGATTTCAGGGCTGGTAAACTCAAGTATCTGGTTAACGTCGGCGTGCTGACAACCGGCTTTGACGCACCCAGCATCGACTGCGTGGTTTTATTAAGACCGACCAATTCTCCCGGCCTGTACTATCAGTCAGTCGGCCGCGGCTTCCGGCTGTATCCCGGCAAGACCGATTGCCTAGTGCTGGACTTCGGCGGCAATATCATACGGCACGGGCCGGTGGATGCCATTCAAATCAAAGCCCCCGGATCAGGGAACGGCGAAGCGCCAATGAAGACCTGCCCGGTCTGCCATTCGATAATCCATGCGGCGTATCAGAAATGTCCTGACTGCGGTTATGGTTTTCCATTGCCGGAACGGAACAAACACGCGGCACAGGCCGCATTCGGCGGGATTATTTCCGGTGAAGTCAGCTATTGCGATTACGAAATTAAAAAGGCGGAGTATTCAGTTCATTGCAAGCGCGGCGCGGAGCCGGGCTCGCCGCTAACGATGAAAATCGAATATACGGTCGGCTTCAACCATTATATCAGCGAATGGGTCTGCCCGGAACATTCAGGCTATGTCCGGGCGAAATTCGAATGCTGGTGGCGCAATCGCTCGCACCTGTCACCGCCGAAGACGGCGGAGGAGGCAGTCAAACTGGCCGAAGACGGCGCATTGGCAATACCGGAAACAATTGTCGTTAAATCCGTCGCCGGGGAAAAGTTCGACCGGATAGTCGATTACAAGCTCGGCCCTAAGCCGGACTATTGCCAGGAGCCCGGCTACAACGATGTCGCAGAATTCAAGCCTTCAGAAGAATACGAAGAAGATGAAATCCCATTTTAAATAATTTTATTTGCTAAGGCGAAACTCCCCAATGGTGAATGATTACTTTACTTACTACCTGTACAAATATCGCTTCAGTAATATTGATAAATCTATTCATGGCGCTAACTCCTTTTGTCGCGTTATTAGCGACGGTTAAGTGTTCATTGTTTGAACTGACAAAAAAGCAAACTATCACAACAATAATACATAACAAAGTAGTATATGAGCACCAAACTACCATTGAGAGAGAGATTTCCCCGGGAAGTATCCCCTTAGCCAATAAACATCTCTTACAATATATATCAACATTATATCATAAAATTAAGAAAAAAGACACTAAATATGAAAGATTTAACAGAAAAACAAGTATCATGCTCGCGCTGCCATGAAATGTTTGTCCGGATACGCCGTTCGAAGTTCGGTCAAATCTGCCCATGGTGCGAGGAAGATCTTATTGTGCTGGACCGGGAATTGAGCCGGAAATGCGGCCTGCGCCCTTTGATGACGCATGACCTATTGGAATTGAACAAATATTGGCAGAAAGCGAAAGCAGCCCGGTAATAAACTATGGCGATAACCCTTGAAACCGCACAGCGCTATCTGCACGCCGGTCTGAGCGTACTTCCAGCGCACCGGATCAATAAATTCCCGGCGATAAAAAGTTGGAAGGCTTACCAGCAAAGGCTGCCGACAGAGGCGGAGGTCATTGCGCAGTTTTCCAACAATCACGAGGCTGTCTGCATTATTGCCGGCAATGTCTCCGGCAATCTGGAGATTATCGATTTCGACAACGGCGGAGAACTCTTCGAAAGGTGGTCGCGCATTGTCGAAGAACGCGCTTCCGGCCTGATGGACCGTATCGCAATCGAAAACACGCCATCAGGCGGGTGGCATGTGATCTACCACTGTGAAATCGAAGTTTCAGGCAATATGAAGTTGGCGCAGGGGCAGCGCAACGGCAAGCTCACAACCTTGATTGAAACCCGCGGCAACGGCGGGTTGTTTCTGTGCGCACCAACGCCGGGTTATGAACTGCTGCAAGGCAATTTAACCGCGCTTCCGACACTGTCCGAAGCCGAACGCGAAACACTGCTACAGTCCGCCTGGGAGCTGAATGAACACTGGCAGAGCGTAAATCCGCCATCGCCAGCCGTCAGTACCGCAACCGGCAACCGGCCGGGCGATGCTTACAACGAACGCGGGGACGTCAAATCGCTGCTGGAAATTCATGGCTGGAAACACATCCATAGTGCCAACGGTAATGAATATTTCCGCCGCCCCGGCAAGGCAACCGGATCATGGTCGGCCTCGCTTAAAGAGCGCGTGTTTTACGTATTCAGCTCCAACGCCGCGCCGTTCGAGCACAATCAGGCCTATTCGCCATTTTCAGTTTACGCGCTGCTGGAACATCAAGGCAATTTTGCCGATGCGGCAAAGACGCTGTCCCAAAACGGCTACGGGACTCCTCCCCCTGCCCTGCCGGAAGTAGATATTTCCGGCATTACCGGAAAAATCACTAAAACGGAGCATCTTCCCGATCCCGGCCCGCTGCCGGAAGAACTCTTATATGTGCCTGGATTTATTAATAACGTCATGGAATATACGATGCAAACCGCGCCATACCCCAATAAGGTGCTGGCGTTCGCCGGCGCGCTGACGCTGCAGGCATATCTGGCCGGGCGCAAGATCCGAGACAATGCCGACAACCGCAGCAATCTTTACTTGGTCGCACTGGCTAACTCCGGTTCCGGCAAAGACCATCCCCGCAAGGTGAATATGAATATCACCTATGAGGCCGGGCTCTGCCGGGGTATCGGCGATGCGTTCGCGTCCGGCGAGGGTATTGAAGACAGCATGTTCGCCCATCAAAGCATGTTATTCCAAACCGATGAGATCGATGGCCTGATCAATTCGATTACGAAAGCCCGCGATGCCAGGAATGAGTCAATCATGAATGTCCTGCTGAAAATGTACAGTTCGGCCAATTCCATCTATCCGCTCCGGAAAAAAGCCGGGCAGAACGAGCCGCTGGTTATCGTCAACCCGTCGCTGACGCTGTTCGGGACCGCCGTTCCTCAATATTATTATGAAGCGCTCAATAACCGCATGCTCAACAACGGGTTTTTCGCACGATTGATCGTATTTGAAGCCGATGCCCGCGGCGAAGGCCGGGAACCCTTGTTTATTCCGCTTCCGGCATGCGTGATTGAAACGGCAATGCGCTGGGCGGATTTCAATCCCGGCAAGCCGGCGCGACACAATCTGGGCCAGTTCAATCCCGAGCCGCTGCTTGTTCCCGCCGATGTCCAGGTACCGGAACGCTACCGGGAAGTACGGTTGCTCGCGGATGCGGAGTACCGCAAATCCGAAAAGAACAACGACATAGCCGGGATGGCCGTCTGGGCCCGCGCTTACGAGAAAACCCGCAAACTGGCATTGAGCTATGCCGCAAGTTCGAACAGCCAGAGGCCTGCAATAACTCTCGATGCAGTTAACTGGGCATGGCGGCTGGTTGATCATCAAACCCGGCGCATGCTGTTTATGGCGCAGAGCCATGTAGCCGACAACCCGTTCCACGCCGAATGCCAGAAGCTCCTGGAAAAACTGCGCCAGTCGCCGAACCAGGAGCTGCCGCACAGCGTGCTGCTCAAACGAATGAAAATGAAAATAAGGGAATTCAACGACGCCGTCGATACCCTTGTCCTGCAGGGAGACATTGAGCTGCGTAAAGAGACTACGGCAGGCAGAACCGGGCGGATTTACCGGCTGACGGAAGGCTGAACCGCCGGATAAAAACAGGTGAAAGATGGGGGTGAAAAAAGGGTGAAAGAAGTAAAAACAGTCAAAATCAGGCCAAAATCAGATAACCCGGCCGTGAAAGAAGCAGCAGTACCTGGTGAAAGAAGGAGAAATAAGGGGTGAAAAAAGATTATGTTGATAATCATATACTTAACTACTTCTTTCTCTCTTTCACCCCCACCCCTTACACGATTTTTTTGTGCGCATCGTGCGCGCGAGAAAGGGAAAAAAGTTTTTGCCGGATCCGGGTAGCCGGAATTATGCCATCAGAAAAATATTTATAAGCCACAAACCATAAACCAGCAACCCAAGCGACATGGAGGTTCATCACATGGGAAAAGGCAAGTATGCCAATGCCAGAGACGTTCTGCCGGAAGCCCTGCTCAAGGAGGTCAAAAAATATTACGCAGGAATGCTGTACGTCGAGAAAGAGGTAACAAGCTTTAAGCGTCAGCAGATGGTGATGTCGTTATTCAAGGCTGAAACCAGCACAAACGAGATCGCCATGATCATCGGCATCAGCACGCGGCGGGTCAATCAGATTATCGCAACAGCAGGAAAAGAAAGTAAAAACCTTTCTCAATAATTGGTTCCTCCTGCGGCTAAACGACTTACACGCCGCCGGAAGGAGCTGAGCTGTTAAAGAGAGTTTGTTTCAGGCGTCAAAAATAAGTTATAAGTGTTTGCAAAATAAAAATTTAACTAAAAATGAAAGGGTGTCAAAAATGACGTCAAAAGTTATGGAAGTAAAGCTTTGCAGGATTGATGAAATCAGGCCTTACGAAAAGAATCCGAGAATCAATGACGGCGCGGTGGAAGCGGTCGTCAGGAGCATCCGGGAATTTGGTTTCCGGCAGCCGATCGTCGTTGATGCGGATGGCGTGATTATCGCCGGGCATACTCGTTGGAAAGCGGCGAAGCTCCTGGGGCTGGAACAAATCCCGGTGCATGTGGCAGAAGACCTGTCGCCGGAACAAATCAAAGCCTATCGCATCGCCGACAATAAAACCGGTGAAATCGCCGAATGGAATTTTGAATTGCTGCCGTTGGAATTAAAAGACTTGCAGGACATGAATTTCGACTTGTCACTCCTTGGCTTTGATTCGGAAGAACTGGACAAGCTGCTCAACGGCGAGGAAGCGGTTGCTGATGGAATGACCGATCCTGATGAAGTTCCGGAAACGCCGGAAGTACCGGTCAGCAAACGCGGCGAAATTTACCAACTCGGTCAGCACCGCCTGATGTGCGGCGACAGCACCAAGGCCGAAGACATCCAGACGCTGATGGGCGGTCAGAGCGCTGATTTATTGCTTACCGATCCGCCGTACAACGTGAATTACGAAGGCGGAACCGGGATGACTATTCAAAACGACGACATGGGCGATGCTGAATTTTTCAAGTTCCTGACAATGGCGTTTTCAAACGCGGTCGAAGTGATGAAGCCAGGCGTAAGTTTTTACATCTTTCACGCCGACTCTGAAGGCTACAATTTCAGGGGAGCATGCCGGTCGGCCTCTTTGCAGATACGGCAGTGTCTGATCTGGAAGAAAAACTCACTGGTGTTAGGCCGTCAGGACTACCAATGGATCCACGAACCGTGTCTCTACGGCTGGAAGGACGGCGCGGCGCACAACTGGTACTCGGACCGTTCGCAGACTACGGTGCTGGAGTATGACCGGCCAAAGAAAAGCGAACTACACCCGACAACCAAACCGGTGGAGATGCTGATCTATCTGATCAAGAATTCCAGCCAGCGTGGAGAGATAATCATTGATTTTTTCGGTGGCTCCGGAAGCACACTTATCGCCGCCGAGCAGACAGGGAGGAAGGCTTATCTCATGGAGCTTGACGAGAAATATTGTGACGTAATCCGAAAGCGCTGGGCTGAGTTTGTTCACGGTGAAGGCTGCGACTGGCAGGCTCTTACTCCGATGGTTCAGAGATAACACTGCGTTCACACATCGCCACTTCGTAGCATAGCCCCAATAACAAGGTCAATAAATTTTTATGAATGACAACGCTCAAGTCAAACTTACCGCATTGAGTATTGCCGAACTGGCCGGACTGCTGAAACGCGCCGGCGGCCGGTACGTTTCGGAAGATGCGATCAGGCAGGACATCGCTACCGGCGCTCCGGTCAACACGGACGGCACGATGAACCTAATTGCATACGCGGCATGGCTGATAAAGGAAATGAACGATGGCGATTGATCCGGCAAAATTACGTCCTATTGAAGTGGCGCGACTGATTAATTCGACGCCACTGGGTTATGTTCTGGGCGACCGCCGGGCTTACCGGCATCGCGACAGGGCGGGATTCCGCATTGCCGGAGACAGCAGCGGGAGCAAGATAAATCTGTTCAAGTACGCCGCATGGCTGGCTGACATGCGGCATGGCCCGCAAGTTGAACAAGAAGTCCGGGACTATGGCGCGATGAAAGAATCGGCCCGCGCCAGGAACGCAGCGTTGTCTCAGGCCGGCCGGGATATCGGGGAACTGCCGGAGGTGGCCAATCCGGAGCGCAAAGCAAATTGTGAACGGAACTTCCGGTTGTTCTGCGAAAGCTATTTTCCGGAAGCATATCATATGGGATGGTCGGACGACCATTTGAAGGTGATCGCCAGGATTGAACAGGCGGTGTTGTATGGCGGACTTTATGCTCTGGCGATGCCGCGCGGTAGTGGTAAATCGACAATTGCCGAGACCGCCTGTTTATGGGCGATGCTATACGGGCACAGGGAGTTCGTCGCGTTGATCAGCGCCACCGAGACCGCGGCACTGGAGATACTGGATTCCATCAAAACCGAACTGGAAGTAAACGAACTCCTGCTGGCGGATTTCCCGGAAGCGGTCTATCCGATCTATTGCCTGGACGGGATAGCCAATCGCTGCAACGGGCAGCTGTACAAGGGCAAGAGAACCCGCATCAACTGGACCGCCAATGAAATCGTATTGCCGACTATCACCGGCAGCCGTGCTTCAGGCGCAGTAATCCGTGTCGCCGGAATTACCGGTCGGATTCGCGGGATGAAATTTAAACGCCCGGACAAAGGTACCCCGGTGCGCCCGTCACTGGTAATCATTGACGACCCGCAGACTTCGGAGTCAGCCAATTCTTTTGAGCAGACCCGAAAGCGGGTACGGGTTCTGGCCGGAGACGTCCTCGGTCTCGCCGGGCCGGGAGAAAAAATATCCGGGATCATGCCTTGCACGGTTATCCGTCCGGGCGACATGTCGGATCAGATGCTTGACCGGAAAGAACATCCGGAATGGAATGGAGAGAGAACAAAAATGATGTATGAATTTCCATCGAATGAAAAACTGTGGAACGAGTATGCCGACATCCGCGCTAACTCGCTTAGAGAGAAAGGGGATTTCGAAGAAGCTACCGAATTTTACCGGGCACACCGTGATGAGATGGATGCCGGCGCAGTCGTCGCCTGGGATGAACGGTATAATCATGATGAAATCTCCGCCATCCAGCATGCGATGAATCTGAAGTTACAGGACGAATCGGCGTTCTGGGCTGAATACCAGAATGAGCCGCTGCCGGAAGATCTCGGCGAAGACCGGACCCTTACCGCAATTGAGATTGCCGCCAAAGTCAACGGCATGAATCGCTGCGAAGTACCGGTCGGCTGTAATTACGTCACGATGTTTATTGATGTGCAGAAGGAACTGCTTTTCTACCTGGTTGCCGCCTGGGAGGACGATTTTACCGGCTACATAATAGACTACGGAACTTACCCTGAACAAGCGCGTAAATATTTCCTGTTGCGCGATGCCCGGCCTAATTTACAGGATGCCGCGCCGGGAACCGGGCTGGAAGGTTCGATTTATGCCGGATTGGAGGCACTAACTGAAAATTGCCTCGCCAGGGAATGGCTTCGGGACGATGGGGCGATGCTGAAGATCGAACGCTGCATGATTGATGCCAACTGGGGACAGTCCACTGACATCGTATACCAGTTCTGCCGCCAAAACAAACATTCCGCCATACTGCTGCCAAGCCACGGTCGATATGTCGGGGCATCATCCAAGCCGATGAGTGAATATCGCCGTCAGGTCGGCGACCGGCTCGGTTTTAACTGGATGATTCCGAATGTCCTTGGCAAGCGCGCTGTCCGGCATGCGCTGTTCGACGCCAACTACTGGAAAAGTTTCATTCATGCCCGCCTGGCAGTAGCCATGGGCGACAGGGGGTGTTTGTCCTTGTTCGGAAAACAGCCAGGCATACATCAATTGCTGGCGCAGCATTTTACTGCGGAGTACCGGGTAAAGACCGAAGGGCGCGGCCGCAAGGTTGACGAATGGAAGCTCCGCCCGGAAGCCAGCGATAACCATTGGCTGGACTGCATTGTCGGCTGTGCCGTCGCCGCTTCCATGTCAGGCGCGGTGCTTCCCGGCACTGGCGAATCATGCAAACCGCTGCGACAGCGTCAAAAAGTTGATTTATCAAAATCCCGGAAAGGACAGTTCATGCCCGGTGAACGTAAGATGTTGAATCAGCGTGGAAACGGCAAAAGACTGAATTGACATCATATAAGTGCTGAAAATAATCGCCAATAAACATATTTCCAGTAATATCCTATTTTGACTAAATCTGCCGAATCGACAAGAATTTTTCATTTTTTTTCAACTTCGCGGCGTTTCCGCTGCGAAAAATCGCATGTGACTTGGATAAGAAGAAGTAGAGAGCAGTCACTTTTCTCAAATCTAAACAAGGAATGAAGCAATGAATGAAACGCCAAAAGCACCAAGTGTAAATCCCTTAAAAGAAATAGCGGATATTCTGGCTGCCGGAATTGTCCGGATGAAACGGAAAGGAAAACAGAAGTAATGCAAGAATCCAATCTTGAACAGGCTATCAAAGACAATGCCGCCGGTCCGAAGCGGGC
>Ga0118677_10010854_pt1 | contig 13812 bp, 28 predicted proteins | sample AliMusrvi5mmetaG_FD_86154 | JGI IMG/M metagenome (GOLD analysis project Ga0118677, IMG submission 86154) | reverse complement strand
AATAAAGTCATTGGTTTGAGTAATTTTCCTATAACCTTGAGACTTTAGCGCCTTGGCTTTACCAGCCGTTAAAACACCATTGGTAAGTCTTTGCCAATTTTCAGCACCTTTGTCTAAATTACAAGCTGCACAAGCCTTCGTAATGTTGTCAATGTGGTCTGCTCCTCCAAGAAACAAAGGCTTAATGTGATCCATGTGCCAAGGGTGTTTATCAGGGTCTAATGCGGCTGTTCCTTTTCTCATGCAATAAGCACAGGTAAGAACATTCCAAAGAAGAAAGCGAGCTTCATTGACTACCTTTTGATTCCTTTTCATGCGTCACGCAACATCGTCTTAAAAATCTCTCGATTGATTCGACGCACTTCTCTCATGTCAGGTAATTTTTCGCCTGGTTCTAATAATGGTTCTTTATGGTTAGGAGGGCGCTGTGTCCGGTCTGACGGTACTGGATGTCCGGTCTGGCGTCTTGAATGTCCACCCTGAGATTTATTCAGAGGGGTCACAGTGTCCGGTCTGATTTTACCAAAGTCATCTGGAAGATTGAATGAATAATTATTCGCTCGATGCTGCCCATGTGGTTTGTAAAGATAAATAACTCCTTGTTCTAATAACCTGACGAGGATTCTACGAATGGTTCTTTCGTCTAACCCAGTCTTGCGAGCTAACAATGCTTGGCTTGGTCGTGCTTCTGAACCGTCATCGTGGCAGTGATCGGCAAGGGCAATAGCAACAAGTTTCTCGGTAGGACGAAGTTCTAATTGCCACACATAAGTTTGGACTCTAACGCTCATAGCGTTATCCAACTGTGTTGTATAATGACATACATGGATAGCCTCCTAATTAGGCTGTTCTAAGAAGCCGTCAGAGTTTATAGCTCTGGCGGTTTCTGCTTTGTTTACCCATTTTACCACACTATTCATTGGCATTTTTCCTTGCCTTGAGAGCCTTTTTCTTACGATCACGCTCCCTGCGTCGAAGTATTTTGTCCTCTTCAAGGATAAGGGTTCGGTTGTATTCCTTATGAGCTAGGTTGCAATAATCGCACTTGATCCGAGTGTCGTAAGGGTTATTATCGTAATGCCGAATAAGCCCATGGTAACCAGCGTTAGTTCCGCAGTTTGCGTGGTAAGGCGCTCTACGTAGCGTTACGGACTGGCTAAGCACAATTCCGAACTCTTTACGCACTCTACGTCTTTGACTGGCAGAAAGGCCACCCCAGATACCCCACTCTTCGTAGATAACGCCGTGGTCACGACACTCATCCATGACAGGGCAGTTTTCGCAAAGGGCTAATGCCTCAGGAACTACCTCAGCGCCTTCAGGATAGAACCAGTCTGTAGGTGAGTTCTTACAGGCTGCTTCATCCTGCCACGACCTCATCGCTTGGTGATAAACGCTAGAAGGGTCGCTACGACGACTGCTGTTCCCAGTCCGTAAACGGCTACCCAGAAGCTGATTCCTCCCGTTGCGGTCACATCTACATAGAGACCAACAATGGCTGCTGATCCCCAAACTATTTTACGTCCAGTGCGGTAAGTCATCTTTATCATGTTCCCTCCTCAGGGTTGTTTCGTTATACAGATACTACGGCTTGTCAAGGGTAATGTCAAACATAAAAAAACCCCAGGTATCTGACGGGAGACACCTGGGGTTTATCTATCAGAACTGCTATGGAAGGGCGATGCCCCCTTTAGACATCTTCCGTCTAGCAGCACGATTTGGCTGTTGAGCCTGACTCTTAATCTGCTCAACTAATTTATCATAGGCCGATGCAACTTCATCACGTTCTAGCCATGTTGTTGTCAAAGCGTACTGGAGTAGCTGTGTGGTGGTTAGGTCTTTAATCTGACCAGCCTTGTTGCCACCCCAGAACTGCTCTGCCATCTCTGCGGTGAACTCACGCTCACCAGCGACCTCAAGCAATACGTCGAGCATTACTTTGATGTTCTCAGCCAACTTAACTGGAGGCACTAGAAGGCTTCCTCGTAGTCAGGAACGGTTGATGGTGCTTTGCTGATGGCAGTCTTTTGAGGATTGGCGGTAGCGAAGCGAAGGTCGGGGCCAATAGCCTCGGCGCTTAGTTCCCAGATTTCACCCTTGGTTCCATCTTCCTTGTCCCATGTGCGCTGTTCCATACGGCCAGTCACCACGACACGGGTTCCCTTGTCTAATGAGTTAGCTGCGTTCTCAGCAATGCTTCCAATCAAAGAGACATTGACGTAGGAAGTTGTTTCCTCTACGACCTTGCCAGTCTTGGTGGTATAGCCAGGACGAGAAACGGCCACGCAAAGACGGGCTGCTGCTGATCCGTTGTTGAGAAACTTCAGCTCGACTGGTCGAACTAGGTTTCCTAGGATTGTTAAATTATTCATTATTCCCCCTTCTGGGTAGTTAGTACATCTATGCACAACTTTACTTCGTCCGGTGTAAGAGAACTCACGCCATCTACATCATGGAACACGACACTCTCAATGAAAGCCTTGCGCTCTTTTGCCACCTTGAACTTCTGTCCAAGCAATCCCTTCAATACAATTTGTTCTTGGGTCATCATTTCTGGTGCCGCTGTTTGCTTGGCCTTGGCCTGTGATGCACGGTTGCCATCATCATCCTCGTCCGCAACAAGCCCCAGAACAGCCATGTACGACCCCCTTCTTGCGTAGGTCACGGCTGACAATTGCGCCTGAGGATCATCTTTGACCAGGTGCAGCTGCATTGAGTACGCAATAAATTGTCCTGAACGGTGAAGCAGGTATGTCAGCAGCAGGTCGTCACCGTTGTCATTGGTGCAGATGTGTTGACTAATTGCTAGTCCGTGTTTTGACAGTACTGGAGAGGCGTGTTGAACCACCTCTGGCAGAGCCGCATACTTGCTTTTGAAGAAAGGGTTTGTTGACCCTTTAGGCACTGCGCCGAACTCGGCCTGAGCCAAGACAAGTGCAGCTGCAAGTTCGTTTATCTCTTCGCTGTTCATTAGTCCTCCACCTTTTCGCCGTTAATCGCAGCCTTGAGCTTCTTAATTGACTCATCTATCTTGTCAAACTTCTCAGCCATGTGAGCATTGAACTCGTCAATAAGGTCGGTCAATTCCTTGTCTATCTGTCTTGCCATTGTCCCTCCTCAGGGTTATTTAGTCCACCACAGGTGCAATGAACTCTTACTTACTTTAACACCAGTTTCGTCATAAAGTGCTTCGACCATCTGGCGATATGTCATTTGATTCTTTACTGCGGTTGAAATCCATCTGTCTACTGGGTAGCCCAGTTTTGATTCAATTAGTAGCTGAAGGCTGCTAGGCATTTGCATACCAACTTTCTAGCACTGCAAAGATACTGTTGTCGAAACGGTTGAACCGGATCACTAGCGTTGCCACTTCTGGGTCACTAGGCATCTTGCAAATCTGAAAGCCATCCTCGGTTTCATTGACGTACACCTTGTAATCGCTAAACTCAGCAATCCACAAGCCTTCGTCAAAGATGTAGCCGAGATCGGTCAGCTTGTCATTTAACTTCATTCTACCTCCTTCCCTTCTTAGGTCTAATCAATCGGTCATACGAAAAATGTCTAAACGCAGAATGTCCTGCCGTGCCACCAATAACAGTGACCCACAAGCACACACCTTCTTCCACACGGAATGAGCGTATCTTAAATGTTCCTCGCTCACCTCGAATCTTAACTTCTTGGTTAGCAACGAACCCGTCATAACTGACTATGGTCTGTTCCATTTGGTTCCTCGTATTCACGTATTAAAGCTGCAATCCCTTGTATCCATTCTTCATCTTTGATACAAGGTGTGCAAACGAACTCCCAAGGGCTGATCCGTTCACCTATCTCATAATCAAAACATCTAGTGCAGTTTCCCCAACTCATAACTACCTCCTCAGGTATCTAGTCCTACGATAGGACAGCATAGCAGAAGAAAAGCCCTGCCAGTGGATTAGACCAGCAGGGCATTCCTTATTTACCTGAGGGAAGTAAAAATGAAAGCGGATGACCGCTTCGTTATTCTACCAGAGAATCGAACAATTGACTAGGGGTAATGCAGTAGAGGTCGTCCCAGTTGTGAAGCCAGCCACCGTACCTGAGAGCTTCGCCAGTGACGGCAGAGCAAATCCAAGTGCGAGGCATCCTTAGACTGGGGAACCAGTCGGGAGAAATAATGTCAAAGACAATGCTGATAATTGACAAGATGCCGTATTTAGATCCGACCTGCGCCTTGGTAAATGCCAGAACCTTATTACGGTTCACGCCTCTTGGCGGTTCAATGATGACGTATTCGCCCACCGAATCTAGTCGAGCTTCTGCGACACCTTTAAGTTGAGCCTGAATAACGTAGGCCGTACCGTCTTGGTCAACCCTAGAGATGACGCAAGCGTGGTTCCAATGACTACCCTTGCGCCATCTTAGGAATTCTGCAAAACGAATAGCACGACCCATAAGGCCATTTGAATGAGCAAAGCAAATATCTCCAGGTACGGGTGTCCTGGTATCCGATTTAACGAACGCCGACATTACGCCTTGGGAGGTGTGACTGTTCCCTTAGCCTGTATGTCAACTACTGGTGTTGTTTCAGCCTTGACTGGAAGACAGCCAAGAAGCCATGAGGCCTTTGGAAACTTCTCTTCTGCAAAACGTACAGCTGTGTAGTACGCAGTAGTGGCTAGAGGTGTTAGGTACATAAGGTCGTTAGCAGGAAGTGTCATCCACTCCTTAGTGATCCATGCAACTACAGCGCCAATAATGGCTGGTACTGCGGTCCTACAAATATTGCGGTCCATGTTGTTCATTTGGTTGCCTTTCGTTTGGTGCATTTGTGATTAGAAGCGTCAAGAATCTTTTGGGGCATCTTCCCGAATACGATACGGCTCATCTCTCCGTGATGGATGATGACGATAGTACCGCAGATGTCGCAGACGTATTGGAGTGTCATTACAGTTTGGCGATTAGGTCGCCGGAGCGCATGAGCAAACAAGCGTGACCTTCAATGGTGAAGCGTAAGTAGTTTGGGTTCTCACGGAATAGAACGGTGTCGCCTTCTGATACGAGAAGTGGTATCAGACTGCCATCGCTCGACGGTTTTCCTGGACCAGCTGCAACAACTGTGCCGATTGGTGGCGCAGATTGAGCAACGTCAGGAATGATTAGCCCGAATGAAGTTTCCTTCTCTGGCTCTATCGGAAGTACAGCTACATAGTCATCTAAAGGAGTAAACATAGATTGCTAGTTTACCACTTTATTCTTGAAAGCGCAGTTTGTATTTCTTCCACAAGAACTCGTCTAAAGGCTTGCCTTCGTAGCGTCGGCATAGGTAATCAAGCGAGACAAACATGGGATCGTAACTGCCATCACGAACTTCGTGCTTGACAATAATGCCACGCCAGTGTGCGTTCGATTGAACTTTGTATTCCTCGTTGTGGAGATAGCAAGCACCAGCCACTAAGCCGTGCTGAGATTTACCTGCCACAAACCTAAGTCCGTATCCAAGTAATTGCTGATGACCCATAGTAAATGAGTGACCAATGGTGCGTAGTCGGGTTTCGACGTTGCCACCTAAAGGTCTGCCAGTCATCTGCGCTACGAAGTAGTGGCTGTAAGCAACACCATCGAGCCAGACAACATCTAGGAACTTGTGAACTTTCCAGCCAGTCTTTGCATAGTCGAGGTCATCTGTGGAGATAACGCCTTCAAGCTGTGCGTCATGTTCGACTGCTCGGTTTATACGGTTCTCATGGTTACCTAAAAGAATGTGCCTTTCGGGATTCCATTTAGCGTGTCGAGTCTGTCGTCTAACTTTATTAAGTTCTACGATTGGCTGATTAAGGATTCGCCATGCTTCGTTTGCTGCTTCAATGTCTTGAACATAGCGACGGCCTTCCATTGACTTAGTTCCTTTGTCATAGGAGCTTAAACTTGGAAGGTCAGCGTGGTCGCCAAGGTGAATTATCTTAACGGGTTTATCTCTAAACTCATCAACTAGGTATTGGCCTATCCAACGAAGGTGATCTAATGGCACTCCGGCCTTAGCCTGAGTGTCGGGAATGCAGACGTGGGTCATCTGTGTGAGTTTCATCGTTTGCCCCTAGATTCCCAACGTGCTTTGTCGTAAGTAATTTTGCACGTTATACATTGACGGAAAGTATTGTTTGGACCACTGCGTCGAGTGTTCTCTGGTGTAAACTCATGCCCGTGAATGCAATGAGTCTTTTCACGGTAGCCATTGCCAAGTCCACGCTTTACATTTTCAGACTGTGTAACAGGTTCTAAATGTTCAGGATTTAAGCAAGCTGGTGTTTTGCAAAGATGGTCAATGACCAATCCTTCTTCAATAACTCCAACATGGATTTCATAAGATAAGCGGTGAGAATAAATAAGTCGTCCTGGCCTTGCGCCTAACCTGACTTGTCCGTATCCGTTTCGGTCTTTTGATCCAAGCCACAACCAACAGGCATCTGTCTTGTGAACCTTCGACCAGAAGTTCTTTGTTTGTTGTTCGGTTAATTCCATTACGTTAGGCATCTGTAAACCCCCTGATGGACTAACAGAATTCTACCAGCGTTAGTACGACTGGTCTACATCATTTCCAAGAATGTTTATGATTCCCTCAACTGCAGCTGCAGTGGTGTTGACAGTGTCTTGTGGGTTAGGGTATCCAGCCCAACGCCAAATCCAACGACCAACTTGATTGGTTGTAGGAATGGTTGCTTGGTACTCGCCCTCTGAAACTCGAATAATCGTATTGGTTGGGTCGCCTGAACCTTGGGTGTAGTAAAAGATGTTGGGCTCCATGCCCTGCACGATGTACGAGAACTCCACGATGTCTGGGTCGAATGCAACGCCAGCTGTGTTTAGGAACGGTCCAGGGGCTGACCCTACCTTAGGGTTGCTTGAGGTGTAGAAGGTGACGTTGTTACCCTCGTAAATGTCTATGGGGCTGATTGGAATCATTGACATAGTAAGTCCTAACTAGAAGGTTCTAATAATACATCGCCATAGACGGTTGGGTAGATAACTGTCCCAATAAGCGTTGGCGTAATAACTGATCCGTAAAGGGTCGGCGTGGTAATCGTTCCTTGGACAAAGGCTGCCTTCTTGACAAAGTAGACCTTGCCGTTGGCGGTTGCTGAGAATGAAGCGACTAAGAAGCCGTTTCCAACGTCAATAACCGTTCCGTGTGCCGAAGCAGAGAAGGTACTCTGTAATGCTCCCAAAGCCGGCTCAAAGGCCGTTCCTGCCCCTGTAGCGGTAAAGGTGGCAGATAGGTTGCCAGTTGCCCTGTCAATGATTAAGCCCGTTGCAGAGGCCGAGAACGAAGCGCTTAATTGTCCTTGTCCAGGCAGTGTGTTTGTCCCCGTAGCCGAGGCCGAGAATGAGGCATCAAGCGCACCAAAGGCTGGCTCAAACGAAGTTCCATTTCCCAACCCCGAGAACGTCGAAGTGAGTGAGCCCGTTGAGGGCAGGAATACGGTTGCTGTGGCAGAGGCGCTGAATGAAGCCGATAGTTCTGCTACTCCGTAAAGAGCTGCGTTGCCGTCTGCGGTGGCGTTGAAGTCAGCGTTAAGTTCTGCGCTCGCTGGAATGAATGTTGTGGCATCACCGTTGGCGTTAAATGTAGCGTCAAGGAATCCACCAGCAGCCGGTGTGACAGTTGCCGTTGCGCTTGCAGAGAATGTACCAGTGAGGTTGGCTGTTCCAGGAGCGAAAGCAGAGCCGGTGGCTGATGAACTAAAGGTTGAGGTAAGTGAACCGTTACCAAGAAGCGCTGCTGACCCTGTGGCTGAACCGTTAAATGTTGAGGTAAGGCTTCCGGTAGAAGGCAGAAATGCCGACCCTGTAGCTGATGATGAGAAGTCGGCTGTAAGCGAGCCTGTGCCATACAAAGCGGCGTTCCCAGTACCGCTTGCAGAGAAGTCTGCGCTTAGTGATCCGTTGGCAGGTAGGAACGTCGAGGCATCACCATTAGCCGAGAAGTCAGCCGTGAGTGAACCAGTTGCCGGTTCGTAGGCCGTTCCAGTTCCGCTTGCTGAGAAGTCAGCCGTGAGGTTTCCTGTGGCTGGCTCGTAAGCCGTACCTGTTCCCGAAGCGGAGAAGTCAGAGGTGAGAAAACCTGTTGCTGGCTCGAAGGCGTTTCCAGTTCCGTCAGCCGAGAAGGTCGCTGATAGCGCACCATTGGCAGGAATGAAAGTTGTTGCTGTACCCGAAGCGGAGAATGACCCTGTAAGAGTTCCAGTTCCGATTGCAACTACTACACCCGTAGCAGAAGCCGAGAACGTGGCTGTAACTGCACCCGTGCTTGGAAGGAACGCCGTACCCGTAGCACTTGCGCTGAATGAAGCTGTTAGTGATCCGCTCGCAGGAAGATACGCAGAACCAGTTGCACTAGCCGAGAAACTTCCCGACAACGCCCCTGTACCGTTTGTTACTGTGCTTCCAGCGTAACCCTGGGCAAGGTAAGCCTGTCCAATGTAGTTTCCACCGAGCATGGCGTTTTCCTTTAGTTAGGAGTTGCGAAAGTCTGAGGGCAGGTTCGTGTGTAGCCTTCTACGTCGTGAAACCACTCGCCCTGAGATAGTTCTACGATTGGTTCAGCGCAGTGAATACAGTTCATTGTGGAGCTGCAAATGTAGTTCCGTCAAATGTCCAACCAATTCCAGCAGGGTTAGCCTCGGTGTATTCCACGCAAGTTGACCCTGTTGCAATTTGTGCATTTTCGATTGTGTCGGCGCTGACCACGTTAGAAACTGTATTGCCATTCATAACTGCGAATGTTGCCATTATTGTCCTTTAGTAAAAGAGGTAGACAACACCGGCTCCGCCAGTACCGCCTGTTCCTGAGTTAGAAGCACCCCCACCGCCACCGCCGTATGTTCCGCCGTTACCGCCGTTAATTCCTGAAGCGTTAGAGCCGTTAGTTGCGTTGACTCCGAGGAAGGCATAACCGCCTCCACCGCCTCCGCCACCAAATGTAATTCCTGAACCTATTGAACCTGTGCCACCAGTTTTAGTGTCTGAGTTACCACCGGCTCCACCTGTCATTGTTCCGGTTGCTGAGGTTGCAGAACTGTATGCAGAACCACCACCTGCACCAATTAGACCAGCGCCACCGGCGCTGGCTGTTGCGTTGTTTGTTGCCGTTGTAGTTGTAAATGCACCACCGCCACCGCCACCAGAAACCCCTGAGCCAGCCGAGTTGGCAGAAGCATTAGAAGCAGAAAAATTACTTGTGCCTCCACCAGCACCAACGCTAGTGATACTTGCACCTACTCCTGGCGCTCCTGTGTAAGAAATACCACTTTGACCACCACCAACAAAGGCAGTTAATGAACCGCCTCCACCGGCTCCTCCGCTAATAATAGATGCAACGACAGAAGTTTGACCGCTACCCCCACCAGCCCCACCACCGGCTATTACTGCTCCGTATTGTGAGTAGCCACCTGCTGAACCGGATGAGGCTGAACCACCTGTACCACCGGCTCCAACAATGACTGATGTTGCTGCTTGTGACCAACCGGCTGAAAAAGCACCTGCACCTCCACCCCCACCTGCGCCAGCAGCCGTTGAACCACCACCGCCACCACCACCGATTGTAATTACATAAACTCGGTTAATGCCAGTAGGGATTGTGACTGACCCAGTTGAGGTCAACGTCTGTTGTAGTTTTAATCCGAATGGTGTATCGGAAAACTGTGCGTTTGAGTAAATGTTTACTGCCATAGTTTGTCCTTAATAAAAAATGTAAAGAATACCAGCGCCACCGGAACCGGCAAGTCCGCCACCGCCAGCAGCACCGCCAGCACCACCACCAAGACCACCAGCACCTCCAGTAGTACCCGAAGCGTTAGAGCCGTTACCGGCTACACCTGCTCCCCCACCGCCAGCACCGTTTGTTCCTGTGCCAGTGCTACCAGTTCCACCCGTGTATGTCGTTGATGAAATTAAAGATTGACCGTTTCCACCGTTACCGCCTGTGCGTGTTCCGGTTGTGGAAGCAACACCACCACCACCGCCACCTACGTAACCGTTTCCACCGTTGCCACCAGTTTGTGCAGAAGAACCAGTACCCGTTGCAGATCCCCCACCGCCACCAGAAATACCAGTGCCACCGTTACCGCCAGTTCCACCAGCAAAAGAACTTGTACCACCACCACCACCGCCACCAACACCAGGAATTCCGTTAGTACCGTTAGCAGTTGAACTAGAAGCACCGCCAGCACCAAAAGGTTGTCCATAAAAGTTTGTTGTGCCACTTTGACCGTTACCGCCAGTTCCACCAGCGCCACCACCGCCGACATAGGAAGTGGCAATAACATTTCCGTAACGAGTAAAACTCCCGGAGCCGGTTGCACCAACAAGGCAACTTGAAGAAGATGGTGTCCAGCCCCAAGAAATGCTCCCACCACCGCCACCACCATTAGTGATTGAGCCATTACCACCCGGAGAAATGCAAATAGCAAACACCCAGTTAATACCAGCAGGGATAGTTACTGATGTAGTACCAGCGTTAATAGTCTGGCGAAGTTGTAGTCCGTAGGGAACGATTTGAGATGTGTTTGGGCGAGGAGTTACTGAACTAGCCGAAGGCATCCAGTCTGAGACTTGACCACTTGACTCGCCCCTGTGAAGTGAATTACTCATTATGCAACCCTGTTGACGTATCCTGAAATTGTAATTACGCTGGCTGTTGCTGCGAAAGCATAAACGGTGTTTGCAGCTGAACCTGTGCCTGTAAGGATAAGTCCAGGAGTGATAAGAGTTAGACCCGATTGTGGTGGGATAGTAATGATGATGTTTTGGTCAGGAGCCGTTGTTCCACCGTACTGCACCGTCAAAAGGACAGGTGAGGTTGAGGTGTTTGTGGCGTAGAGCCATACTTCGTCAATGTTCGTAGAAGAAGTACCTGTAGCGTGAATAGTCGTTCCGGTAGAAGCTGTGGCTACGACCTTAATTGGAAGCCCCTGTGTTGAACCACTAAGTAATTGTTTTGAGTATGTTGCCATGATTTCCTAACTGAACACTTGATTTGAGAGAATTATTTGGTCTGTTGCGATGTCTGATGAACCAGTACCACCACTAGAAATAGAAAGAACTCCGACAGAGTTGGCAAGGTTGTTACTTGCGGTCATGTACCACTGACCAGCAGCGTAGTTAATAAACGAGTATGCACCGTTTACTGGAACCACAATAGAGGTCACGCTTGACGTAGAGCCAAGTGGGAGCATTGAGTTTGAGCCGAACCCTGCGGTGACTGGAACTGATGAACGGTTGATGATTGTCCACGTTGCACCGTCAACAGGTGAACCGATTGCGCTGATTGTCTGTGAAGCGGTAGAGCCACTAAAGATAGTTACTTCGTTTGGCCCTGCGGTTGCGGTTGCTGAACGGCTAACCATGTGGGCTTCAATAAGAGTCCACCAAGTACCAGGAGTACCGGCTGTGAGGCATACCCAAATAGTCGCTGTTTGGTCAACAATAAAGTCACCCACAGCAAAAGTTCCGCTTGTCGGTGCGCCGTTAGTTGTTCCACCAACGTATCTTGTTGCAGCAGTAGCGCCAGTAAGACCAGAAACCTTAAAGTCAGGTGCAACTACTTCTCCTGTAAACGTAGCGCCCGAAAGAGGGGCTAGTTGTGAAAGTAAATTTGCGTCAACCGTCTGGGCAATCTGATAGCCAGCCGTAATTGTTTGTGCTGTTGTTCCGTATTGCGCACGCGTAATAGTAAAAGTGTCAGTTGTTACGGCGGTAACGCGAACGATCTCGGCGTTAGTAGATAAAGGCTGTGCGCCGGCTGGCCAGATAGTTGCGTCAAAAGGCGCGGCAGGGAATAATGCCCCTTGACCAGCAGTTACAACAAGGGATGTACCGCTAGTTGCTGGTGATGGTGCTGTGGCTACTAGTGAGTAAGCAAAGTTCTTTAATGCATCCATTTGCTTTTCTCTTTCTAGTTATCCGATTCGGTGGATGTGTCCTCGTCAGTTGGTGGAATTACTGTCGCTACAGCAGTAGCAGAAAACTCTTGTTCTCCGCCCATTATGCTAGCGAAGTTGTAACCGCACCAATAGCAAATGCAACTGTTGAACCGGCTGAAATTGCGCCGCTTAGTCCAGTAGTTGTTCCACCACCAAGGTATGTTCCACTTGTTGCTGCTGTAAAGAGGCCGAAGTAAGGCGCTCCACCAGAAAGAACTGGCATACCAGTAAAGTTCTGAGCGTTTGTTGAAGCCTGTGAACCAGCAGATGCAGATCCGAAAGCGATTGCCTGACGAGCGTATGAACCGCCAGTTACCTCACCAGAAGCACCAGTAGTGCTTGGGTCTGTTGTAAACAGAGCAAGGTAGTAAGTAGTTGATGGAACAAACATGGCGTTAAGGCCGGCGTTCTCTTGTGCGACTGGTAAGCGTGCCATAGTTCTCCTAGTTTATCAGAGTTTAGTTGTTTTCTTAATTGCTGCTTTTTTCGGTTTAGCCATAAGGTCAAGTTCGGCCATCATGTGCTTAATGTCTTTAATAATAATCTTTAAGTCCGTAATCTCCACGTTGGCGTGTTCACTAACTTCAAGATGGTACGCAGCCAACTCTGCAGCAATTCGGTCTGCTCGTTTGGCGGCAATAAGAAGTATAGCGCCTTGCAGACCTGCAAGTGTTGAAAGCATAAGGTTAAGTAAAATAAATGGGTAGTGGTCAAAGGGCCGCCCCCACAGTCCGTTGTAAAGCATCCACATTGCCATTATTGCCACGAAACTAAAAACAAAGGGCCATGACCCCATACTGTGCCTCATTACGTCTGCAGCGCGTTCTCCAAAAGTTCGCTCATCCCCTGACCTAACGGCCGGGTGAAAATGCCAATGGGATTGTTTTTTAACCATCTACAGCGTCGTGAAAGCCGAGGTGTCGGTCAAGGTCTGACGTAACTGCGTCAAGTTTGTGTTCAATGCGGTCAATAGCATCACGAAGGCTAGAGCCACCATTAGGCTTTGTTTCTTTCTTAATTTCCTCTAAGCGCTCCGAAACGGATCTGGCAAGGATGTTGTGTCCAAAACGAATGACTCCCCAAATCATTCCGAGCAGGAAACAAACAGCGACAATTAGTTGAATCCAAAAGTTAAAGGAACTCGCGCTCATTTTATGCAGCCGGTGGTGTGTGTATCCCCTGAGCGTTTATGGCAGAAGTGTTGAAGCGTAGGTAGGTCTGAGGTAGGCGACCATCTTGGCTGACATGGCAGTAACTAGGGTCGCCTTGCTGACCGTGCGAGATAGTTAATGGGTTATTAGCATTAGCGCCGGTTACATCTACTACTAGTGCCGTGTGCCATCCGGTTCCTGGGCCATAGACAATTACGTCACCTGGCTGAACTTGTCTTAGAACAATCTTGGTTCCGTGTGCAAGCAGGGTTCCTGTGTAGCCGGTGTGATTGTATCCCATTCCGTTAGGGTCGTTAGCGCCAGCCCAGTTGTAGCAGAGGGTTACAAAAGCAGAGCAGTCAGCGTTGACTGGCAGCACGCCGGGCTTGTCAATGCCACTCATGCGTAGTGGCCCTTCGGTGTAGTTAAACTTGTCATGGTGAGCCGCAGACCATTTAGCCCAAGCAACAATGTTATCTCTTACGTCAGTCATTACTCTCCTAAAGAGTTAGCGTATTCCTGTAAACACTTTACATTACAAACAACTACCGGTGTTGAAATAAACGGGTTTTCACTATTAGATTGAGGCTGTAGAACCACGAAGGTCATGTCGCCTGTCATTGTCTTTGCGCATCCATCGCAAGTGATTGTGCTTGTTGTTGTTATTCCCATGATGTCTCCTTAGACTATTCCCACTACGG
>Ga0118677_10010853_pt1 | contig 13812 bp, 14 predicted proteins | sample AliMusrvi5mmetaG_FD_86154 | JGI IMG/M metagenome (GOLD analysis project Ga0118677, IMG submission 86154) | reverse complement strand
AAATTTTCCATAATAATTTATATTATAGTGTTCGGATTCAAAGGTAAATCTCCAATTCTACAAGGGCTACTTCTACAGGTATTTGGATTAAAAATACTAATGTTTGGACTTCAAAGGGGACAACTTCTTTAGATTTTTCTGGTCAATCTGTTTGGAATTCCACAGGAGGTTATAATATGTCAGGAACTTTAATTAGTCCTCGGCATATTATATTTGCAAATCATTATCCTATTGATGTGGGGGCCATTGTTACTTTTATAGATTACAACGGTAATATTGTTAATAGAACGTTACAGAGTGAAGCTAGAATATATAGTAGTTTAACTGGATATTCTACTGATATTGAAATAGGTTTGTTAGATTCTGATGTTCCTGATACGGTTGCTCATTATTCTATTCTTACAAGTTCTCAATTAGAAAGTTATCTTTCACCAGTCGTAGGAGTGCCTACTATTTGGTTAGATCAATTAGATAAAGTATCGATAGGAAATCTTAGTTATTTAAATAATACTTTATGCGATAGCTACTTAGATGGTATTTGTACATCCAGTCATATTGCAACTGGTTATAATACTGAACCAATATCTAATCCAACTAGAGATTTATTTTATAAAACCGTGATATCTGGTGATTCCGGTAATCCTGTTTTTTTGGCGGTTAATAATCAGTTGACATTGATATCCCATCATACTTCAACAGGTATTGGTCCAGACTATTCGCGTTATATTACTGAGATAAACACAGTAATGGCTTCACTTCAAGGTGGAAGTACTCCTTATCAGCTTCCTGCGTATGATACTTCTTGTTTTTCGTCGATTAATACACAACCAAGTATTTCCTCTGCATTATTTAATATTAACGATAACGCCGTAAATGGAACTATAGTCGGAAATGTTACAGCAACAACCTCTAATAGTTTTCCTGTTGTTTATTCTATTGTAAGTGGAAATACTGGAGGTATATTTTCTATAGATTCTTCTACTGGTCGTATAACCGTAGCAAATTCTAGCGCTTTGAATTTTTCAACAACACCTTCTTATACATTAGTAGTCAAAGCTTTAAGCGTTGATGGTGGTCTCGTTGGATCAAACAGATATAATACAGCTAATGTTGTAATTGATATTTTTCCATCACCACTCACATCACAATCATCTGTTCTTTATTTTTATTCGATTTCAGATACTAATTGGGGAACTGTGGGTAATTGGTATACAGATTATAACCATACAACACTCGCGGGAAGAATTCCAAGCTCGAATGATGCTGCAATAATTATTGGCACTGTTAGTCCTAATATAAATCTAACTTCATGGGTTACTCCAATTTATATTAATGCTCAGCTTGATACAGGATTAGTTTTTACTGGTAATGGAAAAACTTCTAGTGCAACTATCGTTGGTAATGTAACTTTTCAAAGCGGTACTAAAAACAACGGTAACATAACTGGTAACGTGACATTTAATGATTCATATAATAATACATCTGGCGTGATAATAGGCGACGTAAGTTTTGTTTCAACATCGGCAAAAAAATCATATAACAATGGAACAATAAATGGTAATGTAACTTTCAATAGTTTGAGTTGTTTCAGTTTTACTACGACCAACGGAGTAGTTAACGGCAATGTTATAATGTCTGGTGCTACAGGAACAACAACATTTACAACATCTTGTAGTTGGGGAACTGCAAGTGGAACGGTAAAGGGTAAAGAAGGACAGACTATAACAGATTTTATTTTTACGGGATCATCTGCGTATAATAATGGTACAGTGCCGGGTAATGCTACTTTTGATTTTGCGTATGAAAATTCTGGGACTGTGACAGGAAACGCAATTTTTAAAAATATCACAGTAACCACAACAATAACATTTCCGGATCTCGATAATGAAAAATATAGTTATAAAGGAAAGGTTAATGGAACTATAAAAGGTAACGAAGGACAGACAATAACCGGTTGGATTTTTAACGATCTATCATATAATAGCGGTACTATTTCTCAAAGTGTAATTTTTAATGGTATAGATATATCTAGTAAAGGCTATAATAAAGGTATAATTACATCTGCATCTACTTTTAATGGTAATTCATATAATATTGGAACTATTACAAATACAGGTAGTGCTGTTTTTAATGATAACAGTCTCAATGCTGGAACAATATTGTGCAATGCAATTTTTAATGGGAATAGTGGGTCATATATGACAGGTAGTTATATCGGTAATATTGTTGGGGACGTTGTCTTTAATGGATCGTCTTATAATAATAAGACTATTACAGGAAATGTAACATTAAATGATTTGTCTTATAATTATGGAACTATAGTTGGTAATGTTATCTTAAATTCTTCTTCAACAAACCGAGGTGCAGTTAATGGCAATGCTATTTTTAATGGTAATTCTTCTGAAAATTATTATACTACTAATTATGGCACAGTCTCTGGCACTAAAACCCGTCATTACTCTATTACCACGGACGCTTCTACTCATAATTTTATTACTGATGGTCCTTGGTTGGTACAAGCTGATAATTCGATTATTACTATGTCAGACAGAACAAAATATAATGCTTCTACAACTTTTCAAACATTAAACGGAGGTTCATTTTTAGGATTAGTTCCTCTGGTATCATCACCTATATTACAATCTGTAAAAGATATATCTGCTACTATAAGTTCATCTATATTAAATGGTCATGTTTTATCTTCAACAACTCGTGGTTTTTATTACGGTCTTACAAGTAATTATGATCATACGATATCTAATATAAGCACAGAATCTACGAGTACATTTTCCGAGACATTATCTAACGGTATAAGTTGTAATAGAACATATCATTATCAAGTTTTTGCTACAGATTCTTCAGGTACATCCACATCATCAGACGCAACTTTTGTAACAAAAGGTTGTTTGTCAAGAAAAATAAATACATTAAATTCAGATGTAAATACAACAGATACCGTAGTAACAAATCAATCGTCTTCTTCACAATCACTAACTTCAGTAGTAGAACAATCATCTACCACTTCAAAAGAGGTAATTCGAATAGTAGTGCCAAACAATAATGTAGTAATAGTTTCAACCACATCTCTTCCATCCATCTCATTGACTGCATACCTCAAACTTGGCAATAATGGAACCGAAGTCACTAAACTTCAAAACTTCCTTATAAACAAAGGATACTCACTTCCATCAGGAGTAACAAGTTATTTCGGAAATGAAACACAATCAGCTTTATCAAAGTATCAAAAGGATAATAATATTGCTTCAACAGGAACACTCGGACCGATAACAAGAAATTATATAAATAATAATGTAACAACTACACCAGTAACATCAACAAGTACTACTACCAAGTATATCTTCAACAATAATCTAAAATTAAACAGTGTAAGCGAAGATGTAAGACAATTACAAATATATCTAAACAATAGTGGATTTACTGTTTCAGAGACCGATACAGGCTCTAAGGGTAATGAATCTACATTTTATGGACAAAAGACTGTTCAAGCAGTCAAGAAGCTTCAAGAAGCTCATGCAAGTGAGATACTTACACCTTATGGATTTAAGAGTGGTACGGGGATGTTTTATGAGGGGACGAGAAAGTGGGTGAATGGGAATTAGAAAGAAATAAAAAACAATAATACAAAAGGGTTTTCGTAAAGTGAAAACCCTTTTGTATAAATTATATCTACGCTATAGCATAGATGATGTAAAAAATATTAATAAGAGTTAGGAAAAATTAGAATATATTTTAAAACTTTTATTTAAACTTTTTTATGATAATATATAAAATATATGGAAAAAGGCTGTAAATATAAAGCAACGATCGGTTTAGAAATTCATGCCGAGCTCAAAACAGATACAAAAATGTTTTGTTCTTGTAAGAACGATACTGAAGAAAAAAGACCAAATGTAAATGTTTGCCCTGTTTGTATGGGGCATCCTGGCACACTTCCTGTTTTAAATAAAAAAGCTATCGAACATGTTTTGAGAGTTGGGCTTGCTTGTGATTCTGAAATTTCTGACTTTACTGAATGGGACAGGAAAAATTATTTTTATCCAGATATTCCAAAAGGTTATCAGATTAGTCAATATAAATATCCGCTTGTTTTTGGTGGTTTTATAAAAGGAATTCAAATAACAAGAATTCATTTGGAAGAAGATACTGCAAGATCATCACATGATAAGGGGGATTTTTCTCTTGTTGATTTTAATCGTTCAAGTGTTCCTCTTATGGAGCTTGTTACAGAACCAGTAATTCACTCTGGAAAAGAGGCTTCCGATTTTGCAAAAGAGTTGCAATTACTTTTACAATATCTTGGGGCAGGCGATGCAAATATGGAAAAAGGTGAAATGAGAGTCGAAGCAAATATTTCTGTGAGTGATTGTGAAGGAAAACTTGGAACAAAAGTTGAAGTAAAAAATCTTAATTCATTTAGAACAGTTGAAAGATCCATTGCTTATGAAATCGAAAGACATATTGAAGTTCTTGAAGGAGGGGGAAAAATTGTTCAGGAAACACGCGGTTGGGATGAAGCAAAACAAAAAACTTATTCTCAGAGAATAAAAGAGGACTCACATGATTATAGATATTTTCCAGATCCAGATTTACCAAAACTTATGGTTTCGGAGGTTTTTGATTTAAAGAATCTTGAAGAAAGTTTGCCAGAACTTCCATGGGAAAGAAGAGATAGATATACAAAAGATTTAGGAATTAAAAAAGAAGATGCAGAAAGTTTTGTTGGTAATTTTGAGCTTGGAAGTTTTTTTGAAAAAGTTACCGCTGATTTTTCAGGTAATAAAGATTTAATTAAACTCGCTTCAAATTATATTTCTTCTGATCTTGTTGGTATTTTGTCTAAAGATACAAAATTAAAATACCCAGATGATAAAAGTTTTGCAAAAATAATTACTATGACTTCAGAAGGGAAGATCTCTTCAAGAGCAGCAAAAGATTTGCTTGCGAGAATTATGAAAGAAGGAGGTAACCCAGAAGAAATTGCGGAAAGAGAAGGTTTGATTCAAAAAAATGATGAAGGTGAATTAAAAATAATTCTTGAAAAACTCATTGCTGAAAATCCAAAAGTCGTTGCTGACTATAAGTCTGGAAAAGAAAATTCTGCAATGTTTTTTGTTGGACAAGCTATGAAAATTACAAATGGTTCTGCAAATCCGCAGATAATTAAAAAGATTCTATTATCGTTGCTCTCTTAGTGATATAATATTGTTAATTATGGGAGATAATAAAGTCATATAAAAATGAATAATGTCGGAATAAAAAGTCATAAGCCTAAGATTTTTATAGGCACAGATCATGCTGGTTTTGTCATGAAAGAAAAACTTATACCTTTTATTAAAAAAATGGGTTATGAAGTAGTGGATTGTGGTGCATATAAATTTAATGATGGAGATGACTATCCTGATTTTATTGCTCCTGTCGCCAGAGCTGTTTGCCTAGACCCGGAACATCTTCGAGGAATTATTTTAGGTGGTTCAGGGCAAGGTGAAGCAATAGTGGCAAATAGATTTCCAAATATTCGTGCAATCGTTTTTTATGGTTCTTCTGGTTTGTGGAAGAGTGAGAAAGCAATGATACAGCTTGGTAGAAGACATAATGATTCTAATATTATTTCTATTGGTGCAAGAATGGTAAGCTTGAGAGAAGCAAAGTTTGCGGTAAAGGTTTGGCTCGAAACAGAATTTTCTATGGTAGAGAGACATGTTCGTAGAATCAAAAAAATTGAAAAAATTTCTAAAGAAGCGATTTGTAAACATTTTTAGAAATAAAGAGCGAAGCAATTTTTTCTGGAAAAAGGCCCGACCTTTCTCCGGATTTAAGGTCGGGCCTTGGAGAAAGGAAAAATATAAAAATCAATCATGACAGAAATTATACCAGCAATATTGCCAGAATCGTTTGATGATCTTAAAGATAAGATGTCTCTTGTTAATGGTCTGACGGGAATAGTGCAAATTGATATTTGTGATGGAAGATTTGTTCAATCAAAAAGTTGGCCTTATATTGGTGATTATGACGCAATGTATGGAAGAATTATCAGTGAAGATGAAGGTTTTCCTTTTTGGGAATCGATTGATTTTGAAGTTGATTTGATGGTCATAAATCCTGAAGAAGTCGTCGATAATTGGATTAAAGCCGGTGCAAAGAGAATTGTTTTACATATTGAATCTTCAAAAAATTTATTTGTTTTTTTGGAAGAGTTTAGAAAAAAGTATGGATATTATGGCGAGTCATTTTTTGCAGTAGAAATTGGAATTGCATTAAATATTGATACCACTAATGATGATATTTATAAATATTTTGAACCAAATAAAGAAGGTAGAACTCCTGTTGATTTTGTACAGTTTATGGGAATAGATAAAATTGGATATCAACATCAGTCTTTTAATGATACAGTTTTGGGTAAGATACATGATTTAAGACAAAAATATCCGTGGACAATAATAAGCATTGATGGAGGTGTTAGTCTGGATAATGCGAAAGAACTTGTTGATAATGGAGTCAATAGGCTAATATCTGGTTCTGCTATTTTTGAAAGCGAAGATATAAAAGAGATGATGGAAGAGTTTAGAAAAATTTAAAATAATAAATGTATGAAGATCGGAGTATATAAACATTATAGAACAGGTAACCTTTATAAAGTAATTGGTGTTGGTAAACATTCAGAGACATTGGAAGATTTAGTTTTTTATGAGGCTCTTTATGACAATTCTATTTCTAAACTTTGGGCTAGACCACTTAAGATGTTTAATGAAGAAGTTGATACACAGGAAGGTAAAAGACTAAGGTTTACTTTTATTAGAGAAAGTTAGTTTGACAAAAAAAGTCTATTTTTGTAGTATTTAGTTGGTTAAATGAAGGGAGTTCTTTATGCGCGTTTGTACTGCAATCGTGTGTATGATTAGTTTTTTTCTGGCTCTCGGGTTAGATAATTGGTTTAAAATCTTCATCAGTCCAACCCAGAACTTGATTGTATGGTATTTGGTCTCAAACACAGTTTGTCTTCTTTTTGTGCATTATATTATTGAAGATAAATTTAGTCGTTTGATACTTTTCTTCCAGGCATTCAATGGCGAGTTGAGATGAAAAGTTTAAAAACTAGGTGGTCTTTCTTTAAGGCCACCTGTTTTTTTGTTTATTTATTGATAGAATATATGGTATGAAAACATTAAGACAATATATAAAAGAAGCTGGAGAAAAAGGTGTTGCGATAGGACATTTTAATATTTCAAATCTCGAAACATTAAGAGGTATTTTTAATGCTTCAAAAAAATTAGATTTACCTGTAATAATAGGTACTGCTGAAGGAGAAAGAAAATTTATTGGTACAAAACAAGCAGTGGCTTTAGTAAAAAGTTTAAGGGATGAATATAATTATCCAATATTTTTAAATGCAGATCATACATATACAGTAGAAGGCGTAAAAGAATGTATAGACGCTGGTTATGATTCAGTTATTTTTGATGGCACAGGAATGTCTTATGAAGAAAATATTAGACTTACAAAAGAGTGTGTAGAATACGCAAGGTCAAAAAGTCGAGATATTATAGTAGAAGCAGAGCTCGGTTTTATCGGTTCTTCATCAAAAGTTTTAGATAAATTACCAGAAGGTGTAAAGATTAGTGAAGAATTTTTGACCAAACCAGAAGATGCAAAGAAATTCATAGAAGAAACCGGAATAGATATGCTCGCTCCTGCTGTTGGAAATATTCATGGTATGTTAAAGGGAGGTATTGACCCAGCTTTAAATATTAAAAGAATTGGAGAAATACAAAAAGTTATAAATATTCCTATGGTGCTTCATGGTGCCTCAGGGAACTCTATTGAAGACATAAAAGAAGCTATAAAAAATGGAATGTCTGTTGTTCATGTGAATACCGAGATTAGAGTTGCTTTTAGAAAAGCACTTGAAGAATCCTTAAAAAATAAGCCAGATGAGGTTGCTCCATATAAATATATGGACAAATGTATTGAAGCCGTGGAGATTGTTGTTGAAGAAAAATTGAGAATTTTTAACTTTCTTTAGATTATAGGTTAAGGTTGTTAGTAAAAATAATGCCTTAAAATAGGGACGTTTTTGTGTTAATTTGACAAAGTTAATAATCTATTGACTTTTATATTTAATGGGTGTAAAATATTAAATAGATATTAGAACCTTAATAAAATTTGCGAAATGAGAAACTTAGTCACAGCTTTTAGTGTGTTTTTTAAATATGTTAAAAGCTGTGACTAAGTCAAAAAGACAAAGTCGAAAAGGCCGTGTCGGTCAACAAGCGTTGTGGTGGGCGGAGTGCTTTTAGCACAAAGTAGGCCACAGAAAGAAGAAACAATGAGTAAGAGTGAATTGGCGGATACAGGAATTGTGTTGGCACAGATCGGGCAGAAGATTGCCCACGCAGTCGTAGATAACGGAGGAAAGGACAGTGATACGAAAACTGTCTTGTCCAAGGAAGGTCTGGTGAAAGACATCGCCATGCTTATTTTGGGTAAAGTCAAGGTCGTTATCATCGAAGTCGCTAAAATCATCCGTCTTGTGAAGTCGGGGATTGAGGTTCCGGCAGTTGTGGAACCCTTCGTCGTTGCTGATCACTTCAAAGTTAATATCGGCACCAAGCCTTGGAAGAAAGGCGAAGTGAAGATCTCCTACGTTGGGGGTAACTTCACGACGCATTTTCTGGACCATGTTGTCGGTGTGCGTGATGGACAAGTTCTGTCTTGTCACCAAACTGTCGAGAATGCCTACGATATAGATATACGAACAAAATTAGGTGTTGATATTGAGACGGACTTGGCTGGCCTCTGGTTTTTGTTGAAAAAACAGCTTGAAGGTCACAAGGATGTCCTACGTACCGATGGGTATACAAATATTTTCTACATCACAGACAAGACTAGCGTTGTTCGTGCGGTGGACGTGTGCTTGCGCGATGGTGGCTGGAGCTTCTGCTCAGGTACTCTCGGCTGCTGTCGGTGGGATGCCGGGGACCATGTCTTCTCTCGCAATTCTGGCAAATAGTCACTTTGACTTTTAGTTTTTTGATCCTTTGTCTCTGTGATATTTTGACCCTTCGGTATCTTGCGCAAGCAAGCTCTACTGAAGGGTCATTTTTAATATAAAATTTATTATATTAATCTTGAAATCAAAAAATTAACTTGACTATATTTAAATTTTCGTCTAATATACTCAAATCATGTTAACAATAAATATTGAAAAGAGAGATCCGAAAGCCAGCTTGTCTGCGATTAGAAAAGCAGGAAAGATGCCAGCTGTTTTTTATGGAAAAAAAGAAGCTTCAACTCCTATAATGCTTTCTTATGCTGTTTTTGAAAAAACATTAAAAGATGCAGGAGAATCTACAATTCTTCATCTTACTGGTGATGGTGTTGATGTTGATGTTTTGATACACGATGTTGATCTTGATCCTGTTACAGATAAGCCAAGACACGCAGACTTTTATGCTATTGAAAAAGGTAAAAAACTTGAAATTGAAGTTCCTATTGAATTTATTGGAGTTGCTCCTGCTGTTAAGGACCTCGGTGGAATTTTGGTTAAGGTTATGCACGAAGTTGAAATTTCAGCTCTACCAAAAGATTTACCACAAAAATTAGAAGTAGATATTTCTTCTCTTATTGCTTTTGATAGCATCATTACAGCAAAGGATATTAAACTTCCAGAAGGAGTTGAACTTAAAGTTAAATTGGAAGATGTTGTTGCTTCTGTTTATGAACCAAAAGAAGAAGTTGTAGAAGTCGCTCCTGTAGATCTTTCGGCGATAGAAGTTTCTAAGAAAGGAAAAGAAGCTAAAGAAGGTGAGTCTCCAACGGAAGGTGCAGAAGCTCCTAAAAAATAATTTTAAAAACTATTAGAAATAGTATAAAAAACATTCTCTTGCAAATTGATGAATTATTTGGTATTATCACAAAACTATGAAAAAAGACATACATCCAAAATATAATGATAAAGCAAAGACAACCTGCGCTTGCGGGGCTACTTATGATTTTGGTTCAACAAAAGATGATATACATGTTGAAATCTGTGCTAGTTGTCACCCATTCTACACTGGTAATGAAAAGGTACTAGATACTGCTGGTAGAGTTGAAAAATTTAGAGCAAGAAAAGTAGCAGGGGCCACAAAAGCTACTTCAAAGAAGACAACAAAGAAGTAAATGGAGAATATAGAATACAGAATGAAACGGCTCGCACGAAGTGCGAGCCGTTCAACTTAATTGTTAGTAGTAATTCGTTGCATTCGTACTATTCGTATATTAGTATTATGAGTATGGATATTGAAGAATTTAAAAAGAATAAAAAGACTTCTTATTTGGCTGAAGAATATCAGCGATTGGAAAATGAAGAAGAATCTATTAAAAAGATGGCTGAAAAAGACCAGAGTCTTTTTGCATTAGCTGAAGAAGAAATCAAAAGTCTTTTATCTCAAAAAGAAAATCTTTTAAAACAGATGACTGAAATAGTTGCTGTCGAAGATGAAGAAGAAAAATTTCCAAATGAAATTGTAATGGAAATCCGTGCTGGAGTTGGTGGTGAAGAAGCTGCGATCTTTGCCGAAAATTTGTCAAAAATGTATAAAAGATTTGCAGATTTAAAAGGATGGCAGTTTTCAGTGATTGATGAATCCAAAACGTCTTTGGGCGGATACAAAGAAGCTTCTTTTGAAATAAAAGGATTAGACGTGTATAAAGAATTAAGATTTGAAACTGGTGTTCACAGGATACAAAGAATTCCTGACACTGAGAAATCTGGAAGAGTTCATACTTCCACTGCTTCTATTGCTGTTCTACCAATTAGAAAGAAAATTAAATTTGAAATTAACCCCGCTGACCTTGAAATTGAGATTTCAAAAGCTGGTGGTCCTGGAGGACAAAATGTTAATAAAAGAGAAACGGCTGTAAAAATAATTCACAAGCCAACTGGACTCGCTGTTCGTTCAACTTCTGAAAGATCACAACCTGCGAATAAAGAAAAAGCTATGGTTGTTTTGTCTGCAAAGATTCAAATGCTTAAAGAGGAAGAAGATGCGAAAAAATTTGCTAGTGATAGAAAAGAACAAATCGGTACAGCAGACAGATCTGAAAAAATTCGTACTTACAATATTTTGCAAGATAGAGTTACTGATCATAGAGTAAGACATTCTTGGTATAATATTGAAAATATAATGGCAGGGGATAGCTTGGCTGATGTTGTTGACTATTTGGTTAAATCTAACGGTAAGCCACAATCTGGTGATTCTGATGCGGATGCTGATTGAAGGCTCGCTCGCCGAACATTTTAAATGCACAAAAATTCTTTGCTAAGAATTTTCTCTGTCCGTCGCCGTCGCTCCTCCCAAGGCATTTAAAATGTTCGGCTCCGCTCGTTGTTGGCAGAATTGTTGAAGTGACTTCTCTGTTATTTTTTGATAACATTTTGCTATGTATTTATTAATTGAAGCATTTTTATTGGGATTAGTTGGAGGAGCTGTTCCTGGTCCGATTTTGACTGGTACTTTTACTGAAATTCTTAGTAACGGTTTTTTAAGAGGATGCAGAGTTATTATTTTGGCTTTAATAACAGAAACAATAGGAGCTCTTTTGACACTTTACATTTTATATACCATTGGTCTTTCTAAACTAGTAATTCAAATTGTTTCTATTGGTGGTGCCTTTGTTCTTTTTTGGTTGGCTTCAAACATTTGGAAAATCAAAGGTATTGATATTGAAGCCAAAAATATTTTATCTTTTCCTAAAATTATACTTCTTACAACTTTGAATAGTGGTTACTGGATATTTTGGATTACTGTTGGTATACCTAAAGCACTTATTTTGGATCAAAGAATAATTGGAGGAAAGTTTTTATTTCTTTTTCTGTTTGAATTAGCTTGGTTAGTTATGACTTTTGTTTTGGCTTTTATTTTTTTTAAATTTCGACCACTTTTACAAAGAAAAAACTTGGTCGGAATTACTTTCAAAATTTTGGCTTTAGTTCTTGTACTATTAGGTATTAAGACTTTGATTGGTGCTTTTTAATTAGACTTTTATTTTATAAACTTTATAACTTTTAACTTGTTTTAATATCTTGCAAAGGATGTTTAAATCTGCTAAACTATCGCGATATATGACAGAAGAAAATAAATTGAAAGTAAATGATGTTTTGGACGCAATGTTTCAGGCGGGCGCCCATTTTGGTTATACAAAATCAAGAAGAAATGCCTCAGTCGTAAACTATATCTTTGGTTCAAAGAATAAGACTGATATAATAGACTTAGAAAAAACAGCTGAATCGCTTGTAAAAGCCAAGGAATTTGTTACAGCAATAGCTAGACTTGGAAAACAGGTTTTATTTGTTGGTGGTAAAAGTGAAGCAAAAAATTTTATAAAAGATGGTGCCATGTCTATTGATATGCCTTACGTTTCTGGAAGATGGATTGGTGGTGCTCTTACAAATGCAGTAGAAATCAAGAAAAGAGTCGCAAAATTTGAAGATTTAGAAAGACAGAAAGAAAAAGGTGAACTTTCAAAATACACAAAAAGAGAAAGACTACTTATTGACAAAGAAATAGAAAATCTTGAAGAAATGTTTCTAGGTATTGTAGGAATGAAAGAATTACCAAAAGCTTTGTTTATAGTTGATCCTAAAAAAGAAAATATTGCGGTTGCTGAAGCAAAGAAAATGAATATTCCAGTGATTGCGCTTGCAAATACAGATTGTGATATTAAAGTAGTTGATTATCCTATTGTTGGTAATGATTCTTCTACAACAAGTATTTCTTTTTTTGTTTCTGAAATGGTGAAAGCTTATAAAGCTGGAAAAGTAGCAAAAATTTAGTCTCCTTCTAAGTTTTAGAAGAACTAAAATATATTATTTCATAGTATTTATTAATTTAATTTATTAAAATTTTCTGGGAAAAGGTCAGAACTTTCTGTAGATTTAAGGTCTGAACTTGAAGAAGAAAATTTTTCGAAAAAATATGGCAATTTCAATGGATCAAGTTAAAGAACTTAGAGAGAAGACTGGTATTTCTATAATGCAATGTAGAAAAGCTCTTGAAGATTCAAATGGTGATATGGATAAAGCAATGGTCTATTTACAGAAGAAGGGTGCTGAAACTGCTCTCAAAAAAGCTGAAAGAACTCTAAAATCAAGCAGAATTATTACATATGTTCATGGTGGAGGAACAGTCGGAGTAATGATTGAACTTTGTTCTGAGTCAGATTTTGTGTCTAAACACGAAGATTTTCAAAAACTTGCTCATGATATAGCAATGCAAATTGCCGCTACAAACCCAGCATATTTAAAGAAAGAAGATATAGATGAAGTAGAAAGAACTAAAGTCCTTGAAGCTTTTGCGGATGAAGTTAAAGATAAACCAGAGGCTATGAGGGAAAAAATATTAAATGGTAAGCTCGATGCATTCTTCAGCGAGAGGATTCTTTTGGAGCAGGCTTATATTAAAGATCCAAGTATTACAATAAACACTCTTATTCAAGGAGCCATTCAAAAGTTTGGTGAAAAAATTGAGATCGCAAGATTTGTTAGATACAGTTCTGCTAAATAAGTAGATAGTATTGTTTATATGGTGATATTTTTATTTTACATATCCTTGATTCTTATGATTGTGATGCTCACTATCAAATCTTTTAATATTTATATTTTTAGTCATGATTTTTTCAAAAAATTGTCACTTGTTAGGAGAGTGTTTTTGGATAAGGACATGAGCATCAAGTCAATATTTAAACAAAGAAGAGTGTTAACAATTGCAGTGATTGCACCATTTTGAAATCAACAAGAGAAGTCTCTTGAGA
>Ga0118677_10010850_pt1 | contig 13814 bp, 8 predicted proteins | sample AliMusrvi5mmetaG_FD_86154 | JGI IMG/M metagenome (GOLD analysis project Ga0118677, IMG submission 86154) | reverse complement strand
CCCGAAGACGCAATTCATTGTCCAGGACCACCGGTCTCGCGAGTTCCACTGGAGTCGACACGATTACCATCACTCTCAGATAACGGTGGCATGTTCCCGGGGGCCGCTCGATCGATGGTTCCAAACCCACGCTGGTGTCGGGACTGGATCAACCCGCTTGCTCCCGCTCTCCGGTCACCCCCGCAATTTCCTGCTTGTGCACCCAGGCATGCAATGCAACCCTGGGGAATCGGATGCGTTAATTGCGCTCGTCCGGATCAGCGAGAGACGTCGTCCGGCCTTCATGTCTGCCGGTAGCCTTGCCATTTGCGAATCCTGTCCTCCGATGAAACGTTCCCGTGCTCCTGCTCACTGGCTTGCTCGTGCCGCGAATGACTCTCCCGCCGCCGAATTGCCCACCGGCGAGGCGTTCCGCTCCGAGTGGATCGACTTCGAGCACGGCGTCCGCGTGGGCAATCTTCAACCACACGAACGCATCACCCAAATCCTGAGGTTTCATCTCGAAGGGCGTCATGGCACGCGCTTCATCACCGACCGCTGGGGGCGCGGCGTGTTCTGGCATTGGATCTGTTGGCTGCCGCGTGCCAATCGCGAGGCAAAGCCATTTTCTAACAAAGTCAACTTCGGCTGTGCGAAATTCTTCATCTCGGCGGATCAGGAAACGCATGTCTTCAAGGCCGGCCTGCAAGTCGAGCGCGGTTTCCTCACCGGTCCGGAGGCGGAAAAAAATTGGGGATTCAGGGACGACTGGGACTGGTGTCGGTTGATGGACCACTGCCACAAGGGCAGCGAACTCGACCGTGAACTGCATCGTCTGTTAGAACGTGAAGGCTTTGTCGTCGAAACCGGCGATTGGGACAATCGTGCGGTCCTTGACTCCAGCACTTTCCGCTCCGCCAGCCAAATCGCGGCGTACGCGAGGAAATGTCCTGGCGACAAATGGGCCGGCTTCCAACTATACTACCCGTTGCCGGAAGCCGAAGTGCGTGCCTGCTCCGGCAGCGACCTGATACAAGCCATCCGCGGTGCCTTCACCGAAGTCACCCTGGCGATGAACTGCTGCATGCAGATCCGGATTTGATTGTCAGAAAATCTGATCCCGGCCCTTGATTCCTGGCTGGCGTTTCCGGTGGCGGGAGGCCGGTCTCGGTCGGACGAGGAATCGCACGAACCACGCCAAGACCAAGGGTGGAGGAAGTGAAGGCACCTTGGAACGGAAAACCATAGATACGATGTCTTCAGCGATTCACTTGATCGCTGCGGCACGGCCGACGGAGGCCGCCCGCCCGCTCCTTGCCGGTCTCGCCGCCTGCAAGTTCACAGATGCCGGTAACTGGGATATCGAGGAGATCCCGAAGATCAAGGTCTCGCTTATGGTCAAGCCGGACGATGGCTTGTTCGCTGTCGTCGAGTCGGCATCGTCCATCGGAGCGCAGGTCAACATCCACACGCTATATTCGGACGGAAGATTGTTTTCGGTGACAAACAGCGAATTGCCCGCTCCGCGATCCCTGCCGGCGAACATCACCCGCAAACAATTGCCGCGATGCGCTCCTGCGGAGCTTGCAAAGGTGGTTCGCGCCATGCAAGCGGGCCCTGACTTTCGCTCGATATCCGCCGTGGAGGCTCCTCGCGTCTACGAGTATCTCTATGCCGAGGCGATTCGTGTTCGGAAGGAAACGGGGCGATAAGCAGCAGCTTTCCCCCCGCCCTCCGCTCCGTGGCCCGTTCCGCGATCTGGCGGGTGATGTCGGCTGGATGCCGTGTGCCGGATTTGAAAGTCGTTCAAATGCACGGTACAAGGTCAGCCGCCCTGCGGCGGGCGGTGAGGAGCAAGCGGCTGAGGATGGGAGGCGGGTGATCTGGAAACCGGTTTTGCTGAAGCTGCTTGCCGGGACGGGCCTCATGCCATAGCCTCAGCACATGCAACAAATTCCACCGATTATTGCCCTCTGCATGTCTCTGGCAAGCCACCTGGTAGCCGCCGAAGCCCCCCCAAAGCCCGTCGTTTACGACACCCATGACGGCTACTTTGTATCTAACCTATTTGAGCCGGCGGCGCCGACTTCATTTGTTGTCATCAAGGACCAGCAGTCGTTTGACAAGGTCTTCGGTGTTGCGAGGGTGATGGGCGACAAGTCCCATCGCCTGCCGCCCGCTGCCTTTGGCAAGAAGTTCGTTGTGGCGGCTATACATCGCGGCAAGTCGATGGTGACCTATCAGGTTGAAAGCGTGGTTGCAGATGGGCAAACGCTGGTTGTACGCTACACCACCAAGTCTGTGCCCAGCGACAGTGCGGAGTTCGCCTGCCCGCTCATTCTTTCGCTCGACAACGGGGATTTCAAGGCAGTCCGCTTCGCGGAAAATGGCAAGAAGATCAAGCGCGTTGAGCTTGTGCCGCAGCCGGCGTTCCGGATCGAATGTCAGAAACCGGACACCCTAACAGAGGCAACCGTCGCCGGCAAACCGTTGCTCTCTATCAACGGCGGCGGCACCGGACGTGCCACGGTGACTTGCAACCTGGAGCAGTGGCCGCAACCAATCATCCTGCGCGCCCACCTTCGTGGGCTGGAGGCGCTTGCCATCGCGAATGAACTCGTGGAGTGGAAAGCCGCGGTGCTGAGCCACAGCGGACATCCGACATTGCTTCACCTGTGGCAGGACGGCAAGGAAGGGCCGGCGCTGACGAAGGACAGCCCCCATTGGATCGAAATCCGGCGCTTGGGTCCTGATGGCAAGCCAGTCGCAGGCTTGCCGCCGGATGGCGGATGGTTTGAGCTGTGCATACCACAGGCACTCCTGACAGACACGCGGGTGCTCAAGTTGAGTTGGATTGATTTCTATCGGTAGCTGTCACTACAGAGTCCGAGGGCTTCAAACAGCCCCGGGAGTGGTTCTCGGCATTTTCTGTCACGGCGCTGACCATCGCGTCCATTCCCTCCTTGATCTCGGCGACCTGCGGATGGACTTCCTTGATGAGGTCGTGTTCGATTCTGGACAACTTTTCAATGCGTTTGCCCTGCTCGCGAAGTTGATCCAGGAGGGCGTTCTGTTTGTTTGATATCCGATACATCCACCAGAAACACACCACCCAGCAAAGGGTTCCTGTCAGCGTCAGCCAAAAAGCGTAGTTGTTTTCAGTCATCTCGATCTCTCCTGTAAGGAAGGCATCCTACGCGATGTCCGGATCATTGGCTGTGGGGCATAACCCTAATCCCGAGGGATGGGTCTTGTCGGGGGATTCCGGCAATGCAAGGAGGTTTAGGGAAGCGGCTGGATCAGGCTTCGACCTGTCGTCGGGAATTACCCCATTGGAGTGTCCCGGCCCAGTGCATAACGTTCCTCGCAAAGCCGGACCCGGCAATGCACGCTGGACTTGGTGGCCGGAATGGAAAGCAGGCTTTCGGGTGTCCGGTGCGATGATCCATCCCGGTGGCTTGGGGACGTATCGGGTGGACGGGCGCCTGACGCGCGAAACCTTTGTGGCAGGCTACCGGTCCGCCAGTGATCGCGGCACGATGGAGTTGCGGCGGCCACCGCCACCATGAGCCGCCCGGCGTTCACCTGGGGGAGTTCGTTAGATTCCAGCCTAACGGAACGCTTCCAGACCCGCTTCCAACCGGGCCGCCTCCGGCCACCGGAAAACGAATCTCTCGCGGCCTTCCTCGCCCGGCGCTGGGGCGCTCCGATCAACATCACCCGCCAGATCGCGGAAGGGGCCAGCGGCAACGTCAGGGCGGCAATGGCTGATTTGGAGATGTGGATGGGGTGAAGGCCGTTGAAAGAGCCGGTGGCCGGACCGGATGGCGGGTATCAGGGGGTTGATCCTCCGTGGCGGGGGATTTTTTTGTGTGCGCACCGCCACACCCTGCAGGGCCATGGCACCTGCGGTGCGCCGAGCCCCGAGGCACCGTGCGTTTTGCGCCACGGATTTTGGGCTTGCCGCGCGGACCGCCCACCCCAATAAACAGCCATGCACCTTGGCACTCCAGGCTTCGCCGCCCGCACCTTCCGGCACTGCTGCGGAAGCTCTGTTTTTCTAACAGTCATGGCAGCCCTGCTCTGCGGCGCGGCCCGCGCCGCCGAATCGCCTGCGGACGCAACACCCAAGGACAAGGCCTTGCGGGCCGCGATTGAGGACCTGATAGACAGCTTCCCGCAAGCCTACCCACGCGGCGCGGAATTTCTCGCCCGGCTGGAGGTGCTCGAAAAGCACGCGGTGCGCGACGGGGAGACCGCGGCCGCATGGGCGGCGTTGGAGCGCGAGGCTCTCATCTCGAACCCGCTGGTCAGCCGGCAGCCCGTCCTGTTTGTCCGCCGTGCCCAGTACCCGAATGTCCACGGTCCCGATGAAACGATGTTTCAGAAAAACGAACTCGTGGCCCCCTCTTTCCACGGCGGCTCCCAGCTCAAGACCCTCGACGCGCTCACCGGCGAAACCCGCGTCCTGCTCGACGTGCCGCAGGGCATCGTGCGCGATCCCTGCATCCATTTCGACGGACGGCGCATCCTGTTCTCGATGCGCCGCGATGCCAGCGACGACTACCACCTCTATGAGATCGGCTCCGACGGACAAAACCTGCGCCAACTGACCTTCGCGCCGGACGTCGCGGATATCCAGCCCGCTTATCTTCCTAACAACAGGATCGTGTTCAGCTCGACCCGCGAGCCGAAGTACATTCAATGCCAGAGGAATTTGATGGCGAGCCTGTTTCTAATGGAAGCTGACGGCGGCAATATCCGCCAGATCGGGTTCAACACCCTGTTCGAGGGACGCAGCAGCCTGTTAGCCGACGGGCGGATTCTGTACTCGCGCTGGGAATACGTGGACAAGCACTTCTCCTCCGCCTACGGGCTGTGGACCGCCAATCCCGACGGCACGGCGCAGGCACTGCTCTACGGCGGCCTGACCTGGCAACCCGGCGCGATGCTCGACGCCCGCGCGATCCCCGGCTCAAGCAGGCTCGCCTGCATTTTTGGCAGCGTTCACGACTGTGAATGGGGGGCGATGGTGGTGGTGGACCCGGCGGTGGCCAACGACGGCCCGCGCACCTGGATCCACTCGTGGCCTTCTAACATCCAACCGCTGCTCGCGGAGTCGAACGTGCCCGGCCGCTCGTGCGGCTACGACAGCTTCACGGGCGTCACTCCCAAATACGCCATGCCCTGTCCGCTCTCGGAGAAATACTTTCTTTGTTCCCGCACGGTGGGCGGCGGCAACAACGAGATGGCGCTTTTTTTGACGGACACGTTCGGCAACGAAACCCTGCTGCACCAGGAAACGCCGGGGTGCTTCCAACCGGTGCCGTTGGCCGCCCGCCCCACCCCGCCCGTCATCCCCGACCGCACCGACCCGCAGCGCGACAGCGGCAAGGTCTATGTCTCCGACGTCTATCAGGGCGACGCCATGCGCGGCGTGCCCCGGACCGCGGTCAAGACGCTGCGCATCGTCGAGGCCCCGGCAAAACTGACCTATCCACCAAACAACGTCGGCGACTGGACCCCGCCGGACGATGCGCATGCACACCATCCCACGGCGGTCAATTGGAACCACTACAACAACAAACAAATCCTGGGAACGGTGCCCGTCGAAGCCGACGGCTCGGCCTATTTTGAGCTGCCCGCCCACCGGTTTGTCTATTTCCAATTGCTAGACGAGAACGGCATGATGATCCAGTCCATGCGTAGCGGCACCAGCGTGCTTCCCGGTGAGGTGGCCGGCTGCGTGGGCTGCCACGCCTACCGCTCCGTGGCAGCCGACGCTGCCAAGTCCCTCGCCTTGCGCCGGGCTCCGAGTGTCATTGCCCCCTGGCACGGGCCGGCGCGTAAGTTCAACTACGCCGCCGAGGTCCAGCCGGTGTTCGACCGGAACTGTCTCGGCTGCCACGACTACGGCAAGAAGTCCGCAGGCAAGGCGCTCCTGAACGGCGATCTGGGAGTGGCGTTCAACGCCTCCTACGTGGCACTCATGGCGCGCTCGCCCGGCCCGTGGACCCCGCCCACACCTAACGAAACCAAGCCGCTGGTCAGCACCGTGGGTTCCGGGCCGCTGCCCGTGGTGGCGCCCTACGCGTGGGGATCGCACCGCAGCCGCCTGGTCGACATGCTCCGCGCCGGTCATCACGAGGTGAAACTCACGCCCGAGGAGTTCGACCGGATCGTCACCTGGATTGATCTCAACGCGCCGTATTATCCCTGCGAGGAGGATTATTACACCGGCAACACCTGGGGACGCAGCCCGCTGGACCATGACCGGCTGTTGCGCCTCGGCCAACTGGTGCTCGCCGCGCCCGCCGGGAAACCGTTAGGTTGGAACTCGGTCAACGATTACACCGGCGGTAGCGTGCCCCCCGGCTCCTTGATGGCCTCCGGCGAACTGCCGGTCAACTTCACCCGCCCCGAACTCAGCGCCTGCCTGCGGGCGTTCCCGGACCCGGCGGCCGCCGGATATGCCGAGGCCCTGGCCTTGATCCGCGCCGGCCAGGCGCTGCTGGCCGCCCACCCGCGCGCCGAGATGCCCGGCTTCCAACCGGGCGCGGCGGACCAACAACGCCTCGATTTCTGGCACCAGCGGCAACGCATCGAAAACCAAGTCCGCCAGGCCCTGCGCGAGCAACGCACCGTCTACGATGAGCGCGGCACCCGCTAACCGATAGGTCAGCCGGACCCACCCTCACCAGAGGCCGTATTTGCCGTAGGCCATGAGCCCATGAGAAGGTTGGCCGTGGCGTGCATGATGACACAGGCGCCGAGGTGTCACCGGTCAGCAGCGCAAACCGTGACGGCGAACAAACCGCCGAGGCGGCATGCGCGTCGGTGAACCGTCGTCCCTCGCGGGCCAAGCGGTCGATGTGCGGCGTCTTCACCTTCGTCGCGCCATAACACCCGAAATCACCATAGCCGATATCGTCCGCCATGATGAGCACAATGTTAGGCGGAGCGGGCGCGGTCTCCGCGCCGCGCAACGCAGGTGGCGACGCCACCAGCAGGGCTGCGAGCGCCGTGGTCGCTAGGAAATTGCTTTCCCGGTGAAGGCCGTTGCAAGAGCCGGTGGCCGGACCGGAGGGCAGGGGATTGCGGGGGAAAAGGGGGCCAAAAGGCCGGAGCATTTGGCGAACCGAGTCAAGCACAAGGCGCCAAAGTGCGAATTTGGGCCAGGGACAGTGGTTTGCGGCCGGATTCATGGGTAAATTGCTCGAACACGAAAATGCCTGTCCGGACCGCTTTGCCAAGAAATTTCGTTAGTTTTGTTCAGGCCCCGACAGAAATTTCGTTGGAATATTTCGAGAGCGGATTCCGCCGTGTGAGGCTTGCAATCTCATGTGTATTTCAGGACGAGAATGCGGCCATCGCAAAGCGGGACCTCGGGGCCTTTCCATGTTGAGGTTTGATCGAACCAGTCTGGGTCATCGTGCGCTTCGATCCGCTGGCCGCTCTGCCGGAACTCGCCGCCGAACCGGACTGGAATCTGGCGAAACGCCACTTCCGCCGCTGTGGCAACCCGGAGGCGACCGCCGCCAAATACGGCATCGGGATCCGCGAACTGAAAGCCCGCGCCAGAAGGGAGGCGAGAGCCTTAGTGGTTCCTGGTGTCGACCTCGGCCTTGCTGCCCAGCAACCGTTGCGCCGCGCCCCGGCGGCCATTCCGCACCGCCACATCCATCGCCGTCCAACCGCCGTCGTTCTTGGCAAGGACATCGGCGCCCTTGGCCACCAACAACTCCGGTATTTCCCTGGGGTATCTTGCATTGCGGCCCGGTGCCTCCCCCCATCTCCCGGGGTATTCATGCTCTGTATTTAACGGATCCTTCGCAGGCCAAAGCATGACCGCTGCCAAGAGTAACGGCGTAGAGCCTCCCCTGTCCCTGGCGTTGACATCGGCGCCCTTGGCCAGCAGCAATTCCACCAGCTCCTTGTTGGCCTTCTTCACCGCCAGGTGCAATGGCGTACTGCCTTCCTTGGAGTCCTTGGCATTGATATCGGCCTGGTGGGCGAGCAGCAATTCCACCACATCCTGGTGCCCTTCAGCCATCGCCAAGTGCAGTGCCGTTTCACCCTCGTCGGTCCTGGCGTCAACCTCGGCCTGGCGAGCCAACAGCAATTCCACAATGTCCTTGGAGCCTCTCCGCGCCGCCCAGTGCAGCGGCATGCGGTAACCGCCGAACCTGGCACTGCCCCTGTTCTTGGGATTGACCTCCGCATGGTGGGCCAACAGCAGCTCCACCAAGGCCCTGTCGCTGCCACCCGCTGCGAAGTTCAAGGGAGTGCCGTCACCTGCCCCAGCATTGACCTCGGCCCCCTTGGCCAACAGCAGTTCCACCACGTCCCTGCGGCCGCCACCCGCTGCGCGGAGCAAGGGAGTTTCGCCCTGGCTGTCCGCGGCATTGACCTCGGCCCCCTTGGCCAGCAGCAATTCCACCAGGGCCTTTGGGGCGTTCCAAAAGGTCGCCAAGTGCAGAGGCGTCCAACCGCGGTCATTGCTGCGAGCCAGTTCCGGATTGCCTTCCAGCAAACTCCGGACTTTCTCCAGCTTGCCCATCCTGATGGCTTCCAAAATATCCAACTCGGCACCGTGAGCCACCAACAATCCCTCCACATCCCGGTGGCGATGCGCCAGTTGCAAAGGCGTTTTCCCTTCGATGTTTTTGACGCTAACATCGGCGTGGTGGGTCAGCAACAATTCCGCCACCTGCGGGCGGCCCAGCAACGCCGCCAAGTGCAACGGAGTGGAACCTTCCGCGTCCTTGGCATTGACCTCGGCGTGGTGGGCCAGCAGGGTCTTCACGATCTCCGTGTTGCCAGTGGCCGCCGCTATGTGCAACAGGGTCGTGCTCTGCTTGTCCTCGAGTGCCGTGCCCTGTTCGCTCTTGGCATCGGCAGTGCTTTTTTCCGCAAACGGGTCGCGGCCGAGCGTGTCCTGTCCGGATGGCGCGTGCTGCCTGAATATCGTCTCTTGATGGATTCTGGCATTGGCATCGGCCCCCTTGACCAGTAGCAATTCCAGCACTTCGGTCGAACTGGTTGGCATCTCCTTGAAATAATCCCCGGCTGCCGTCCATTGCAAAGGCGTGCGTCCGCCCTTGTCCTTGGCGTTGACCTCGGCCCCGTTGGCCAACAGCAATGCCACCAAGTCTTTACGGCTTTCTTCCGGTTCCAGGCCATTCGGCCTCGACACAGCGAAGTGCAATGGTGTTATGCCGTCGCTGTCCTTGGCGTTGACCTCGGCCCCGTTGGCCAGCAGCCATGCCGCCATGTCCTTGAGATTATTGCAGGCAGCAGAGTGTAAGGCAGTCCGGCCGAAGGCGTCCTTCTCGCGTACCCGTCCGGGCCGGCCTTTGAGCAATGCCTTGACCTGTGCCAGGTCGCCGCGCATGACCGCCTCCTCAATCGTGTCTGCCGCATGGTGGGCCAGCAGCAATGCCACAAGCTCCTTGTTCTTACTCTCCCTGGCCCAGTGCAGCGCCGTCTTGCCGGACTTGTCCTTCACATTGACATCGGCCCCCTTGGTCAACAGGACCGCCGCCGCATCCTTGTGGCCGCCTTGTGCCGCCGCCAGCAAAGGCGTGAACCCAAGCCGGTTCCTGGGGTCCACCTCGGCGCCCTTGGCCAGCAACAATTCCACCTCCTCCTTGTGGCCGCCGCTTGCCGCCAGAAGCAAGGGTGTTTCACAGTGGTCGTTGATGGCGTCAATCTCGGCACCGTTGGCTAACAGAAACGCCACCGTGGCCGAGTGGCCCTTTTCCGCAGCCGCGTGCAATGGCGTGTTGCTGTGCTTACCCCAGTCATCGACGCCGGCCCCTTTGTCCAGCAGCAATTCCGCCACGGCCGGGTGGCCGTTCTGCGCCGCCAAGTACAGTGGCATGTTGCCGTCGTCGTCCAAGTCATCGACGCCGGCACCTTTGGCCAGCAGCAACTCCACCGTTGCCTTGTCGCCACAGGCCGCCGCATAGTGCAAAGGCGTTCTTCCGTCCCCATCCTCGTCGTTGACACCGGCCCCTTTGGCCAGCAGCAACTCCACCGTTGGCTTGGCGCCCCTGGCCGCCGCATAGTGCAACGGCGTCCTTCCGCCCCTCACCATGTTGTAGACATTGGCCAGCAGCACCGCCACCGTTGCTTGGTCGCCACACGCCGCCGGATAGTATAAAGGCGTTTCTCCGGCCCTGTCCTTGTCGTTGACATTGGCCCCTTTGGCCAGCAGCAACGCCACCGTTGCCTGGTCGCCCCTGGCCGCCGCCAAATGCAATGGCGTGGTGCCTTTGATGCCGCCCCGGACATCACGGTTGGGGTCGAACTCGTCGCTGCCGACCCTGGATTTAGTCGCGGCCCCTTCGGCCAGCAGCAATTCCACCACCTCCTTGTGGCCGCCGCCTGCCGCCAGCAGCAAGGGCGTTTCATGGTGGTCGTTGATGGCGTCAACCTCGGCACCTTTGGCTAACAGAAACGCCACCGTGTCCGTGTGGCCCTTTTCCGCTGCCGCGTGCAACGGCGTGTTGCCGCCGCCGCCCCAGTCATCGACGCCGGCACCTTTGGCCACCAGCAATTCCACCACGGCCCTGTGGCCGTTCTGCGCCGCCAAGTATAGCGGCATGTTGCCGGCGTCGTCCCAGTCATCGACGCCGGCCCCTTTGGCCAGCAGCAATTCCACCACGGTCGGGTGGCCGTTCTGCGCCGCATGGTGCAAGGGCGTGGTGCCCCGTTCGTCCCTGGCATTGACCCCAGCCTGGTTTGCCAGCAGCAATTCCACCAAAGCCGTGTGCCCGCCCCGCGCCGCTTGGTGCAAGGGCGTGGTGCCCCGTTCATCCCTGGCATTGGCCCCGGCATGGTCGGCCAGCAGCAATTCCGCAGCAGCCTTGTCACCTTTCAGCGCTGCTTCGTGCAAGGGTGTCGAGACATGGCCGGAGCGGGTGAGCACTTCCGCGTTGTCAACCCACATGGCGAAATACGGGGCGTCGGCGCCACGCTGGCGCATGAAGATCAGAAACGGGTGGTCACACAGGAAGAGCTTTGGGGTCGGCAGGTCCATATCCCCCATGTGCTCCTCAAGTCGCCCCTCGGATTTCAGGATCGCTCCACAGCGGCCCAACTGGAACAGAATGTCTTGCCGGGCCACGCCGAGCGGAAGGCCCGCGAGCCTTGGGCTGGCGAATGTCGCACCTTCCAGGTCGGCGAAGTGGTGGGCGATTTCCCAGAAGAGATCGGGCACCAACATGACATCGTCCGGCCCCAGGCTTGAATCGGATTTGACCACTGCCTTGGCTTCCTTGTTCACGCGGGCAAGTGCCGCGGCCAGCGTCGGCTCGCGGTCGATCCGCGCGACCACGATTTGGCTGGGTTTGGAATCGGGATCCAGGTCGATGGCGAATTCCAGCTTCTCGTCCGCTCCCTTATCAAACAGAATCCGGGGTTGGGATCTGGGCTGCCGATACGATTCTCCTTTCGGACAAATGCCGAACGATGCAACTGGCGCCTTGCGGCCGGTCGAATCGGTGAATTCCAGGGCTTCCGGGTTCTGAAAATACGGCTCCGGGAACTTGACGCTCGCCTCCAGATACGCGTAGGCGACAGTGGTGGCCACTTCGGAAAAGGTCGGGACCTTCTTGTGGGGAAACTTTTGGACCACTTCCCTTTGGATGCGGTCGATGATGCCGTCTCGCACCCGGCCTGCGGCCACATACAGCGCCTCCTTGGGAACATCCGGACGGGGATCCGCCGCGCCGTTGAGCACCCCAGCCAGATCTTCCGCTCCATCCAGGGAGATCGGCCCTTGGGTCACCTGCTCGGCCAGGGTCTTCCAGGCGGCGAGGAAGGAGGCGCACCAGATTGCGTTCCTGCCTTCGGGGATCGGCGCGTCCAAGGTTGCCACGACCACCGTGGACTTGGCAGCGTCGAGGGTGGCGGGAGCGGTCGGCGCGTCGTCGGTGCCGGGTTCCGCGGCTGCGTTGGCAGCGCAGGGACACCAGCAGACGAGTTTTGAAAGCAGCGCCACGGTGATTGCCAAGGGAAGTTTCATTGCCAGGAAATTGCCTTTGAGACCGTTGGAAGAGCCGGTGGCCGGACCGGAGGGCGGTATCAGGGGGTTGACTGGGCCTCGAAGCGCAGGCGCACAAAGCCCGTGCTTCCGCCCGCGAGCGGAAGGCTTATTCGATAGGTGCTGCCGGTGACAAGGATCGGTAGGACATTGACCCAGGGTCCGCCCAATCCCGCCTGTGCTTGTCCGGTCAGCCGGAACGGAGGACCGCCGCTGCCATCGCGAAGTTCCAGAAAAACACCTGCCACCGCGATAGAGAGGTATGGATTGATGGTGAAGACAAGATGCAGATAGCCCGCATACGAATAAACGCCGATCAGCCCCGAGCCGGCACTGGCGGGATCGGTCGGATCGGTACCTAGCATCAGTTCCGTCGCGTTATTAAGCCCATCGTGATCCGGATCCGCAGACGGCAGGGCGTTGTCGCCGGTGAGGTTGTGATAGGTGGCAAAGATTTGATAGAGCGAAGGGGATGAGCCACCCACGGTGAAAAACCCGGAAGTGTAGGTTTCGGAGGTATTGATTAACCCGTAAGGAAACTCGTAGTCGCCGAGGGTAACGGTGAAAAAATACACGTGCTGGCTATCAAGAATTCCGCTGGGGATGGTAAAGGCGGAATGAAGGCCGTTCAGGTTGAATTCGGCAACCTCCCCTTGCCCGACGCTGAAGACAGAAACCAGATTCGTGTTGACTGTGAGATCTCCGAGCGCCGGAAGCGTCCAGGACAGTGATGGAGTAACTCCACTTCCGGTGATCACGAGGTTTTGAACCAGCGGAAGCAATTGGTGGTGGGGAATAATATTGGTTAGAACCGACCCGGCCGTTTCCGTGCCCCGTGACGCGGTGATGCTCCAAGCGTCCGCCAAGGTGACGGAAAACGGGGCGTTCCCTACATATCTGCTGGGGGCAGTGACGCTGCCGTCAAACCTGAGCGGAACCGTCACCCCTCCTTGTGTTGCCAGGGCCGTCGTCGGATCACCCGTCGGAGAAATGTCCGCACCAAAAACCAGGGCATAGTTTTCCGGCCCAAGAATTGGGCTGGGCCCAAAGTGCCTGGCACTGCTGAAGGCATTGGTTATTGTCAAGGGGTTTGCATTGGCCCGCGGCAATCCTATCAAAGCCGTTGCCAACAATATGGGTGCCAAGGGATTTACCAGCCTTTTGATCCAGCGTGGCGCACGGTCCGGTTTGCGCGTCGTGAAGCGATTGGCATTGATTGCTGCGGCGAAGCTCGGCGCGGTGGCTTGCGGCGCGGTATGGAGTACTGAGGCAATATTCATGTTGGATTCGGTTTGACTGACTGCTAGGAAATCGCTTTTGGGGTTGGCGCGCATGAGAACGAGAGGGGCTCGCAGAGTGGAAAAGGCGGGTTGATCTGCGTGCTGGATGTTTATGGCCGGCGGGTGGTGCGGGCGGATTTGGTTTGGCAAGTCGAGCAAACCCGCGAGGTGAGGTAGTAACTATTTGGCCTTGTAGGTCAGATTCTCCCAGACGATCTCTTTCTTGGCGGCGTCGTACTTGGCTTTGATGGGGTTGCCGCGCCCCGACGTCCTTTTGGCTTCGATGGTGCCGTCCGCGGCCATGGCGTAAGACATCGCCTCGCTCACATCGGAATGTCGCCAGCTTACCGTCTGGCCTGAAAAACTGAGCTGCCAGTATCCCATCGCGGGACCTTTGGGGCCGAGGCCCACCTCGCGCTTCTCGACCGAGACAAAAGTCATGCCGGCCAGGTTGGTGGTGGCGGGCGGTTGGGCGGGGTCCTTTTCGCCTGCCGCCGGTGCGCGGG
>Ga0118677_10010848_pt1 | contig 13816 bp, 9 predicted proteins | sample AliMusrvi5mmetaG_FD_86154 | JGI IMG/M metagenome (GOLD analysis project Ga0118677, IMG submission 86154) | reverse complement strand
GTGGTGAACAGCAGGCGGTCCCCGGCCTTGAAATCCGAATGCAGGCGCTGCTCCTTGAGGTGCTCCAGCAGCGTGCCGCCCACGCCGTGGACGATGCACTTGGGCGCGCCCGTCGTACCCGACGAGAACATCACGAACAGGGGGTGGTTGAACGGAAGGCACGGCCAGGGGAAGGGATCGGCGGACGCGCCCTCGGCCTCCAACTCGCCGAGCGTCTGGACCCGGTGGCCCAGCCCATCGAGGGCAGCGACGTCCCCGTCCAGCGACACCAGGGTTCGCAGCGAGGGCAGGCCGGCCACGACGGCTTCCAGCCGGTCACGAAGCAGGTCGAGCTGAGCGCCGCCCAGTCCACGAGCGTCGGCGCCACGCTCAGCCTGACGTCGGTGGCCGCCGAGGCGATCGTCGTCGGCCGAGCGGAGAACATCTCCGAGACGACGCAGTCCTCGACGACCTACACCGCCGAGGTCATCAACAAGCTGCCGACGGCGCGGACCATCGCGTCGTCCACCAACCTGGCGCCCGGCGTCAACTCGAACGGGCCCAACGGCAACCTGACCATCTCGGGCGCTCAGTCGTTCGACAACCTCTACCTCGTGAACGGCGCCATGATCCAGGACAACGTCCGTCTCACGCCGACGAACCTCTACATCGAGGACGCGGTCCAGGAGACGACGACGACGACCGGCGGCGTCTCGGCCGAGTACGGCCGGTTCGCGGGCGGCGTCATCAACACGATCACGAAGTCGGGCGGCAACAGCTTCAGCGGGTCGTTCCGGACCAGCTTCACGAACCCGGCGTGGAGCGCCACCTCGCCGAAGGCCACCGACGGCCTCCAGAGCCTGAACGAGAGCTACGAGGCGACGCTCGGCGGGCCGATCGTCAAGGACATGATCTGGGCGTTCCTGGCCGGCCGGTACGCCAAGACCGACGTGTCGATCACGACGCAGTCGACCCTGATCCCGGTCAACCAGACGAACACGGACAAGCGCTACGAAGGCAAGCTGACCATCTCGCCGGTCCAGAACCACACGATCACGGCGAACTACCTCAACTACGAGGTCGACCAGGCCAACTACTACTTCAGCACGTACGCGACGTACGACCTGGCCAGCTTCTACGACCGGCAGCTGCCCAGCGACTTCTTCGCCGCCAACTACAACGGCGTCCTGACGAGCAACTTCTTCGTCGAGGCGCAGTACTCGCAGAAGCACTACACCTTCAAGAACTCGGGCGGCACGGACCAGACCCTCATCGGCGGCACCCCGATCTTCGACCTCACGAACAGCGCGATCTACCACACGCCCTACTTCTGCGCGTCCTGCCCGGGCGCCGAGGAGACGCGTGACAACCAGGACGCCTTCGCCAAGGCGACCTACTTCCTCTCGACCCCCTCGATCGGGAGCATGAACATCGTCGTCGGCTACGACCAGTTTCGCGGGCACCACCTCTCCAACAACTACCAGTCGGGGAGCCAGTTCGTCGCCAACGCCGACGACACCCGCTTCATCGGACAGACGGCCTACCCGCAGTTCACCTCCGGCCTGGCCACCCTCAACTACTACCCGATCCTCCAGCTGGCCCAGCAGTCCAACCTGAGGACCGACTCGGTCTTCCTGAACGACACCTGGAAGATCAACAACCAGATCTCCCTGAACCTCGGCGTCCGCTGGGACAAGAACAACGCGGTCGACATGCAGGGCGTCACCCGGCAGAACGACAGCGCCTGGAGCCCGCGCCTCGGCGTGACCTTCGACGCGAAGGGTGATGGCACCCTGAAGTTCAACGCCTCTTACGGCCGGTACGTCTCCGCGGTCAACGAGAACTTCGCCGGAGCGGCCTCCGGCGCCGGCAGCCCCGCCGGCTTCTACTACGTCTACGGCGGCGCCGACATCAACACCGGCTCCGCCCCGTGGCTGAGCCAGAACGACTCGCTCACGCAGTTCTTGGGCTGGTGGGGCATCAACCGCCCCAACATGTTCCCGACCCAGAACGCGGACAGCATGTACGCAGCCAACTACGGCGGCCTGAACACCTTCATCGCCGACGGGATGAAGTCGCCGCACAACGACGAGGTCGCGCTTGGCATCGCCGGGACCGCCCCGGCCGGGAACATGTACGACAACAACATCACGCGGAACGGCGGCAGCGAGTACAACCGGACTTACTACGGCCTCGCGCTCTCTTTCGCCTACCGCCCCGCCGACGGCCTGAGCCTCGGCGGCAACTGGACCTGGTCGCATACGTACGGCAACCTCGTCGGCGAGACGTCGGGCTCCGGCCCGGTGGTCGGCACCCTCAGCAACTATCCTGAGTACCATCAGAACTCCTGGTTCGCCCCCACCGGCGAGCTCTCCCAGGACCAGCGGCACCGCGTCCGGATCTTCGGGTCGTATGACCTCCCGCTGCCCAAGTCCGCCGGGAACCTCGGCGTGGGCCTCATCTTCCAGGCCAACAGCGGCCTCCCTACTCCGCCGCCGGCACGATCCGGGTCAGCTCGTGGGTGACGAACCCCGGGTACGAGACGCCTCCCACCAACAACACCTACTACTTCAGCTCCCGCGGCGCCCTCACGACGGAAGCCTGGTACCAGGCCGACCTCTCCCTCAACTACTCCTACGACATCGGGCCGGTCCAGATCTACGTCCAGCCCCAGGTCCTCAACGTGTTCAACTCCCAGCACCTGAACGGCACCAACCTGAACACGACGGTTTACACGGCGTCCAACTCCGGCCGTGGCCTGAAGGCGTTCAACCCCTTCACGACCAACCACGACGCTCTCGTCGAGTGCCCGCAGGGCAGCACGGCCGCCCAGTGCTCGGCCCTCGGCGCGAACTTCATGGTGGGCCCGACCTTCGGTCAGTCCGCCAATTCCCTCGCCTACCAGACCCCGCGGACCTACCGGATGTCGGTCGGCCTCCGCTTCTAACCCTTCCTTTCGATCGATCGGACGCCCCGGCCTTCGGGCCGGGGCTTTTTCTATTCTGGGGGTCCTTCCCGCGGCCGTTCCGGCCTCCTCGCGCCGCCCGGGCGGAATCCCGGTCGCCTCCCGGCAGTCGCCCTCCCGCCGACAGGGGCTGGCCGCGGGGAACGGACCGATGGCCTCCCTGATCAGCGGAGGAACATTTTGCTGGGACCTCCCTCTCCTCGTGGGTTAGACTCCCCCAAATTTTTTCCGGAAGTCAGAGAGGAGAAACGAGGTGAGGAGCATGAGCAAGATTCCTGTTTGGCTCGCATTCCTGGCCCTGGGGCTGGCCGTCGCGGGCGACGCGTGGTCCCAGGGCCTCCCGACGGCGACGCTGTCGGGGAGGGTCATCAACGAGGGGCAGGGGCTCCCGGGGGTGTCCGTGACCGTCAAGTCGCCGAACCTGCAGGGCTCCCGGTCCACGGTCACCGCCGGGAGCGGCGACTACGCCTTCATCGCCCTCCCTTCCGGTAAGTACACCGTCACCTACTCGCTCTCGGGCTTCCAGAACCTCGTCAAGCAGGTGGACCTCGGCGCCTCCCAGACGGTCACCCTGAACGCCACCCTCTCCCTGACGGCGGTGTCGGCGGAGGCCACGGTCGTGGGCCGGTCGGAGAGCATCTCGCAGACGACCCAGGCCGCCACGACCATCACGGCGGAGATCATGAACACGCTCCCCACGAGCCGGACCCAGCTGGCCGCCGTCGAGCTGGCCCCCGGCCTCAACTCGAACGGGCTGCGCTCGACGCAGGCGGCCCCCGTCTACACGATTTCCGGCGCGACGTCGTTCGACAACCTGTTCCTGATCAACGGCGCCAACGTCCAGGACAACATCCGGAACACGCCGGGCGCCTACTTCATCCCGGACGCCATCCAGGAGACGACGGTCTCGACCTCGGGCATCTCGGCGGAGTACGGCCGGTTCGCCGGCGGCGTCGTGAACACGATCACGAAGTCGGGCGGCAACAGCTTCAGCGGCTCGGGCCGCGTCAACTTCTCGAACCCGGCGTGGTCCGCGACGGTGCCGCGTGGATCGGACGGGACGCAGAACGTCGTGGAGACGTACGAGGAGACCCTCGGCGGCCCGATCTGGAAGGATCGGATCTGGCTCTTCCTCGCTGCCCGCCAGGCGGATACCGCGACGACGCAAACGACGGCCTACACCGGGATCCCGTACGACGTGACGTCGTCGGCCCCGCGGTACGAGGGGAAGCTGACCCTCACCCCCGTCCAGAACCACACCCTGACGGCCTCGTACTTCAAGCAGGAAATCACGACGAACAACAACTCGTTCGCCGGGGTCACCTACGACCTGCTTCCGCTCGCCTCCCGGAAGGACGTGCAGAACTTCGAGGTCTTCAACTACAACGGCGTCTTCTCGAGCAACTTCTTCGCCGAGGCGCAGTTCTCGCAGAAGAGAGCCGGGATCTACAGCGGCAGCACGACCCACACGCTCGTCGAGGGGACGCCGATCATCGACTCGACGACGGGCTACCAGATGGGGGCGCCGATCTTCTGCGCCGACTGCCCCAACGGGGGAGACAAGCGGGACAACAACGACTGGTTCGTGAAGGCGACCTACTTCCTGACGACCCCGTCCCTCGGGAGCCAGAACATCGTGATCGGGTTCGACAAGTTCACCTCGACCCGCTTCTCGAACAACTGGCAGTCGGGGAACAACTACTACCTGCAGTCCTCCGGCGCGGTGGCGGTCGGGAAGACCATCTACCCGATCTTCGCCAACGACGGCTACAGCTACCTCGACTACTCCCCGATCAACCAGGTGGGTGGCTGGTCGAACCTGGGGACGCAGTCGGTCTTCCTGAACGACAGCTGGAAGCTGAACAACCATGTCTCCTTCAACGTCGGCGTCCGCTACGACAAGAACAACATCGTCGACGCGGGCGGCGTCCAGCGCCAGAACGACAGCGCCTTCAGCCCGCGCCTCGGCGTCACGGTCGACCCGACGGGGGACGGGAAGCTCCGCTTCAGCGCCTCCTATTCGAGCTACGTCGCCGCGGTGACCGAGGGACCCATCTCCCGGGTCGGGGGAGCCGGCAACCCCGCCTACTACTACTACCAGTACACGGGACCCGACATCAACAGCGGGGGCGCCCCCTACCTCAGCATGTTCGACGCGATCGCGAAGGTCTACAACTGGTTCGGGATCACGGCCCCCAACCAGTACGCGAGCCAGAACATCGTCTACCTGAGCACCCCGAAGGTCCCGGGCCTCAACACCGCCATCGTGAACAACATGAAGTCGCCGCACACGAACGAGTTCGCTCTCGGGATGTCCGGGGCGGTGGGCTCCAGCTTCACCTACCGGGTGGACGGCATCTACCGCCAGAGCTCGGACGTCGCCTCCTACGCGATCAACATGGGGACCGGCCAGGTGACCGACCCGGCCAGCGGGTCCCGGTTCGACATCATGGTCCTCCAGAACGGGTCGTCCGACGTCTACAAGCGGGACTACGCCGGGCTGACCACGCAGTTCGCCTGGAGAGCGCTCGACGGGCTGACCGTCGGCGGGAACTGGACCTGGTCGCACACCTACGGCAACCAGATCGGGGAGACCACCGGCAACGGCGCGGACCCGGACCAGTACGAGACCTACCCCGAGTACAGGCAGCTCCGCTGGAACGCCCCGAACGGCGACCTCCCCCAGGACCAGAGGCACCGGGTCCGCCTCCTGGCGGCTTACGACCTTCAATTCCCGAAGGAGGTCGGCCGGGTCAACATCAGCGGGGTCTTCGCCGCCGACTCGGGCCACCCCTACAGCGCCGCGGCTCCCGTGAACGTCAGCAAGTACGTCACGAACCCGGGCTATGCCTCGCCGCCGACCAGCCTGACCTACTACTTCAGCGGGCGTGGCGAGTACACGACCGAGCCGGTCTACCGGGCCGACCTGGCCCTCAACTGGTCCTACCAGATCGGGCCGGTCGAGGTCTACTTCCAGCCCCAGGTCACGAACGTCTTCAACGCCGAGCACGCCGTCGCCGTCAATAGCTCGGTCTCCGTGAAGGCGGCCTTCAACCCGTACACGCAGACGCCTGTCGAGGGCGTCAACTGGGCCAAGGGCTCCAACTTCGGGAAGCCCACCTCTTCGACCCAGTACCAGCTCCCGCGAACGTTCCTCTGCTCGGCGGGTCTCCGCTTCTAGGCCTCTTCCTTCTCTCGTTCCAGGCCCCGGCCGCCCGGCCGGGGCCTTTCTTGGTCTGGTAAGGTTCGCGCGAAGTGAGACTCCTCCTCGCCCTGGCCGTCGCGGTCTTCCTCGCCGCCGCTTCCTGCGCGCGGCGGCCACCCGGAGGCGCCCCGGTCTTCCCGGGCGCTCCGGTCGTCCTGATCTCGATCGACACGCTCCGCTCGGACCACCTTCCGTTCTACGGCTACCGGGGGGTGGAGACCCCCGCCCTCTCCGCCCTCCGGACGGACTCGGTCCTCTTCGAGCGGGCGTACGCGCAGGTCCCGCTGACGCTCCCCTCGCACGTCTCCGTCTTCACCGGCCTCCTCCCCGCGGCCCACGGCATCCACGACAACCTGGGGTACAGCCTGAAGCCCGGCGTGCCAACGCTGGCGGAGCTGGCGAGAAAGGCGGGCTACAGGACCGGAGGGGCGGTGTCGGCCTTCGTCCTGGCGGGGTCGACCGGCGTCTCGCGGGGGTTCGACTTCTGGGACGACAGCGTGGAGCCGACTCAGGCCCACCAGGCCGCGGGCCTGATCCAGCGGCCCGGACTCCAGACCGAAGCCGCGCTCGAGAGGTGGATCGGAGCCGGCGGAAAGGGGCCGCTCCTCGCGTTCCTCCACGTCTACGAGCCCCACGCGCCGTACGAGCCGCCGGAGCCGTACCGGAGCCGGTACGCCGCGAGCCCCTACGACGGCGAGATCGCCGCCGCGGACGCGGTGGTGGGCTCCTTCGTCGCCTTCCTGAAGGAGAAGGGGATCTACGACGAGGCGCTCGTCGTCTTCTTCTCCGACCACGGGGAGGGTCTGGGCGAGCACGGCGAGGACGAGCACGGCGTCTTTCTCTACCGGGCCTCGCTCCAGGTCCCCCTGCTGCTGAAGCTGCCGAGGGGCCGGTACGCCGGGACGACGGTGGCCGATCCCGTCCAGCTGACGGACCTCTTCACGACGGTGGGGGAGGCGCTCGCCCTCCCGGGGACGCCGAGGATCGAGGGGAACGTGTCGTTGGCGGCCCTCGCGGCCGGGGGGAAGGCCCCGGACCGGAGGATCTTCGGGGAGACGTTCTTCCCGAGGACGCACTTCGGGTGGAAGGAGCTGGCGTCGGCCCTGGACGGCCGGTGGCACACGATCGACGCCCCCGAGCCCGAGTTCTACGACCTGGCCGCGGACCCGGGGGAGGTGGCGAACCTGGCCGGGACGAAGCCGGGCCCGTTCCGCTCCATGCGGATCGAGCTGGAGAAGGCGAGGGCGGCGTTCGAGTCGCCGGGTGCGATCGGCGAGGAGGAGAAGAAGAAGCTGGCGTCGCTGGGGTATCTCTCGACCGGCGCCCCGACGGACGGGGAGCTTCCCGATCCGAAGCGGGAGATCGGCGTGCTCCGGCTCCTCCGGGAGGCGACGGCCCGGTCGCGGGAGGGCCACGCGACCGAGGCGATCTCCCTCCTGGAGCAGGTGCTGAAGCGGAACCCGAGGATGGTGGACGTCTGGGAGCTGGAAGCGAAGCTCCTCCTGGAGGCGGGCCGGACCGAGGAGGCGCTGGCGGCTCGGAAGAAGACCGTGGAGCTGGCTCCCGCGGCGACGATCCACCTGCTGGCGGTGGCGGATCTCTCCCTGCGGCTCGGGCGGCCGGACGAGGCGATCCGGAACGCGGAGCTCGCGAGGGAGCGCGGCGACGGGGCCGCGTCCGAGATGCTCGCCCGGGCGTACCTGGCGAAGGGGGACCTGGACCGGGCCGAGGCCGAGGCCAGGGCCGGTCTCGACTGGCCGAGGGGGGGGAAGAAGGCGTTGCTCGCCCTCGCCCACGTCGAGGTTCGCCGCGGGAGGGACGCGAAGGCCCTCGAGTACCTGGACCAGCTGATCGGCGATGCGGGTCCCGGCGCGGTCCCCGTGGGGGCCCACTACCTTCGCGCCGACATCTTCGCCCGCAGCAACAGGCTCGAGGAGACGGAGCAGGAGCTTCTGGAAGAGCTCCGCCTCTACCCGACGTTGATCGACGCCCACCTCGGTCTCGCCCTCTGCTACGCCTCGCGGAACCGGATGGCCGACGCCAAGCAGATCGTCCGCGACATGGTGGCGAAGCTGGGAACCGCCGAGGCATACGACAGGGCCGCCCGGGCCTTCACGTTCTACGGCGATCTCCCCGCTGCGGACGCGCTGCGGCGGGAGGGGCGGAAGCGGTTCCCCTCGGACCCGAGGCTCCGATCCGTCGGGTAGTCGACGCCCCTGTAGAGTCGGGACGCGGGCCCGGAAGAGAGACCGAAGTTCAGGGCTAAGACGTTCCTGAAGAGCTGGATCGGGGGCCAGCGGATGCCCGACCTCCTGACCGGCGAGCAGCTCTCCCGCATCTGCTCAGCGAACTGATACCCCCGGCTGCGCCTGCGCGCATCATCCCGCCGTCAGGCGTCCGGTGGCAGGATCTGAATCAGGCCGAAGCTGGCCAGTAGAGCGCGCTCGATCTTCCGAAGGGTCGCCGGCGAGACGGTGCCGAGACGCTTGAGCAGCCGCGCCTTGTCCATGGTACGGACCTGGTCGAGCTTTACCACGGAATCGAGGGTGAGCCCGCCTTCGCCGGCCGGGATGAGTACATCCGTTGGATACAGGCGCGATCCCGTCTTGGAGGTGATGCCCGCCAAGATGGTGTTCGGACTGGTGAGGTTGCTGTGGTCGTTCTGGATCACGATCCCGGGTCTGGTCTTCTTCAGCTCAGACCCCCGTGCGGGATCGAACGTGACGAGGTAGATCTCGCCGCGCCGGACTACTCGGGGTTGACTCTTTGCCATGCCTCTTCGCCGGCCGCCATCCAGAGCTCAGCCTCGTCGCGCGCCTCTTGTCCAGCCGCCCGACCGCCCTCTTCCAGGGCCCGGGCCAGCTCGACGGCGCTGGCGTATCCCATCTCGCGAGCCAGGCGCTCGCCGTCCGGCAGCTGCGGCTCGACCGTCACGATGACCTCTTCGCCCTTCTGGCGGAACCGGAGCACATCGCCGATGACCAGGCCCAGCGAGCGCCGGATGCTGGTTGGGATCGTCACCTGAAACTTGCCGGTGACGCGCGCACGGGGTCGCCGCTGCCGGGGGTGTGGGGGACTTTCGATTCTCGCCATATTTCAGATATTCAGAAGTAAGGGATAAGGAATAAGACCTGGGAAGATAGAATAGCGAGTCCAGCCGAGCTCGTCAAGAGGACCTGGGCCAGACGGTCGGCGGGTTGAGGCTCGCTCCGAGGCCCTCGCCTGGTAACGTTCCGGCCGCCATGAGCTCTCTTCGCCTTTTCTCTGCGGCCCTGTCCCTGCTGCTGGCGCTCGCGATCTCCTCCTGCGGGAAGACGAAACCGGGGGCGGTGCCGACGTTCCCGAAGGCGCCCGTCATCCTGATCAGCGTGGACACGCTTCGCTCCGACCACCTGCCGTTCTACGGCTACTCGGGCGTCGAGACGCCGGCCCTCTCGGCCCTGCGCGCGGACTCGGTCCTGTTCGAGAAGGCCTATTCCCACGCCCCGCTCACGCTCCCGTCCCACCTCTCGATCTTCACGGGCCTCCTTCCGGCGGGCCATGGCGTCCGCGACAACCTCGGGTACCGGCTGAAGCCGGAGGTGCCGACCCTCCCGGAGCTGCTGAAGAAGAGCGGCTATCGGACGGGCGGAGCGATCTCGGCGTTCGTCCTCCTCGGCTCCTCCGGCATCGGCCGGGGGTTCGACTTCTACGAGGACGGGCTGGAGGCGAACAAGCCGCACATGGCCACGAGCATGATCCAGCGCTCCGGCACCGAATCGGAGGCCCGTCTCGAGAGCTGGATCGCCGGCGGGAAGGGGGAGCCGCTCTTCGCGTTCCTCCACCTCTACGAGCCGCACACGCCGTACGAGCCGAAGGAGCCGTACCGGAGCCGGTACGCGTCGAGCCTCTACGACGGCGAGATCGCGACGGCCGACGAGATCGTGGGGAGCTTCGTGAAATTCCTGAAGGAGAAGGGGATCTACGACCGGGCGCTGATCGTCTTCCTCTCGGACCACGGGGAGAGCCTCGGCGAGCACGGGGAGGAGGACCACGGCGTCTTCCTCTACCGGGCGACGCTGCAGGTGCCGCTCCTGGTGAAGCTGCCGGGCGGCCAGTACGCCGGGAGCGCGGTGAAGGAGACGGTCCAGCTGGCCGACGTCTTCACGACGGTCGGGGAGGCCGTGGGGGCCGGGGGATTCCCCAGGGTCGAGGGGAACGTCAATCTGGTGGCCCTCGCCTCCGGTGCGGCGGCCCCGGAGCGCCGGGTCTACGCGGAATCGGTCTTCCCCAGGACGCACTTCGGCTGGGCGGACCTGGCGTCCGTGCTCGACGGGAAATGGCAGTACGTCGATGCGCCGCGCCCGGAGTTCTACGACCTCGGGGCCGACCCGGGCGAGACGGCCAACGTGATCGAGAAGAAGCCGGGGCCGTTCCGCGCGATGAAGGTGGACCTGGAGAAGCGGAAGGCCGCCTTCGAGGCGCCGGGCGCGATCGGCGAGGAGGAGAAGAAGAAGCTCGCCTCCCTGGGGTACCTCTCCACGGGCGCGACGGCGGGCACGGGCCCGCTGCCGGACCCCAAGGACGAGATCGGGACGATCGTGCTGCTGCGCGAGGCCGTGTCGAAGTCGAAGCACGGCCAGCCCCAGGAGGCGATCGCCTTCTTCGAGAAGCTCCTGGCGAAGAACCCCCGGATGCTGGACGTGTGGGACCTCTACTCGGAGGTGCTCCTGGACGTCGGTCGCGGCGAGGACGCGCTCGCCGCGAGGAAGAAGACGGTGGAGCTGTCGCCCCCGGCCGCCACGGCCCCGCTCCTCTCGGTCGCGGACCTCTGCCTCCAGATCGGGAAGCCGGACGAGGCGATGCGGAACGCGCAGCTGGCGCGCGAGCGGGGAGACACGGGGGCCTCGGACATGCTCGCGCGGGCCTGGCTGGAGAAGGGAAACCTCGAGAACGCGGAGAGGGAAGCGCGCGCCGGGCTGAACGACCCGAAGCTCCGGAGGAGGTCGCTGCTCTGGATCGCGTGGATCGATGCGAAGCGGAAGAACCTTCCGAAGGCCCTCGAGGCGCTCGACGCCATCCTGGCCGACGGCCGGGGAGGCGACGCGCCGATCGGGACGCACTACCTCCGGGGAGATGTCCTCGCGCGCATGGACCGCGCCGAGGACTCCGAGCGGGAGTTCCTGGAGGAGATCCGCCTCCACCCAGAGCAGAACGACGCGAGAGTCGGGCTGGCGCTCGTCTATGCCTCGTCCAACCGGATGGCGGACGCGAAGCGGACCATCGCGGAGATGGTCGCGAAGGTGGGTAACGCCGACGCGTACGCCCGGGCCGCCCGCGCGCTGACCTTCTTCCAGGACCGCGCCGCCGCGGAGGCGCTCCGCCGCGAAGGGCAGAAGAGATTCCCGGCCGATCCGAGGTTCCGGACGCCGGCGTGACGGGGGCGGCGACAAGAGCACACCCTACGAGAAAGTCGGCCGCAAGCTCGGCCTGTCGTGGCCTGCGCGATCCAGACCACGAGCGCGGCGGACTAGGATCTCGCCGCTCTCCCGGTCTCGCCGGCGAGGAGGAGGAGGGCGGCTCCGGCGCAGGTCGAGCCGGTCTTCCGGATGGTGATCGGCTACTGGGCGCCGAAGGCGAAGCAAGCGGCGTCGGGTAGGGCTACTTGAAGGCGCTTTCGAGAGGCACGCCCTTGCCGGCCCGAATGTCCCTGCGAGCGGCGGAGACGCGCTTGAGAAAGCCCGGGTCAGACTCGAGGCGGTACTCGAACCACTCCTCTTCGGTCTTGAAGCCGATCAGGACACCCGCTGGTTTGCCGCGCCTCGTGATGACGACGTCCTCGCCCGCGGCAAGGCGAAGGTATCTGGAGAGGTCGTCTTTGACCTCGGAGAGAGCGACGCGCTTCATCGGGGCACTCCATGCTGAACGAGCCAGAGGCTGGCCTGCTCTTTCGAAATGACTGTGAGAACGTGGACTTGAGACGAGGTGAGGTCATAGAAGACGCGGATATCGCCGACGCGGAGCCTGTACCGGGGGCGGGAAAGCCCGCGAAGTCGTTTGATGCGGCTGCGGCTGAGCCTGTCGGGCCGGTGACGAAGATGAAGCTCGATGGCGTAGCGGACTTCGATTCGGGCTCGTGCCGGCAGGAAGAAGTCGATATCTCCAGAACCGACTGGGCTAGAGTCACGGCACTCTCCGATTCCGAGATCGACACTTCCGACGTCCCGTCTCTCGATGACGGATCCTTCGAGCGGGCCGCGGTACGGATGCCGAAATCGATCCCTGGCCGAAGTGACGCTCCATATCGACCCGCTCCTCCTGAGTTGGTTTCAGAACCAGAGTACGGAGTACGAGCGACTCATCAACGCGGCGCTTCGAATCTACGTCCAGGCTCATGCTTCATATGGAGTCTCGCCGGAAAAGGGAACCTGACGTCTTCCGGATTCTCTCGTCCGCCACTTCCACGCCGTTTACGCGGACCACGAGGCGGAGTTTTCGATCGATCCGATCAACCTCATTCAGGGAAGCCTTCCGTCCCGCGTTCGTTCCCTGGTGGTCGAGTGGGCTGCTCTCCACCAGGAAGAGCTTCGCTGGAATTGGCGTCTTGCGGCCGACCATCAACCCCTCGCCAAGATTCCGCCGCTGGAGTAGTCGCGATGATCCTTCACGTAACGTCTGTCGCCGTCACGGGACCCACCCACCTCACATTGACATTCAACGACGGGGCTCGAAAGCGCGTCGATCTCGGGCCCCTTCTCTACGGCCCCGTGTTCGAACCCCTTCACGACATCGCGTTTTTCGCAAAGGCGCGTCTCGACCCAGAGCTCGGAACGGTCGTGTGGCCGAACGAAACCGACTTCGCGCCAGAGGCGCTGCACGCGCTCGCGGACACTCGAGAAGTCGCGTAAGGAGACCGGACGAGCTCGAAAGACGCGATGCGGCGTCCGTCAGGCCTGGCGACTATGTTGCCCCAGTCTGAGAAGGTCGTCCCGGATGGCCTGGAGAATCCCCTCTGCTTGGTCCCTCTCGATGCAGCCGAAGAGGGGCGCCCAGTCCGAGGCCTTGGAAGGTGAAGCGGCCTCGCTCGGTCCTTCGATCGCTTCGCGCAAGCGATCCAGATCCGACTCCGGCAGGGTTCGGATGTGTGCGATCAGCTCTTCAACGGTCATCGTTCCTCGAGACTCCTTCCTCGGGTGATGATACGCAGCCCTCTTCCCTCGCGCGAGTTTCTGGCCACAGCCCCTCTTTCGTCTCGAACGCGCGGACGTCGACGAAGGATGACGACGCTCGGCTCGCCGCGGCCCCCGAGGTCCGAGAGTCAGCTCGGAAAGTCGCCGAGTGGATGGAGGGGTAGCTGCGGAGCAGCGCAGGGGAAGAGCGGCCGGGCCGCCTCCCATTCGACGAGCGCCGGGAGGCCAAGGTCGAAAAGGAAGCTCTGGGCGGTCTCTTCCCCGGGGCGCGGAGAGGTAGGCGCGGGCCCGGCCCGCGCCGCAGGGGGACCCGGCCGCGGGTCCCCCTGATAAATGATGGCCGCCCTCGGTAGAGAGGAGCGAAGCGCCGAGCGCTTCTCTCCTCTCTACAACTTGAACGGGACCGGGACGGTGATCCAGGTCTTCACCTTCTTCCCGTCCTTCACCGCCGGCTCCCAGGCCCAGTTCCGGACGGCGTCGGACGAGGCCTCGGCGAGT
>Ga0118677_10010847_pt1 | contig 13817 bp, 16 predicted proteins | sample AliMusrvi5mmetaG_FD_86154 | JGI IMG/M metagenome (GOLD analysis project Ga0118677, IMG submission 86154) | reverse complement strand
GTATTTAATTGATTTATGATAAAACCGGAAGCCGTAATCTTTGATATGGATGGCGTGTTGATTGATAGTGAGCCTATTCATTATATAATAGAAAGAGAGTTGTTTACAAAACTGGGACTTAAGGTATCTCATGAAATTCACGCAACCTATCTTGGAACTGCTGGTGATTATATGTATGGCGATGTCAAAGCACGGTTCGGATTGTCTCAGTCGATAGAAGAACTTCTCGAATTTGATGACTTGTTCCGGTGTGATTATTTTAAGAGATTGGATGGTATTGTACTCAATGAGGGTGTTCTAAACCTTATTGAGGAACTAAAGTTAACCGGAATTAAACTGGCAGTTGCAACCTCATCTTCGGTTAAACTTGCAAATGTTCTCCTGGATAGATGTGGCATCCTCCCTTTTTTCGACGCAGTTGTTACCACCTCAGAGGCAGGTAAAAGCAAGCCGTTCCCTGAAGTCTACCTTATGGCCGCTCAAAAGATTGGAGTTTCGCCTGAGCATTGCCTGGTTTTTGAAGACTCTCCGAATGGTCTTTCTGCGGGTAAAAATGCCGGTATGTTTTGTGTTGCTGTTCGCACAGATCATGTAAATGTTGCTGAACTTCAAAAAGCTGATTTCCTGTTGGATACATTCCAGGGAGTAAACCATGATCAGATATTCCAAATATACAGCGATAATTACGCTGTAAAATAATACGTTAACTCAAATATGAAGAAGTTTTTTTCAGGTGATGCTTTTGACCTGGTTCATAACAGAAGTTTCACTCTTTTCATGGCTTACCGATTCCTTTCAACGATCGCTACGCTGATGCAGTCGGTTATTGTAGGATGGCAATTGTATAACATCACTAAAAATGTCCTTTCTCTTGGACTGATTGGATTAACCGAAGTTATTCCACAGGTTTGTATTGCTCTGTTTGCCGGCCATTTTGTCGATATATGGGATCGGAAGCGGATTATTTTTTATACGACCTTCCTGCTCCTGATTGGCTCGGGTATACTTGTGGCTTACTCTTTGCCTGATTTCAAGATGCAGCAGTTCTATGGTGTTACCCCTATCTTTGTAACAATATTTATTACCGGTTTGGTGCGGGGAATTTTAATGCCTGCCCATACTGCCCTATTAGGTCAGCTTGTTCCGCGGGAGAAGTTGACATTGGCTTCTACCTGGGGTAGCACGGTGTGGCATATTTCGGCTGTTTTGGGGCCTGCATTAGGGGGTGTGGTCTATGGTTTTTTCGGAATTATTCCTGCCTATACCCTGGTATTTGCCTTTTACTTTGCTTGTCTGCTCATTGTATTCTTTGTTAAAAGTCCAGGTAAAGTTGCGCTCGTTAAGGGTGCTGCAGAAGGTATATTTGAGCGTATTCAGGAAGGAATAAGGTATGTTTTTCAAAGGAAGGTTTTGCTAAATGCCTTTGCGTTGGACATGTTTGCAGTGCTTTTTGGGGGGGCAGTAGCAATGCTTCCGGTCTTTGCCTCAGATATTTTGAAAGTAGGCCCTGAGGGGCTTGGTTTCCTGCGGGCCTGCCCCGCATTCGGAGCAATTCTGATGTCTGTAATTCTCACTTTCAAACCTCCGGTTTCGCGTTCCGGAACTCAAATGCTGTACAGCGTTTTTGGTTTCGGAGTCTGCATGATCATCTTTGCTTTGTCAAAAAGTTTTCTCCTTTCGGCTGCTTGCCTTTTTATGAGTGGCGTCTTTGATAATGTAAGTGTTATCATCAGGGCAAGTATACTCCAGCTCTATACAGCTGATGAGATGAAGGGGAGGGTAGCTGCCGTAAACAGTATTTTTATAGGATCATCAAACGAACTTGGGGCTTTTGAATCGGGGGTCGCCGCCCGTTTTATGGGTCTTATTCCCTCAGTTGTTTTCGGAGGGGTGATGACGTTGCTGATCGTCTCAGTTACAGCGTGGAAGTCACCAACACTCAGGCAGCTGGCGTTAAAGGAGAGTGTATGATTCAATGCCAATTAGAATTCCACCAATCTCCGGCCATGATAATCGGAAGAGGGGATGAGTTGCCTGATAAGATCAAAATTTTCCCAGGTTACCTTTCCGGCGACGATGATTTTCAGGGTATTTCCGGCGATTTTTAGCATATCGAGGAGCATCTCCGATCCTTCAATGGCGGTTGCCATTCCACCCGAAGTGAGAATCCGGTTTACGCCGATCTCTTTTAATTGGCTGACAGCAAGCAGTAAATCGGTTGATTCATCGATTGCCTTGTGGAAGGTAACCTGCATAGGTTTGGCGAACTGAACGAGTTGCGCTGTTCTTTCAACATCAATGGAATGGTCCTTGTTTAGCAGTCCGAAAACGACTCCGGTCGCTTTAAGTTCTTTGCAAACTTCGATATCCTGGCACATGATCTCAAATTCATCCGCAGAATAGCAAAAATCACCGCCGCGCGGACGGATCATGACCATCACCGGAACGTTGAATTTGGTCAATACTTGTTTGATTGTACCATAGGAGGGAGTGGTACCTCCACAGACTAAATGTTCACATAACTCAATTCTTGTGGCGCCTGCCGCTACAGCAGCGATTGTCTCCTGGAATGATTCAACACATACTTCTTTTACCGGATTCATATTTTTCGATTTTCTACAAAAATAGGAATAAAAGAAAATCATAACCTTGCATGACCATAAATAGTGAAGCAGGTTATCGGCTTTTTTGTATCAAAAAATTGAATAATTTTAACCGATTAATTTCTCAGATATGGAACGACGAAGGTTTTTTACCCGTTTGGGAGCTACTGCAATTGCACTCCTGGCTTCAGCACCTTTGATGGCCAATACGTTGAAAACTTCAAAGCGGAATAAAAGGCGGGGTGCGCTGAAGAAAGAACAGGTTCAGCATATGGTCATTTTTGATCTTCAGTATGAAAAAGGATCCGAATTGGCGCTTAAATTTTTAAATGATGGTCAAAAGATCCTGAGTAATATATCGGGAGTGAAGAACTTTCAGGTTTTTAAACAGGTGAGCGTTAAGAATGATTTCACCTATGGGTTTTCGATGGTATTTGGCTGTAAGGCCGATTACGAAGCATACAGTAATCACCCCGATCATCTTGGGTTTGTTGAAAACCGCTGGAAGAAGGAAGTTTCCCGGTTTCAGGAGATCGATTTTAAAACTTTTTAAATTTAGCGGATGGGAGTTGAGATCGAACGGAAATTTTTGGTCCTGAATAATGATTGGCGCACTCTGGGTACACCGGTAAACTATGCTCAGGGTTACCTTACTGCCAATGGTATTCGGACAGTAAGGATACGAATAGCAGGGGAGGAGGGTTTTATTACAATCAAAGGTGGTTCAAATGGAATTAGCCGCCTGGAGTTTGAATATCCAATTCCTGTCTTAGATGCTTTGGAGATGCTCCGGTTATGCGCTATCCCCGTCATTCAAAAATTTAGAACAAAAATTGATTACAAAGGCAAGATCTGGGAGATCGATGAATTTGAAGGGGATAATAAAGGGTTGATATTGGCTGAAATTGAGTTAACTTCTGAAGATGAGTCATTCGATATCCCCACCTGGATCGGCCAGGAGGTAACCGGAGATCTGCGATATTTCAATTCACAGCTTTCTGTGAGGCCATTTCGGAGTTGGTAGTCGGTTCGATCCAATTCTACGATTTTCAAAGTAAACATCATACAATAAAATACATAGTTATAATTTTAATAGAATGTTTAAAAAGTTTTGGACGCTGTTTCCCATCTTATTTCTCCCATTCCTGGTCTTTGCGCAAGGACACACCACAATTTCTGCCAATACTCCCCGATTGGTAGTGGGGATTGTCATTGAGGATTTTAACCCTGATTATGTGGAGCGATTCTGGGATAAATTTGGGGAGGGTGGATTTCAACGGCTTTACCGGGCCGGTTTTATATGTGGCAATCATCATTATGGCAATTTAATACAGCGGCCATCGGTAAATATGGCAACCCTTTCCACAGGAACCTCTCCATCACATCATGGCATAATCAGCGACAACTGGATCAACCGTTTGAAAAACAAGGAGGTAAATGCCATTAAGGATGATTTTTACACCACTGTGGGATCCGACTCGAAGGAGGGTGAGCGGTCGGCAATGAACCTTATGACTCCAACGCTCGGAGATCAGCTGAAACTTGTAACCAAAGGGAGATCGAGGGTTTTTAGTGTTGCATTGAATGACATTGCTGCGGTGATGGCTGCCGGTCATGCTGCAAATGGCGCCTACTGGCTCGATGAAACATCCGGGAAAATGATCTCCTCCTCCTATTATGTCGAAACATTTCCACAATGGGCATTTGATTTCAATGGCAACAGACTGGCAGAGAAGTACCTTTCAACGAATTGGACAACTTTAAAAGATCAAAATTCCTATTCCGAGAGCATTTCCGGAGATTCTCCCAACGAATCGGGATATTTTGGAAAATACAGAACCTTTCCCTATGACCTGAATAAACTAAAGAAGGAATCGGGCGGTAGTTTTAAGATCCTTAAAACTACGCCAATGGGGAACTCAATGGTCAAAGATTTTGCACTTCAGATGATTCCAAAAGAGCAGCTTGGAATTGATCTGGTTCCTGATTTGCTGACAGTGGTCTTCTCCTCGATGGATTATGAACGCTACTCTTTTGGGGCTCTCTCTGTGGAAATGGAGGATACTTACCTGCGTCTTGACAAGGATATTGCGGAGTTACTGAAATACATTGAGAGTGGTTTTGGGACGGAGGATATCCTGATTTACCTTACCGGATTAACCAGTATTTCATATCCTGCTGATTTTATGAAAGAGCGTTATCACATGACTGCCGGCACTTTTAATCCTGAAAGCTCGATTGCGTTGTTAAAATCGTACCTGAATATCAAATATGGTGAGGGTAGCTGGATTGAACTTTTTGCCAACCAGCAGATTTACCTGAATCATGAATTGATTGAAAAAAAGAAACTTAGCATTCATGAGATGCAGTCTGCTGTGGCTTTGTTTTTAAATCAGTTTGAAGGGATTGCCTATGCAAAGGAGGCGCTTGAACTTGAGGCGAATAATTTTCCGGGTGGAGCGCTCGCACCTTTTCAGAATAATTTTCACATAAAGCGATCTGGCGATGTGCTGATTAAATATGAGAATGGTTGGCAACCTAAAGATAAATTCAGTCCCCTTGATTATACCGAAAACAGCCAGGTTCCGTTGGTATGGTATGGCGCCGGTATTAAAAAAGGAACCACGATGCGCCGAACCGATGCAACAGATATTGTACCTACAATCGCTGCATTTCTTGGAATTGCTCCCCCTTCAGCTGTAACAGGGAATGTTATTGAGGAGATAATGAAACATTAGAGGATCTAGAATAAATTGGAATCCTCTGATTCTGGAAAATAGTTTTCAGCAGACCCTGAAAAATCTTGTGGACTGCACCCTCAATAATGGTTGTAGGAAACAATCTGATCTATGGGCTTACGCGTTTTCACCCGTGTTTTCGATGAGGAATAACCAAGGGTAATAATTAGTTGTACCCTTTTTGACGAGGGTATTGCACATATTTTTTTCACTTTGGGTTCGTCGAACCAGCCAATCATGCAGCTGCCCAGCCCTTCAGAGGCTGCGGCAAGACAAATATGTTCTGCAATAATTCCTATATCAATCAGCGGATAGTGTTTCCGTTTTATCCAGCTTCCGAAGCTTGAGGTAAAATTTGCGGGTTCTTCAACCAGAACCAAATGAATGGGAGCCTGTTTTGTAAAATGGTTCATTCCCAATATTTTTTCTGATGTCGCTTCGGCAATCTGATCCTTTATAAGACCTTCTTCAACGACGATGATGTGCCAGGGTTGGGCATTGCATGCAGAGGGTGCCATTCGGGCGCACTCCAGAATTCGTTGGAGCTTATCCTCTTCAACCTGGCGATCAAGATAGCTGCGGTCGCTTTGTCTGGTCAATACTAGAGAGTTGAAATCCATTGTATATTTTTTTAGTCGGCGGATACGTAAATTTACACATTCTTAAACAAAAAAGGCGGAACATTACTGCTCCGCCTGTACTTTTATGGCTGGAAAATTAATTCATCAAATCAAGTTTCACCATATCCTGAATATCGAGCATTCCGATTGGAAGGCCGTTTTCGGTCACGATAATATTGTCCACCTGGTTGGCGTTGAAGATATCCGCAGCTTTCTGCAAAACGGAATCCCCTTCGATTGAAATCGGATTTGCGGTCATACACTCTCCAACAAGGGCTGTATTAATGTGATCGCCTAACTTGCGTAATTGACGACGAAGGTCACCGTCGGTAAAGATACCGGCAAGTTTACCATCTTTAGAAACTACGGATACTGCACCCATTCCTGAATCGGTCATTTTCATCAGCGCATCGGGAACTTTACAGTCGATATCCACAACAGGGTTTGAATCGGATATTACACTCTTAACCTGAACGGTCATCAGACGTGTATGCTGAAAGAACTGATCGGTACCTAATTTTGTAAGGTGGTTATCGGCCAGTTTTTTCATGATACTCCAGGGAAGGGTAATATTATGAGCTCCAAGTGTAAGTGCATCTTTGACATGTTCAGGATATCTCACAGAGGAAAACATCACCTTACAATCGTATTTGTATTCTTTAATAACATCTGCAATTTGTTTTACAAGTCCTAAGGCATCATGTCCCTGATCCTGCATTCTGCCTACCAATACACAGACATAGTTGGCTCCGGCTGTTAGAGCCATGTAAGCCTGCTGAATGTTGTAAACAAGGTGTAGGTTGATCAGAAAACCTTCGTCATGGAGCTTTTTGCATGCCTTTACCCCTTCGAAATTGACCGGAATTTTGAAGACCGTCTTTTTCTTGTCAAGTCCAAGGCTTAGCAAGCGATGAGCTTCAGCAACGATCTGTTCTGATGTTTCGCCTAATGCTTCAATCATCAGAACAGGGACCATCTTTGATAATTTGACGATCGCTCCGTCGATGTCGGTAATCCCATTTTTGTGCATAAAGGTTGGCGTAGTGGTAACACCATCAATGATCCCCAGTTTCAGGGCTTCTTCAATTTCAGCTAGGTTCGCCGAGTCAAGAAAAAATTCCATGTTAATTATTTTAATTAATTTTTAGATCTGTATTTTACTTCAATATTATGAATGTCGATCAATGGTTTGAGGAACTCAGTAACATCATCGATACACATTTGGCTTGCTGCATCACAAAGGGCGCGCGAAGGGTCTGGATGAACCTCAAGGAATAATCCATCAATACCTGCGGCCACACCGGCGCGTGCCAAGGTTGGGATAAACTCCCTTGAACCGCCACGAGGATCTGAACTCGGAATTCCATATTTACGGATGGAGTGAGTAACGTCGAAAATCACAGGGTACCCGGTTTGGCGCAGATGGTAAAAGCTTCGAGGGTCAACGATCAGGTCATTATATCCAAACGCGTATCCCCGTTCTGTAACCATAAGTTCAAAGTTTCCGGCTTGTTCTGCCTTCTTAAGTGGTTTGATCATATTCTCGGGGGAGAGATACTGAGCATGTTTAAGATTAAGAACTTTCCCTGTTTTCGCAGCTTCAACCACAAGGGTAGTCTGCATTACCAGGTACGCAGGTATCTGAATCACATCCACTACAGCTGCTGCGGCAGCAATCTGATCGGGATAATGAATATCTGTAATTAACGGAACATTAAACTGATCCTTTATTTTTTGAAGTATTTCAAGCCCTTTTTCGATCCCTGGACCGGAATAAAAATCGGATGAACTACGGTTGTCTTTTTGAAATGAGGATTTAAAGATTAACGGAAGATCGAGTTTATGAGATAATTCAACCAGAAATTCGGCAGTATCCATCATTGTTTTTTCATCCTCAACCACGCAAGGTCCTGCAATCAGGAACAGCTTCTCCGCTCCGCATTCAATATTTCCAACTTTAACTATTTTTGTCATTTTAATTAGATTACATTTTCAGGTACAATCCGCGGAGTTTATCGCGGGTAATAATTTTCTCCCACTCAGGACCACACACGTGTGCCCACATAAAGACCAGGGTGAGGGAGACATCAATCATCTTTTCGATCGCCTCTGGTGTTAAGCGGGCAACTACTCCCTGAGGGATTTCAATATTATTAAGTCGCATCATTTCCCTGAATTCTTTTACCGCCTCAGGATAAAATTCTTCCAGCTGATTGAATACGATACAGTTGCCAACACCATGATGAATATCTGTTACTGTAGCCAGGCCATAAGACATAGCATGGCAGGCGCCCACCTCAGAATAGGTTAGTGACAATCCCCCAAGATAAGAGGCGACCATAAGCTTCTCTTCATTTTCGGGAGTACGGCTGTCTTCGCTTAGATAGATTTCTCTGAAAATACGAAGTGATTCAATACCTAAAGAGTCACCCATTACGGATCTTCTGTGGCCATTCAGTGCTTCAATATTATGAATATAGCAATCCATTGCGGTGTAGAATCTGATTGGTTCCGGAACACTGGTAATCAATTCCGGATCCATAACCAGTTGATCGGCAGCGGTGAAATTCCCTTTAATTCCAAGTTTTTTCAGTGGACCTGTTAAAACGGTGGTCATCGATACCTCTGCGCCTGTTCCCGAAATGGTTGGGATAACCGTACAATGAACACCTTTATTTTTAATGAAATCGAGTCCCTGGTAGAGTGCCGAAGAACCTTCATTAGTGAACATCAGACGGATCGCTTTTGCATAATCCATCACAATACCACCACCGATACCAACCACAGACACAGGGTTACCTTTGCCGAGAGCCTTGATCTCTGCAACCATTTCATCAACGGTCTTTGTTTTTGGTTCATCGGTAACATCGATGATTTTTAGAATATCCTGTGGTTGAAGAGGAATCCGTTTAAGAAAATCCTTTCCGTCGAAATACTCGTCCACAAGAAAAAGTACATAAGAATCGTTTTCGATACGCAATTCGCCTAAAACATCTCCGAGTTGGTCAAAACTATTCCGACCATATAAAATCCTGCCGACTGGCTTCAAATTTCTGAACATACGCTTTTTATTTAAGTGCTTTTTTTATTGCCGACCTCATTTTGGAGGCCAGTGTGTTTAACTCCTCTTCGCTCCAGGTCACCATGATCTGGGTCATCATGAGCCGTTGCATGATTTCATCTGATTGAGGAACTTCCAGGTTTCTGTAATCAGGCGCGTTGGCCATCTTCATTACCGGAAGATTAAATATCGATTTCATCTCTTTTAAATGGCCCCACTGACGATGGTAATGAAAATTATTCCGGTACCAGTAAGAGGCACTGAGCTCTTCTTTTTGAAATTCATCAAAAACTTTTACCGCTTTTTCGGGGTTAGGGAGGAAGAAGGAGAGGAATGTTGCCGAATCTCCTGCCTCATCAGGGACATTACGCAACCTGATTTCGGGAAACTCCTGAAGTACTTTTTTTAGCACATTCTGATGAGCCCTTTGTTTTTCGATCATATAGGGTAACTTCCTAAGCTGAGCCAGGACTACAGCGGCTCCAAGTTCGGATCCCCGGAAGTTATAGCCTAAAATAGGATGTTGTTCTGCACCTCTGGCATTTCCCAGATGATCGTGGCCGTGATCTGAATATTTATGCGCCCGGTCGTATAGTTCGTCGTCGTTTGTTGCGATAGCGCCCCCTTCACCGGCAGTGATGATTTTATAATAATCGAATGAGAATGCTGACATTTTTCCGAAATTACCGAGCATTTTCCCCTTGTAACTACCTCCCAGTGCCGGTGCTGCATCTTCGATTAAGATGAGGTTATGTTTTTCACAGACTGCAAGGATTTCATCCATTCTCCCCATCGATCCAAAAACCTGTATTATTAAAACTGCTTTGGTGCGTGGTGTTATTGCTTTCTCAATCCCTTCCGGACTTAAGCATAATGTTTCATCCAGCTCTGCAAACACCGGAATTGCTCCGGCTACCAGAACAGCCTCAATTGGGGCAATAAAGGTATAGGGAGGGACGATTACTTCGTCTCCATAACCAATCCCGCAACATGCCAGTGAGAGTGAGTCTGCAGCTGTTCCGCTTGCGCAGAAATGGGTGTGTTTTGCCCCAAGATAGGTGCTGAATTCCTGTTCGAAAGTTTTGGCCTTCCAGATTCCATTGCGTTGTGAATCATGACCATATCTAAATAGTACTCCGGTTTCGAGTACATCCATAACTTCCTTTCGTTCTTCATTTCCGAATAGCTCGGTACCTGCCATAATAATTCAATTAATCTATTAAAATTTCGCTGGGTCTTAAAAACTCGTAAAATTACATTTATTTTGAAAACAAAACCTGAAAAAAGCCATTATTAAACGGTTTTGGTGCAAACAATGAACAAGAGGTAACATTAGTTCCAATCTATCTCAATCTGTCAGATGTTTTCAAAGGAAAAATATGGCCATCCCGGATACTGCCAGAAAGGCGCCTGCAATCTCTTTCCAGTTTAGTTTTTCGTGAAATATTAATACCGAAGGAATTAGAATAAAGACAGGTACTGTTGCAATCAGTGTGGATGCAATTCCAACGGATGTGTATTGAAAAGCGAAAAGACTTAGTGAGACTCCAAGAAATGGCCCGAAGAAAGAGCCAATAAGAAGGGGACCCATTGCTTTATTATTTCGTAATGAGAAACTTACCGGACGCCATTGTTTTGCCAGAGTAATAATTACGATAAATCCCAAGATTCCTGTAATTACCCTAATCTGAGATGAGGCAAAAGGATCATAGTTTCCCATTCCAAGTTTTGAAAATACAGCACCAATACCCTGACCAACCGCTCCACCAAGTGCAAGTAATAACCCTTTAACCGGATAATTCAATCGTGATTTATTGGTTTCAGATTCCGGACGTTTCAAAATTACGATCGCTATTCCCCCTAAAACCAGTAGCATCCCCAATCCGTTTAGCCAGGTTAACCTCTCGTGCAGAATCAGCGCCCCGGAAAGAGCTGCCACGGGTGGTGCGAGCGACATAATCAACATCGATAATTTGGCAGACTGGTAAGAATAGGATTTAAAAAGGCAATAATCGCCGGCGACAAAACCGATGAATCCCGATATCGACAACCATTTCCATGCCTCCGGTGAAGCATCCATTGGGGTCCAAAGTCCTCGCATTATTTTTGACCAGACTAAAAACATTCCCATTGCAAGGACTAACCTGGTAATATTTACCGCCAGTGAGCCTGCTCTTCGTGTGGCAAGGGAAAAAGATAACGCCGATGCAGTCCAGCAGATTGCTGTAATTATGCCTGCTATTTCGCCCGGATGACTTATTTGCATGAACTTTATAAATTGCAGGCAAAGGTAATTATACCGATTCACTTATCAGCTCAGACGGTAACAAATTTGACAGATTTAAATAAAACCGGATTATTTCCTGCTCTTCTTAGAGCTGTTAATGCCTAAAACTGCGTTAATCAATGAAACTAAAATACTGAAGATTATTGCTGTAAATAGGCCGGAGACCGAAAATCCCCTGACGAAATGATTGGCAATCAGTACAATAAAGCCATTGATTACCAGGAGAAAGAGTCCAAGCGTAATAATGGTTACCGGCAGGGTCAGAATAATTAAAACAGGTCTTATGATTGAATTTAGTAATGCAAGGACCACTGCAACAACAAAGGCTGAAAATACGGATGAAACCACAACACCAGGGAGGAGGTATCCTACTACCATAATTGATATCGTGCTGATTAATATACGTGTAAGCATGTCAGATGTTATGTCTTTAAGAGTTTTGATAGATTTTAAAGATATAATTATTTATAGTTTTGACGAAATATGATTTGATTAGATACGGACAGATTTATAAATCCACAAGCTGAAAGCAAAGTTAGCCTGAGAAATTTATGATTTATTTGAAAAAAAAATCGCAAATTTGAAGATTCATACTTAAAAAATAAAATATGCGTCTTATTGTTCAGTCAGAGGCTGTTGGAGTTGCAAAATGGTCTGCTACCTATATCGCCCGGAGAATAAATGAATCTGCTGATTCATCTGCAAAACCTTTCGTTCTTGGACTTCCAACAGGAAGCACTCCACTGGGCACCTATGCTGAGTTAATTGCCATTTATCGTGCGGGGAAAGTATCGTTCAAAAATGTAGTCACTTTTAATATGGATGAATACGTTGGAATTCCTAAAAATCATCCGCAGAGTTACTACACTTTTATGTGGGATAATTTTTTCAGCCATATCGATATTCTGCCGGCAAATGTTAATATTCTTAATGGTAATGCGCCAAATCTGAAAGATGAATGTGCGGACTACGAGGCAAGAATTGCAGCTGTCGGGGGCATTGACCTGTTTATGGGAGGTATTGGCGAAGACGGACATATTGCTTTCAACGAACCGGGTTCGAGTCTGTCGTCCCGAACTCGCGATAAAGCACTTAATGAGGATACAATACTGGTTAACAGCCGATTTTTTGATAATGATGTGAACCAGGTTCCAAAGTCAGCATTGACAGTTGGGGTTGGAACAGTAATGGATTCACGCGAGGTTCTTATTCTGGTTACTGGTCATAATAAATCAAGGGCATTACGTCAGGCTGTAGAAGAGGGTATTAATCATATGTGGACAATTTCTGCACTTCAGCTTCATCCTCATGGGTTGATTGTGTGCGACGAAGCCGCTACGGTTGAACTAAAAGTTGGAACCTATCGCTATTTCAAAGATATTGAGAAGGATAATCTGAATCCTGAATCGTTGTGGAACGCTGACAAATATTTGGGTTGGTAATCTGAATCACTTAAGCCATAGTGGCTTCACCATCGAAAAAGCTTTATCTGCAATTGGTGAACAAATAAAACATAAGTTCACTCAAAGTAATCCGGAGTTGTGAAACTCCAACATCAAAACAGATAACAATAAAAAATCACGCAAAGTCTCAAAGCTGCAAAGATTCTTTCCTTGCGGCTTTGCGATTTTTAACAAGCTCTCTATCTTCTGCTATTTTTATACCTGGTTCAGGAAATGATGGTCCAGCAATTTTTTCTCAACTGGGTTTACCTTATTCAGGGCTAAGGTACGATAGGCCATCCTTGCTACCTTTTCTATAACAACAGTGTGGTCAAAGGCGCTGCTTACATCTTTTCCCCAACAGAAGGGACCATGCCCATATACGAGAACTCCGGGAATTCGCATCGGATCAAGATTGAGGTTTCGGAAGGTATTTACAATCATTTTCCCAGTCTCCAATTCAAGATTGTCTTCCACCTGCTCAATTGTAAGTGGGAGAGTACAAGGGATCTCTCCGTTAAAAAAATTGGCATGGGTAATTCCTAAAGGGGGAATTCCCCTGCCAGCCTGAGCCCAACAGGTGGCATACTCGGAATGGGAATGGAGGATGGCTCCTATTTGGGTGAAATTTTTGTATAATTCGAGATGGGTATTGGTGTCGGTGGATGGTTTAAGTGTTCCTTCAACGATTTTTCCATTCAAATCCATCATCCACACCACATCACAAATTTTTTCAGTAATCAGTCGGTATTTTTCCTCACTTTGACGCAAAGAAATTTCCATTTCCTTTCGCTCAGTGATATCTTTCGAAATACATGAAATATACATCACATTCCCATCAAAATCCGTTATTGGATCAAGCATGGTAACTAAATATATATCATTGCCGTTTGCCGTTTGAACTTTAACCTCCAGTTCGTTCTTCAAACCTGTCTCAAAAACTTTTTGTACAGTTTGTATCCTTTTTTCAGCTTCAAATTTATCAAAAAGAAAATAAGGTGTTTTACCAATAATTTCATCCTGTGGATAACCAAAAGTCTTGGCAAACTTCTCATTTACATACCTA